>JACLAB010015427.1_pt1 | contig 52945 bp, 38 predicted proteins | sample 8027921 | NCBI WGS metagenome assembly JACLAB01 (sample SAMN15725117, study PRJNA655200) | protist metagenome | isolation source: fluorescence activated cell sorting (FACS) single amplified genomes of... | place: USA: West Boothbay Harbor, Gulf of Maine | collected 2000-07-19 | reverse complement strand
GTGGGGCGTTACCGAAATGCCGGGCGGCGATAGACACGGCTGGAGCGCGTTGAGAGAATCCATCGCCAAGCACGGCGTTCGCAACTCCCTCTTGGTTGCACCGATGCCAACCGCGTCAACCTCCCAAATTTTGGGTAACAACGAGTGCTTTGAACCGTATACATCGAACATTTATGCGAGAAGAGTGTTGTCCGGTGAATTCACCGTCGTCAACCAGCACTTGTTGTCAGATTTGACCGAGATGGGCTTGTGGGATCCAACGTTGAAGAACAGTTTGATCTCTGACAACGGCTCTGTCGTCAACCTCGACATCCCGGATAACTTGAAGGCTATTTACAAGACTGTGTGGGAAATCAAGCAACGTATATTGGTGGACATGGCTGCCGCTCGAGGCGCGTTTATCGACCAGTCGCAGTCGTTCAACGTCCACATGTCTGATGCCAACTCCGGTAAGTTGACTTCCTTACACTTCCACGCGTGGAAGTCTGGATTGAAGACTGGTATGTATTACCTCAGATCCAGAGCTGCTGCGGATGCGATCAAGTTTACCGTCGACCCGACGAAGGCTGCGAAAAAGGTGGAGAAGGAGAACGTCTTGAAGCCGTCCAACGGCGGGCCGAAACCAACCGCCGTCCCGACGAAGAAGGAAGTTTCGGAGATGAGTGAAGCGGAACAGGAAGCGCACATGGCGGCCAAGCTCAAGTGCTCGCTCGAGAACAAGGACGAGTGCTTGATGTGTGGATCTTAATCAGCAAGAACAACAACAAGTGAAGAGTGATGCACTTTTTCGGCGCGGACAGAAATCGACAACAAGAAAAGGAGAAAGAGAGAGAGAGAGAGCGTGAAAGGTGTATTTTGGAGTGTAGGGTGGGGAGTTTTTGCTCGTAGCGCATAGTGCGTGGCGAGGTTTAATCGCTTTTGCATACAATTAATTTTATATACTACTATTATTACATTATACAAGACAACTTGTTTGCTGCGCGTCTTGAATATTATTCGGTTGGCTTTTTGGCGTCTTCCATCTGCACCCCCTACGAAGCCTCGATCCCAAAAATTTCGCTTGAACGCGATTAAACACGTCACTTTTAAGAAACTAAGAAACACCGCCCGCGCATATCAACTCTTCGTTCAAAAGCATAAACTGAGAGAAACGAATACCCCGTCGCATCCGCATCTCTTCCTGCTGCTGCCTACTCCTTCCCCTTCCTCCTTGAGGTGCGCAGAGAGAACAGAGGCGGATAATAATAATAATAATAACAGTTGAAGCAAAGCAAAAAGCGAGAGCGTGAAACGACCGACAAATCCGAGCCATAGGATTTGTGTGTGAGGACAAAGAAGCAAATCATGTCTTCATCCTGCCCTACATCGTCTAAGTGCGCGCACACGAGCGCTTGGCGCGTACAAAAGACAGGAGCGTCGAAGAATATTCGCAAGAACGCAGCATCCGTCAGTTTGAGAGGGGCATCAAAAGACTTATCGTCTTCGCACAGAATTCGCCGTCTTATCCCCCGAGGCGACGACGTTGAAAACGACCGGCGAAATTTCGCCTCCTCGTCGTCGTCCTCCGTTACTTCCTCCGTCCGTACTCGCGCATCGCTGTCTTCGTTTCGCACGATGTCGATGCGAACGTCAGCGACAGTAGATGAAACAGGAGACGTCACGACATCGAAGAACAAAATCACAACCGCTACGACCACGAGGAGGAGATTGCTGTCCTCCTCCTCCTCCTCCTTCTCCTCGAGAGGAAAAAGGAACAAAAAAACAGACGAGAGCTTTCGTTTGCACGCGCTCAGGAAAAAACAACAAGGAGGAGGCGACAAAGAACAGGACGAAACGACCATCGAGTTCATCAAATCACTCGTTTCTGGTTCGTTTTACGAAGAAGACGAAGAGATTGGCGAGGATGAATTCTCTGCCGCGGGAGGAAGCTCGTCGGAAGCGCTGGTTCGTCGAAGAAAGCCGGCGAAAGGCGTGCAATTTTTCAAACCAGGACTGCGGAAACTCACGGCGCGCCAACGCATGGCGCTTGCTTTTTCTGATCTGGACTCTTCCGGTTGGTGGGCTGTCATCTCGTCAGGAATTGTATTCGGAACATTTATTCTTGAATCGTACAACATTGGCACCTTTGGTGGCTGGGACGTCTTGTATCGAGACGATATTCCGTGGTACTCTGGGCTAGTTTCCATGGACAACATCCGCGACATCGAAGACGCCTACAACGCGTTATTTTTCTTTGAGCTTTTGCTTCGAGCGTGGGTCGCCGAATTCAAGTTTTCGTTTTGGACGAATCCTTTTACTGTTTTAGATACAGCGGCTACGATTCCTCCGGTATTGGCAGTTTTCGGTTTAGTCGACAGAATGTCGCCAATCCCTCGATTTCTTCGGCTACTCCGGATCGTCCGTCTTCTTCGCTTTCTCGAGCGCTCTCCAGACTCGGTGTTGTTTGGTTTGTTCAAGTCCGATTCGATGACAGTTCAGCTCACCGGCGTCGCCGCCGAGTTCATCTGCATCTTCGTCATCGCCGCTGGCGTAATATATGATCTCGAGTTCGGCATCAACCCGGCTGTGAAGAATCTCAACGATACTTTGTATTGGGCGGTGCTTACGCTCACGGGTATTGGTCAGCCATTTGAAGTTGTCACCCCGGGCGGGAGAGTTGCGACTGTTGTTTCCATTTTTGTCGCCCTTTTAGTTATACCAGGTCAATTAGCAAAGTTAGCGACTATTTCAGGAGGCGAGATGCTTTTGGGGATGATGGAAGACGAAGACGAAGAGGACGAAGACCAAGAACTCATCTCAAACACAGGTGAAGTTTTCATTTTGAAATCTACGGATGAAGATCCCATCACGAGCGGCGCGAAAACGTTCGACGACCGCGTGTGCGATTCGTGTGGATTAGAAATGCACGAGATTGACGCTCGATATTGTCGCAGATGCTCGTTTAAGCTAGCCGAATCCGACGTCACCGGCTTGAGGTTCGCTCGAAAGATTGCAAAGAAAAAGAAGGCGATCGAAGAGAAACAAGTGCGAGGAAACGTCAACGTCGGCCGTTTAGGAGTGGACATGATGTCTTCCATCTCCACGTCTACAAAGGCGCTCTCGAATAAGAAAAATCGCAATAGTTAGTTAGTCATATTGTACAGGTACTACGCATACTGAATATATATTAAGATTGATTGATGTACACTTTGCAAACCAACATCCAAGTCTAACTTCTTTGACTCGTCTTCATCAAAGAATTCTTTCAACTACTTCTATTTTCTCTCTTTCGAGACGACTTTTGATGAAGCGGAAGAGGAAGAAGAAGAATGAGATGAAAGGAGAGACGAACCCATATACGTGAGAATCCCAACCGCGCCGAATGCCGTCAGCACGTAGGTTTGATATCTATAGTATTGAGCGGCGTGTTTCCAAAGCTGAGGCATGGTTGGAATTTCCGTTTTTATGTTCTTCTGCTTTTCGTGCATTTTGTATCGCCGAACGCGCGAGAAGTCCAACAAGGAGAGAAACACAACTTTTCGCGCACCCGCCTCGCGCGTCTTCTATCTAATCATTCAAGTTTCATTTCGGAATTTTCGTAAACAAAAGAAAGGGAAGTTTTTATGCCGTGTTCGAATTGAGCAAAATGAGCTTCGAGCTTTCTTACACTGCTAAAAAAACTACATCTCGACGAAGTCGATGTTATCACTAATATGACGGTGGATCTGCGATACTCGCATACGACGACGACGTTTCATTATCGGAGGGTACCAAATCCTTATCCTCTGCTGGATTGTACAGACAGATCCTCTCTTCAATGCAATCGTGCGTTCGAGGCGTGAGTTTGATTACCGTGTTCAACGGAATAACGCCCTGCGACGCCGACGTTCTATCTAAACCAACGAAATACGCGTAAATTAAACGTAAGACGCCTTGGTGACCTACTATAACGACAGGCTCGCGATACGATTCCAACTCTTGTATGAGTGGATCGAGCCTCGATATAACGTCGAGATACGATTCGCCTCTTGGATAACGATAGCCAAGCTTATTTTCTTGCCGCAATAAATACTCTTCCGGGTACGCTTCCTTGATTTCCTCGTATGTCATACCGTCGCAAACACCGGCATATATTTCGTCCAAGTTTCTTAAAACGCGCGGCGCCATTTGCGTCCATATTTTACCATCGCTCGTCAGAATTTTCGGGTGGGGAATGTGACGAGCGGTCAATTGCGTGCGTTGCAAGGCAGACGTCCATAAACGAACCGGTTGCGCTTTATCTGTTTCTGGATCCCGCCCTATCACATCATTCGCATAATCGCCGAGACGTTTGGCGTATGCTTCGCCCATGGCCGTGAGACACGAATCGCCGCCTATTTTACCACTCGCGTTATACTCAGATTGGCCGTGTCGCGATAAATAAATCGAAGTCGTGTGCGCGTGGAGATTCGAGAGAAACTGCACGATCCGCCCAAGTAAATATCCGTGTATTCTATTGATTTCCACTCGCTTTCCGCAATCAATGAGTTTAATGAAACTCAAATTATCTTCGTCCATGGTTTCGTACCTTCGCTCGTATTCACGAATTCTTTGTCTAAAATCATCATACGCAGCTTGCTTATCTTCGTTCGTCACATAATCCGCGTTGGTCACTTTCGCCTCCCAGATATTGTTCGTGATGATGTCTTCGTCGTTACAGACGCTCTCCACGAAGAGTAACTTCACTGGAAGTGGGCCCATTTGATCAACGAGCCATTGTCGCCTCGCTTTCGTGGAATTGGTAGCGTCAAAAATAGCAACTCTCCCCGAATCAACACCGCGCTGCTCTAAATACGAAACGGAATCTTCCTGGAAGAGGAAATCAATCATATCTTTCATGGCCGCTCGCGCCAAGACCTCGCGCTCTTTTTCGTGCTGGGAATCAAAAAGAACGTGCGTCATTTTCCCAGCGCCATACACTTTACGCCTGTATTCGCCCACGTTGAAGACTTTCGTATTCGCGCCGTGAAAAAATCGAAGATACTGACACAAGCGTTTCGCCATGTGCGTTTTCCCTCTCGCTGGTAAGCCAACCATGACAAGGACGTGCTTTTCGCCTATATTACCTTGGTCGCCATAAATAGGGGGAGGAATTGTCTGTGGCGTTGGATTTTCTTCTATGCTGAGTTTCATAAACGATGCCGTGGGCTTCATTCCTTTCTCTAAACTGGACGGTCTCGGCGGCGACGAGACTCCCGGATTGGGAATGTTCTTTTGCGCTGCAATCATATCCTGCTCCGGATACCGAATCGTGCGCTGCGAAATCGTCTCCGCACTTGAAGGCTGTTTCTCACCATTACTATTATTAACGCTATCTCGAACTTCCTGCTTCGGTGCCGCCGGACCTACTCTGTTATTTCCCACGAGCTGTTGTTTCTCGCTCTCTTTGCTCACTTTTACTACATCACTCGTCGCGTCGAGAACATGCCGGGTAACTCCTGAAATACTCATACTTTTCGCTCTATTTGATTCGATCGGTGGAGGTGGAGGTTTCGTACCACCTGTTCTTCTAAAATATTCATCGTCGGCATTCAGAGAAGTAAAGGCATCTTTTCGCTCGCCTTCAGTTGACGATTTGGGAGAATAAGCCTCCCAGTTTTGCGGGTCGAGAGGATCGGCAATCACTGCACCTCTTTTTAACATCGAAACAGTTTCTTCGTTATCGTCGTTTGCGCGCGTGTTTCTCTCTGTATCTTGTCCTTCTCCGTCTTCTTCCACGACTTTCGAAAGCGAAGAAGAAGACGTTTCCTTTTTTCTCACAAATGATGCGCGCTTTCCACTCTCTTCTTCTTCTCGCTTGTCGAACATCTCCTCATTTCTTTCTTGCACGTCTAATGAAGTCTCGTTCACTTTTGGAGTGATGTCGTCATCAGAATCTAACAAATCTACGAGATCGTCCATGTCGTGTGGTGTGTCTCTTCTGCGCGCCAACTTTCTGAAGAAACGGAATTTGTTTCTCACCTTCTCTTCTCTTTTTTCCATCACACAAACACACGCCCAACGTCACTTTTGACGCGTACATATATACTCTTGGCTTTTGGCTTTTGGGTGATGTCAAGTCATGATGCGCGTACTGGACGATCTCAACAGAGATACGACGACGAGAATAAACGAAGACTGATTGCCGGTACCATTCCATTCCGATTCACGCGCGGAGAAACTAAAGCAGAAAAAGACGAAACCGTTAAGAAGGACAGTGCCGCGACGACGATGGAGACAAATAGCAAGAACAATAGTAATGTAGAAGTACTCGTGATTAGCTGTAGACGGAAACCGGATAAACGATCTTTCCCGAAAGGAGGATGGGAGCTCGATGAAACCGTGGAAGAAGCCGCGCGAAGGGAAACTTTAGAGGAAGCAGGTGTATCGAGCGCGGTTCCTTTAATACCTATTTCGACAAACACAGGTGGTATACAATATGAAAGCAAATCAAACCCGATGGGATGTACTGCACACTTCTTCTTGATGCGCGTGACCGAACAGAGCGAGAAATGGGCGGAAGATTCTATTCGAGTGCGGGAATGGGTGTCCATCGAGCGAGCGAAAGATGTTTTGAAACAGAAATGGATGAAAGATATTCTAGATGAAGCCGCGATTAGGGGTTTGTTTTTCGAATGATAATAATTAAAGCTCAATAAATAGCTCCTACTGCGCGCGCTTGCCGTTACATATTTCTAACTCTGCTTGTTTTTGTTGCTACTACTAATTACTTTTATCTTCTTCGGTCTCGATTCGTCGCTAAAAATGACTCCCGTGTTCTTGAGAAAATCAGCAACGCCGCGTAACAAAATCATATCTTCGTCGTTGAAGTACGGAGACTTTAAGGAGTTCGACGGTTTGTTACCACCAAGTTTCGAGGGTCTGCTGGAAGGCAAAAAACGAAACGCTTCTCTAAATTCTTTTGGCCCAGCTTTGATGGGCGCATCGAAATGGCACGGCACGATTCGGTTAAAGTTCCATTTTGCGACGCGCTGTGCCCAATCGTTGACGTAGTCCGGAACGTTTTCATACACCAACGTCGCAACCACAGGAGCAACGAACAAGCGATTGGTCACGTCTTTCCAACTCTCTTCCGGATCCAGGAGGTTATTTGGACCAAAATATAAAGCTTGCAGAGCATTTCGCTGCCAACCCAGACGTCTCTTCTCTTCTATAGTCATCGAGGCGGAATCGTTCGTGCGAGATTTTGCCTTTTCGCGGATGTTGAATAAATTTAAAAACTTCAGCGCGCTAATGGTGAAGGAATTGTCGTCGCCTGATTCCATTAAATCGCATTCTAAAACGGCATCGGGAATGTTTTCGGAGACGTAAACGACTGAATCAGTAACCAGTAACGTTTTTGAGGGCTTATGAAGGAAAGCGCATTCGATAAAAGAGACATAGGAAGCAACTCCTAAAGCAGGCGGCTTTAGCAACTCAATATCAAACTCGTCCATCCACGAAGGTTGCGAATCACCTAAAATGCCGCCCCCATTCTTCTTATAATCTATGCCGAAAAATAAAGGCGGCAAATTCACGGGCCAACTCCACTGTTCTGGTGTTATCCACACCTTCGCGTTTGGGTATTTTCGAGAAAACGGTCCCACGAATAGCTTATGCTCAAAGAGTGTAGTAGGTAACACGATGTGCTCGACCGGCGCGTCGAGTTCATCTAAAAGTGCAATGCACTCTTTCGTTGGTGCAACTGGCGCGTGCACCCACAACCCGCCCGTTTTCAACTTAATAACCGTCATGCGGACGTTCACTGACACGTTCAAGCCTAATCCTATACCTTGCTTCTGCTCGAAGAACCACATTTTACCCGCGTCGATTTCGTATCGGTACGTTTGCCGTGCAAATGCAGGCACGAGAGGAAAAAGAGGCGGTGGTGCAATAAGATAGCCTCTTCCTTTCGTATCGTCGCTATCGCCCGTTCCTCTTCGCATTTCTGTTCTTCTTTTGTTGTTCCTATTGTTGAACAACGCTTTCGTCGTTGATTTGTATAGGTGTTTATTATTTTGTTCCGGTCTTTTCGATTTTACGCTCGTTGATGCGTACGCGCTCCGAGACGATAAAATAGACGCGGATGTCATCATTTTCAATTACCTGCTCTTATTTTCAGCTCAATAAGTGTAACAGCGAGGTGCGCGTTTAAGTAAGGATGAGAAATCGGATTATATACTCGAAGTTGACGTGTGGAGAAAAACGGAGTTCTCACTCAAGAGATTTTTACAGACACACAGACGACAGATAAAAACATCCCTCATACTTTTGTTTGCTAACGATGAGTGGAACAGCAGCGTCGCCCTCATCTTCGACGAGAACGACAACAGGTGCATCATCATCGACGGCAATAGCCACGCGCTCAAACAAAACGAAAAGAGGAACTGTTGTGCGAACCGGTGCTTCATCCAATAACTCGTTCTTTACAAACGCGATTGACTTTTTAACAACAACAATGTCGTCGACGTCGAGCAAGAAGAAAAGAATAACGAACGCGACTGTAGTCGAGGTCGACGGGTCGAACGCTCCATCGTGGAAAGACTTGGAGCGCATCGCGACAGATTTAAAGAAGAAACACGACATTCCAGAAACTATAGATTTAGAAGCAGGCCCGACGTCACCGAAATGTTTGAAACGAACTTTTGGTAAAACCGATGAGGAGATTCGCGTTCACTTTTATCGAGACCACGCTGGGTGGTGTCCGTATTGTGAGACCGTTTGGCTGTTGCTGGAAGAAAAACGAATTCCGTACACGGTAGAAAAGATCAACATGCGATGTTATGGAGATAAACCGCAGAGTTTTTTGAAGAATGTGCCGAGTGGAATGCTCCCGGTTGTCGTCATCGACGGCGTCTTGATGACAGAGTCTGCGGTGATCCAAGAAGCTCTCGAGACAAAGTTTAGCGACGTAGCTTCGTATCCTGCCATGCTACCACCAAATGAATCATCGGAGGCACAGACGCTTTTCAGGTTAGAGCGTAAATTGTTCTCTAATTGGATGCAATGGCTGACTGGAAATTGGAACGACGCGGCGAGTCGAGCGACTTTCTGTGAAACCTTGGATGAAGTCGATTTGAGACTTAGCGAGACGGTAGATTCTCCATATTTCCTGAATTCTGGCTTTTCGCTTGTCGATATAAAGTTTGCTCCGTTTCTTGAACGCATGGCGGCTTCATTGTTGTACTACAAGGGGTTGAGAATCGAAGGTTCGAAACGATGGCCGCACATCGATAATTGGTTCGCGAACATGTCGAACAGACCGACGTTTCGTATGATACGAAGTGATTATTTTACGCACGTACATGATTTACCGCCTCAACTTGGAGGCTGCGTTGAGAACAACACGCAGGAACAAATCGACGCGATGAGCGCGATTAATGGTCGGGATGGTAAATCGTGGCAACTGCCACTCCCTCCTTTGAACGAGTCGTCGCTGGAACCTCTCTGGGAGAAAGAAAATCCAGAAAGAGATCGATTGGAAGCTGCAATACAACTTTTGAGTAATTACGAGAATGTCAGTCGCTTCGCGTGTCGTGGCGCAAGTGCGACGCCGTCGAAAAAGAGAGTTTCTGCGCCGTTATCAGATCCATTCGCGACACCGAACGAAGACTACGTTGAAGCAGTGGATGTAGCGTTGCGAACTGTAGCCGCTATGCTTTTGCGCACGGATAATAGCGATATTCCGCAAGGATGTGAGAACGTATTGGGTACAAACGCTTCGCAGGTAACAAAGAAGAACGTGTCGTTATCTCTCGAGTATTTGCGAGACAGAGTAGGCGTCCCCAGAGATATGCGAATGCCCGCCGCGCGACAACTTCGCAGCCATTTAAATTTTGCGATATCACATTTGTAATTTGGACGGCTTTAGGAGAGAAAAAAAAATGCATTTTTAAAGATGTACTTCACCTAATCATAATACAATACTCAACTAAAGCCGCTCTATCCTCCAATCTCACTCTCTTCACTTTTCTCCCAACTGACTACAACGTTATCTATCTCATTCTATTTTTACTACGTGTGAACCATCTTGATTCTATTCTTGTTCTTCTTTACCAGATGCTCCAGAAGAGGCATTTCCCCTTTACCGTCTCGCAACATTTGGCTCTCGTTCGGCTCCTCTCGATTGAAGTAGTGATATCTCATATTGCGCTGTTTCCAATTGCGAGCAAAGCCGTACACATTAATCTTATCGCATATCATCAAAGCGAGATTCAATCCGAGATATCCGTTTGATGGCCGAGAGTTTGCCACGTCTTTATCGCTCATCACATACTTATAAAAACTCCCATCGATCGGATAGGTGGGTAAATCTGGATGCAAAGACTTGTAATCCCAAAATTGTTTCATCACGTCCGGAGTTGTCGTGTGTTGCAAAGACGTTTCGTTCTCGAATTCTCTGAAGCCGAAATGTTTGCGATTAATCAATCGAATCGTCGTCTTTGAACCGACGGACTTTTCAAATCCTTTTGTCGGCGCGAGATTGAAACGAAAGACGGCGTCGTGTTTATCAATAGCTTCGCCGAGAGCATCTGCGGCTACGGATTTGTGCACCATAATCCCACCCGAACCAACAACTGCACACGTGTTGTATCTTCGAAACGCTAAAGGATCCGTATCCGGTAAAACCGCGAGCACTTTTTTTGTGCAACTTCCTAGGCTTATTTTCTTTCCATCCTTTCCTATCCACGGTGTTTGAATCTGAGACCCTTCTTTGCACGAGCCTCTGTGCATGGCCACCGCGCCGTTGAAATTATTCAAGAATTTTTTGTTGTCGCGCTTGATGACCGCATGTGTATTCATCTCTCCATCGCCGTCGTATCTCTCGTTGCTTTCGCCTGCTTCTGCAATCTCTTCAGCAGAGTCATCCTCGTTTGATTCACTTCCATACCGCGGTTGCGTCGATGAAATGGAGTCGTCTCCATAATTACTAGTGCTACTCCAACTACTACTGCTATAACTCATTCGCTTTACGTTCTCCCATGTGCTGCGTTCACCTTCTTTTATTCCCACTGTCCCGTTCATTTCGTCCTCGTTGTTGAAATTGTTGCCGAAAGAGAAGAGCACAACCCCTACGAAAATGAAAGCCAAAATCCAAACGCGTCTTTGCGCTTTAGATTTGGTCGACGAAGAGTCTGGTCCTCTCATTTTAACCGAACAGGGTGTTTTTCGTATGCAACAAAAAGCACACAAAATGATATTTTAATCCTTTCTTTCGTTCCACTCGAGCTCTTTCTTGTGACGAACGAACAAAGAGCTCTTCCTGGTGTTTGATGTTAACTTGTGTGTTGGTGTTTTTTTCGTATTTTCATATCCCTTTTCGAGGATTGTGTGCTATTGACGCCATAAAAAACTCGAACGACGCTCGCGCGTGTGTGCGTCGCAGAGTCGCTGCGGTCGAGATGGATGCGCTTTATCCGTACGGCGTTTCGACAACGCTTCCGCACCATCTAGAAGAACTCGGTCACGTGTTGGCGCCCCCGGTAACTGTGGCGAAATTCGACTCTTCCGAAGAATTGCTTTGGACGGGAACGGAAACGGGCAGTCTGACTCTATCGCACGCACCTTCGCTCGAACGACACTGTGCGATTCAAGATCGGGAATATGCGATAGCAGATGTAGTTCCAATCGGTGGTGGCGCGATATCAGTGAGCGGTAATAGCGTCGGATACCACACGACAGGTGGTGAAACGACGCTCGACGTTGTTACCGGTGAAGGAAGAGATTCTCCTTATACTTGTGCGGCGTACGAGCACGGCAGAGGACACGTCGGTGGAAAGTTATACGTAGGAAAAGCGAGCGCTGGAATTGTGCATTTCGATCCAGTTAGTGGCATTGTCATTAAGAACGTGAAAACTGGACAAGGAACGATGCGCATGGAGTGGGGCACTCAACGTGGTTTGCTGGCTGCTGGAGGTTTACACGGAGAGTTATGTTTCCGTGACCCTCGAAATGGATTACGAGAGGAAATGCGCATTGACGCGCATCAGGGAGCGGTGTGCTCCTTGACGTGCCAGAACGATATTACGGCAACTTGTGGTTTCACCTCGCGGGGCGGTTCTCTCGTGCTCGACCAGTTCGTGAAAGTGTACGATACGAGATTTACGGCGAGAGCCATACACCATTTACACTTCCCTGCTGGACCAGTTGCGATTAAATTCAATCCAGCGAGTACGGGTGTTTTGTTCATGGCGAGTGAGAGTGGTTTTATACAAGCGAACGACATAAACAATTCAGCCGGATTACCGTATCAGTTTCAGGTGGATTTGCAAGGCGCAACTATGTATTCTATGGATATCTCATCCAGTGGACAGTGCGTGAGCTTTGGCGATACGTCTGGATGGGTGCACACGTGGTGCACGAATGATTCTGCGCTAGTGAACTACAACTCGTACGAAACTGCAGTCCCGGTTGCGGACGCAACCAATTTTCATCTCCCGGATCCCAGCGTTGCCGTCAACCCGTATGGTCAAGCCAATAACAGCGGCGGTTTTCTAAGTATGGTGAACCCAAATAGCGCGGGAATGAGTAGTGTGGGTGGTGGTGGTGGTGGTAGTAGTAGTGGCGGTATACCATCAATGGTTGGTGGCTTGAGCACTCGAACGTCAGCGTATTCTAGTAATAACCCCTACCATAACCGTGGCTTGAAACCGGGAGAGGTTCGGCGAGCCCACTATTACTTGCTCAAATCGCGAATCGCGCCTCCCGCTGAGGCTGGAGATCTCGAAAGAGATCGTGCATCGAAGCAAAACCTTCCTAAACTGTATCAGCGGGTAGAGTGTAATCGTAGCTTCAAAGCTGAGCGAAAGTTCGAATCATTTGATTTCAGATCGTTTAACAAAACGTGCTTACCTGGACTTACGAACGATTTAGCCAACTGTTACGTGAATCCAGTCTTACAGATGTTACATTTTGTTCCCGAGTTGCGCTCGCGGGTCATGTCGCACACGTGTGAACGTGAATTCTGTTTGACGTGCGAGTTATCATTTCTGAGTCATATGCTGAATACGTGTCCGTCGGGTTCGGCGTGCCAACCGTTAAATTTTCTTCGAACGCTTCGGCAAGTACGTGAAGCGGCTGCGCTGGGCTTGATCGAAGGAAACGGCGGTGAGCTCGAGGCTCGCAGCGAAAAAAGTCCAGCAAAGAGAATACAAGCATTTCAGAGATTTATTTTGGAGCAGTTACACAAGGAGGAATCGTCAAACGATGGTAAGACGTCGATTTCAACAGCGTTAACGAGCGTGGAAGAGTCTTTCGGCATTATTACGCAAGAAAAGTTGCGCTGCGCGCAGTGCGCACGCGATGAAAAGAAGGAAATGCGTAAGTTTCAGATTGATTTACAATATCCAAGCGACCGATCTATTCCCCGACCATCTTTTGTTGACTTACTCGTGAAATCCATGTGCATTAAACAAGAGGTTCGCGCTTGGTGTGAGTCGCACAAAGCGTACACGCGAATGGCGCAAACTAAATTCGCAGAGAAACTACCAAACGTCCTGTCCATTTCTCTTGGCATGCGCGATATGCTGGATTTGCACTGGTGGGGGGTCAAATCCGATGCCGTGCCTGGGTCGGAGGGATTTTCAGAAAAGTTGCATGAGCATTGGCTCCCGCACTTCATGCAACTCGTCCCAGGAGGCGGCACTTTGAGTGCAAAACATGGGAGCGAAGCAAAGGATTTTGAAAACTTCGAAAATGGAATCGTGTACGAACTCACTGGATTGGTTGTTTTTGCACGAAAACCAAACGACAAGCCGCAACATCAACAACAGCAGCCCCAGCGCGATATTTCAAAGTTAGAAGGTCATTTAGTATCATTTATAAAGGTGAAGCCGCCATACGTCGATACGCCTGGATGTTTTGACGTGGCGTCCCCGGTTGGACTGACGCCGGGTGTCTCTCCGTTGGTATTCAAAAAGGCAACGAGTACTAATAAGGAAAAAAATAAGGAAGAGTCATCGGCCAAAGAGACAATTAAAAGCGTGACGCCGTCATCTTCTAAATTGCGATCAAACGCCATGGAATTCGGCGCGGAGAAAGCAGAACCGTTCACGCCGAAGAACGCGTCATCGAAGATGGGAGGCGGTGGAGGTGGTAGCAGTTCCGGGAGTGGCGCAGAGAAGAGCGAATGGCTTCTATTTAATGATTTTGTCGTATCTGAAGTTTCCAAAGATGAAGTCACGCAGCTTTACGGACATTTGAAGCTTCCTTGTCTGTGTTTGTATACCCGAGTCGATAAGAAACCTTTAAATTTGCCGGATTCCCCCATCACCGAGGCTTTGTACCGAAAAATTACGCTTGGCGTCGCGATTCCGAAGTCCGTGCCGTTCAAACCATTTTTGCTACAAGGAGATGATATGCCTTCGCCTGGTTATTTGGTCGGTATCGACGCAGAATTTGTTCAGCTGGTTCCGGCAATCATGGAAAAATTAGCAGACGGTTCTGAGGTTGAATCGATCCCGGCGCGTTTGGGTCTTGCGCGGATTTCGGTCGTACGTGGACAAGGTTCAGAGAAGTTTACACCAATTATCGACGACTACATACGCGCAGTGGAGCCTGTAAACGACTATTTGACGCGCTTTTCTGGATTAGTACCAGGTGATCTTGATCCCGCTGTCAGTTCACACTTTATCACCCAGCTGAAGCACGCGTACTTGAAACTGCGCTATCTGATTGATTGTGGATGTATTTTCGTCGGACACGGTTTGAAGCAAGACTTTAAGATGATCAATATAGTTGTCCCTCCTTCTCAAATCATCGATACCGTGGAATTGTTTCATTTTAAGCGCCAACGTAAGCTCGGTTTGAAGTTTTTATCGAAATATCTGTTAAAGGAAGACATTCAATCGAAGACGCACGATTCCATCGAAGATGCGAGAACTGCGCTGAAACTATATGAGAAATATGAAGAGATGCAAATGTATGGCGATTTCGACGAGCAGCTTTTGGAAATTTACAGATTTGGCAAATTGTTTGGCTTTAAAGAAGTGGACGAGGCCACGACAGCAGCGGCGGATGAGGCCACCGCAGGTGCTGGGAAGAAGAATATGACGACGACGGCTGCGAAAGGTGGTTTTGACGATACAGCCGCGAACAACGAGCTCGTACACTCCACGTCTATGTTATCGTTCGGTGCGAACGAGTTCCTCCCACCTCCTTCTCCACCCCCTCCTCATCTTTCTTCTCATAACGTGCATCATTCTTCTGCTGCAGCGGTAGCAGCAGCGGCGGCGGCAGCAGCGTTTGCGAATGCTGCGGCGCAAGCGCAAGCGCAACACCAAGCGCAGCAGCAGCAGAACGTGCTCACATTTCAGCCCCCACCTCCGCCACATTCATTTGCGCCACCTCCACCTCCACCTCCATCGTTTGCACCACCACCTATGCCAAACATGGCACCTCCAGCTGGAGCGAATCAAAGGTTTGCTGGGCAGCCGCAGCAGCCGCAGCAGCCGCAGCAGCCGCAACATAACAACAACATACCACCACCTCCGTCCGGACCGCGTTTTCTTACGCCGCAGCCTCCGGCGAAACCGCCACCACTTCCTCCGAGACGTTTGTAACACTGATCTCCACTTGTAATACTACTATAAGTACTAACTACTACTATTTAGGCACATACAACGTGCGCGTTTCCTTCTTTTGCATTACTTGTGTGAAAAAAAGGAAAATCCTCCTCATCCTTCCCCCCTCTTCAGAACAAAAAAAGCTCTTTCTCGTGCGCGTGTCATCGTTATTATTACCACGACATTAAATTAAAGCGCAAATCTTTGCACCTCTGCTATTAATGTCGCTCCCTTGGACGTCGTCGCGTGGTAAGAGCAATTCCTTTGAGCGATTCATCGCGAATAAGTTTCCTGATTTCGAACACTGGAAAACGCATTTCAGTTTCGAAACGCACGCTTTACCGTTAGCTATCGGCAGCGCTTGTTCTGCCATTTCCATGTCTGTATCCATGAACGCGTTTCAGAGAGTTGCGCTGATTGCTAGAATATCTTCGGCGTCGAATTTTGGTCCAGTGTTAGGCTTGGGATCGACGATGATGGCTTCCGTATGCGCAGGACAAGCGATGCTTTTCGCCTCAGATTTTTCATTGTCTCGAGGAGGTGGCAAAGTGCATAACACGACATCGTCGGGGAGTTTTGTCAGCGCAGGATTGAATCAAATTAGTGGTAGTAACAGTAGTCCTCACATTAGCTATAGCGGTAGCAGTAATAGCACGTGGCGCAGAACGAAACGCAGGAAGACGGGTACGCTGGAAACGGCGTGGGATGAAGATGAAACGGTTTTTGACGCCGCGTTAGGTAGCGTGTTATTTTTCTTCGCCTCGCGGGGTTCGTTCTCGAAAGCGATGCCGAGCGACGTTGCCGAGATCGGTGCGAATGCAGTCAAAAGTATCAAAGCAAACGGATCGAATTACGCGAGTGAACCGCAAAAAGCAGTTTTACGAACGTTTATGCGAAAATACGGGTGTCATCACTGCGGTAAAAAATCGCTCAAAGTGATTGGCGACCACATGCCGCCGAACAAAGTAGCGTTCGGAAGCGCCGCAAATGCCGCAGCCTCCCGAGGCGCAAATGTTTCGATGTATCAAAAGTTCATGAACTTTATTCGATTCGTTCCCAAACAGAGGTTTTGGCCCCAGTGTGAAAGTTGCGCCTTGTTACAAAGCGTTGCGGTGAGGGACAACGTGCGAAAGCTCATCACGCACTCCGGGCACGCTAAAATCGCACTCGGTATCGGGTTTTTGATTGGGTTGAGACACTTCTACCCACTCAAAGACGATAGTAGTTCAGTAGAAAATATGGGCAGACCTGGACCGAAGAGCAAAAAACTTAAAGTGTTGTGAACACTTTCATAGTGGTATAGTAAAATTAAGTAAAGAAAAGTGTAGAAAGTGTGCGAGTGTTCTCACTTCTTCTTCTTCTTCTTCTTCTTCTTCTTCTTAATTTGTATTTGATTCTTTTTCATAGTTTTTCAAGATCGTCTATAATCGCTTTCGTGCTATCGTAGACGACGCTACCTTCTACCTTTTTCTCCTCTTTATCTTTATCTTCTTCTTCTTCGCCGACGTACCAATCGCCGTTTAAGTGTTGAGGCAAAGGTGGATTGAGCCTTTTATTATAATTGTTTTAGTTTACAAAAAGTAAGAGAGAATGGAAACTCACTTACCAGAATGCCCCGGGAGTGGTCAAGTCGTGAAACTTCGCGCGCTCCTCGCCGGCTTCGCCTAAACAATCGAACACAGCGTCCGCTCCGGTGAAATCTTCACCCTCGGAATAGATTGACTTTGTTACGCAGCATCTCATACCCGCTGCTTTAGCTGCTTGAAGTCCGATGTGCGTGTCTTCGATGACTACGCATCGTGCAGGATCGACACCGAGTGTTTTGGCGGCGAGTAAATACACATCAGGCGCTGGCTTCTTCTTTGGAACGATATCTCCGGCAAAAACTGGCATTCTGTCTGCGTATTGCGGTAACATGGTATCCACGATACCTTGCACGGCGACTTCGTTTGAGGTGGAGCACACGGCGACTTTGGATCCAGCTTCCAAAGCTTCGCCGATCAACCTCGCCACGCCCGGTCGCAACGGCAACTCGCCAGCTTTCACCACTTCAAGAAACATTTCCGTTTTTCTCTTGTGAAACGCCGCAACGAGTTTCTTTCTCTCTTCCGGATCCGTCGTCGATTTCCACGGTTCCGAGTCTTTCGGCGCCACGTTATCAAAATAATGCGTCATGCGTTCTTTACCTCCGCCAATTTTCAAAAGCTCGCCGTATAATTCAACTCCCCACTCGTGGTCGAGCCCATTTTCTTTGAACGTTTTATTGAACGTAACTCTGTGTCCGTCTCTTTCTGTTTCGCACAGCACGCCGTCGCAATCGAACAAAAGCGCTTCTGGATAATCAAAGTTGCGTAAAGCGTAAACGTTTTTACTTTTCCTCGTCTTGTTGTTGTTGTACTTTTTACCGACGACGAGGGAGGATCGACTTCCTCCTCGTCGAAACGTCGACGAGGAAGAGTTACAGAGTTGCGCAGACGCCGCGGTAATTGATGCTGTTGATGATGCCATCATGTATACGTGTTATCAAATCTGTTGATTTTCAGTTTTTGATATCTTCTTCACTCCGAGTGTGAAGATATGAAACTGGCGACGACACGTGGGCAGATGATTTAATGGTTGAATTTTCTCTTATTTTTCATCCCAAGAAGAGAAAAGGAGCGAGGAGAGTCCAGTTCGATCCTGCCTGAAAACACACTTCTCTCCACTTCTTCTTCCTCTAAATATTACACGAGTGAATAATCCGACTCCTCTTGAAAGATAGAACACGCGAATCATGGGGAACGGCGTTTCGGTGCAATCACATCTCGCTGGGGATGAGGTGCAGTCGCTATACGCCGCTCTCGCAGGCACCACGCCGATATCCTTACTGAACGACGACGAAAAAGGTGATGCCGGTGGTGAATCTTCCTCCTCTTCTTCTTCTTCTAACGTGTGGGGTGCGCTGAGCGATTTCCCCGAAGCTTTAAGCGCGGCTGGAAACTTGGAAATCGAGAAATCAGTCCACGAATACGGTAAGCAAATGAGTCAGAACCATCGAACATCGAATAACTTGGGAAGATTGATGATTTATGTTTCGAGAGTTTTAGAAGATGTCAACTTCGAGACGAGAGAGGTACCGACGAAAGCCATCAACGCCGTCGTTTTACTTTCCGCATTTCTGAAATACTTTGTAGAAGAAACGAACGTGGAAGAATGCGCGTGGGCGTGCAACTACGTGGGCGAGAACGCCACGATTAGCGCTATGCATCAGCTTGGCACCGCTTTGTTGAGCGCGGTGTGTATGAACAATGCTGTTCAAGTTACGGATGCGACGTATCCTTTACATCACGCGTGCGTTTCGTTGCTTTTAGTCATGAGCGGTACACAGTTGACGCAAAATATGATCGATGGGAAAACCAATCGACCTACAACTCACCCTTTCTTGGAAAAAATACACGAAGTTGCATCGACAGCCAGCGCCGCTGGGTCGCCAGGCAAAAACGGAACGACTACAACGACTACAACATCAGCAAAAGCTGGCGCGTACACGAACGAAGATGTCGTTTCGGCATTGTTGAGAAATTTCATTGAGCAGAAACAGCCAAAGACGTGGTTGAAATCCTACGGCGTGAAACCTGGATCGAAAACGGCAAGCGCAGAAATGAATTCTTCCGGTGGGTCGTCGTCTTTACAAGCCGGCGGAGCGTCCGCCTCTGGTAAAGTGATGCTCACTTTATCACCTTTAGCCGACGTTTCCTCTCTGCTTCTCCTTGTCCTCATCAACTTCAATAATCCGACGAGTCGATCGAAGGTACCGCATTCGTTTCGATATGCCTTACGAAGCATTCGAAATATAAAAGAAGAAAACAAAGACATTGAATCCGGCGTTGGAGGGATCGAAAAAGAAGAAGAAGAAGAGAACGCAAGAATTGATGTAGCTGGCGTTTCAACCAGTGGGGGTAAACTGGTAGCCAAAGTATCCTTCACAGAGTTATATGAAACCTTTGGTCGCGCGTTGACGAACGATATTACCGTCTTGTTGTTCTATTCGTGTATTCTCGGCGCGTCCGATTTTTGCGAGTACTGTTTGAACAACGACAACGTTGAGGTTGTCGTCATGCCTCTTTTGGAAATGTTGTACCAAGCCTCGGCTCGAACTCAAAACCAAATCTATATGATATTGATTGTTCTTTTAATCATGTCGCAAGGCGAGATATTCAACGCAAACGTGCACAAAATTCAAATACCACAACAAATTTCCTGGTACAAGGAGAGAATATTGACAAAAACAACGCTTGGTAGTTTGATCATCATCGTGTTGACGCGAACTGTTCGTTTTAACATGGCGAAACTCCGCGACGTTTATTTACATACAAACTGCTTTGCAGCGTTGGCAAATATGGCACCGCATTTCCGGGATGTTTCAGCTTACGCGGCGGAGAGACTCGTCTCTATTTTTGAACTCATCGCGAAAAAATATTTGAGATTCGCACAGTTGCACGCGGACGGGATGAACGCAAAAGAAGATGGAACAGATATGCACGTTTACGCGGACTTTTTGCGCATACTTCTCGAACTTTTCAACGCCGCATTATCTCAAAACGTATTAGTGCATAATCCAGAGTTGATCTATGCGTTGTTACATCGCGAAGAAACGCTGAAACCGTTCGAGAAACACGCAAGATTCAAGGAACTCTTAGAAAATATAAACGTCGTATTGGTGCACTTCAACGAAGAAATCGATAGGAAACAGAGAGAACGCGGGCTCAACTCATTTAGCATTCCCGATTTGACGGCTATCATCACAATCGCGGCGAAATCGTATTCAAAACCACCGCTCCACGACTTTCACGAGTTGAAATTTGCGTACGAAGAGGAAGAGCGGCCTGAAGATTTCTTCACGCCATATGTTCAAAGTCTCTGTTTAGAATTTTCGGGCATCCTATGGAATCCAAACGCCATCGCATTATTGCCTACTACTTAGCAGCATTTACTATCCTATTTTTCTACAACACTATACTATACTACATAACGAATATATATATACATACATACATACATGCACACATACTCCACAACTTAAAGACCAATAAACTTGCGAATGTTTTTTGCTTTCCTCGCAGTACTTTTCACGTCTAACTTTGACTTTTCACTTCTCGCTCTCCGTCGCTCGATAGCTATCATATTCATCGCCTCCTCCTCGTCGTCCTCGTCGTCGTCCGTGCTCTCTTTCACGAAACCATCGGATCCGAAAATCAGTTCGGATGGTGGCACTAGCACGGGAAGACTTTCTTCTCTGCGTCGACCCTGGTCTTTCTTCTTCATCTTCTTTTTCTCCTCCAGTTCTGAAGCTGCGTTTCGAGCGACGACGAGTTCGTTCTGACCCGCTGTTCCTCCGTTCTTTATTCTTTCTTCCGTCTTCCATCTGCTGTCTGAATCAAACTTTCGTTTCTGGCGACCATATTCATCTTTCATGTTTTCTTTCTTCATCATCGCCTCGTTCACGTTTATCCGTCTGATAGAGTCTCCGCTCCCGACGAGAATAAAACCATCCCCTAACGGTTTCGCATTTTGAAGTAACTTCTCCTTCCTTTTTTCTATAGCGTTTTCTCTTTCCATTTTCTTTCTTGTTTTCTCATCGCTAATGACTGAGGTGCGACCGAGTAATCGCGCGGCGATTTGAATTTCCTTCGAAGTATGGTCGGTTCCTTTCCTTTGCGGATTATGCAAAGAATCGTTGGAATGCTTCTCCGCGTAGAAGACGTTCTCGTGAGGTGCCATTTTTTGTTCGGTAGAGAAGAGAGAGAATTCTCTTCTTTTGTAAAAACGCTTCATTTTCGTCGAGGCAAAAAAAAACGTTTTGGAAATGTCTTCGTCTTCCAGCGCCGCGAAGAAAAACGAGAGATATCTAGACGTTGATTCCAATCGAGATTTGATGGGCATAGTGAGAGGAAAATGCAACCGATGTAATCGATGCGATGAGTACAAATCGAATTGCCAGCTCTATACGAAAAAAGAGACTCCCAACTTCTCCTCATCACCGCATCCGTCAAACGATGTTGCGATTATGAATTGCGCTAAGTGTCGTTGCCCGAGCAACTGTCACGAAATAGATACGTTCGGTAACCATTTAGAAAGAGGAACGGATTCGTTCCACAGAGGTGAATTTGATTTGGCAATCAAGGAGTATTCTCTAGCCTTGAACTCGTCTGATTCTGCTCTTCGAGTGAAAGCTTACTCAAACAGAGCTGCTACAAACTTGCATCTGGAGAATTTCAGCGCGGCGCTATCTGATTGCGATCAAGCGTTACGAATAGAGCCTGCGAATGTGAAAGCACTGAATCGAAAAGCACACGCGCTATTGCGCTTGCATAAACAGGAGGATGGTATTAAAATATACAGACTTATTCTCAACAAGCTCGACGCCGATAACGAGACCGCGCGCCAGGCGTTGAAACATTTGAACGTGCACGAACGAACAAAGCAAAAGGGTAATTCAGGGGAAACACGGAATTCAGTGTCGCCACTAACAATGAACACACTGGCAAGATCGAAGAGTAAAGACGCGTGTACGCAAACACTGAAAAATTCAACTGAACATAAAATTATAGCACAGAGAGAAACAAAAAATGCGTCGACGCAAACGCACGCGTACACAAAATCGGACGACGACGAACCGAGCGACGACGTGTTACGAAAATCTGTCGAATTTTTCAACGCGTTTGAGCTCGAACAAATAGAGCGACGGCGAGCAGAGGACGAAGCGAGAAGTAAAATGTGGGCCTTCAACGACAGCGGCAGCGATGACGACGAGAATGAAAACGATAACAGAGACAGGGTTGACGATGTTCCCAGCGGCGACGATACCTTCCTATACGACCAGAATGATTCAGAGAGTTTTAATTGGGCTCTTAAATGGGAAGAAGAGCAAAATGCGAGGAAAAACGAGCGCGTAAAACCAGATATTCGGTCAAAAGGAAAAAATACGTCTGATTTTACCAGCACTAATTTCGCGAAGATATCGTTCAAGGATTTAATACAAGCGACTTCGGCGACGATTTCTGTTTTGGGCGACGACGACATAAACGGACATAAACGCGGCAAGTGTCTCAACTGCAAAGTATGCCCGCACTTTAGACGCGTTTCCACTAGCACGATGCTTTTATCGAAAGTGTCCAAAGCCAGCTACGAAGTTTCTCTTGGAAAGCTTTTCGCCGCCGCCGATGGGGAGCGTTGCGCAAATTGTTCTTGTTCATATCAAGACCATGAAGACAAACAATCGTTCAATAGACGCATTGCGAGAGAAAAGGCAAGTTTAGAGAGAGAGAACGAAGAACTCCGATTGAAGAAGAAGAAACGGTTAGAAATAATCCAAAACGCTAAAAATCGGATGCGCGAAGCCAAGGAGAATGGCATAATACTCGAAAAAAGTCACTTCTGTCTTCTTACCGGTAAGCGGCGAAAAAATTGCAACGACTGTATGGAATGCAAGCAATTTTGTACGCTTACCAATTCTTCTTTTTTCACTGTTGATAGCGAGATGCTTTATTGCCATTTATGTGGGTGTGCTGCCACCGAGCACGAAGTCGACTGGGAGGCAGACAAAGAAGAGAAGAGTAAACAAGAAAGAGAAAACAAGTGGCGTTGGGAGCAATACGAAAGACAACAGAAGCAAAAAGAACGCCATCGTGCCGACGACGGCGACGACGGCGAATATTTGAACATTCTCGAGTTGAGCAGAGAAGAATTTCGTGGTAACGTTGACATGCTGAAGAAGCAATATCGGCGCAAAGCACTTGCGTATCATCCCGACAAGAACAAAAGCTCTGGAGAAAAATTTGTCTTATTGACAAAAGCTTATCAAATACTTTTATCAAAGTATAGCCACAAATGAGTTGGTTTCTGAGGAATATGCAATGCTACCAGTACCACTGGTACGTTTAAAACTACAATCATATTATACAATTATGTGCTCTTCTCTTTTGCTCTCTCTCACTTACTACTTGAAGGACTCGGCGTGTTTGGATTGAAAGTCCCAGCTGTCGAGAGTCCCGAAGACGAAGTAGACAAGCTCGTCGGATCCATTCTCACTCTCACGCGGTCTCTGATACGTTCAATCAAGTTCGTCAAAGAGATCAGTCCGTCCAAAAAATTTCTGTCCACCTCTCGAGATTCGTTCTTCACCGCGTTACAAAAATCAACGATAACAACGCGAACATCGCTGTGAAGATCCGAGCTATCGTAACATAAAAGTATTGAAGACCCCAAAAAGAAAACCGGAAACGGATTCATTTCTAAACTTTGCCTGATATCTTTCAACTTTCGAAGGACATTTGTAATTCTTTCGCTATTCTGACCAAAAAACACGTCAAGACCAGTCGTCGTCGTCTCTAAATTCAGCGCTTTTGCCCATTTTCTATTCCAATACCTCTCCGTATTGCTTTCTTCCTCGTAGGTTAGCATCCCACACACGCGAAACCCTATCGAACACGAAGTCGTTTCCAAGTCGCCTCGATGCCGTTTTTCCCTGTACGCTGCGTCGTGCGATGGATGCCACGTCCGCTCTCCTATTTTTATATCCACCACGTTTGCTTGCTTCATGTCAGCCGTCACGTCGCGCAATTTCAAAAATGGCATCGGTTTCGCGGCGTCGCGAGACTCGTACAGCACTGTTCTCGATACAAACGTAGCTAGAAACGGTGAAAACTCCGGGACTCTTTCGTGCTCCATTGCTTGCCAATTTTCGTAAAACTGTAACTCAGTCATTCCTTTTCGAGTGTCGTCTGTGGGTTTATAAAAATGTCCACACGCGTCGACGCGAGCAGCCCGAGCGTGCTTGTGCGAATTCCCCGCAACCTGTCTCGCGGCTTTCGGGTACACGATTCTCCCCCTGTTCTCACAAAGATCTTCTTGTTTTTCTTTTTCTTTTTCTTCATTCCTTGATGGAAGTATCGTCGTTGATGTTATTACTTTCGTTGTGGTTTCTTCTTCCATTCGTTGTTGTTTAAATCCCATTTCCCGGACGCAAACTTCAGATGAGCGCTGCGCGATAGCGGCGACACCAACATCGAAGATGGTGGTTGTTATCGCGTCTTCAACTTCCATTTGATGCGTTCTTTTCGTTCGTTCGTTCTTCTTCTTCTCTCTTCACTCTTTGTGTGTTATGAAGAGTTTCTTGTTCGATCAATAATATTTCGTCTTTTATTTATTTGCTCATGATTCCTTACTTTCTCTCGCCTCACACACTCTTTGAATTCTGTCTACTCTTTCTTCTTTCTTTCTTTCTTTCTAAAGAGAGAGCGAGAGCGAGAGCGAGAGCGAGAGCGAGCGGGGAAAAGATGAACCACCACCACCACCACCATCACCACCCATATAAAGTTTTGTCAGATGATGATATAGATTTTTTCATTCGCGCGATTGGTGCAGAAAACGTCGCACAAACCGTTGTTACCAAGAGGAATGAGAAGAAGAAGAAGAAGACACCGTATGTGCCCGAGAGTGATAATGATGATAATAATAGTAATGATAATAAAAGTGAGGACGAGGTGCTATTGATAGAGTTAAATACAGATTGGCAGAAAAAGTATTTCGGTAAATCCAAGTGTGCGCTGTTCCCGCGAACGAGCGAAGAGGTTTCTGAAATTTTGCGATATTGTCACGAGAATCACATCGCCGTGTGTCCGCAAGGTGGGAACACCGGTTTAGTCGGAGGCGCCGTACCTGTTTTTGATGAAGTTATACTTTCATTGAAACGCATGAACTCGGTGTTGAGTATAGACGATATCACTGGCGTGTGTGTGTGCGAAGCTGGGGTTGTTCTAGAAGAACTAGACGATGCTCTGATGCGACGAGGGATGTGCGTGCCTTTAGATTTGGGCGCAAAAGGTAAATGTCAAATCGGAGGCAACGTATCAACAAATGCCGGCGGTTTGCGTCTGGTCAAGTACGGCTCTTTGCGAGGAACTGTTTTAGGCTTAGAAGTTGTCCTCGCGGATGGAACGGTGTTGAGTTCTTTGCTCAGAGAAAATAGAAAAGATAATACGGGATACGACTTGAAGCAGTTATTTATTGGCGCCGAGGGAACGCTCGGCATAGTTACGAAAGTTGCCATCTTAGCGTCCCGAGCGCCAGAGGCACGAATCGTTACCATATTTGCCTGTGATACATTTCGAAAAGTTGTGCATCTCATGGTTGAGGTGAAAAAGAGATTAGCGGAGAATCTGTCAGCTGTAGAATTTTTCGATCATGAAAGTCTTAAACTCACTGTCGACACATTACCTGGAGCGAAAGATCCATTCCCCTACGCCGACGATTTGAAAACAAACATACAATTCTACGTCGCAGTGGAAACTACCGTAAACGAAAAGGCTATGGAGAGTAGGTTGAGAGCAAATGTGTTAAATTTTGCGCGCTCAGTGTGTGTCCTTGCGGAGGATGGAAGGAAAAGTAGGGGAAAATTTGTGAGCATTCTTCAGAAAAAATTTCGCGGCGACGAAGCAGAGAGGAACAAACCAAATTTAGCGCAACGGTTTGTGATATCCGAAAACGAAAAACACGCGAATGAGCTCTGGAATTTACGCGAACGCATATCCGTGGCGTTAAAATACGCCGGTGCCGTGTACAAGTACGACGTTTCGTTACCAACGATTAAAATGTACGAGCTTGTCGAGAGAATGAGAGAACGCTTCGCCGAGCGAAGAATGGATGATAAAGTCAAAGTTTTAGGATACGGTCATCTCGGCGACGGAAATTTACACCTCAACATATCTCGAAAAGAAGGTCCGTGTAAAGACACGCTTGCGATGATCGAGCCATTCGTCTACGAGTATGTCACCGAGCACAAAGGAAGTGTTTCAGCTGAACACGGATTAGGGGCGATGAAAGTTCAAGAGCTTTGGCGAGGGAAGGACGCGGAAGAAGTTCGGCTCATGCAAAGGGTGAAGAACATGTTCGATCCGCGTGGTATTCTGAATCCGCACAAAATGATTCCGTCCTCCCCTCCCCCGCTTCCTTCGAAGCTTTAGAAACTCATGTAAAATATTAGTTGCAGTGCAGCGCGCACTTTAGCAATGTACGTATACGAGGTAAAAAATCTCTAATTGAAGGAATTAATAATCGTCTCCACGAGTCAACACTTCTTTCCTCGTTGGTCGCAGCAATATCGTGTGCTCGTATTGCGCGACGTAGGAGCCAGTTTTATCCACCAGCGGCGGGTATTCAGCGATGATCCCGTTGGAAACAAGATTTTTCAAAGCGCCTAAATATCGGGTCTCGCCAATCCTGTCCAAGTATCGTCGACAGAAAGCGAGCGTCCCAAACTCTCTCTGTATGGTATTAAGTAGCTTTTTAGCCGTAGGCAAGCGCAACGGCACGTGACCAACGTCAAAGTTTTTCATATAATGCGAACATTCTCCAGCCTCGCGAACGTACCTGTGAGTTCGTTATATTTCAAAAAAGAGAAACGCCTGTCAGCTTAAACGCACGAGAGAAAAGAAAGGTAGGAAGAAAGATGTTCCAGTGCAAGGAGGCTCTGCATATATCGGGATTTCCGCCTGCCCATACGGGTAGCAGAGATATGCAAAGTACTATGAGACTGAAAAAGTGTAATGTAAGGACAAAACCAGGCGAAGTCATGAAAGAAAAACTCTTCGTTTGACTTCGCGAGTTTCATGGCGCCTCGAAAGGAAAACTCGCACATCGCAGCCTGTGTATGTCCAAATCTACTTCGCAATTTTTGCGAAGTAACGATAACTAGAGAAAAACCATGGAGAAAAAACAAAACAAAAACAATATGAGCAATAATAAATAAACGTACCCTTCGCCTGTGCTTCCGAACGTTTCGATGGCGTAAAATTCCCCTTCTTCCATTTTCGTTGCCTCGCCGCCTTTCACGATGGGAACGGATTTCCCTGCATGAATTTGATACGGTGCGATTGAATGACCGTTCAGATTTCTGCAGCATTTCACTTCAAACTGCTTCCCGCGAATATCTACACTGTGTGATTCCATAACCTCTTGAATAGCCTCGCCAATATCGCATAAACGTACGTCGATCCCGGATTGTTTAATTCCTTCGTCCGTCGCTTCTTTCACCGCTAATAGTAACTCGTCGTAATCTGGAACGAACGTCTTTGTGAACGCGCAATCTATAATTCTCCCGTTAATTTGTGTCCCAAAATCAAATTTAATTACGTCGTTCACGTCGATGATAGTTTCGTCACCCCCGTTTGGCGTCCAATGCGCGGCTATGTGGTTTTGCGAGCACCCGGTTGGAAAAGCAACGCCGCACTCTAAACCTTTCGCGTTTAACAGCTTCCTCACTGAATTTTCTAACGTCTCACACACGTCAATCATTTTCATTCCCGGTTTCACCCACTCTTGAATGTATTTTCTCACTTCTCTGTGTACTTCAGCGCATTGCCTCGCGTTATCGTACATGTCCAACTCCAATCTTTCCAACTCCCTCTTCTCCTCGGAATCCAATCGCCAGGACGTTTTCCCGTTATTATCTTGATACTCTTGGATTTCCCCTTCCGGGAAGCCGTTTGGAAAGAGTTCAATCACTGGTACCGTCGGTGGTGCCGTTTGTTCTTTCGCCGCACCCGCGGGTGTGTATTTCACTCCGTTCCCACCAGAGGAAGATTTCTTCTTCTTCTTCTTCTTTTTCTTCTTTCCTGCTGCTGCGGCGTCCGATGCATTTATTTTTACTTCTTCTTCTTCGTTATCGTTATCGTTATCGTTATCGTCGTCGTCTCCATCTTCTTTCTTCTCGCGATGGTTATCGTTCAAGTTCAGATTCTCAATCTTCTCTTTCACTTCATCTTCTTTGTCTTCTTCTTCTTCCTTTTTACCTCCCATATTCTAATCTTTGTCTTCTTCTTTTTAGGGGTGTCACCGTTTGTTGTTTGTGGTTGTTTTGTGTGTTGTTGTGAGAGAAAAAAAACGGAAAAAGGAGAAAAGGAACGAAAACATCTCTTCAGATTAGCAGACGCACATTCCTCGAAAGAAAGAAAGAAAGAAAGAAAAAATGTCTTCTGCGACGAAGGCGTTGGAAAAGCTCGCGCAAAAGAAGCGAAGAGAAAGCGAGATGAAGAAAATTCAGAAAGAGAGGGAAGAAGCGGCAAAGAAATCCTCGTGTTGCGGGGGAGGTCATATGGAGGGAAAAGAAATAGATTCGGATTATAATTCGAGCGATGAGGAAGTGGAACTAAGAGACGAGGATTCCTCGGATGACGATGACGACGACGACGAGAATCAAGGAGCGATTAAAGTAGGCCGTAAGCGCGTTTCTTTGGGATCTAAGAAAGACAAGTTAATTTTTGGCATCAAACCGTTGCCTTTCTTCTTTCTGTGCCTATTCATGTTTGTTCCCGTTTTCACCTTCTTGGACAAGTTCTTCAAGTTTTCGCAACCGAGTGGACCGAACGCGTATTCACACATACGAACGCCGAAACAACAAGAATGGTATATGAAAATCAAAGCGTATTACGAGGACGTAAATCCAGCGAAATTGGGAGAAGTTCCGCGGTTGTTGGCAAAATACAAAGGACGAGAGGAAAAGTTGTACAAAGCGCTCCGGAAGAAGTACGAAAAGAACTACGACCCGCACAAGACGAGAGAGGAGTTTTAATGTACTCGTATGTAGTAAGATATTGTATTTAATTAGGATAGATAAAATCTAGTGTTGCTAAAGTCATTGTGTAGCGGATTATATCCTGTCTTTGTTTCGCACGCGCCTCGTTCGCTATATTTCTCCATGAACTCTTTCGTCGTGAGGTGTATTCCTTTGTTTTCGTTGAGTAGTTTCAACGTATCAAAACATGTTGGAAAGAAAACGTCAGAACTTCCAACGACACCCTCTAAATATGAATTTCTATCGTAAGTTTTACCACCGGTACCCTGAGAAGCGACGACGGGCGCGTTTAATCCATCCATTTTCGCCTCGGGAAGCGCGTCGAAATCTGCGAACACCAACCGATGCCCGGGAACGAATTCACGCAAGTTGTGCAAAGCAAAACTACAGCCAGTAGGAAGGTAAATAGTTTGATTTCTGGTCAAATCCGCGGTTGAACTCACGTCGCGCTTTTTAAACATGCGCTTTACAGCATCGCTCAAGTGCGTCCAAATTGGAAGACTTTTACGAACCTCGACGACTTTATCGAGCACTCGTTTAATCTCCTCGTCCGTAATCGGTTCGTAAAATTCGACCCGGTCTTTCCCTTCTCGTTCGCGCTTCACTCTCGCCTGCATCCAATCACCAGTTTTCACACTCATGATGACTTTATCGTGCACTAAATTATCTAATATTTCAAAGCCTAAAACGAAGCAGTTCTCGGTTGAGCCGTCCATGTGTTTTTGCACGATTTCCCGCCAACTCTCCTCTGTGTTTTTGCATTTCTGCATCGTCACGTCCACTGGTTTCCTCGTGCGGCGCCACACGTTTTCATGTTTAGCTTTCAAAATTGCGTCATGTTGCATCGACAAAGAAACTTCGCTCACATCAACTGAGCAATATTTCATGGATTCGTATATCTGAGGTTCGTTCGCTCGAAGGTAATTCAATATACCGACGGCGGCTGTTCCTGCACCACCACCGAGTTCTATCACTTTCAACGAAGCCGTATGGTTCTTCTTTGTCTCTTCAATTAAATACCTCGCAATGGCATTCGCGTAGTGTGGCTTGAAAATTTCCACCGGCGTTAACCACTGTTCACCTAATTGAGTCCATTTTTGAGCGAGCGTTTCGGTGTATTCCTCTTTGTCTGCCATCAAATGAAAAGGCAGTGAGGCTTCCCCGCTATCAACACCAATTTTCCCAATCGGAGACTGTCCGTTTTGATTGAAATACCCTGTCGACTTGTCGTACAAGCATCTGCGCAAATAGTCTCTCAATAACTCGCCCCTGTTTGCCTCGTTTAATTCTCTCGTCGTCGTCGTCGTCGTTCTCGTCGTCGTTGTTTTCCTCTTCGCGTTGTTTTCTTTTCGTGTTGTCGTCGTTACGTTTTGATGACTATTAGAGGCCATGAATTTCCTCGTTAAGTATCGAACGCGTTTGGAGACGCGCAGCAGCAGCATCTCCTTCGGTTTTTCTCTTTCTCTGAATGCGCGGGCTACCGCATGGCTTCGAATACTTCTTCTTCTTTTGTGAAGTTGTTGTTACGTATTAGGTGATTTCTAATGTTTATGAGGAATATCGCGAAGGACGAAGAAGAGAAAAGGTGAGAAAATGGTTTCATCGTTTCAAGCTTTCAACTATGGTTTTACGTACTACAACTTACTTCTCCTTAAGTCTATTTTTGCTACGGTTTCTAAATGAACTTCATCCGGGCCATCGGCAATACGGAGCGTTCGCGCGCCGGCGTATAATCGAGCTAAAGGTGAATCTTGACTCACGCCTTCTCCGCCAAAGAGTTGGATGCACCGATCGATAACCGAACACGCCACGTTGGGAGCAGAAATTTTACACGCCGCCACTGCACTTCTCGCGCGCGAATCTTTTATGCCTAGCTGATCCAAAACGTGCGCTGCATACAAAGTGAGTAAGCGTGCTCCATCTACTTCAACTCTACAATTTCCTAATACGTTCAGAACGTTTGAGTTTTCGGATAACGGTTTACCAAACGCGACTCGAGATTTCACACGGGCATAGGTGACGTCTAAACTTCGTTCGGCCATACCTACCAAGCGCATGCAATGATGTAATCGTCCAGGTCCTAAACGACCTTGCGCAATGGCGAATCCAGCACCTTCGCGTGCTAAGAGAGATTCCTTTACATCGACGACAACATTATCGAATATGACCTCGGCGTGACCGTGTGGAGCGTCATCATAACCAAAGACTAAAAGCGGACGAACGACTTTCACTTTATGATTGTTTAGCATTGGAACGAGAACCATGGACTGCTGCTCGTGTTGCGGACCCGTTGTTTTTGTCTTGCCCATAAATATAGCAATCGCACACCTCAGATCGCACGCACCGCTCGTCCACCATTTTCGACCATTCACGACGTATTGCGTGCCGTTCGTGCTTTTCGCAATGGAACTTTCAATGTTCGTGGCATCTGAGGACGCTACCGCTGGTTCAGTCATTGCAAAGCACGACCGGATATCGCCCATTAAAAGCGGTAACAACCACCTCTCTTGTTGCTCTTTCGTTCCATAGCGCAACAACACTTCCATGTTCCCGGTATCTGGCGCCGAACAGTTGAAAATTTCAGACGCCCAGGGGACTTTACCCATCTCCCGGGCCAAATGCGCGTATTCCAAGTTTGTCAGACCCGGTCCTTTGTACAACGCTTCGTCGTTGCCGCGAGCATTTGTAATCTTAATTAACGCTGCCGAATCTAAGGGCAACCACAGGTTCCACAATCCTTTTGCCTTCGCTTTCTTCTTCAATTCCTCCATTAGGGGATGCACAGACCATCGCTCGTTTGTCGTCGCATGTCTTTCAAAAACTTCCTCGGCATCGTACACGTGCTCACTCATAAACGCTCTGAGTTTTTCTAACAACATCATGCACTTTTCACTAGGTTCATAACCACCTTTAATCTCTTGCCTTGGAACTTTTGAAGCACCTCCTTGGACGACTACAACGTACGCGCGTTTGGCGAAGACTTCTACCAACGAACCCGCCTGTCGTGCGTTTCTAGAAGACGCATTTCCGGCGACCGCTCGGGCACGAACACCGGCTAAAATAGCCATGCCACGAAACATTGACAAGGCAACGTAGAACTTCCACTTTAAGCTTCCGCAGATATTCGGTAAACGCGCGTGTTGCGCCCAGATATTGCAGTATTGCTTCTCGGTAGGTACTCCTGCCGGCACTTGATTCGAATCGCCGAAGGAAGGATAAAACTCTAATCCGGGAGGTAAATAATATGGTAAGCAATTATACGCCACGTCCGCGTGCGGACAACCAACGGTAGACAATTCCCAATCTAGTACCGCGAGAACATCATCCGATCGTTCGTCATAGATCAAATTATCTAAACGATAATCGCCGTGGATTATTCGGTCGCTCACTTCCTCGCCGTCCTTGGGACAATTCGCATCCAACCACGCGACTAACTTCATGACGACTTCTTTTTCCGGTGTTTCTACCAACTTATTCGTAATACTTTTTTCGTATTGTCCGAACCATCTTTTCAGCGTTCGTCTCGAGTAACTTCCACTGGAGATGTTTCCGAAGGAAGTCAATCCCAGCTCGCGAATGTCGAACGAGTGCAAAGCGCCTAACGTTTTCGCCATGTTTTCGTATATTCTTGTCTTCCGTTCCTCTCTCGTAATGACTGGTAATTTCGGTTGTAAATATATCGTGCCTTGCACAAAGTCCATGATATAAAACGGCGTGCCTAAAATTGAACTATCTTCGCACAACAGAATCATCCTCGGGACTGGAAAGTTGGGGTGTTTTCTCTTCAACGCAAGCTGTACCTGAAATTCTCTCTCCACCGCGTGTGCGCTCGATAAAATATTCCCACCCGGTTTCTTCCGCAAAACGTATGATTTCAACGTCCCATCTGTCATTTCAACGAGCAATTTGTACGTCGGATTCGATTGACCGTGACTGAACTGCGAAAGCTTTCGGATTGTTTTTATCCGTCGTCCAAATTCCTCGTCACCGCCTCTTTTTCTTTCCTGTCGCAAATAGTTCAGAAGACGTTTCTTCTCTCGCTCCATGTTGTTCTCGTTCTTCTGAACGTGAGAATCGTTCGGAACCTCCACGGTGGCAAAGTCAGTGCGGACAGACATCTCGTGTTGCTGCTGCTACTGCTGCTCCGTTTTTAGGTTGTTGTGCGCTTGTCTGAGAGAGGGAAAAAGAGTAGAGAAATGGAAGGGGTGATGAAAAACAAAAAACAAGAGGAGTGCGTCTTCAAAGCGGCGTTGCGGCAACGCGCACGTGTCATTGCAATGAGCTTTTAGGATGGCATATGGTACGTGATATTATTAATTATTCAGCTGCTCTGTTCTCATCTTCCTAAATACTTATTCTTCGGTGAAGAAGGTGTATGCCAGACCGCCGAGAAGTGTTGCTATCGGCAAACCTCCGAAAAACCCACTATTGTTCTTTTTTGCCTTGGTCGTTGCGGGTGACTTTTTGTTCGCCGCGGCGGGTCGCTTCGTCTCTTTCTTACTCGCAGCCTCTTTCTTTTGTTTAAAAGTGGTTGGCTTCGCCGCCGTGTTTGCCGGCGCAGCAGCTTTCTTTGCCGGTGCACTTGTGGCCTTTTTCGCAGGCGCAGCTACCGTCTTCTTTGCCGCCGGTGCGGCCTTGACTACATTAGCCGTTTTCTTCGGAGCAGATGCTACTTTTGCCGCCTGCTTCGCCGGTGATGTTGCAGATGCAGCTGCTTTCTTAGATGGTGCCGGCGCCGCCGCCGACGCTCCTTGCTTCTTCTCTTTGAACGTCGTCGACTTTATCTTCGGCGCGGCGGTTGGCGCTGCCGCTTTCACGGCCGGCGCTTTCTTAAATGTCGGTTTGTACGTCAACGCGGCAGGCTTCGATGATTTTTTCACCACAGTCTTGGCAGAAGATGTCGAAACTTTCTTCGTCTTTGTCTTCTTTGCGGAAGTGGTTGCAGTCGCTTGGCGTTTCGCGGCGGGAGTAGTCGCGGTTGATTTCTTCTTCGCCGCCGCGGTAGCAGGTGAAGATTTCTTTTTCGGAGCACCAACTGATCGCTTTTTCGTGGCCACCGTCCTTTGACTCTTGGCGCTTCCTTTACTTTTCGCACTCGCCGTTGATTTCTTCGCCGCGAGTTTTGCCGCTCGCTTTTCTTTGAACGTCTTCGGCTCCAATTCTTTGGCCTCGATTTCCGCCTTGAGCCTATTTTTCGGAATCGGCGACGCTTTCAATCGTTGCACGCGGAACGCCTGTTCTTTTCGCGCAGCAATGACTTCTCTCTCCGCTCGCTTCTTCTTCTCGGCGAGAGCGACGGCTTCTCTTTCCGCTTTTTCGCTCGCTAACTGCTCCTGTTTCTTCGCTTGCTCGGCGCGCGCGCGTTGCGCTTGCTCCTCTTTCTTTCGCTGTTTCTCCAAGTCAGCCTCGGTCGGTTTCGTTTCGACCGGAGCTGCTTCGGACGCAGCAGTTGGTGCATCTACCGCCGGTGCGCTGCTCGGTTCCGCGACAGCAGCACTACTCTCGCCCTTCAACTCCGGCGCCTTTTCGCCTCCACCGACTTGTTGCGCAGCGTCGTATTGTGCTTCAACACTCGTCGGAGCAGCATCGACGGCTACTTCGTCCGCGTACGCGAGAATATTCGAGGAGGAGGAAGCAAACATTGAAGACGCAAAGATAACCGCGCTCGTTGCCGCGGCCATTCCCTTCATGTGACTCTCCTCGCTCGTCTTCGTCTTCTCTCCGTCTCGACGAGAAGAAGCGAATGCGGCGATACGTCGTCGATTGGTAGTAATCTTTTTCGTCACAACATCATTGTTCTTCTTCTTCGAAGACAAGACGGACGCATTCGTTGCGCCGTGGTGATATTGCGCGTGCAACATTTTGATCGACCTCGTTCGTTCTACGCGTGGACCTGTATGTACTTTTAAGTAGAAAGGTATTTATATATTATGTGTGATGAGAGCACAAACACGTGTAATCTTTTTCTTCTTTTTGACGAGCAGACGAGTGGTGGTGACAGAGTCATCACTCAATCAGACAGAGGGCGTTTTTGGCTGCTTTTCGGGTTGTTGTTCACATTTTCCTTCTTTTTTCAGTCCTTCCTTCCTTTTCCCAAACCAACCAAAAAGACTCTTAAAAGTACACTTTGTTGTTGTTAGTCTACCTCTCCTCCTTTCTTCTTCTTCTTCTTAGTATTCTTATCATGATTAAAAGTATTATTGGTCGGATGATCAAAATACACCTCTCCTCTCAATCCTTTCCCGCTCACGAGCCTCGCTCTCGCTTCCGCGATCCTCTCCTCCTCTTCTTTTCTGCTCGCCAACGTCGCCCTCAGCGAGACGTAGGAAACGTTCAGAATGAACAAACCGAAAATCATCCCGTACGCGGTGTGTTTTGACGGCGGTTTCCCTCCTTTTTTAAGAATGTACGACGTTAACGAGGATAACATTCTTCTCTGTTATTATTGTTTTTCGGTGTTGTCGCGATAAATTTATTATTATTGTTTAACTACTACTCTCGTCGTACTCCCACCCAACAACTCGTGAATCTAGATGGGTTCATTTTTCGCCCCAACACTGCGCGTGCATCTTTTTTTGTCGTGTTTGTTCTTTCAAAAAGAATTCTTCCAACACCAAAAAACGAAACTCACAAAAACACATTTTTAATCAAACACTCGTTATATATTGTCGTCTTCGTCGTCGTCGTCCGTGCGCTTTTGGGGTCACAGAGGGACAACGCTAGAAGAGATATATAATAATAACAGTGATAATGAGTGGTGGTATCTCCCCGACGTATTCCTCCTCTTCCTCCTCTCCAGGAAGGACGAAACGGATGCCCATGCGCAGTCCACACGCGTTTTCGGCAAACTCGGACGCGACTTTACCTCTCGTTTCCGCGAACGTCGGTTTGATCTTATTCGTCGTCGCCGGAGTGTTTTATATCAAAGAGGATTGGGATCGGTTTTCGCTGTTGTGCGTGTTAGGCTACGCGTCTATTATAATTGGATTGATACTACCGGAACTCTTAGCAGCAGATGTTGACAAAGGAGGCAGAACGACCTTCCATCCAACTGGAACGAGAGAAATCGACGATAAAATAGAAAAGGGCATCCGAGAGAGAAAGTGGATACAATTCTGGGGTACTGTTATGATGATTGTGGGGATATTTCTAGGTATTGTTGGTAGTTTGTTGTATTCGCCAACCATCGTTAGCGTATTATCCAGTAAGATGATACCGTTGATCGACGAAGCCAATCTGGTTTGGGCGATTTCGTTTCTCATCTTCCCCGTGGGATTCGGGTTGTTGACGTACGATAAGTTGATGACGCTTCAGTCGCTGGCAGATGAAGGCTTGGATGACGAAGCGTCCGTGACAATTTGGCATCCGCAAATGCGCGTATTTCTGTGGACGGAAATATGTTTGATTCTCTTTGCCATCGCTGGCGTAGTGGTGGTCTCCTTGCCAAACGCGCTCGGAGAAGCCTTCGGCTTGTTTCTCTTCGCCCTGGGCGCGTTGATAAAAGTTTGCTTATTGTTTTACGAGTTACGTGGTTAGAAAAAGTAGCAATAGTATTAGTTGTACCACGGTAGCATTCTTTTAGCTTTTGTATCAGTAGTAGATCTAAATGATGTATAATTAAATAAGCAGGTTTGTTTCTATAATCTAATCGTCTATGAAGAAATCGACGCTTTTTCTCGTCCTCTTTGTCAGTACTTCTGGGCCGTCGTCGAGTATTAATATCGTGTGCTCGTACTGCGCCGAGTTCTTCCCGTCCGAAGTGACTGCTGTCCACCCGTCTTTCCAATGCTTAGCAGTTCGAGTACCTGCACAAAACATTGGTTCTATAGTGAACGTTTGACCGCGCTTCATAAAACCGACCGCCTTGTTCGGCGCATAATGAGGAATCGTCGGCGCACAGTGAAACAACTTCCCAATACCATGGCCGCAATAGTGCTTCACGCTCGTCCATTTTTCGCTTTCAACGGCTTCATTCTGAACGAGCTCACCTATGGTTCGAAACCGCTTCCCTGGACGACACGAATCGATGGCTTTTTCGAGCGCACTTAGCGTAGCGCCCAACAATCGTTTGTTTTCCTCCAATTTCGCTCTATCTTTAGTCTTCGCGCATCCGACGATGAACGTCTCCGAGAGGTCTCCGTGATAACCATTCAAGCACACGGTGACGTCTAAATTGATTAAATCCCCCGGTTCTAGTTTTCTTCTATCTGGAATGCCATGACACACGACTTCGTTTATGCTCGTGCATATGGATTTTGGAAAACCCATGTAATTCAGTGGACTCGGATAAGCGCCGTTTTGAAGGCACACCGTGTGACATATTCGATCGAGTTCATCCGTTTCAACTCCAACGCGCAAATGCGAGGCGACCGTATCGAGAACAAAACGTGCCAACGAGCACGCGCGTTTCATTTTCATAATTTGTTCGGTCGTTTTGACTTCAACTGTCGTTTGTAATCGCGACGATTGTTCTTCTTCCGGCCAAGAAGTTTGCGCATAATCGGGAGGCTGCAACCCAACTGGGATTGCAGATGTCGCGGTAACGCGAGATGGGCGCAGCTTCCCCGTGTAAGTAAAATCTGGAAGATCCTTGCTTCTTTTTGTGCCCCCCTGGATTTCAAATCCTTCTTCTTCATCATCGCATTCGTTTCTCCACCACTCCATCGTTTTTCTATCAAACTCTCGCCATCGTATTTCTTCCTCTATGGGCTTTTCAAGCGCTTCGCGCTGTATGCGAACTCGTTCTTCGTGCTCGTATTTCCATTCCTTCGATGTTATGTGTAAGTGCGCGGGAGCTTTGCTCAGACACCGAATTGCGCGAGTATCTCCTTCCGCTTCTTCTCTACCTTTTTCTTCGTCGGTGGTTGTGTCGCTCGACCACGAGAGCGAGTCCTCTTCCTCTTCCTCTGGCTCGGAATCGTCGCTCGACATCTCTTCGCCTTCATTCTCCTCCAGTTCATCCCTGTCGCCGGTGTCTAAGTTAAAGACGACAAGCCCTGTTACGTGTACGGCAAAATCAAAATCTTCGTCTTTATCGCCTTCACCCTCTCTGGAAATGCTCAGACGAACGTCGTCGCTAAATTCGCAGTTCAATGCGACACTCTCAACTTTGCCGATGATAAACGACGCCAACACTTGCGAAGGTTCATGCTTCATCCGTGACTTTAATTGTACGACGCATCCAAGAGGAAGCGTTTTTGAAGATGTAAAAACGATGGTCGCGCGTTGAAGTAGAACCAATGGAGTAAACGAACTCGCTCGAAAATATTCCGCGCGTCCTTCTTTTAACTCGAGCCCGAAAAACGCAGACATGATAATATTTATTCTTTCTTCTTCAATTCAGGAATGACGTCTCCGGTATTAATAGCGCTACTGCTGATGCTACTCGTTGGATTATTCAGGCTCCACCTGGCCCATCGTTGGAAGTTGTACATTTGCACGCACTCGTTTGTAGCGTGACAGGCGAATAAAATGTAGTTCCTCGGCTCAACTCGCCAAGCAAAACGCATGAACAAAGCGGAGTAAAGACATAAGGTCCCCGTCATCGGTCCGGAGACTAACTCTTCCGGTTTTTGCGTGTCTACGAGTCCCTGTTTATTTGTGTTCGTATAATATGCGTAAGCGGATAACGAGTTATATGCGTGAGTTTGTGTTACGATGAAGAGAGAGAGAGAGAGAGAGATAACGAGAAAATCCCGAGTTGAAAACACAACTCATCTACTTTATCGAAAAGAGAAAAGAGTCGGCCAAAACGTACCGCGGCAACGAATCCCCAGTTCGCAACTGGTCCCCAGAAGTGCGTCGTTTTCGGCCCAGTCGGAGAGTTCACCCATCGAGCGAACGCCGAAGAAGACATTAAAATTTATATTTTTTTACTCTGAAATTTTTAAATGCGGTGTGTGGTGGCTGAGTGGGTTTGGAAATTGTGAGAGTGGTTTCTCCTCACAAAAAAAAGAAGAGAAATTCTTCTCTTTCTCCTCTCTGATAAAAACATTGGAGTCGATGCCTGTTCCTCTTCTTCCTCTTCCTCCTCTTCCTCCTCCTCCTCTTGGAGACGAAGAAGGAGAAGAATTAGAGGAGAAGGAGAGAGAAGGAGGAGAAGAATTATTAGAGATTGGAGGAATTGAGAACGCGTACACGAACGAGTACGACACGAGAACGTCGCCGAGTTCGTGCGATTGGTCCGAGGAAAATATCCTCGCCGTCGGTTGCGATGCGGGACCGTTCGTTTTATTGATTGTGCGTTTTGTTGTTTTGAATTCTTTTCTTCTTCGTAATCAATATCACAACTCTGCTGACCTCGTCCATTCCTTTCTCTTTCTTTACGATGACAGAATCCCGCACAAATCAACGCGGAGAATACCAGTCCAACGCCGACGGGTTTGATAGACGTCGCGTGCATGAGAGAAAATCCAGACGTGCTCGTAACGAACACCGATTTTCGCTCGAACAAGACGGTGTTGCAATACGAGTGTTCGAACATCTACAGAAGGAAAGGTGGGACGATGTCGAAAGCCCCGGTAGAAGATAGAGTGAAGAAAGTGCACTGGTCACCGTTAGGTGTCGCCGTGGATGGGAGGTGTTGTTTAGCGGTGTTGACGAGAGCGAATCGAGTGGTCGTGCACGCGGCGAGTAATCGAACGGCGTTCACGTCGGCGAGCGTGACATCATCGGCGTATTTAAGTTCAGCGGAAAAGTGGCCTTTGATTCAAGACGTATCGGAAGAGTTAGCGACTTTATATAACGAGATACAATGGAAACCGTTACCATTTTCGAAAGAGGACGGCGACGAGAACGAGGATTCAAAAACATGCTGGAGAGACGCAGAAAAAGACGACGCCTGGAAATCGATAAACTGCTTTGCCGCGCCGGGTCCTCCAAAAGTCAGCGCCGATCTCAACGACACGAATATTAGAAACGAGAAAGATGATAAAAACGAGAAGAATGACACGAGCGATGTCTTAATGTTACCTCAAAGCGAAGGTAAAGAAAACGCGGACGTTAAGAAAGATGTCAAATTAGGATTAGCGCGCGTTGGACAATTGCGAAAAGGTTCGCGATGTGAAGTGAAAAGAGATTCACTCTCCTCGCCATGGTTCACGTGCACTGTACTAGCCGCGGAAACGGATATGTTTCATAGGGTGCGCGTTCAATACGACCGAAAAGGAATGGATAACGAATGGCTCGTCGTCTCCAACGTTGATAATTTAGGTGATGAATGTGTACCGTGCGGGAGCACGACCAATGCCGAGCGCTCCCAGATGAAAGTGAAACGATGGATCCGCCCGGCTGCCGCAGCGACTGAAAATGAAGTCAACATTTCCACTTGTCCGCGCGGTATCGTGATAGAAACATATATAGGACACTGTTGGCAACTCGTAGAAGTTGTTCAAAATGCTAGAATTCGATTCCAAACCAACGGTTCGGCGCATTCTGTCGTTTCGAGCGAATGTGAATTTAGAAAAGTTCGAAAATGGAAAGGCTCGAATGTAGAAAAAGCCGACGACGGATGGGAAATCATAGAAGACTTGAAAAATATTAGCTTGCCCGCACAGCAATTAGAGGAAGAAGGAAAAGAAGAAGACAAAGAGAAAGGAAAAGATGATCAAGACGCAAAGTCGCATCAGAAGGAGAAGGAACGAGATGGAGTAGCAGTGGCTGCTGCTGCGCCCGCCTTGGCAAAGAAAAAACCGGAAGCGAAGAAAGCACCACCACGAAAAGCAGAGAAGAAAACTCCGGCGACAAAGAAAAGAAAAGCAGCTGATGGTAAAGTGAAGAGCGCGAAAGATGACAGCGACTTTGAAGAAATAGACGAAGACGATGACGATGATTTCGATGTTAAAAAAGAGAAGAAGAAGCATGCGAAGAAACCTCGCAAGGCGGGCGCAGCCGTTCAAAAGAGAGTTGCCAAAAAGGCGAAGAAGGCGGACGAAGAAGCACACGATTACTCTAAAATTACAGACACGCATCCAAACGGACTGCCAAATGCGACAAAAGTCTCCTTTACATCGTGCTCGTGGTCTCCGTCGTTTAAAGACGGAACGCTAGAATCCATATTAACGATAGGAACCAAGAATGGTGAATTGGTATTTTTTCGCGTCGGAACGAAAAGAGATGATGAGAGTGAAGAGCCGTTATGCCAGTTACTCGGTGTCGTTCGTGCATTTTCGACCCCGGGTGTCTGGGTATCCGCTGTGACTTGGATGCCGATGAAGGATCGAGACACCGGCGATAAGTTGTGGACGTGCGTGGCGGGAAGTTCAAGCGGCGAGGCGAAACTCTTTCTCTGTGACCCCAAGCTTTTGTGCAATCGAACGCTCAAAGTAAAAGTTCCTGAAGATTGGATCGTCCCCACCTCACACTTTGGCTTGCAAGAAACGCTCATCTTGAATGCGGACGAGGTCCCGATCACCTCGGTGAAATGTTTTCGCGACCAACACGTCGATGGACGACGTGGTTTATGTGAAGGCAATGACGTAAAAGTAATCGCTCTCGGTAAAGCGTCCGGAGAGGTGCTCGTATTTCGTTCTGATAATATTTCCTCGCGAATTCGAATGTTCAGCGAGTCTGTGCACGACATTGCTTTCCAAAGATGTGATCTCGGCCTCCGCGTTGCCATTTGTGCGGAGTCTGGAAGACGGGCAGATATTCTTTTGCAATCGAAGAAGAAGAGAAATCAAGGACAAACTTCAAACGAAGACATTCGATTTGACTTTTCGGACGTTTTGAATAAAGATTTCCACACGAGCTCTGACGTATCCGCATGGGAACGGAGCACACGCTCGGGTGGCATGTGCGCATCGCCGAATAGTTTTCTAATCGCGAGAACGTTCGAAAAGTACGATTACACGCGTTTACCGTCTCTGCAGAAGATGCAAAAGATTAAAGGAAAGCGAGGTATTTTGACGTTTCATGGCGCTTCCGCTGTCGACGGTGACGTGGTGACAAAGAAAATCTTCTCACTCGCGAATGAATTTGAAGGACAATCCTTGTGGGATTGCGTTGAATTATGTTCGCGCTCGAAAACCTATTGGAATGCCGTCGCGAAATGGTCAAGTCAGGAAATGATGAATAAGAAGAGTTCTGCATCGCAACAGAAGAAGTACACTCTCGGCGCCGCGTTTGCGATGGTATCTGCTTTACTTCGAAAGAATTTGAGTCGTCAACCGTTGCTTCCCAGAAACGCAAAGAGATACGAAAATGACGACGAGAATAATAACAACGAGTTGCGAGTGCTCGTACACGTCGACCGACCCGAAATGGGGTGGGTACCAGAATCGCAACGTCTCAAACAACGACGAAGAAATGTAGTGGACGAGGAGGTGCTCTCTTTCGATTGTCAAGTGTGTGGTCCTGTACGCGATAATGACGATGGAGACAACGGCAACGACGATAAGAAAGCATTCTCGTTTCGAGCAGATTTGCGGTGCGAGACCTGTGGACTTCTGACTCATGAATCGGTCGGGAACTACTTTCGATTAAAGCCTTCCATGGTTTAATATAAGCAGGAGACTGAAAAGTTTTTCCAAATAACACATAAACACACACGCGTTTTTTTTTTCTTCAAAATTTCACGCACGCACACATGTCGCCTTCGACGAAGAAAAGAAAAAGCGACGTCGGAGGTGATGAGGATGAGGACGAGGATGTTCGAAAGTGCAACCAGTTTTTCGCGGACACGCCGGAACCGTCCAACGTGGACGTCATCAAACACTCTCTCGATGTTTATTTTTCCACACACCACGAACACCTACGAAATGGAAACAAAAAAATAGCGTTCATCACTTCCGGTGGTACCTCTGCTCCGTTGGAGAAACCACCAATGGCGGTGAGATTTTTGGACAACTTCTCCTCCGGCGCGAGAGGTGCCGCTTTGTGCGAGTATTTATCGAAAGAAGGATACTGCGTAGTCTCGTTACGACGGACCGGGTCGAAAATGCCTTTTATCCGAAAATGCGAAAAACTCTTCGCCAAAACGAAGAAGAAAAAAAATGTTCACAACGAACACGTCGATTTCCTCTCGATGTTTACCTCCACCACTAGCGATAACAATACCACCGAAATAGGAGAGGATGAAGAAAACGAGGAGGATTTGCTGTCTAAACTTAAATCTATTCAAGCCGACCGACACCGAGCGTACACCGAGCACGGCTTTCTCGAAATCGAGTTCACCACTGTCTACGAATACTTGCATTTACTTCGACTGGTTAGCGAAAAAGTGAACGCGTACGCGAACGATGTCATCATCATTCACGCGGCAGCGGTGTCCGATTTTTACATCCCTTGGTCTGAACTCGCGTCGCACAAAATCCAATCGAACGCGTTAGAAACGAGCGGTAATTTATTCGCCAACTTTTCGTCGACGCCGAAAATGTTAAAGATGTGCCGAGACGTGTGGTCGCCAAATGCGTTCTGCGTTTCCTTTAAACTCGAAACAGATGCGAGCATTATAGAACAAAAGACATTATCCGCGATGGAGAAATACAACATGCACTGCATAGTAGCGAACGAGTTAGATAAGCGGTACGACGAGGTGACACTCTATCAAAAAGAAGAACACGAAGAAGGAAAGAAGACCGGGGCGGTCGACGCTTTGCGTTTACTTCGAGACCCGGGCGAAGAGGACATCGAGAAACAACTCGTCGACGAGTTGAAGAGAAGACACGAAGCTCACGCCGCCGCTAGAAGAAAATTAGCTTCTTAGTTTATAGCATTGATGATAGATTTTAGAGTATGTGTTCAATATTGTGCGCCAATGCGGGACTCGCAGCATTTTCTCGCGCAAAGAAAGCTTTTTTTCGAAAAAATTTTTCGTGTCTTCACTTTTTTTTCTGTCAAGATTTCTGACAAGATGGACACCCAGATGGACACCGATTTGGGCGAAGAGAAAGGTGAAGAAGGAGAACAAGAAAGAGAAATCGAACCATCGAAAACGCTCATCAGCAACGTCTCTTTGATTAAGAAATCCGTGGAGAGTAAAGGCGAACCGCGATTCATCGCGAGCGTGTTCAGACAAGTATGTCTTATTTATTTATTCAATAAAAACTCTCCTCGTTGTCTCTTTTGCGCGCGATCTCATTTTCATCGTCATCGTCCAAAATAACGATCTCTCTCCTTCGTCTTCTTTCTTTCTTTCTATTCATATATACTCATCATCATCATCATCTTTTCTTCCCTCATATCATCGCAGACGCACATGGTGAGAACAAAATTGACCGCAGAAGGTATCTGCGCGTTTATAGAGGCCGTCTTACCCAGCGATTCGGAATCCGCGACGACGTTGAAACAGTTTTTGAAAGCAAAGAAAACAGAGACGAAGAAAGTAAAAGAGGAGGAAGACGACGACTCTGGAGAAAAAATAAAATCCGAACTCCCAGAGACGGAAATCTATTGCTACGTCCTCGCGCTCATGCACATGATCGACGCGAAAGATGCGAATGCCATTCAATTGTCCGAGATTTGTTTGCAACGACTCTCTTCGTTCAATCGACGAACGTTGGACGCGTTTGCGGCGAAGGTGTATTTTTACTACTCGCTGGCGCACGAACGTTTCGGTAATATACGAGACGCGAGACAGACGTTGTTGGCGTTGCATAGGCAAGCCACGTCTCGGTTAGACGCGATTGGACAAGAGACGACTCTGAACCTGTTGCTGAGAAATTACGTGTCGTTGAAACAGTACGAGTTAGCGGAGCAACTTCGATCGAAAACGGTGTTGCCGAGCTCGAGGTCCTCGGCGCAACAGTGTAGATATTTGTACTACCTCGGAAGAATTCGAGCGATTCAGTTAGAATACACGGAGGCAAAAGAGTGCTTGACGCAAGCGTTGCGTAAAGCGCCGAACAACGCCGCCTGGGGGTTTAAACTCATCTTGACGAAGTGGATTTGTATCGTGCGTTTGCTTTTAGGAGAGATTCCGGAGAGAAAATTTCTTTCGAGCCCGAGCGAGATGCGCTCGAAGTTGTTGCCGTACTTTGAATTGACGAGTGCAGTGCGCGCCGGAGACTTGCACGAGTTTGCTCTCGTCGTGGAGAAACACAAAGCAACTTTTGAGAAGGATAACGTGTTCAACTTGATCACGCGATTACGACGCAACGTCATCAGAACTGGCTTAGCTAAAGTAAACGTCGCGTACTCCAAAATTTCTTTGAACGACATCGCGTTGAAATTGGGCTTACAGAAAGACGTCGACATGAATAACACTACTAGTAATAACATTAACAGCGAAGGCGCGATTGAGTGCGTGGTGGCTAAAGCCATCAGAGATGGGGCGGTAGACGCGCAGATTGACTTTGAAACGGGCATCATGACCTCGAATGAAACCAAGGACGCGTACAGCACTTCGTTACCGGGTGAAGTTTTCCATCAAAGAGTCGCGTATTGCTTGGACGTCCACAACGAGTGTCAGCGAGCGATGCGATACGCGGAAAAAGGTTCGACCAAAACGAACGAAACGAAGGAAGAGCGCATGAAGCGTTTAGAAGATGAAGAGGCGTTGCGCGAGTTTATGGAAGAGGAAGACGATTACTTCTAGTTATTAGGTTGGTTCTTAAATTCTACACCATACATTATTACCTGATAGGAACATATAAATATTCACATTCAAAACTAACAATCTTTGCCACTACCTTAATCTACAATTATTTCCTCCCTTTCTTGCCTTTCTTGCCTTTCGAGGAGACCTTATTCTTCGACTTGTCCGCTTTCTCGCCGCCGTCGCCGAGCGCTCCACCTTTCGCCGATTTTCCCGTTCCTGGTGCACCACCTTGCTTGGCTAAATCTGCAAGGTACACGTCGAAAATATCCTCTGGACTTCTCATTAACTTCGCGGACGACCCGTCCGTTCTCCCCCAGTGCATCGGTACTAACCTCGCGCACTCGATTAATATCGATCGTCTCGTGGGAAACTCTGGATTCTTCGGCGTCCCGTCTTCGTTTTTATACTCCACTCTCACCCGTCCTCGCTCCCAGAAATCTCTCGAATAACACTTATCTTCCAATTCGCACGGTAAGTTCATTCCTTTCTCTATGGCTTCTTTAATCTCGAACGGATACGGTCGATCGCAACACAACTCTTTCTTCAACTTTCTCCCTTGTTTCACCGTTTTGTTCTCGTCGATGTACGGCGCGTAGATGCACATTCTCGTGTCGTGTTTCCACGTAAATCCTCCTGATCCTCCTCCTATGTTCGCCGGGGAGAACGGGTCGTTACTCTCGTCATCGTTTTCGGTAATCTCTGATATTTGTGCGCTTTCTTTCACCGTCGTCTTTTTCTTCTTCGGTCCTCCTCCTCCTCCCAGAGGGTCAAACGCTTGCGCCATTTCTTTCTTTTTTTGTGAGGGGACAGCCCCTGTGCAGAAAAAGAAGGGAAATGAACTCGAGAAAAAACCAAACAACCACAACTTCCTCACACCAAAATACTATAATTTTCCCACCTTATTAGCTCTCATCAAATCATCAGTAAATGGGTTTCATCGCATCACCGTTCCGCTCCTCGCGAAGTTACGCTCAATTCAAGGGAGACGAAAGCACTGACGCGTCGTTAATAATGAAATCACCGGAACCATCGTCGTCATCTGCGGTTTCAGAGGAGGAGAAGACACCGACGCAAACATCATCATCATCGAGTAAAATTGCGTTTCCCGAAGATTCCATGCGAACGCCTTCACCGGAAGAACCGTCATCATCTAGCAATAACAATAACAATAACAATAACAACGCGAATGGGCGGAAAGCGCTCGGTGAAATGACCAACGACGTGTCCATGACGCCTTTGTCGGCGAAACTGAAAAACTTAAAGTACGTTTTATCCTATCCAACGAGACATTTTTGAAATGTTCTGACTGTGCGTTTGTTCCCCTCTCTCTCTCAATCTCTCTCTAAAAAAAAACAGATTTAGCAGTCCTACGGACCATCACATGTCACCGGCGACGAAGTTTGTGAATAGAAAAGCGCATCACACGAAGAAAGATAAAAGCGCGGGTAGTTTCGGTCAGGGGAGAATCGCGTTAGGCTTGGGAAGAGGGAAATTCATGACGACGAAGAGAGCCGCTCCTTCTCGGTTCGCCACAAGCAACGAAGGAGGGAGCTTGACCGAGAACCAATAATTTGAGAACACGCTTTAAAAATCATCATCACCCAAGCAAGTCTCAAAAGTCACATAAACTTTAAACTCAATCTGATACTAATTTTGTAACATCTATATCTATATTTATCTATCATACTTTACTGATGTACATCTCCGTCCGCGAGTTCGACCAGAGAGAGAAAATCTTGCGAAACGCGCAACAACGGAGCGTCCAACAACTGAAAAGTGAACTTCATCGGTCGCTTGTTCGCTTCGTAGTTCAACGCTTTCAATCGTCCACAGTACGTGTACGTCTCTCCCTCCATTCGACAGAATAAATGTACGGGCCATTTCGGAAACGACTTTTCCGCCTCTTCGCCTTCCTCCAAAGCTTTGTTCTTTGTCTCCTCGCACGAAACTTCCTTCTTGGACATGGTGCTCAAAATCGTCCGTATTGGCGAACTCTCCTCGTCCTGTCTCGGTTGGGCGAACCACGTGATGCACCCACCACAGTTTGTAAACACGTTATCGTAGGAATTTCCATACTTGTCTCCAACATTTACGTACAAAACGACGCAATTCCTCCACTCTTGTATCCCTGACATTTTCGAAAATTTCGGGTGCGCAATCGGCGACAGCTCGTGCACCACCGCCGCTTTCAACCCGCCATCGTTTGTTTCTATTCTGTGGCCGAGAAACTCCGAGTATATGTGTTTCAACTTTGCATTCAACGCTTTCAGGGACTGCGGAGAGGATGGCGGTTGACTTTTTTTATCAATGCTCTTTTTCTGCTTCTTCAACTCTTCTTCCGACTCTGAACTCTTCCTTTTTTTACCAACAGCGCTGTTGAAACTCTTCCTGTTCTTCGTACCATCCCCCAAGTCTTCGTTCAACTCGAAAGTGGTATAAATTGGTGCCGGTAACTTTCGAATCCGTCCCGACCGTCTCACGTCTTCCAAGTTAATCTCTCGTTTGATCTTCTTCTTTGTCTTCGTCTTCGTCGTTCTCTCCCCGTCTTCGTCGTCTGAATCGTCTTTGCTCCCCATCCTCACCATCATGTGTTGATGTAACGGATTATTAGCTATGAGTTTTGCTAATATCGCTTTGTTCCTGGCCACGCGCTCGTCGCGTTTGATTTCATACGGCGTTAATGCTCCCGCGCTACTCATTATTATTATTATTATTATTAGTAGTAGTAGTAGTAGTAGTATTATCGCGCTATTTTAAGTGAACAAACAGAAGAAATCTTCTTTCTTTTGTCTTTCTTCAATGCTTCACTTTTTCTTCGCGCAACAACATAAAAAGAAGAAGAAGAAGAAGAAGAAGGAGTATGAGTTCAGCGCGCGCAGCATTCCACCGCGGCGCGTTAGTGACATCAACCACGAGAAGAAGAAGACAACGTAAACAAGTTGCGTTCGAAATAACTGCCGGCGCGTTTAGCGCCCCGACGCACTCGTTCGACGCCCCAGGGAATTTCCGGGAGAATTTATCCGTCGGTTTATCCGTCGGTATCGTTCTGAAAGAGGATCAAGGGACAGATGCAATCGTATATGGGAAAATAAGTGATTTCCTGACGAACAGTAAACGACATCCGAGAGGGATTAAAGTTCGATTGGAAGATGGGAGCATTGGACGCGTGTGTGAGATTGGCGGAGGAGGAGGCGAAAAGGAAGAAGAAAAAGAAGCCTCTGGTGTTGCGCACGCGAAGAAAGAAGGTTCATCGGACGAAAGCGAAGATATCGATGACGACGACGACGAAGAAGAAGAAACAGAAACAGAAACAGAAGAACAATCGAACGTCGTGTACGTGCGCGGCTTGCCGAAGAACGAGGAGGATATCGAGAAAGTCAAAGAGGCGATATTAGCGATGGTTTTAAACAACGATAATAATAACAGCGGGATAGGAAAAGACGACATAGTTTCCGTGAAGATTCCAAAACGGTCCGGCACTCGGGCCATTCAAGGGTTTGGTTTCATAGAGTGTAAAGATATCGAAACAGCGTCGAATGTTATTCGCGAGTTGAACGGCCAAAGTTTAGAAATAGTACAATCGAAGAGCGCCGATGAGGAGGACGACGATAGTAGTAGCAGCAGCAGTAGCAGTAGTAGTAACAGTAGTAACAACCATAGCGAGACTACTGCGATGAAATTGTCTGCTTCGTTTTCGGTGAACAAGAAGAAAACGACAAATTTGGAGAATGACACCGACGAAAGTAAAAGGAAGGGTAAGAAATCGAAACCAACGAAAGCGGAGAAGGAACGTCTCGAACACGAGAAAAGAGAACAACAAATAATCGAAGCTCGAAAAGCTATGGAAGAAGACGCGTTGAAACTTCTCGAACGACAAAGAAGAGAGAAAGAACGTAAAGAGAAGGAAATCCAAGCGAAGTTGGAAAAAGAAGAAGTCGCTCGTCAGGCGAAGGAGAAGAGGACGATGGAACTTTTGCTCAAACGCAAAGAGGCGCAAGACAGAAATCGAGCGAAAGTGCAAGCCGAACAAGAACGCCTAGACCGAATCGACCAAGAAGCGAAAGCTTTGGGAGATATTGCCATAGACGAGAGTTGGTTGATGGAGATGGAGGAAATTAAAGCCAAGATTAGCGCGTTGAAATAGTTTTATTATTTTTATTAGGTGGAGAAGCTGCTTTGTGTTTTTTCCAAAATGCCCAAATTTCGAGCTAAAAAATCAGACGCGCGAGAATACGCATTAAACGATCAAAAATACTCAAATCAACGCGTAGTTCGCGTTCTCGATGTTATTACGTGCACTTCGAGCGCTTTCCCAGTCGCATTCATCCAGAAATGGTAAAATGGAGAAATTTATGCCCAAATGCCCAAATCCAAGAATTATACTGCGAGTCTCCCCCTGATGAAGACTCTCTCAAAAGTTGTTTGTGGGTGCAGGCTTTTGGCCGAGAGCCAATCAAAATCGTGTTTGTTCTGAGAGATATTATTTCACACATCAATCTCTGAAAAGATCTCAACGACCCCCCGCGCGATACCTTTTACACTCCTCAAAGAGAATACACACACACACACAAATATACGTAAGATGCAATCGATCATCGCTTCCAACAGCGTTTTCGCGACGCGCTCGATCAGCGTCAAGCGATCTACAAACTCCTTGAGAAGAACAACCTTTGTGGGGAAACAATTCAAAACGTCCACCGTGTCGGTTCAAAAATCGAACGCGAGAGTGAACGCGACGACGAGAAGCGACGAAGTTCAAGATAAATTGAAGGAACTCACGGGGACATTGAGCGAGAAATGGGATGATACGGAAGAGAAGCCAGCTGCGGTGGCGTTGGGTGTCTTTGGTCTTGTCGGCTTGATCGCCGCCGATGGTGTGTTGCACAACATCGAAGGCCTCCCGTTGATTCCGAATTTGTTCGAACTCATCGGCATAGTCTTCTCTGGGTTCTTCATCTATCAAAACTTGTTGTTTAAACCGGACAGACAGGCGTTCAAGGAGAAAGTGTCGAAGACCTTTGACGATATTTTGTAAACAAGGAGAAGAAGAATAAAAAGAACAAGAACAACAGTTAAAAGAAGGTCGCATATTATTTAAATTTAGAGAACTTGGCTCGAACGTACAAAATTCTTTCTGAATGTATTTTAATAAAAGAAGAATAAAAGTTACGGGGTGTACCTAGGTACCAGTAAGTATATATGTATGTGTGTTATCGCCATTGTATCACGCTTTATGTTACAATAGCAAACCCTCCCTAAATTCGTTACTTTATTTTATTCTTAGTCTAAACTTTACGCCTTCAACGTGCCGTACGTCTTCGCCTTCTCCTCCGCAGTCTGGAATCTACCGTGGCCCATCTTACTCGAAGTATCGATGAATTTGAGCGTGATCTTCTCGGTCGCAACACGTCTAGTTTGCTTGAACAAGGACTGCCTCAACGTAATGAGTCTTTTTCTCGGGCCAATGACCGCACCCTTGATCATAACGTAATCGTTCTTGACGATACCGTAGTGACCAAAGCCACCCATCGGGGTGATTTCCTTCTCAGTCGGGTCGTGGTCAGTGTTCGCGCCGAACGAAGCTTCGTCCGCTTTACCAATCTTGTAAATCTTCTTGTTGATTTCCGTTCTGTGGTGATAACCGTGTTGACCTGGACGGGCGACAGAGTACGCGACTCTCGCCGGGTGCCAAGAACCGATGCACGCAACCTTACGCAAACCTCTGTGAGTCTTACGCGGCAAACGAGTGACGCCCCAACGGGTGATGACACCTTCGAAACCTTTACCCTTGGTGACGGCGATGACGTCAATCATTTCGTCTTGTTGGAAGACGGCATCAACTGGCACGGCCTTCTCAAAAAACTTGAAACCAAAGTCAACCTTGTCCGCGACGGAGCCACCGTTGATTTGAATTTCCATCATGTGCGCCTTCTTTTGCTTCAAGTTCTTCACTTTTCTAACTTGCGTGTGCGCGATAACTCTGACGACGTCGCATGACTTTTTCAACGCTTCCAAATCTTGTTCGATGGAGCCGTTCGAGTACTTCTTCGCGTACTTTTGGAACGCCTTCTTCTTGGACTTGAACCAGTTCTTGTAGAATCGACGCTTGATCTCGTCGGACAAGTGCTCCGCCCACACCGTCTTGACGCCTCTCAAGCCTTGCGGCGTTCTTCTGTAGCCAACGAGACCGACGACAATCATTTGCGGGCACTCAACAATAGTCACCGCTTCGCACGTTTCCTTCTTGTGCAATTTGGAACCAGGCTTGTCCACATCTCTGACGATGTGCGTCATGCCGGCTTTGAAACCCATAAAGGCAGTAAAGTGCGGCGGCTTTGACGCATCATCCTTCGGAAAGGACTTCACTTTACCTCTGGAGCGCTGGGATCGCTTCTTCGGCAAAAAACCCAAGTGACCAAGACGGGGATCTGTTGTTTAAATTCGGAAGGAGAGCGAAAGAGGGAGAAATGTCAGTAAGAGGGCTTCAACTTTTACTCAAAAGCAATTTCGGAACGGAGCGCAAACCATAGCCTTTTCTATGCTTTTCACGCGTTGTCGCGAAACATTCGCGCACAAAAACGCATTCTTCACGAATTACTTCGCTCGCGAAACGTTTCTTCCGCTCGCAAACATCACGAATGGCGCGTGAACGAAAGACCGAAATTTCGACTCAAAAGCCCTCCCAAGGAGGAAAGGAAAGCTCAAAAATGCGCGCGTAACAAAGAGAGAGTTGAATCGACATCGCGCGAAAGAGTCGTCTCCCAATAATTGCGCGAAACGAGCGATAAAAGGAGCAAAGAATCTAGGTATGGAGCTATCACTCACGTTCAAACTTTCTGTGAGACATATTGTTTGTGTGTGTGTTCCTACCGCACAAATTTTTGTGAAGTCTTGATATTGAGAAAGTCCACACAGCTGACAGCTGCCATTTTGCCAACTCTCTCTGCTCTTCTTTTTCATTTTTTTCACTTTCTCTCTTGCCTGCTTGCTCTCTTGTCTTCTCTTTCCGAAAAAAACTTTAAAGTGCATCAAAACAAAAGAAGTACGCGCACGGCGTGCGCATCAAAAGAGAGAGAGAGAGAGAGAGAATGGACGGTGCATCTTCCTCTTCTTCCTCCTCGTCTGATGATGACGATACTGTCGGGGCTGGCGGCGGCGACAAGAGTCTCGGCAGGAAGAAGAAAAAGAAAACGGGTTTGCAAACATCCGAGTTGCTCTCAAAAACGGGAATGAGCT
>JACLAB010011763.1_pt1 | contig 53011 bp, 55 predicted proteins | sample 8027921 | NCBI WGS metagenome assembly JACLAB01 (sample SAMN15725117, study PRJNA655200) | protist metagenome | isolation source: fluorescence activated cell sorting (FACS) single amplified genomes of... | place: USA: West Boothbay Harbor, Gulf of Maine | collected 2000-07-19 | reverse complement strand
TGCTGATCAAACTCAACCATTGGTAGTAGACGTATTTGAGTAATGGGTCCAGAATTGATCAAGACCACCATTATGAACACTCAGCGGCTGAGTATCGATGATTTGGACCTATTCCTTTTGCCTTGTTGCAGGAGCAGTTTTAATCGCCTTCTCCCTTGATAACGATGGCAATGGTCTCGATGGAGGAGGGTTTGATGGTGATGGTTCGGGCGGAAACCTAAGCCTTCTATTCAGTACTCCGTTTTGGTCGTTTGGTCTCTGTGGGTTCGGCTTGTGTGGACTGTTGATGTTGTTGCTTAGCCCAAAGGACAGTGGATTCCTCTCCTTGTTTGTTGCTTGTGCAATGGGTTTGGGTATGGGATGGGCTGCATCTCATGTGTTGCGCCTTATGAGCCGTCGGAAGGCAGACACACTCATCCGCAATGACGACTTAATTGGTCAACAGGCTTTGGTGACATTGCCTATCACCCAAGCGGAACGTGGTTTTGTTGAATTACGCGTGCGTGGCAGTTTGATTCGAAGACCAGCCCTGAGCAACGCGGGACGACTTGAAGAAGGTACGGCTGTGGTCGTGCTGGCCAGTGATGAATACACCCTGCGCGTGGACCGGTTGTGAGGTTTGTGGACAATCTTCTTCTACGGAGCTAACCCAGGATCAGCTTCCCGTTGCCCATGTCTTCACGACTGCTCAGTGAGCAGCCCTCACCATCGGTTGGTTTCCTGTCTAGGGATCAAAACAACACAATCGCAGGTGGGGTTGGAATTGTTGTCGTCAGTCTCGTTGGACTGACACTTCTAAGTCGATGGATGATTCGGATTTGTCGACCCAACGAGATGCTGGTGGTAACGGGATCGCGTACCAATCAGGGAAGTCAGGGCTTGAAGGGATATCGCGTCGTTGCAAACGGCGGCTGGACATTTGTAAAACCAGTGCTCGAGACAGCACGGCGTATGGATGTCACGCTGCTACCAGTCTTAGTTGAAGTAAAAAATGCCTATTCTAATGGAGGTACACCGCTGAATATTCAGGCCATTGCCAATGTGAAGGTCAGTACGGATCCTGATGTTCGTAACAACGCAATTGAACGTTTCCTGGGACGCGATCCTCGTGAAATTATTCAGGTTGCCCAAGAAAACCTAGAAGGAAATTTACGTAGTGTTCTCGCTCAGCTCACGCCAGAAGAGGTCAATGAGGACCGACTACGTTTTGCTGAGCAAATTGCCAAGGATGTAGGAGATGATCTGAGGCGACTCGGACTTCAGCTAGACACGTTAAAGATCCAAAGCGTTTCCGACGATGTTGATTATCTCAACTCAATCAGTCGCAGAAGAGTGGCTCAGATCGTTCGTGATGCTGAGATTGCTGAAGCTGAAGCGATCGGTCAAGCCGAGCGGATTGAAGCTGAAATGGAGGAAAAAGCCGAAGTGGTTCGGACTGATGCGCAGACCGTCGTGCTTGAAAAGGACAACGGTGTGCGAACCAAAGTTGCCTTAATGGAAAAAAAGGCACGATCTGAAGAGCAGCGAACAGAAGCAGCGGAACTGGAAGCTAGAGCGATAGCGGAGCAAAAACTTCAGAAAGTTAGGGCGGAGCTCGAACGACTACGGCTGCAAGCCGAACAAGTCCTTCCAGCTCAAGCCAATCAAAAGGCAAAGGAGCTGAGAGCTCGTGGAATGGCTGCTGCAACGGCGGAGGACGTGAAAGCAAGCGCGTTAGTGAATGATCTACTCACCCAGGTTTGGGAAGATGCAGGTAGCACAGCAGAGCTTGTGTTTCTTCTTCAGCAAATTGAAATGGTGCTTGATCACGCCACACGTCTCCCAGGACGACTTCATTTGAAGAGGATTACAACTTTGGATGGCAACGATGCATCCAGTCTTGCCAGCCTTGTAGCGCTGAATCACGTCGTTGTACGACAGTTCTTTGATCAAGTCAAAGAAATTTTTGGTATTGACCTTATCGACACCCTTTCTAACAGAGGTAATCAGTAATGTTTTTTTCTATTCTTTTAACAGGCGGAGCGGGCTTATGGGCCTTCATAGTACTCCTCAAAAAGTTGTATTACATCTGTCAACCGAGCGAAGCTTTGATTTTTGCCGGTCTTAGACGCACTACTGGATCAGGTCAAACAGTTGGTTATCGAACCGTTCGAGGCGGTAGTGCTTTGCGCATCCCATTGCTCGAAGAGGTGATGCGCTTAGACCTAAGCAATATGATCATTGATTTGCAAGTTGAAAGCGCTTATTCACGCGGTGGTATTCCTTTAAACGTGTCTGGTGTTGCAAACATAAAAATTTCAGGTGACGAACCAGGTATTCATAACGCCATTGAGCGTTTAATTGGTAAATCGCAAGATGAAATTCGGCATATTGCAAAAGAAACCCTTGAAGGGAATCTTCGAGGTGTCATGGCTAGTTTAACTCCGGAGCAATTAAATGAGGACAAGGTAACCTTTGCACGAACGCTACTAGAGGAAGCGGAAGACGATCTTCAAAAACTAGGTTTGGTGTTAGATACTCTCCAAATTCAAAATATCTCCGATGATGTTTTGTATCTTGATTCAATTGGCAGGAAGCAACTAGTTGAATTGAAGAGAGATTCACGAATAGCAGAAGCAGAGGCCAAATCTCAATCTGCTGTGAAGCGTGCAGAAAATGAACGTATTACATCGCTACGTCGACTTGATAAAGACCTGGCAATTGCGACAGCGAATGCAAATAAACGCGTTCAGGATGCACTAACAAAGCGTGACGCCTTGGTTGCTGAGGAAGAGGCACGTATTGGTGCTGAGCTCGCACGTGCAGAAGCAGAGCTTCCAGTACAGGAACAACGTATCAAGCAGGTTTTACAACAATTAGAAGCTGATGTCATCGCTCCTGCGGAATCAGAATGTCAAACAATGATGGCAGAAGCAAAAGGTGAAGCTGCAACCATTATTGAACAAGGAAGGTCTCAAGCAGAAGGATTACGTGATCTTGTTGAGTCACTGAAACGATCAGGTAGCGATGCCAAGCGTCTGTTCCTATTGCAAAAGCTGGAACCCCTTCTTACGATGCTAAGCGATACGGTGCAGCCGATCGAAGTTGAAGAAGTCAATCTAATTGGAGAACGTGATGGGCAGAACAGTCTGTCAATTGCTACATTATTGAAGCAGCTGCAGTCTAGTACAGGGTTACGGTTACCAGAACAAATGACTTCTAAAGATATTGGGGATACGACTGACTGATTATCATATTTAAAAATATTTAAAGTCTAAACCATATATTTACTTTAAGGAAATTAGATTAATGTGTACCCTATGTCTGTTATAGTCAAGAGTATGAAAATTCTATTTCCTGTTTAGTTTTTCCCAAGCATCACTATGACGGAAAGCAGGCCACGCTACAAAATAATAAATGAAGAGTGGAAATAGCGAATATTCTGGATGAACATATGAACCATACAATAGCCAGTAACCTCCTAATGCTATAGGAAGAGCAATTAATCTTGGTCCATTACCATAATCGTCTTCAGCCCAGCGTGCACTCAACGCTTTTCCTACAATCCAAGGAGACAAAATAAGCAAAAAAGACCAATGAATTAACAGACGATACAGATTCCAGAAAGGCTTGAAAAACAATGAAATAATCAGGAATACGATTAAGTATGGAAAAACCACTGCTGTGATGCCGCTGAATACCTATGATAGTGCTTTGAATGCCCTAAATCAAAGCTGCTTATAGATTTCAATAATTGATTGATAATCGAACTCAGAATTATAATCGCCGATAGTCTATGATCTTCTTTTTTATTAAGATGACTAGTCATTTGGTTGTTAATCTACTTTTGTTGCAAAAGAGACATGTGTGGAGAATCAAATATTTCGCAGGAATCGCATCAGAATTGGTTATTATGAATAAGCAAATTCAATAATTCATAATTCTTGTAATATGGTCATTAAATAGATCTACTCGATAATTTGGATCGAGCCTTAATAAAGCCTTTATAGGCATTCAACATTTGGCCCCTATTCATTGACTACATTCTCGGAGAATTAAATCTTATGTCTAAAAGCTGGAATGACATTGAGAATCATTGGATACGTCTAAGAGATCAATCATCTTTTGTACTAGAGACTCCTTGTGTTTTGATAGATAAGGATGGAGACTTGTTTGAAACAACCCTTTTTGACTTAATAGATTATATTGATATGCCTTCAACGCTGTCGAGACAACTTTTGAAGGATTATCTTCAAAACGCTGTTGAGTATGGAGTAGAAGCTGCAAGGAGCAAGATGATGGATACATATAAAAGCGACAGCCAGAAGTTTTTTGAAGAGCTTACCTTGATCAAACAGCAGTCTCGAAATGATACCTTAGGTGATATTGATGACATCCTTCAAGCAATGGATTTCGCTAATAAAGGTTTTATTGCAGATCCACGCAAGATGCTGATTGTTCAAATGGGGGAGTCTCGAGCTGATCTCTTATTAGTTTCACCACCTTCCAATGATGGCAGGAAGATGGTTGCCACTCAGTAATTAATTCCCGTATATTGCAGTTTACTGCTTTGCATTTTTATTATTAGATAGATTCTGTATTTTCATTTGATTGTTACTATAGGTTAGTATATTAGTTCCTGGTTTTTCATGAATGCTGATTTGATTGGGTATATAGCTGCAACTTTAACAACATTCAGCTTTTTTCCACAAGCGCTAAAAACGCTACGAAGCAGAGATACGCAATCGATCTCATTACGAATGTATCTACTATTTACAGCTGGTGTGACGTTCTGGTCCATCTATGGGTGGATGGTAGATGATGGTCCAGTTTTGCTTGCTAACCTAATCACTTTGGTACCAGCAGTTATTGTCCTGAGTATTAAGCTCAGTAGTTATTTGAAGAATGAAAGACGACTATAAATTATAGATGATATTATGAGTTAAAAATAATTTTCAGAATGATACAATAATGAATATTGCTTAAAATCTTAAAAACTCGTAAAGAATAAAACCTTAGAAAGACTAGAAACAAGCTTAATGCGTGATTCAATTGAAAAAAATATCAAGCAAGTAAATTAATAGGTTAACATAAAAGAGGGAAAATCTAGAAAGCCTAGTAAGCCTAGTAAGTGTTCGAGAACACAGATTCTTTTAATGAAACTTTCTCTTTAACATAGCTTTCATCACCATGAAAGAACATTACCCATTGACACACTAATGTATGTAGAGTCTTGAGAGCTCTTAGTTGTTCTGTCGATCCTGGTTTTGTATATTTAAAATCCATAAAAATTCTGTCAGCTGTGATTTGTTGGCTCTTACAGCGTTGATCAATAGTCATAGCTTAGATTTGATCTTTTTTAGCAACACTTAAGGCTGTGAGCTGTGATAAAGCCAAATGCCCTACTGACGTATCAATAACTAGAGGCGCATTCAGAGCTAAAAATTTCGTTGAATAACCTGACACGAAGAAGTATGTAGTTATGTGAAGATTCTACTACAGTCTTGAGGGCTCATTCCTGAGTGTTTATACCTGCTGAACATGGCTAAATAGGAAGTCATGTCTCGAACGCGGCAACATCATGAAGCGCATAGCTGCGTCCGGATCTAGGGGCGGCTAAAGATAGGCTTCAACGCTTATGTCCAGCAAGAAGCTATTTCCTCTATTACTATCATATGAAAACTGGGTAAGCCATTGCTTGATGAGCTGAAGAATCAAATTTTCATCGCCGATGCAGAGCTCGTAACGTTGAGGAGTTTGGCTGTTCAACTTGGTGAGAGCGATATGGAACTAGACTTCGCATCAGTTGTCCTAACCATTGAAAAGGCGTTGCATGAAAAATTTGATTGGGAATTAAAGGCTAAGGCTGCTGGATACCAGTCTGTCGATATGGCACTCACGGCTCTAAGTGAAGTAAGAGCATATTCCAAGGTTCCCTCTGAGTTCACGACTGTACCAAGTCAATGGCTTGTCTCGCGATCTGCAAATAAGAACGATCAAAGTTCTCATGAACCGATCTCTGTAACAGCGACTCAGGCACAAGAGCTACTTAATAAGCTTCACCCACTGATCGCTGAGTTTTGTGATGGAGCAACAGAAGCCTCGATTCAATCGTTACGAGAAGGTTTTTTCTGTTTGTCATACAATGACTTCTCGACTGAATTACTCAGAATTATCATTGAGGATAGGGGCAAAAATAATGCAATAAAATAATCAGATACTAACGCGTTCTGTCCACCTGTTGGAGAACTAATCCTTGCTTATGAAGATGTATGCCGACCATGGCTTCAGTCAAATAATGATTTTCAAATACTGGTTAAGTTTGCCAAATATCCAATTCGTATGGACTTAGTGGACCAGGCTTCAGAACTTGATGAACTCAATAATTCTCAGAATGCAGAAATTGCTACACTTTTAATTAGTACATCGTTTTATGAGTTGGCATCTATCGGACTGGAAGAGGTCACGGGGTATGAACTAAATCATCCAGGAGAACTTCCCACGAAAGGTCAGCTATTCCTAGAAAGATTAAAGCAAATAGGACTACAAGAGTCGATTAAGGATTATCAGCAAGCATTAATTGACTAATTCCCGCTTTTCACAATACTTACCTTTTCAAAGCCTAACACTTTCTATGACTCTTTAGTCAAAACATATTTCCATTCATATTAAAAGACCCCTGGTTTTTGATCATGTATTATCCACTGGAATAGGCTCTTTCAATTGAAGAAGAATTGGTCCGAGATTGAAAATCATTGGAATAGACTAATATGTCATGAACTATTTGATATGGCGATGCCTTGTATTGTTATTGATCAATACTGTGACGTAATAGAAACAAATATTTCAGGACTATCAAATCACCTAAGGGTGTCGATGGCAATGTCTTCACCCTTGGTTAAAAAATACAGCCAGCTGTCATTACAGAACGGTTCTGAAATGGCTATGAAGCAAATGATGATAACTCATATGAACGAGGTAGATGAATTTTGTTTGATGTGGGATGAGGCTATGAAGGATGTCGCAAATGGTGCAATGGCCACAATGGATGATTTAGTTGATGCCATAAGTACAGCAAAAAAGGGATTCTTTGAAAGTCCACGGCGAATACTTGTTGTGCAAATCAATGAAAAAGATTGTGATATTTTGCTTGTTGGTAAGCCTGAATTTGATGAGTTATCCGAAAGTGATTAATATTTTACAGCACATCATGATACAAAAACTTATAGATTTGTTGGCGAGGATGTTATGATTTGAATACTGCGATTTAGCTAGATTTCAAACAGTTTTTTTCTACAAATTTCTTTCCTTTGTCATCGCCCAGCTCTACAGCTCTTTTCCAGTCTAGACAAGCGGTCATTAAATCTCCATTCATATCCATTGACATTCCATGGTTGAAGAATGCATTACCATTATTTGGATCAATTGAGATTGCTGAATCAAAATCTAAAATAGCTTCATTTAGATTTCCAGATCTAGCCTTTGCAATTCCACGATTTCCGTATGTATCAATTCGACTTGGGTCTAATTCTATGGATTTATCATAATCAATGATTGACCCGGAAAAATCGCCCCTTTTTGCCTTTGCAACTCCTCGATAGTCATAAGTGATGGCATCATTAGGGTCTATTTCGATCGCCTTACTGAAATCAACAATAGCTCCGTTGTAATTACCTAATTCCAGCTTTTCTATCCCTCTCCGCTGAAAGTCTCCATTGACATCTGTATAAGAAGATATTGTCAATGAAATGAACACTAGAAATATTGCTAGTAGAAGCGAACGATACCTCATTTTGATTGACCGTACTTGTTACAGCGTACACTCAAAACAACCTTCATGCTCCCAGATGAGATGGATCAAAGCAAATTTATTGTGAAGGAGGAAAGCTCAATTGAAATCGGTACGTCGCTTTACGATTATCCCCACTGTTTCCTGTTTGCTTGCAGGTGCTTTTACCTGTTGAATTGTTATTAATTGTAGATGATAAAAAGCTTTTTAGAAATAGCTGACCTACAAATTATCTAGATCGATTTCTACCCTTTTTCTATGGATTGAGGAATCCAGTCATGTACTGCTAAATCGGTTCTCTTCAGCAGCGCAAAGCACGTGCCCGCATTTCCACGGCAAATCCGAAGTGAGTCGTCTAATCCTGTGATATCGAGCCAAGCAGGAAAGGATTGATTAATCGTAGCTAAAAGCTTTGGTCTCCATCCATTGCCTAAAGAGGGACCAAGCCAGCCGCCTCTTTTAAACTGTATGCCAACTTGATTGGAGCTATTGATCGACAATTCAGCTTCAACAGCAATCCCCACTACAGACCCAATGGGAGCACTTAAACGTAATAGATTAACTCCTTTTTTTTGTACTGGATCAAGAATCTGGAGATTTTCAAGCCAGGGAGCTTGCTTAAGCCATGGCTGAGTTGAGCTACTCCATCTTAATTCCCAAACTCCTCTAAGTAATGTTATATCAGTTTCAAGGTTAACCCTTGATAGCAACTCAAACTCCTCGATTAATGATGGAATGAAGCAACTTTTAGGATCTGATTGAAGTAAGTTCGTTAATTGTTCCTTGCATTTCATTAGATTAACTCCGGATGGTTTATGTCGCCTTTAAAGGGCCCAATCGTCCAACTTGTAATCCACCCACCATAAAATGACCCAGGTTGAGGTGAAACATGTTCACCTTCCAAAATGCAAGCATCAACTAATCGGGGGTACAGACTTATCCAATCCTTAAGGAGTAGAAAACGTTCCGTTGGTCTTGGATAGCTCCATCCAGCACGTGATCGTGAATCTGTTCCATCAGCCTTGCTCAGAGACCAATACTCTGCTACCCCCTTCCATTCGCAAAATGAGCCACGTCCAGAGATTTGTTGTAGAGAGCCATGGACAAAAGCCTTTGGATTGATATAGATCGTTGGTGGGTGAAAGGTTTCACATACACGCACGTAGCGGGTATCCTCAGCAATAACTTCATTAGCAATACGAACCGAGACATTCCCATTCACTAGCTCAATCAATGGTGGCCTTGGGTAATTCGATACATTTTCTTCAATTGGCATTGAATCACCACATCTTCTATATTCTAGGTATTTAAACTTTGCACTGGTTGAAATCTTTTCCTAAATTTAAATAGCTTTCAACTGCCAGCTTGAAACAATTTGTTCTGGGATACAAATAAGCATACTATTGTATTTAATTATTAGTAATTCTGCTGATCTCAATAATTATGTCACCTTTCATGCCGCAATGCTTCATTTTGCATTCTTGTGACTCTTTCTAATATTGACTCATTGCTGAGCCGAGATCGTAATCGCTCAACTAACAGTGGAAATGCGAGTGGACCTGGTCTAACGATTTCACTATGGATAATGTCACCTTTTCGTATTCGTTGTAATGCTTTTTTTAAACGAGGTAACTCAAGCTGTTCATTTAGTACTTCAAATCGTGATTGCCTTAGTAGTAGATTCTGTGGTTCATGCTTATTGAATACATCCCACAGTAGAGATCCGCTGATTTGCAACTGTCCACTACTTTTATTTTTACCTGGAAATCCTTGCATCATAAGTCCTGATATCTGAGCAATACTTCGAAAGCGTCGTTTACACAATTCTGATAAGTTTAATGCATTTTCAATGTCTTTCTCAAGATCTTCATCATCCAATAGAATTTCTAGAGTTTCTTTAACTAGTTTGCTTAATGGATATTGTTTGGGCCCTAAAAGTTCAAATCCATAATCATTTACTGATACAGTGATTGTACTTTTTTGATACTTTGATAGGCGTGATGCCCATAAAAACCCTAGTCCTTCGTGAACAAAACGACCTTCAAATGGATAGGCGAAAAGATGTTGCCCTTCCTTGGTAATACATGTTTCAATTAAAAACTGATTTTCACTAGGAATCATTGACAAGTCTAATTGTCGATCGATCAAGGGTCTTAAAGACATTAACTCTGGTGTATCTAGAATTAACTTGGATGCTCGTGATACCTCCTCTCTCAGCTGAGTCGTTAAAAGATCAGATAAGGCCATCTGACCTCCTGCCCAGGCTGGAACCATTGAACTCTTTCTGGTTGTTGTTTTTACATAGGCTGTCATTTCTTTCATTCTGATAAGTTCTAATTGACGTCCTGCAAAGAAGAATACATCTTTTGGTTTTAATTGACTGATAAAACTCTCTTCAACATGTCCAAGATAGACACCACGACTAAAGCGAACACGCACGGAAGGTGCAGAAGTGATCGTCCCAATATTCAGCCGATGAAGTCGGGCTATAGATTGATCACTTACAAAAAACAGCTTTTCAATAGCGTTCCATTCAAGTTTACGAAAGCGTGTATATGCATTTAAACAGACTCCTCCTTTTTCGAGAAACAATAGACACCATTTCCATTCTTCGTCTTCTAATGAAGCAAACGAAGCTGTTCTACGGATTGCTATGAGTGTCTCTTCAGGATTAAAGCCTGGTCCACATGCCAATGTAGTTAAATGTTGAAGTAGTACATCAAGCGGCTTACAAGGCGTTTTTCTATTTTCTACTAAATCATTGTCTAGGCCTCTTCTTAATGCACTTAGCTCTAGGAGTTCTAATGCATTTGTGGGCATAAATAGTACTTGTGATTCTCCTCCAGGGGAATGAGCCGAACGCCCAGCTCTTTGTAGTAATCGTGCGATGTTCTTAGGACTACCAATTTGAACAATTTTTTCTACAGGTTGAAAGTCAATTCCTAGATCTAGTGAACTTGTACAAACCACCCAACGGATTAACCCCATTTTCATATTTTCTTCAATAGCTTCTCTTTCAGAACGATCTATTGCACTATGGTGAAGCGCTAGTAACCCCTCTATTTCCGGGCATGCATAACGTAAGCATTGGTGCCATCGTTCTGATTGGTTCCGTGTATTTGTAAATAGTAATGTACTTATTTTCGGATCTAGCTTTGCAATGAGTTCTTCGTAATTGCGCAGGCCTAGATGTCCACCCCAGGGAAATCCATCAATGGATTCTGGGATTATACTTTTAATTGTTGTTTTTCTTTTTGGTGCATGATTTATTATTACTTTATTTGCAGTACTGATTCCTAATGCATGCTCAGTAGCTTCCTCAATATTTCCGATTGTGGCGCTCAATGCCCATGTTTGCAATGAAGGTTGCTGCTGTCTCAGCCAACTTAATGCCAATTCTGTTTGGCTTCCGCGCTTGCTTCCCATTAATTCATGCCATTCATCCAGAATGACTGTATGCAATCCAACAAATATTTCTTTTGCTTTTCGATTACTCATTAATACACAGAGTGATTCTGGTGTAGTAACTAAGATTTCAGGTGGACTTTTAAGCTGTTTGGCTCGTTCTGTTGAGGATGTGTCTCCATTCCTTGTTCCTACACGTATTGGCCACTGCATCGCATGGATTGGTTCCTGAATTGCTAGCGACAAATCCCGACTTAGAGCTCTTAAGGGAGTGAGATAGAGCACTCGTAGTCCTTTTGGACTTGTTTCTTCAGACAGGATCCTTGCAATGGGACCCATCACTGCTGCATAGGTTTTTCCCGATCCAGTTGGCACTTGGATGAGACCGCTCGCACCATCTAAATAGGAATGCCAGCTTTGTCTTTGAAAGGTAGATGCTGTCCATCCTTGATGTGTAAACCAACTCTCGATCGGTTTGAGTAGATCTTCAGTTGTATGACCTCCATCACGCCCTGGTTTTTTTTTCATTGGTAATGATTGATTGGATCCCTTTTGTATAAGCTTTTACTTTGTGCTCCTCTGCGCTTGATATGTACTTTGTTGAGATAGACAGATCTTATCTTGATTTTCATCTGACTTATTTCCTTACAATAGACTCTTTCATCTTAGAACCTACATTATTTAAGTTAATTTGCATTATATAACTTGCTTTAATAATGCTTGCGCTTGTTCGATACAGTCTGCTTCGATAACTGGTTTATCAATTCTCCATCGGTGGATTCTTGGAAATCGTACTGCAAGTCCGCATTTATGGCGTTTTGACTCCATAACGCCCTCAAAGGCGATTTCAAAAATCAGTTTCTGCTCAACGACTCTTGTTGGTCCATATCGTTCGATTGTATGAGCGCGTATCCATTTGTCTAATTCCATTAACTCAGAATTGTTTAGTCCAGAATATGCCTTTGCAAAAGTTACTAGTTTTCGATCCTTTGAATTTTTATTACTATCATCCCATAATGCAAATGTATAGTCAGTAAAAAGATTTGCCCTTTTACCCGTTCCAGCTTGTGCATATACTAAAACTGCGTCAAGAGTCATAGGATCATGTTTATATTTCCACCAATATCCTTTTTTTCTGCCTGATAAATATTGTGAGCTGTTTTTTTTAATCATTAAACCCTCTGCACCGTCGAGACGTGCTCGATCCCTTATTTTAGTTAGTTCTTCCCATTCTGCAAACTTTTTTTCACTGTCCATCATTAAGCATGGATGATTACAGCTTTGTTGTATACACTCCAAAAGTTTTAATCTATCTCTTAGATCGTACGCTCTTATATCTGTTGATTTATGTTCTAAAATATCGTATGCCATGAATACTGTTGGGCACTCCTTCAATAACTTCTTGTTCACTGTCTTCCGTCCAAGCCTGCGTTGCAACGAAGCAAAAGCCATCGGTTTACTTATATCTTTTTGCCAACATAATATCTCACCGTCTAGCACCGTGCCATCAGTAAGATTTTCTGCCATCTCTATTATTTCAGGAAATACATGATTTACTAGTTCTTCTCCTCTACTCCATAGATAAGCGCCAGTGTCCCTTTTTATCAATTGTCCACGAATACCATCCCATTTATATTCTAATCTCCAATCAGCTGGTGGGGTTTCTTTAATGTCTTCAATCTGAACAGGACTTGCTAGGTAAAATGGATAGGGAATGGCTCCACGATCTGTTCTGTTTTCCGATTCTGGTTGTGTTAATTCTTGAAACCATACTTTATTGATTTCCATTGGTTTCATCAGACGCTCAAGTACGGTGCTTTCATCTAGTTCATATGCTTGTGCAATACTTTTAACAACGAGGCCTTTTGACACACCATTCCTGAATCCACCTGTGATTAGTTTATTTGTTAAGTAGTGATCTTGGTCTGTGATTTCACTCCACAATTTCAGTATTAATCTATGTTGTGTTGTTTCTGTTGAATCTTTAATCGCTGGCAGCAAGGTTTCCATCCACCAATGAAGGGGTTTTGACTCTTTTGTCTCATTAAAAATTTTATTGTCATCCTCCTCGCATTCAATATTGGTGGTAGTGAGTTCATTCTTTAATTGTGGCCATAATAAACTAATTGTTTCTGCGGAGTCTCCTACTTGTGCAAAACAGTCATCAATAAGCCATGAGGGCATTTTTGAGGATGCTTGTAGAATTTCTTTTAAGCGTCGACCTGTGATCAGTCTTTTCTGTCGACTGCCCATCAATAATAGGAGTATCCATGATCCGTCTCTTGGATCAATATCCTTTATGAATGTACTAATTAGGTAAATCTTCTTTTTTGTAGAATTGCACTGTTCAAGGGTGTTTATCAAGTTTCCAAATGTCCTAAAGCTAACATTGCACATTAATTGAACCTCAGCTTAATGATTTGAGTGGATCTGCTTTGATGCCTTCTACTTCCCGCAGATATCGTGAAATCACATCTTCTTGTCCATGTGTGACATAGACCTGTTTGGCTTCACTTTCTTTAATTGTTTTCATGAGACCGGACCAATCTGCATGATCACTTAGGACGAAGCCCCTTTCGTAACCACCTCTTCTTTTCGCTCCTTTTACAGCCATCCAACCTGATGCAAAAGCTGTTTGTGGTTCTTTAAATCGCTTCATCCAACTGGATCGATATGCAGATGGGGGAGCAATGATTAATCTGCCTCTGAGTGGATTCTTGCGTTCTAATTCACTCACTGGTCGTGTTTTAGCCATGTTGATTCCTGCTTCACGATAGTGTCGTGTCACCGTTTCCACAGCTCCATGCAAGAGAACTTCTTCATTGATTCCCAGTCCACTTAGTTCGGCTAGTACGCGTTGTGCTTTTCCAAATGCATAGCAAAACAATAATGATGGACGATCCTTTTCATCATTCCACCATTTATAAATTTCTGCTGCTATCTCCTTTCCTGGCTTCCAGTGATAGATCGGCAAACCGAAGGTTGATTCTGTTATCAGTACATCGCATTTCACTGCTTCAAATGGCTCGCAACTTGGGTCATGGCATCGTTTGTAATCGCCTGTCACAAGCCATACTTCGCCTCCTACTTCGATACGTATCTGAGCACTTCCTAAGACATGCCCCGCACTATGAAACGATATCTTTGCTTCTCCAATGATGAGTGTTTCTCCATAGCTCACTGCATGAAGCTTGATCTCACGTCCTAGTCGTTGTCTTAAAACCCCTTCCGACTGTTTCACCGCCCAATATTCTTCAGACCCAGCTCTTGCATGATCTGCATGGGCATGGGTCAAGAGTGCCCGTTTCACTGGACGCGTTGGATCAATCCATACCCCTGCTGCAGGGCAGTACAAACCTTCAGTTCGTTGCTCAAGAACCGCCATACCTTATTTTGTCGAATTTTCTCTCACAATGTGGTTCTCCATTGGCTTTTTAAGAAGTATTTTGTTGATCGTGTCTATGACTTATTTAGCTGTCTTGATTCGCTTTGCATTTCCTTGTAAAAGTGCAGCTCGTTTCAGTGATGTGCAGTTTCTTAATTGTTGAACTCTTTTACCCTTTTTCGGTTTCAGGTAATCCATGATGAATTGACATTGCATTTGTTGTATTGTTCTACTTCGTTTGCTATTTTTGCTGAGCAATGGTTTTCTCAATCTCATAGCTAAGTGTATTGATTTTCTGATGAGATCTTTGCTTATGATTCTTTTCGAGCGTCAATCGTATTGTCCCTTTTGTTGTTGAAGAGTGGTTATTGAATTTTTCTATTTGCTCATCTCCAGCATTTTCTGTATTGGTGCCAATGCTTTGACTCGTAGGTTTTCGTCCATTTCAATCTTGGGTTCCAGTGTTTCTAGGCAATGCCATAGTTTTTCGAGTGTATTCATTCGCATATACGGGCATGTATTGCAGCTACACCCGTCTAGCCCCGGAACATCGATAAACCTTTTATTTGGAACCATCTTTTGCATTTGATGCAAAATTCCGGGTTCGGTGAGCACGATAAATGTTGTTGCTGAGCTTGTTTGAGCATGCGCTAGGAGTTTGCTGGTTGAGCCTATGAAGTCGGCAAGGTCTAGAAGGTGTTCCATACATTCAGGATGAGCAATGACTTCTCCATCAGGGTGTTCTAGCTTTAGTTTCAACAACGCTTCTTCGCTAAATGTTTCGTGAACGATGCAGCGTCCAGGCCACAATGTGAGCTCACGACCACTTTGTCGTTGCACCCAACGACCCAGATTCTGATCTGGTGCAAATAGAATCGGTTGATTAGATGGAAGTTGATTGACCAGGTCAACAGCATTACTACTGGTGCATATCAAGTCGCTTTGCGCTTTTACAGCTGCTGTGCAATTGATGTAACTCACAACAAAATGCTCAGGATGGTTTGCTCTAAATGCCTCAAATTCATCGGCTGGACAATCATCTGCTAGTGAACATCCTGCCTCGCTGTCAGGTAGCAGAACAATTTTCTCTGGACTTAAAATTTTTGCTGTCTCTGCCATGAAATGCACGCCACAAAAAACAATCACATCCGCATCTGTGTTGGCTGCTTTTCGTGAAAGCTCTAAGGAATCACCAATGAAGTCAGCTATATCTTGTATTTCTGGCTCCTGGTAATAGTGCGCCAGAACGATGGCGTTCCGATCCATTCGAAGCTGGTTGATGGCGCTTACGAGATCACTGGGAGCGTCTTTCATGATCCTGATCCCTAGATCTGTCTCAGTGTTGATTGCAGACATTCTGGCCACATCGGGCAGGATGTCCAAAGCCTAGGCACCACTCCTGACCAGATTGCGCCTCGCCATAGCCGGAGACCTTCACGGTGACTGGAGTTGTCACGACGAACAACTGCTCGAGCAGTTACGTCCTGATGCTCTGTTGTTCGTGGGCGACTTGAGTGATGGTGATTTGCGCTTAGTGAAGGCAATCACACGTCTAAAGCTCCCCTGCGCCGTGATTCTTGGTAATCACGACCGGGGCAGAGATCGCACTGGTGAACGACTGCGGCAGCAGATTTCAATGTTGGGTGATCTCGACTGCTCCTGGAAATTGCGCAATTGGTCGTCACCAGCCGTTGCCATTGTTGGCGGCCGTCCATGCAGTTCAGGAGGTGGTTTCCATATCTCTGAAGCGGTGCAAAGCGTTTTCGGCCCAGTCACGGAACAGGAGTCAGTGGATCGGATCGTTAAAGCGGCGTCCCATGCTCCCGAGGATTGGCCACTTGTATTGCTTGCTCACAGTGGGCCTACTGGTCTTGGATCTGATGCGTCCAGCATCTGTGGTCGGGATTGGAAGCATCCCCACATCGACTGGGGTGATCGCGATCTAGCGATCGCTGTTGAGACCCTGCGTCGCCGCCGAGCCGCAGATCTTGTGGTATTTGGCCACATGCACCACAGCCTCAGAGGAGGCAAGGGTGAACGGATGACTTTTCATCGTGATCGTTATGGCACCGCCTACGTCAATGCCGCCTGCGTTCCTCGCTCGGGTTCAGACGAAGCTGGGCAAACCTTGATCCATTTCACCTGGGTTGAATTTGAGGGGCGTCATCTCAGCCTTGTCAGTCATCGCTGGTTCCATCCAAATGGAACCCTCGCTTATGAACAAACGTTGTTGCGGCACCCCAGTGAAAGTCGATCGCCATGCTGATTTATGTCTGCCTAAGTAGCCATGGTTTTGGTCACGCTGCACGACAAGCCACTGTTCTGTGCGCTTTGCACCGCCTTAAGCCGTCATGGAGGCTTGTAGTCAGTTCCAATGTCTCTGCTGATTTTCTCAAGCTCGTCTGCGCTGCTGTGCCCGTAGAGCAACGCTTCGTTGGGTGGGATGTGGGAATGATCCAGGCCGATGCCCTCGGCGTTGATCAAGAGAAGACGTTGGCGTCTTTGAAGGCTCTGGAGACTGATCTGCCACAACGAATCGATCAAGAGGTTGCCTGGATTAGTGAGCAGAACACTCCAGTGCTTGTTGTAGGTGACATTCCTCCGGTAGCAGCAGTTCTATCTGAACGGTTGGGAGCTCCTTTGGTTTGGATGGGGAATTTCGGTTGGGATGACATTTATGAGCCGCTTGGTGGTCCATTCAGCGAATACGCAGCAGAAGCTCGCGCTCAATATCGGCAGGGTGAGCTGCTGTTGCGCTGCCCCTTTTCAATGGCGATGCCTTGGGGTCTAGATGAGCAGCCGTTAGGTCTCACCGTGTCTGCCTTGCGCGAGCTTCCTGCACCATTGCGAGAGCACTTGGACACGATTCAACAGCCCCTCGTGCTTGTTGGATTTGGGGGCCTTGGTCTAGCAATTGACCCTGCCCTATTTCGTCTCTGGCCTCATCATCATTTTTTGATGCCAGCCCCCGTGGCTCCTCACCTTCGGGCCAACTTGAAATATGAGGCCAATGTCACTCTTTTGCCCGAAAGCGTGCGTCCTTTTGATGTTATGCCTTTTTGCGAGCGGCACCTAGGCAAGCCTGGTTACAGCACGTTTTGTGAAGCGTTAAGCCAAGACCTAGGCATGCATGTCGTGGAGCGTGATGGCTTCGCGGAAGCTTCCGTCCTCATGAATGGCCTTCGATTATTCGGACAGCACAAGATTCTTAGTCGCCATGCTTTGAATCAAGGAGAATGGGAGCTGGATCAACAACTTGTCGATGCAATCCGCCCGATTGGTTCAAAACAAGGCGCGGAAGAGGCAGCAAAGGCTTTGGTCTCGGTTGCAATGAACACAGTTCAGCACGACTGATCGCAGCAATTACTTTTATTTATCTATGTCGAGACGGACGGCCCTCTCTGGTTTTGGCGCAAGATGCGTCCCATTTGAGTCTTGCCAGTCCCTAGGGACAATGGCTCATCTGGCACATCAGCTCTTGGGCTGATTGAGCGTGTTCGTCAAAGTTCCGTTCATTGAGCCCGTTGTGTTCAATTTATTTTTTGCTGATATTTCGAGTGCCGCCTCGCTGCGGTCTGTTGATCTCCTCCTTCGGTCAATCTTTCTTTTTTTCACGTATGACTTTCCTTGCGAAAACTGTCTGTCGAATCCTTCCAGCGGCTCTCGCAAGTTTTGGTCCTTTGTTGATGTCGTCTCAGTCAGCTCAAGCTGCTGTCGCTGCGATGCCAACCCTTGAAACCTCCCGTTCGGGACTTACTACCTCAACAGATCAGTCTGTAAGCGCTCTTCCATACATCATTACCCCAGAACGGCGAGCTCTTCTCAACACGATTCGCTTTGCTGAAGGAACCTGGAAAAACGGTCACGATGTTGGTTACCGCGTGATGTTTGGCGGGAGTCTTATGGGGTCGATGGATCGCCATCCCGATCGTGTCATCTACTCCTCCCGTTATGCGAGTGCGGCGGCGGGCGCTTATCAGTTCATGCCGTTCACCTGGGATCTTGTGAAGCGCAGTCTGGGTGTGAGGGGGTTTGGACCTGAAGTTCAAGATCAAGGGGCCTTATTCCTCGTTCAAAGGCGCAAAGCTCTACGGCTAACGGATGTTGGTGTGATGACACCTCAGTTGGCGGCCAAACTTGCCCCTGAGTGGGCCTCTTTCCCAACGCTTCGCGGTCGCAGCTATTACGGCCAGCCTGTAAAACGCTTCGTCAATCTTCAATCGTTTTACAAAGTCAATTTGAGTCAGCTGCGTCAGATCAGAGATAAGCGCCAGGAAGCTCTCAGCGGAGATGATGGCAGCAAGGGCTTAAAAGCCCCTGTTTGCACAGGACCCAAGATTCTTTGTGGTATGCCTTGATCAGGGGCTTGACCTGAAGAGACAGAATTATTCGTCTGTTTCTTTTGCCAATTTCCGACCAACGATTGTCTGGGCGATGAGATAAGCACCCACCATGCCTCCAATAAATCCCATCCCGTTCCGAACAAGTGGCAAGAGATCGCTTGTTCGTGTCACCACCGGTGCGATACCAAACACTCCAAACAACATCACCCATAAGGGAGATAACAGGAGTACCCAAGCCCAAGCGATCCGTTCACCTTCTTTGCGCGGATAAGCAGCAAATCCTGCGATTAAGCCACCGAGCACTGAAGTCGCCAGAGTTAAGAGCCATTGTTCCTGTGGCAAACCAGGAACAAACTGACACCCGCCACGATCCAAGCAAAGTTCTACGGCTCCGATCGTTGCCAACAGTGAACCGTCTTCACCATTGTCGCGGACGTAAAACTGATTTCCATAGCGCGTTTGCAGTTCCACCCACCAGGTGCGAGGCATTAATGCAAAGAAGGCATCGCCCACGTTGAAATTGAGCAGATTCCCACCGCGAGGATCGCCAATAATCAACAAACTGCGCTCATCGAGGCCCCAGAACTCTTTAACGGCGAGCCCAGGAGTCTTTTCATACTGGGTGAGAACTCTCAGTTTCCAGCCACTGCGCTGTTCAAACGCATCCAGCGACGTTTCCAGTTCTTTGAGTTGATTATCACTAAAGGCTCGAGCTAGATCGATTACCGGCGTTGGATGGTCGGGAAGTAGCTCTGGGTTGTCAATCGCTTGGACAGGATTTGCGACGAGGAGCAACAGAAATAAGCTGAACAGGGGGAACAAAAATCGTGTGAAGCGCGGTTGTGTTCCCATAGCTCTGTCGCATTACAGGCATTCTCCTCAATGACAGGCCACTCTGCGTCTTGCCCTTTATGGCTTCAACAGCGCTTTGAGCAATCAGGAGGTTCCGTACCCTTCTCCCAGTTCATGGCCTGGGCTTTGCATGACCCTGAATACGGGGCCTATGGCAGTGGCCATCTGAAGATTGGCAAGGAAGGTGATTTTGTAACGTCAACCACCCTTGGTCCTGATTTTTCAGCCTTGATGGGTTGTCAACTTGTCCAGTGGCTTCGAACTCTCGCCCTGAACCACCCAACCAAAACCCTGTCCATCGTTGAAGTTGGGCCTGGCGAAGCGGAGTTGAGTTGTGACCTCATCGATCATTTGGTTGAGCAGCTTCCCGACCTGATCCATCGCCTTGAGCTGGTTTTGGTGGAGACCAATCCAGGGATGGAACAGCGTCAACGCAAACGTTTAGAGCAGCACCAGAGCTCACACGAATCCCAGCAACGTCTTCCACACCGTTGGACCTCCTTGTCCAATCTCAAGACCTACCCGGTCATTGGTGTCTTGATTGCTCATGAGCTCCTCGATGCCTTTGCGGTGGAGCGCCTTGTTCTGAATGATGGACGGCTACGGCGTCAAATCGTTCAATTGCAACAAGGAAGCGATGGCGAGAAAAGACTGCACTGGGGAACAGAACCCATCCCTCAAGAGCTTCAAGAGCGCATGGACGCAACGTTGTCAGCCACACAGATTGCCTTGCCTCCAGAAGATGCTGAGGATGGATGGACAACGGAATGGCATGACGCGTGCGCCGATTGGTTCGCAGAAGCATCTGAGGCGTTCATTGCGGGCCATCTGCTTGTTGTTGACTACGCCCTCGAGGCTCATCGCTACTACTCCGCTCCACGCGGGGAGGGGACCCTCATCGCCTACCAAAACCAACGGGCAAGTGACAACGTCTTGCTTGATGCAGGAAAACAAGACCTCACGGCCCATCTCTGTCTTGAGACCGTCGTACACCAGGCCACAAGCAACGGATGGACCCTGGAGGGGCAATGCCGCCAGGGAGAGGCTTTGCTCGCTTTAGGCCTTGCTGAGCGGTTCAGCAGTCTTCAACAGCTTCCGGGACACCAACTTGCTGAGGTTCTGCAACGACGTGAAGCACTCCTGCGTCTCGTGGATCCTGCCTGCCTTGGTGAATTTCGCTGGCTGTCGTTCCTTCGATTCAACCCGTTGCTTCCAAACTCAGGAACAGGGGAGCGGAGTCAATTCCTGCAAGAGCCTTAAGGCATCAACCCATCGCTGCTAGGCAAGCGCTGATTTCTTCATTACTGACGTCATCCACGATCGACACAGCACCGATGCCTGACGGCATGACAAAGCGAAGACGACCATTGCGGACTTTCTTGTCGCCTTGAAGCGTGCTTAAAACCAGATCTGGATCGAGATCTGGCCATTGGATAGGCAATCCAGCATTTTCAATCAAACGTTTCTGACGTTCCGCATCGGATTGGGGCATCACACCGCGCTGAACGGCAAGGGAAGCCACCGCCACCATGCCAATCGCTACCGCTTCCCCATGGAGCCAGGTGCCGTATCCGGTGAGTGTTTCGACGACGTGTCCAAACGTATGGCCGTAATTGAGGATGGCCCTCTGACCTCCCTCTTTTTCATCAGCAGCAACAACGAGGGCTTTGGCTTGCGCAGACCGTTCGAGCAAAGTTTCAAGCAGCTCGGTGGACATGGAGAGAGGGTCGTCAAAGCCGGCGGAACGCTCGAGCAAGTCGAACAAATCCGTATCTCCGATCATTCCGTATTTGATGACCTCAGCTAAACCAGCCCTAAATTCCCGCACGGGAAGAGTCTGAAGCGTGTCGGGATCAATCATCACCAACCGTGGCTGATGAAAGGCGCCGATCAGATTTTTACCGCCTGGATGATTCACACCAGTCTTTCCGCCAATGGCGGCATCCACCATGGCCAATAGCGTTGTCGGCACCTGCACGACGCCGATTCCGCGCAGCCAGCAAGAGGCCGCAAAACCAGTCATGTCGCCAACAACCCCACCCCCTAGAGCGAGCATGAGTGACTGACGCTCTAACCCGTTCTCTTTGGCAGCATCAAGAATCGTGCTGAAGGTGTTGAGTGTCTTTTGTTCCTCACCCGAAGCAATCGTTAGCAAACTGGATTGAAATCCCGCCTCGGCGAGGCTTGAAAGGCATCGGCCTCCGTAAGGCGTTGCAACATCTGCATTGCTGACTACCAGAATTTTGGTGTAGGGGCGAATCCCAATTCGTAGTAACTCAGCACCGAGATGATCGACTCCGCCGGAGTTGATCACAACGTCATAGGGATGGTGTTCGAGCGCAACGCTGATACGTTTTGCAGCTAGCGCTGATGTTGAGCTCAATTGGGATTTGGTCATGCCGGCCGCTGTGACGGATCTATTCTCCTTCAAACCATCTGGCGCTGGTGATGGCCCTGCCTTCAACGTCCAAACACCGGTCCACGCTGATTGCCTGGGGTTTTCTAGCTCCTGCCTTAATTCTTCTAAGCCTTTCCGTGCTGGTTCCTGCACTGATGGCGCTTGTAATTAGTTTCACGCAAACAGGTCTAGATGTCACCGAGCCACTGAAATTCATCGGCTTAACCAATTTTCAGAGGCTTCTTGGCGATCCAATGTTTTATCAGGTGCTTGGCACCACTTTGATTTATTTATTCGGGGTTGTTCCACCCATTGTGATCGGCGCCCTAACCCTGGCGGTTCTTGTCAATCGAATCCTTCCAGGTGTGCACATCCTGCGTGCTGCTTTCTACACGCCAGTTTTAGTTTCGATCGTTGTAGCTGCAATTGCCTTTCGATGGCTCTATGCCGAAAACGGCTTAATCAACGGATGGCTTGGCGCCTTATTTGGTCAAGGATTCATCCCCATCGATTTTTTAACCAATCCATTTTTAGCCCTTCCCTCAGTCATGCTCGTCACCCTGTGGAAAGGTTTGGGCTATTACATGGTGATTTTCCTGGGAGGACTTCAAGGCATCCCAACAGAGCTCTATGAAGCCGCTGAGTTGGATGGAAGTGAAGGCTGGCGAAAGCATGTTGATATCACTTTGCCTTTGCTGCGTCCGTACGTCACCTTGGTGGCCGTGATCTCCGCGATTGCAGCAACCAAGGTGTTTGAGGAGGTGTTTCTGATGACACAGGGTGGCCCTGCAGACTCCACTCGCACCCTCGTTTATTACGTCTACGACCAGGCCTTCGCAGAACTTGAAATCAGCTACGCCTGTACGGTTGGCCTCGCGCTGTTCCTGCTCGTTCTATTGCTAACTGCCATTCGACTTGCGTTCGGAGGAGAACGAAGCCTGATTTAAGGCTGTCATCGTTGCTAAAAGGAGAGAATGACAAGCTCCACTCAGACCGATCTGCAAAGGATGCCCAACGCTGACAACACAATTGGGGTGATCGGTGGAGGGCAACTTGCCCTCATGCTCGGTGAAGCAGCGCAAACACGAGGTTTGACGCTTGCGGTGCAAGCTTCTAAAGCCGAAGACCCTGCTGCCTCACTAGCTAAGGATTTAGTGATTGCTGGATCAACAGATGTCCGTGCAACAAGGGAGCTGTCATCGCATTGCGTAGGCATCACCTTCGAAAACGAATGGGTCGCTGTCGATGCTTTGATGCCTCTGGAGCGACAGGGAGTGCAATTCACTCCATCACTCGCGAGCTTGGTCCCTCTTGTCAATAAGTTGTCCCAGAGGCGGCTACTCAATGACCTTTTGATTCCAAGTCCAGATTGGATTTCATTAGCTGAACTCAATCCTGGGTCGCCATCCTTACCGAGCGGATGGACCTTTCCCGTTATGGCGAAGGCTGCCTACGGCGGTTACGACGGGAAGGGCACAAGGGTTGTAGAAGATCTAAATGGTTTGGCACAGTTGCTTCGAAACGTCGACGCCAATGAGTGGTTAATCGAAGCCTGGGTTTCCTACGAACAAGAACTTGCTCTCGTTGTCAGCAGAGATTCAAAGGGGCGTATTCGTAGCCTGCCCTTAGCTGAAACACATCAGAAAAATCAGGTTTGCGACTGGGTCATCGCACCTGCACCGGTGAGTCAACTCGTTGAAGCAACGGCCTACAACATTGCGGCCTCACTTCTCACAAAGCTCAGCTATGTAGGAGTGATGACATTGGAGTTTTTCTACGGGTCAGAGGGTTTATTTGTAAATGAAATAGCACCTCGAACGCATAATTCAGGGCATTTCTCAATTGAGGCTTGTTCAAGCAGCCAATTTGATCAACAACTCTGTATTGCCGCAGGGCTTAATGTCCCCAATCCAGAATTCATTGCCGATGGCTCCTTGATGGTCAATCTGCTTGGTCTCAGTGCTGACCAGGCTGAACCACTTGAAGAACGGCTTTCAAAACTACGCTCGATCGATGCCTTGCATCTGCATTGGTACGGAAAAGATGAGATCCCCGGGCGCAAAGTGGGTCATGTCACCACCCTGCTCAATGGCCATACAGCTGATGAGCGTGGCGAGCGAGGCCAGCAAATGCTGCAAAGGATTCGTGAAATCTGGCCTCTTCCCCTAAATTGGTAAAGAACTGCTGTGTTGGTGACGGCCTTTTCTAGTGCTCTGATCTGACTCTCTTTCGACATGGGGTGACTGTCGTGTTGGTGCCGTAAACCGGCCTTGTAGCCGGAAACGAATCCTCTCGAAATCTTTCGCCCCTTCTGGTAACTCCAGGTCGAACACTGGGGCTCGCACGGCACAGCGGTTCACCACAATAAAATTCGTGTAATGCTTAGCTTTCAGATTTCAGCCTCTTGGCTTCCAACGCTCTGATTTCTCGTTGGACTCAGAATGATCTATACAAGTTCACATCAAAAACTAAGGAAACAAAGTGTTCCTCGAATTAAATTCAAAGAGTCCTGAAAATTCGGCTCATGGATCGTTTTATTTTTAAACGCAAGACCAAAAAGAATTATCTATTGAAATTCTTTTTAATTGCGTTCATCCTCGCTGGAAGTACATTTTTTGCTGAAGCTTTTGATTCGGGCGAATCACTTTTTGGCAGTCATTCAGAGGAAGTAATGCCATTAGTCGCACAGAGAGCGGATCGGGGAGGTTATTGATTATTAAAGTTTATATTACTACTTGGGAGCCATTCTAGTCGTAAAGCCACGATTTTCTTTTTATCTGCTTGTTTATACCTCTACGAAATGGTGAATTTGCATAAAGCAATATTTCAAAGTCCATTTTGCTTGTTAATTAAAACTTATTGATTCTTTTTCTTAAAAAGGTAAACCACTTGGCTCTTGAAACCGCATGGTTGATAGATGATATATGCAATAGAAGCTGAGGGGTTCGCAGCGGTTTGTAAGAAATGCGTCTACATATAAATTTAAATGGTAATATGTGATTCTGATTAATTGCTTCACGAGCCGTTTATTGTTTGGCTGCGGAGTTTTCGGTGCATGACAAAACTTTTACTGGCATGATCCGCTTGATATTTTTGTGATTGCGTGATAAAACTACAATAATTATAATCACGGTTTTTTAAAAAATATATCTGGTTAATAGCTTTTACTTCATTATTAGTTCAACCACTTTCAGTAAGCGCCTCATCCCGGACAGCGTTTTCTGGAGATTCAAACAATTTATATCCTAAAGAATCACACGATAAACGAAGTAGGAAATCATGCAAGGCTGTTGAGAAAGCTCTTGGCTTAAGTTTGGATTGCCAAATATTGCATGTATCTAGTCTAAATTTGACGGATTTTGAGCGAGCACTGCAGCTTGGAGCAATATATGCTTCAAAGTTTGTACCAACCTTAAACTCAAAAGATTCTGCAAGTCAAATAGGAACCACGATTCAAAATGATGCTACTTCTCTGTTAGTTGCATTAGGAAATGATTATATTAACCAAAAGATTCAAGATATTCCTTTCCTCAGCCAATCTCAGGTTGGTGTAGATTTCACTTCTAATGCTGATACAACATACTTTCTAAACGGTGTATTCAAGCTTGCAGAACTAGGCAAAGATCCCGAGGGAAAAGCACAAGGCATATTATTTGCACAAGGTAATTTAATAGGAACGTCGTCAAGCAGTATTACCACCAATTTAGGATTAGGAGCTAGGAAAAAGTTAAGTAAAACTACTATGCTTGGACTCAATGCATTTTGGGATTATCGAATGACTTCCTATAGCTCTGCGTACAGTCGTTGGGGTGCAGGCGGAGAATTTTGGTGGAATGACTTTAAACTTACGAATAACTGGTATATCGCTGGAACAGGTATTAAGAGAATTACAACAAGCGGTAATGCCTATATCGATGAGGATAATTTAGCTCCAGGAACGTACAGCTTTTCAGACTGGGCGGGTGCGAACACTTTTGATGAGAGGGTTGTACCTGGATGGGACCTAGCTCTTAATTATCGCTTACCTGGTTACCCACAACTCTCTCTCGGAATACGCGGTTTTCGCTGGGATTATTTGAGGCATAGTGACAATACAGGTGTAGAAGGAACAATTAATTGGCAGGCAACACCCAGGACTAATCTCACTGCATGGGTGTCGAATGAAAACCCTGCTTATCAAACGCTTTCAAATACAGAGCTTGATCAGAGAGGATCTGATACTTACTATGGATTAAGATTCACACTACAACTGCAACCTGTTAATTACAGGAAAGGCTCGCAGAATCTTTCAGAGCGCTTTTTGACCGAGATGGCTCAGCCAGTTGCAAGAAAAAATGAAGTTCTTTTAGAGCGCTGGAAGCCCGACTTGGATAAAACCATAGATGGTGACTCTTCCGTTTTTCAAAATAAAGCTTCTGGTATTTAATTAATTCTTTAACAAAACTTTTTACTCTAAATCATGAAAAAGCTTCTTCTATCTGTTTTTGATTTTGCTCTTGTTACATCTTATTGTTCACCTTATGCATATTCTCAGTCCGATGATTCTGATTCAGATGTAGATTACGTTTGCTTGGATAATCCTGCTAGTCTTGAAAGTGTCAATGGTTGCTGCACGCTTACTCCAGAAAAGTATGAGGTGAAGATCTATGAGATGGGTTTATGTCCTACGAATCCACTTAGTGGTACAACCTTTTCCAAGGATGGTTGTGTTACTACGCTATTAAATTCTTCGCCAATTGCTGCAAATATGGCTAATGGTAGCTCAATTATACTTAAGTGTCAAAATCAGCGCGATTGCCCTAAGCCTAAGCCTGGAGAGTACGGATACGCATATATAGTTATTGAGGATGATTTCAAGCTTAAATTCTCGTACAAGCTTAACAATATAACATATTATTCTAATGGTAAGAATTCATCAGCAGCCAATCCAGTTAAGAATGCTAAAACCTCTCCCCCAGCCGTTGACTTTATTGAAACTCTAAATGATTTTGGTGATCCTGAAGAGGGATTTTCTGCGACAGCTACTGCTTTAGTTGACAATGGCACCGGTAGTATTACCGCCTTGTTAACTGATAGTAATTTGAAAGCTGCTACTTCTTCGGCTTCGGTTACTCGTCTAGTTGGAGTGTACTTACCCAAGTCTAAGGTTAAGATTACTGATGATACAAAAGGGCTTGAAGTTCAATTCGTTGTCACTGATCAAGGTGGAGGTCTTCAGTCTTGTGTAAGTGACAACGGAGAAGATGGCCAAGCAAGGCAAGATGAAGAACAAAGAATACAGGATGAGGAAGAAAGAGAAATTGCAGAATCTGGCGACGACCCTGATGTCATAGCTCGGATCGATCAAGCGCGTTCACTCCGAGAACAAGAAAGGGAAACACAGGACTTGGAACAGATGTCGCAACTTTCCCAGGTATGTATATTCGGTTCAGGCCCATTTTCGGCCAAATTTAAACCTTTCTGATCTGGCTTATTTTAATTCTCTATTGTTAAGAGGTTGCTGGTATAATCAAAAAATAGAATCCCTAGTTCTGGCCAATCGTTCAATCAAGTCTGATTTATCCAGAGTTGTAATAACGAAGACTTCTTGAGCTGTCCTGCCACGGCGCGCCATCAGCTTGAATCCACCTCGGATTGGAACCGATGGCCTTAGCGTGAGGTCTTGGCAACGCCCCTTCACTCTTGCGATCACGCCTGGGGTGATGGTCTGGATCTGTGGGTCATTCGCCAACACCTTGAGCCAAGGTATTAGGCCCTTTACATAGGTGCTGTGCGTAACGACAAGACGGCCCACGAGGGGTACAAAAGTAAAGCTTGTTTAAGTTAGCTGCTCTGGCTAGAGATGAGGGAAGCGTTCCTTGCGAGCCATGCTCCGATCCGTCGATTCCCTTAGAACTGAAATCTCTGGTCCGTTGACATCTCGAATGGGCCCAAAAGTCAAGATCCTTACGGCAGAGGTCCATGGTGATGAGGTGCGGGGTCTCGCGTTTTGCCCTGGGAAAGTGATTCGGTATGTTTTTGCTGCTCAAACACAACGGTTACGCACCAAAGCTCTGTTGTCGCTGACTCGCTCCACGCGCAAACCTGCTGCTTGATTCAAGCGTCGATTTCTGCCATCAACACCATGTCGAGTCGTTGGGAAGTGGTTTCTCTGAATTGAGCGACGCTGAGCTGATTCAGAACAATCAAAGCGCTTGCCATGACAAGGATTTCAATCGTAAAAACCAAGCCGTAACCAGCCATCGGTCCAGCATTGGGCAAAAGCTGACGACCAAGATCAAGCAGCCCACCACCCACGACCTTTCCAAATCCCCGAGAGAGCGCTTGTGCTAACCCCCAAATGCCTACAAAGGTTCCAGCCATCTCTGGAAGAGTGAGATCGAGCATCAGGGTGAGTGCGCTGTTGGTGCCAACTCCGGCAGCTAGGCCAAACAACACCATCACGACAGGAAGTAGTCCAGAAGCTTGTTGCCAACCACTCACTACCAATAGGAACAAAGAACCCATCACCATCCAGCAACCCAAACGGGCAGTGGCCAACTTTCCAAGTTTTGGGGTGATGAACCAACCTGCTAAAAGTAAACCAACAAGGGTTCCCGATCCCCACCAAGCATTAAGCAATGTGGTCTTAGATACTGGCATTCCAAACACTTCTGCGCCAAAACTCTCTAGAATCGGATCCTGCAAGAATAGTCCGAGAGTAAATAAAACTAAAAATCCAAAAAATATAACAATTTGTCGACTTGATGTAACAACTCCCCAGGCATCTTTAAGTGTGACTAAATCCTGTACAGCGCGAACAGATTCAGGAGCTATTGGTTTTTCAACGCCCCAAGTGGAGATAATTGCCAACAGCATCACAATCGCAGTGATCGAAATCATGAACTTCTGAAGCCAGTTCTGAAGAATCACTGGATCTGAAATGCCATCGATTGAGCGGACGGCAAGACTGATCGCAATGGCACCAACGATGATTCCTACTGTGAGCATCGCCCAAATCACACCGATGCATCGTGGCCTTTGCTCTTCGGTTGTGCGGTCAATGACGAGGGCTAAATAAGAAGTACTTGCTAAAGAAGTACCCAATCCATAAAGAGCAAATAAACCGCAAAATGCAGCAATACCGGCAGCGGCTATCAAGGGTGATCCACTATCGAGAGCTTCCTTCACTTTGAAACTCACCGGAACGCTAAGAATCGCCAAAACACAGATGGCGATCGTCCCGAGCAGGACATAAGGCGTCCGATGTTTGCCCATTAAGGGATGGGAGTCACTGAGATGTCCGAACAGCACCCGTGCTGGTGAGACCAATTGCTCAAATCCCAAACCTCCACCCGCCAGCAATGCAGGAAAGGCAAGTTCTGTAATCAGAATCCGATTAAAGGTCCCAGTGAAAAGCACCGCAAGGGTTCCAAGACAGGCTTGAAAGAGACTCAATCGGAGCAGGGTCGGCCAGCGAAGACCTGGAACGTCATTCAGATCAACGGTTGCGGCAAGAGGCATTAATTACGTTCCAATGGAGCCATCGTGAGTCCCTCACTGCTGAGTTGTTGGTGGTAGAGCTCAGCTGGCTCTAGGGGACCAGCCCACACTTCTGCAGCGCCTTCTTCATCGATTTGGTGGGCAAGTGTCCAAGCCCTATCACTATTCATCCCAGGGATGATTTTGCATAAGCACTCAACCACGTGTTCAAACGTATTGACGTCATCGTTGAGAACGATGACTCTTGCATTCGGGTAACGGAGGGTTGTGCGTTCCGGTTGAAGGACGCTCGCGGTTCCAGGTGTTGCCATAGTCATAAGAAGTAATGAATCAACCAGTCAGTTCCGTGGAGGAACCTAGGTAAGCTCACTGCATTCAAGCGTTATTTCAATGCTGTTCACGATTGCCTGGGCATCACTGGCTGCTGTCTTCAGTTTCTCGATCGCCATGGTCGTCTGGGGTCGCAACGGTGATGGCACCCTGAATTTCTGAAGTGAATGAAGCACTGCAAGCTCCCATCGTCAGTCAGGGATTGGCGATGACCGCTGCGGTCCTTTTGGTCTTTGTCAGCGTGATAGTCGCTTACCTCTCCACCATCGAGTGGAAAGATCGTCGTCGCAGGCGTTCTCGTGACCGCAGCTGACTCACTCCTGAAGATCTCCACCTACCGATCGATCGCTCAGTCCCTCCCCGTCACGTCATTGGGTTTAGGGGCTGTTTTATTGGGCGGTTTGATCGGCGTCATTCTGAATCAGCCATCAAGTCAAGACGATGGAACACATGCATCGCTGAGCCGTGTCTCAGGGGCATTCAGCTTGATGCAGTCCTTTCACGGAGATTCAAAACGCCCAGCGCCCCAGCTTTGGAATCAACGGCTTGGCCTCGTTCGAGCTGCAAACTTGTGGAAACGGCAAGGGCGCTCGATCTGGTGGCAGGGATGGTCAGAAGATGGCGATGCCTATTTGATCCTTCCTGATCAACTTCTTGCCACCGACACGAAAAATTTACGCAAACACCAAGTCTTGGGATTGACGTTGCTTGGCTCCGATGAGCTACATCGTCAACAACTCATACAAAGACTCCAACGCCAACCCGAACGTCCACCTCAACCAACATCCCTTCAAAGTCGATGCATGCAGCGTCTTGCCAACGCTCCTGCCGTGTTTTGGACGAGCGACGCACTCGCTGCCATTAGTGGAACGACAGCTCCCCTACTCCAGCAGGCGAGTCACGGATGCCTTGCACTTCGCCTGATCGGCAACAAACTCCATTGGGGCGGCGTTGTTGGTGATCGCTCGCTCGCTTTTGCCGCATCACAACCCCAAAATGGTTGGAAATTTTTGGTTTCTGAGCGTCGAAAGCCAGCAAACTTTGACCGAGACAGTCTTCTAGAAGTGCATGGAGCCCGAGTCGATTTAATTCTGGGCACACTGCTGAGTCGCCAAATCATCCAAGAGCCCTTGGAAGATCAGTACGGAGTGAATCAATCGATTCGATCAAGGCTTGCGCTAGCACCGTTTTCGCTTCGTCTCAAACAACAAGCCAAAGGTGCTTACCGAGCGGGGCTTCAATTTCAGGCGCCATTGCCAGGAGGATCTGCAGCTTGGGCCTCAGTCCTTGATCGCGTGAGCAAACGCTTAGAAGAACGGGGCTTTGAACGTATTAATCCAGCTGACGACAAAGCCAAAAAATCTGATGCCGTGATTTGGAAAGATAAACGTGGGGGGCAAAATAAGATTGTGGGCGGCTGGCGTTGGTTGCAAAACCCCAAAAAACCGATGCTTTTGAGTGCCGGACTGGCAGGTCTTTCGGACACAAAACGGTTTTATCAAGCTCTCCCCGAATCCACGCACTTAGCACTGAAGCTCAATGCCCGCCCGCGAGATCTCGTGTCGCTTGGACTGATGAACGGATCATGGCCTGCCCTTCTGAAGCAGGCCGATTCCTTGCACCTTCAAATCAAACCAGTAATCCACGCGTCCAAATTGAAGGCTTCAGGCCAACAAGCTTGGTCGGAAGTCAGTGGTCAATTAGTGCTCTCTTCCGCGGCTGAATCCTCTGACGACTCAGATTGAGCTTCAGGTGTCTGTGAATCGCTGGCTTGAGAATCAGCCGCCTGACGATCCCGTTTGCGCCTTTCTGCAGCAAGGGTTTCTTCAATCAGTTCCACAGCCTGAGCCATCTTTTCGAGATTGGTTGTGTACAGGCTGAGGTCCTTGTCAAGACGAGGCTTAGAGAGTCCTAGTTGCTCACCAATTTCATGGGCGAGGGTTTTGAGCTCCACGGGATCAGAAGGTTCACCACCCTGGGCGGAAGAGAGCAGGCTCAACAAACCCACAGCCATCAAACGCGAGTAGTGAAACGATTCGCCGCCAACACTAGAAATTCCCGACGCCAAAGGCTCTGGAGCTCCAGCGCCGCGATTGGAAAGCCATTCACGGACTTCACTGACGGTATGTCCTGAAACAGCTGAGGTGGATCCCTCTGCCAGCTGTTTCAAAGCCTCTGGATTGAACCCATTGCAGCTGCAAATGGCCGCATAGAGCTCATCGAGGTGTGTCTCAGGTTTGTAGCCCTGCGTGAACGCCTGAAACACCTGACGCAGGCCCACAGCGAACAAAGCGTCGCTTTTGAAATGCTGCTGATGGCTGAGTAGATGCAGCTCAACCAAGAGCTCGTCTGCCGTTCTTCTGTACAGAGACGGAATCACGTAGGGAAAAGCTTTGTGGAAGGCACGCTTGCTGTCAGCGATCGTCCGTTGATCCGTCAAGGTCCTTCCACCCCACTTTGAATCAAGACCATAGCGCCGCTGCCGCCGCCGTTAGGATTGTTCTAACTGAAGCTATGCAACATGATCCCGATCGTGATCGAGGAATCAGGAAGAGGAGAAAGGGCTTTTGATATTTATTCTCGTCTCTTAAGGGAGCGAATTATTTTCTTAGGCGAACCTGTTACCAGCGATTCCGCCAATCGAATCGTTGCTCAGCTTCTTTTTCTCGAAGCGGAAGACCCCGAAAAAGAGATCTTCCTATATGTGAATTCCCCCGGCGGTTCTGTTTACGACGGGCTTGGAATTTTTGACACCATGCAACACATCAAGCCGGATGTGCACACAGTCTGTGTTGGACTTGCCGCGAGCATGGGTGCATTTCTGCTCTGTGCTGGCGCGAAAGGCAAGCGCAGCAGTTTGCAGCATTCTCGGATCATGATTCACCAGCCCTTAGGAGGAGCAAGTGGTCAGGCCAGTGATATTCGAATCCAAGCCGACGAAATCTTGTTCCTTAAAGATCGCCTCAATCATGAATTGGCTGATCGCACTGGACAACCTCTAGACAAAATCCAAGCCGATACCGACCGCGATTTCTTTATGTCCCCACAACAGGCGATGGAATATGGCTTGATCGACAATGTCATTGATAAGAGCCCAGTTCGCTCTGTATAAAAAAAGACCCTCAAAATGAGGGTCTTTTAAATCATCACTAACCAACTGAAAGACCAGGTTTTCCCAAAACCTGGTCTTTTTTATTCAGGCTAGTAGGGGAGAGAATCGTTCCTTTTCGGGGATTTCTGTGAATTCAGCAACAACAACACGGAATTCATCTCCATCTAATGTTTCCTGTTCGATAAGCTGCTCGACTAATTTATCCATGGCTTGGCGATGTTGGCCTACGAGTGCAACGGTCTCCTCGTAGAGCTTCATGACGATCAATCGCACTTGTTCATCAATTTGCTTGGAGATGGCATCGGAAACATCGCTCCTTGTCATCAGATCGCGACCAAGGAACACTTCCTGGTTGCCACCCTCAAGTGCCATTGGTCCTAACTGACTCATCCCAAATTGAGTCACCATTTGGCGAGCCAGAGAGGCCACCATTTGAATATCTCCACCAGCGCCAGTCGTGACTTCGGAGTGACCAAACACAACGTCTTCAGCAGCGCGACCTCCCAAAGCCCCCATGATGCGAGCTTTGAGTTGGGCGCGCGAGACGAGCATCTGCTCTTCATCAGGTGAGAACCAAGTCAAACCCTGTGCCTGTCCACGTGGAATCAACGTGACCTTTTGAACAGGATCGTGATCTTTTACAAGCGTGCCAACTAAGGCATGTCCAACCTCGTGATACGCAATCAGTCGCTTGCTTCGACCATCGGTGAGGGGATGACCTTCCATTCCGGCAATGATGCGATCCACGGCATCATCAATTTCAGAAATACCGATGCTTTCCTTGCGACGTCGTGCCGTAAGGATCGCCGCTTCGTTCAACAAATTGGCAAGGTCTGCCCCTGTAAAACCAGGAGTCCTTCTTGCAATGCTGTCGAGAGTAAGGGTTTCTTCGAGCTTTTTGTTTCTTGAATGAACTTCAAGGATGGAAAGACGACCTTTGATATCAGGTGCATCAACGGTGACTTGACGGTCAAAACGACCTGGACGCATTAGCGCAGAGTCAAGAACGTCAGGTCTGTTAGTAGCGGCAAGAATGATGATTCCGCTATTTCCCTCGAAACCATCCATTTCTGTGAGCAGCTGATTAAGCGTTTGCTCACGCTCATCGTTACCACCACCAATTCCAGCACCACGCTGACGGCCTACGGCATCAATTTCATCAATAAAGATGAGGCAAGGGCTGTTTTCCTTCGCACGTTTAAAGAGATCGCGGACCCGGCTAGCACCGACACCCACAAACATTTCAACGAATTCAGAACCAGAGAGGGAGAAGAAAGGAACACCAGCTTCTCCAGCAATGGCTTTAGCAAGAAGAGTCTTGCCAGTTCCCGGAGGGCCCACTAACAAAACACCCTTAGGAATTTGTGCACCAACCGAAGTAAAGCGCTCAGGCTGCTTCAAAAAGGTGACCACTTCCTGCAGATCTTGCTTCGCTTCGCTAACACCGGCCACATCATCAAATTTCACACCGGTGTCGGCTTCCATTGCAAAACGAGCTTTCGTCTTACCGAATTGCATCGCTTGACCAGGACCGCCAGGCATGGAGTTGCCACGACGAGCCAAAAAGATCAAAGATCCGATCAGCAACAGGGGGAACAAAAGATTGCCAAGAATTCCAAGGGCAGGAGGAGCAGTCTTCGGTGGATGAATATCGAAACTGATGCCCTCTTCTTTCAGGGTGTTGATTAACTCAGGAGCTAAGCCAGGAAGATCAACACGGAGCCTTTGAACGCGATTATCAAGATCAGGATCAACCGCTTCTACAACTGCGTTACGGCCACCGTCGTAAATATCAACCGCCGTGACGCGACCAGCTGCCACGTAATCCAAGAAGCGTCCGTAGCTCATTCGAGCAACGGCAGCATTGCGTGGAGCAACTGTTGTAGAGCCGCTCGTGGAAGCACTACTGCTGCGAAGATTATTGAGAGCTCCGCTTCCAACCAGCTGCCAAACAAGCAGCAACGCGACGCCTATGGGAAGAATCCAAAGGGCTATCTGACGCCAGCGTTGATTCATGGATTCATCGTGAGTAGCAAGACTGTAAGAGTTTCCTTACCTAAACCGCTGTTTCGAGGCAAGGTGAATTAGAGGCTTCTTAATGCAACGATCGGATCGAGCATCGCTGCGCGCTTGGCAGGGACAACTCCGAAAAACAAACCGATGGATCCGGATAGCCCCACCGTCACCAAAATTGTCGAAGCACCAATCGCTGCCGGTAAGGGCGTAAAGAAGGCAACAGCTGCCACGGTGCCAAGTCCTACTGCAGTTCCAATCACCCCACCAAGGCTCGCCAAAACAAGACTTTCAACCAAAAACTGGCGAAGGACATCGGAACTACGTGCACCCAATGCTTTGCGCAAGCCGATTTCTTCTGTGCGCTCGCTAACGGATACCAACATGATGTTCATGATTCCGATGCCCCCAACGAGCAGAGAAACGCCTCCGATCGCACCCAGCATCAGGGTTAGGCCGCCTGTAATCGTGCCAACGATGGTGAGAGCATCCTTCTGAGATCTGACAGCAAAATCGTCTTTGCGCAAGATGCGATGCCGTTGCCGCAGCAAATTGGTGATTTGAAACTTGGCTGGCCCTGTGCTTTTTTCATCGTTCGCTTCAACACTGATGAAGCTGAGACTGACTCCATAGGTTGGGTCACGGCCAGTGAGGCGACTCACCATGGTTGTTAGCGGGATGTAGGCGTTTTCATCCTGGTTTGAACCAAAGACCGCTCCCTTGGGTTCCATCACCCCAATGACAGAAAAACTCTGGTCTCTAATCCGGATGCTTTGACCAACAGCTGCACCAGAAGGGAAGAGCTTGTCACGAAGATCTGGACCAATCACCACAACAGTCTTCGCGCTCAGATCATCCTCGGAACTGATGAATCGACCACGGGCAACCTCAAAACTACGCACCGGTAAAAACGCTGCTGTTACCCCTGAGATCGAGGCGCTCGTACTCCTCGCTCCCGCCTGCACCACTTCATTGGCTGAGATCTGAGGAGCGACCCGTTTGACACTTGGAACTTGAGTTGCAATGGCAGTGGCATCGTCCAGCACCAAGGTTCGCGGAAATGCCACCCCCTGCCTTCGTGTGTCATTGCTCCCAGGAACCACAAACAACACGTTGGCTCCAAGACTGCTGAGCTGGTTCTCCGCCAAATTTTGGGCACCTCGACCCACACCAACCAGCGTGATGACGGAGGCATTACCAATCACGATGCCAAGCATCGTGAGCAAACTACGTAAGCGATTTGCCTTGAGTGTGGTGAGAGCCATGCCGACGGTGTCGGCAAGAGGCAGCTTGCTAGCCATGAACGGTTAAGGACCTAACTCAGAGCATGGTGTCTAATTTCATCGCCACGTTGCTGCCGGTACCCCGATGAACCAAACCATCTTTCACGTGCAAGGTGACAACTTCGCCTTCTCTAAGGTCTTGCGTGGCATTGACCACCCCTGTGATCACTGGAACGCCCAGACGTTTGGCGATGACGGCAGCGTGAGAATCCTCTCCAGGTTGTTCTGTGATGACAGCTGCAGCTTCACGAATGCCGTCGAGGTAGTCAGCTGTCGTTTCACGAGCCACAAGGATGTCTCCTGGTTCGAGTCGGGCGCAATCACTTGCAGACACCGCTATGCGTACTTTTCCGCTAACAGAGCCACTTCCAAAGCCCGTACCTCGACCAAGAACAGCACTCACAATCCCAACTTTGATCAAATCTGTAGAGCCACTAATTCCAGCCAGTGTTCCCGCTGTTTGCACGCAAAGATCACCGTCTTTCACCACACCAAGCTCTTGGGCGTAAGCCATCGCCAAGGTGAAGGTCGCGGTGGTGCTCTTCTGGGTTTCAATCAACAGTGGTGACACACCCCAAACCAATTGAAGTTTGCGCGCCACATTGACCTCGCTGGTGATCGCAAGGATGGGAGTAGAGGGCCTGAATTTACTGACGTTATGAGCAGTGGCACCACTTTTGGTTAAGGGCAAAATCGCCGCGGCATTGAGCTGGCGAGCAATGCTGCTCACTGCCCCACTGATCGCATTCGGAATCGTGCTCGGCAGATGGGTATCAATGGGCCGTTGGGGATAATCGCGTTCGATCCGTCTGGCGATCGTCGCCATCGTCTCAACGGCCTCAACAGGAAAGTCACCTACGGCGGTTTCATTGGACAGCATCACGGCATCAGTGCCATCAAGGATGGCGTTGGCAACGTCACTCACCTCGGCACGCGTAGGTCTAGGGCTCGAAGCCATGGAATCGAGCATCTGAGTGGCCGTAATGATCGGAATCCCGAGGCTGTTGGCTTTGTGGATCAGATCTTTTTGAAGAAGAGGAACCTCTTCTGCGGGCATTTCAACCCCTAGATCTCCACGGGCCACCATCACGCCATCACAAAGCGGCAAAATCGCGTCAATTTGATCAATCGCTTCGAATTTTTCGATTTTTGCGACCACAGGAGTGGTGTAACCGTGCTTACGAATCAGTTCTCTGATCTCCTGCATGTCAGAGGGGTTGCGCACGAAGCTCAGCGCCACCCAGTCCACACCCTGCTGAAGACCAAAGGCGAGATCCTGACGATCTTTTGTTGTGAGAGCTCTTACAGAAAGCTGCACATCAGGGAAATTCACCCCTTTGTTGTTGGACAACACGCCAGGAACCGTGACCGAGCAGTGAAGGGTCTGGTCGACAGCATCGACGCGCTCAACCTTCATTTCAACGCGGCCATCATCAAGAAGGATGCGACTTCCAGCAGACACTTCTTCGGCCAGCTTGTCGTAGGTGACCGTTGCAACCGTCTGATTGCAACGCACCTGCTTAGCCGTGAGTGCGAATTGATCACCTTTCGCGAGCGTGATCGGACCTTCTTCGAACCGACCTAAGCGGATCTTTGGACCCTGAAGATCCTGAAGAATGCCGATATGGGCTCCCAATTCGTGGGCCACCTGTCGAATCGTGGCGATCCTTTCAGCGTGCTCGCTGTGATCTCCATGGGAGAAGTTCAGTCGAAACGTGGTCGCTCCGGCTTGAATCAGTTCACGGATCCTTTCAGGGCTTTCCGTTGCGGGCCCAATGGTGGCCACGATCTTGGTTCTACGGGTTAGATCGATCTGGGCCATCCACAGGTCTTGAAGCTTGCGGAATCTACCGTCTTGCCCTTTTGGACTCGACAACTTGTTGGATGATGACTCTCTTCAACATGTTTCGTATGGACCTGAATGCCTATCAGGCCGCTGCACGGCTCACCGCTCTGTACCCAGATGCTGGCAGCAATCCCATCTATCCAACTCTCGGACTGACTGGTGAGGCGGGGGAAGTCGCAGACAAAGTGAAGAAGGTGCTGCGCGATCGAGCAGGACACTTTGACGATGAGGTAAGAGCTGAGATTGCCCTGGAGCTGGGTGATGTGCTCTGGTACGTCGCTCAACTAGCCAGCGAACTTGGGTATGAGCTGGAGGATGTGGCCAACCAAAACCTCAGCAAATTGCGTGATCGTTCAGCGCGTGGGCAGCTGAAAGGGAGCGGCGATCATCGCTGAGGCCCTTGTCTCAAATTGTCCATACTCAAATCGTCCTTAGCCGTAGTTGCCAAAGCCACCGGCAAACGCGTAACTGGCGGACACCAGGAGCTGCTGCATCAAGCTCAGGGCAACGAAGGCGAGAATGGCAGAAAGATCCAGCCCTCCTAGTGGAGGGATCAGGCCCCGAAAGGCATTGAGGTAGGGGTCGGTAATCGAACTCACGGTGCTAAGCACTGGGTTCCCCATATCCACATTCGGGAACCAGGTGAGAAGCACTCGAACGATTAAGACAAACGAATAAATCTGTAGCGTCTGGGCAATGATCTGAAGAAAGGTGGAAACAAAACTCAAATCCATTGGTGCTTCTTGAGCGTGAGTAATAGGTGAACTTTATGCAGCCTGGTCTGGTTCTGAGATCCCTCTATCAGGAAGCACAGAAAATGTGCGATGAAACTTTTCAGAAAGGCTGAGCCAATACGAGCGCCCCTCGCTTTGGCGTTTGCGTTCAATGAAGTTCTGACTGAGCAGCTCTTTAATGTGGTCGTAGGCGCCTGACCCCCTTAATTCAACGAGCTCCGACTGAAGAATTCGTCGTTTCAAGGCAATCGTTGCAAGCGTTCTCAGCGTTGCGGTGGACAGATTGACCGGTAGAAGATTACGAACCAGTTCTCCAAGACCAGCCCGAAGCTGAAGGCTGTAACGTCCGCTGTTTTCATGAATTTCTAAAGCCGTATCCCGTTGGGCATAACCAGCGACCAACGCGAGTAAGCCCTGTTCAGCTTCTTTTTCACTGGCGTCAGCTAGCTCAGCCAACTCCGAAAGGGAGAGGGCTTTTCCCTTCAGGTAGAGGATGGCCTCCAAGCGAGCTGGAAGAGAGAGATTGAACTCCTGCATGTTGCTTAGCTCCAATCCTTGTGCCATTACCTCCCCATATGAACCGGTTTCAAAGTAACGCTGGTGCAGGTTTTAGCCATTCACACCACCTCATCCACCAAGAAAGAGTTGGTAAGCCGGATTACTTGTTTCTTCCCAACTGCTGTAACCAAGATCACGTAGGAAGGATTGCCAGGCCTTGAGATCATCGGTGCTTACAAGAACACCGACCACAATCCGACCAACATCAGCTCCATGATTTCTGTAGTGGAAAATGCTGATGCTCCAGTCGCGATGTAAGGCCGTCACGAAGCGCATTAAGGCCCCTGGGCGCTCTGGAAACTCAAAGCGATAAAGCAGCTCCTGAACATTGCTGGCCGATGAACTCGCGGGGAGTCGACCTCCAACCATGTGCCGGAGATGCACCTTCGAGAGTTCATCGTCACTGAGATCTAGGCAGGCATAACCATGCGCTTTGAGATGGTCGATCAAAGACGCTCTGTCATCGGGCCCGCTCACCTGAACGCCCATGAAAATGTGGGCCTGATCACCAGCCCCCATTCGATAGGAAAATTCAGTCAGGCTCCGGTCTGCCAGCAATTCACACAGGCAGCGAAGACTTCCCGGACGCTCGGGGATTTCTACGGCGAGCATCGCTTCACGTTCCTCACCTAATTCCGCACGCTCAGCAACGAAGCGCAGGCGCGCGAAATTGATGTTCGCTCCACAGGCAACAGCAACAAGGTTTTGATTCTGAAGCGACCGCCGGCTTACATCAGCCTTGAGTCCCGCAATAGCGAGGGCACCTGCCGGTTCGAGAATCGAACGGGTGTCTTCAAAAACATCTTTTATCGCTGCACAGATTTCATCGGTGCTCACCGTGACGATGTCATCAACGTACTTCTGGGCCAAAGCAAAGGTGTGCTCACCCACCTCACGGACAGCGACTCCATCTGCAAAAAGACCCACCTGTGGCAATCGAATGCGTTCACCGGCCTCTAACGACAGCGTCATGGCGGCAGCGTCGTGGGGTTCAACACCAATGATTTGAACGTCAGGCCAGAGACTTTTCACATACACGGCGATTCCGCCGATCAAACCACCACCACCCACAGCCACATAAATCGCATCGGGTGGCTGATGGCACTGTCGGAGGATCTCCATGCCCACCGTTCCCTGTCCCGCAATCACCTCCGGATCGTCAAACGGATGGATAAAGCAAAGTTGTTCCGCTTCGCTGCGTGACCTGGCCTCCGCATAGGCCTCGTCGTAAGTCTCACCATGCAGGACCACCTCTGCTCCCAACTGGCGGACAGCATCAACTTTCACGCCAGGGGTGGTGACCGGCATCACGATCACTGCTCTACAACCGAGGTGAGATGCACTAAGTGCCACACCTTGTGCGTGATTTCCAGCACTTGAGGCGATCACCCCGAGTTTCAGCTCAGCTTCAGAAAGTTGAGCCATTCGGTTGTATGCACCACGCAACTTGAAGGAGAAGACGGGTTGAAGGTCTTCCCGTTTCAACCAAACGCTGTTGCCCAACCTTCGGCTCAGGTTGTTGGCTAGTTCTAAAGGGGTTTCCCTGGCCACGTCATAGACGCGGGCGCGCAGGATCCTCGGCAAATAATGATCCATCACTGCAGTCTGACAACCGCTCACCATCGCGAAGGGTCGGGGAGGCTCGTAGATTGACTGAATCGGTCTTGGGATGGGTATGCATCTGAGCGAATTAACCCATCCCAATCAGCTGCACGGACTGTCCGCGGCGCAGCTTGAAGAGGTGGCCAAGCAAATTCGTGAACGCCATTTAGAAGTGGTGTCGAACAGCGGCGGACATCTTGGTCCTGGATTAGGGGTTGTTGAATTAACCCTGGCCCTCTACCAAACCCTTGATCTGGACCAGGACAAAGTGGTTTGGGATGTGGGGCATCAGGCCTATCCGCACAAATTAATTACCGGACGCTATGGAAGCTTCGACTCTCTGCGTCAGCAGGGAGGAGTGGCCGGTTATTTAAAACGAACTGAAAGTCGTTTTGACCATTTTGGAGCAGGGCACGCGAGCACATCCATCTCAGCAGCCCTCGGAATGGCCATGGCCCGTGATCGGCAAGGTCTTGATTACAAATGTGTTGCCGTCATTGGTGATGGTGCCTTAACCGGTGGCATGGCCTTGGAAGCGATCAACCATGCCGGTCATCTGCCATCCACTCCACTACTCGTTGTTTTAAACGACAACGACATGTCGATCTCTCCACCGGTTGGAGCGCTGTCGACCTACCTCAACCGGATGCGATTAAGCCCGCCCCTTCAATTTTTGTCTGGAAGCGTTGAAGAAAGCGTGCGCCATCTCCCCTTTATGGGGGGAGAAATTCCACCAGAGCTGAATCGTCTCAAAGAGAGCATGCGCCGCCTCGCTGTTCCCAAAGTCGGTGCTGTTTTTGAAGAGCTTGGATTCACCTATATGGGTCCAATTGATGGTCATGACATTGCTGAAATGACCCGATCGTTCCAGGCCGCACATCGCGTTGGTGGGCCGGTCATGGTTCATGTTGTTACAAAAAAAGGAAAGGGGTATCCCTACGCAGAAGCCGATCAAGTTGGTTACCACGCACAGTCAGCTTTCAATCTCAGTACTGGTAAAGCAAGACCCAGCAAAACCCCAAAACCACCGAGCTACAGCAAGGTATTTGGACAAACCCTGGTCAAACTCTGCGAACAGAATCCAAAGGTTGTTGGCATCACAGCTGCCATGGCGACTGGAACTGGCTTGGACATCCTGCAAAAAGCACTTCCCGACCAATACATCGATGTTGGCATTGCTGAGCAGCATGCAGTAACCCTCTCCGCTGGCATGGCTTGCGATGGACTCAGGCCAGTGGTGGCCATCTACAGCACGTTTTTACAGAGAGCTTTTGATCAACTGATCCACGATGTCGGGATACAAAAACTGCCCGTGACCTTTGTTTTGGATCGGGCCGGAATTGTCGGAGCTGATGGTCCAACCCACCAAGGTCAATACGACATCAGCTACATGCGTGCGATTCCTAATTTCACCGTGATGGCTCCCAAAGATGAAGCTGAGCTTCAGAGGATGCTGGTGACCTGTCTCCATCACGACGGCCCTACAGCTCTAAGAATCCCTCGTGGCCCCGGTGAAGGTGTTCCACTAATGGAGGAAGGCTGGGAAGCTCTTCCCATTGGCTTTGGTGAAGTCGTGCGTGAAGGTAACGATGTTTTGATCGTTGCCTACGGCGCCATGGTGCCGAAGGCCGTAGCCACAGCAAAGTGTTTATCTGCAGTGGGCGTTGAGGCAACTGTGATTAATGCACGTTTCTTACGGCCGTTGGATGAAGCACTCATTCATCCCATGGCCCAAAAAATCGGCAAGATCATCACGATGGAAGAGGGAGCGTTGCCAGGTGGCTTCGGTTCGGCTGTTCTTGAATCGCTCCAGGAGAAGGGGTTAGCGATTCCGATGCTGCGCATAGGAATTCCTGACCGGCTTGTGGACCATGCAACTCCTCAACAAAGTTTTGAAGCCCTGGGTTTAACTCCGGATCAGATGGCAGTGAGGATCAAAAAACATTTCGTGCTTCCAACCACGGGTTTCCTAAAACTCGAAGAAAAATCACCAGCTGAAGTCTCATCAGCTGGCTGAGCTTGGTTGATTTGAGGCAGCTGTGCTGCCTCAAATCGAGAACAGCGAAGGGAACTTAAAGCACGCCTCGAGCTGCGAGACCTTGGATTGCGCCAATGCCAATCATGTGTCCCAGGCTTGTGGTGGCAAGCATGCTTGCGTGACTCATGCCCCCGAAGAAGGAGGAACCGGGCAGTTTGATGCCTTCGTTTGGATGCTTAATCGTGGCTTTGCCAATCCCGATGGCGATGACATTGCAGACCACCATCACAAGGGCAACCTTGGGTGACCAGGAAACGGTGGCAGGAGCAATAGCCAGAAGAGGAATAAACATGCAGCGCAACAAGCGACACCTCATCTTCCGATTTCATTGCCCCAAGATCTCCTCCTCGTAAGAGTTATTTACTGGCTGGTGGGATTTGGATCGGAGCAGACCAGCAACAATGCAGGCATTGCTCAGTGTCAGAAACGCTTCAGCACCACCGTGAAGCCAATCCACAGCCACCAATTCAGAGTCGTAGCGAACCAACGCAAACACAGCAGCAGCAATGGTGACAGCAACAAACAGAAGCGTGAGCTGAAACCCGAGAACAGACAATTTTGGAAGCTGACCGCTTCTCCCAAGGTGATAGAGGAACACCAGGTAGGGAATCAAGGACAGCGCAAAGAGAGGAGCTGGATCAAAGTTGGAGATCATCCCTTCACCGTGGCGTCGCGTTGCAGGTTCCAGGCAGCACAAGCCAACGTAATGTTCCCAAGCAGGGTTGTACTGGCTTGCAGAGTGACAAGCCAACGAAGGCTCTCTGCATTGTCGTACAGGTGCCAAGTGCACGCAGCCATGGCACTGATCAATGCAGGAATCATGGCTGCTGAGAGCCAGATCATGCTCGTATGAGAGCGGAGTGATCCACGCTGGGCGATCAACACCATGGCTAACAACCACTCAAAAACAGACGCCACATGAATCCACCATGTACCGAGCGAAAGAGCATGCATGCATCACAACCAAGTGATTCTCCAACGTAGGCGCCCTAAGCGCAGATAATGAAAGCCCCCCTACCGTCCAAAATGTCTGGCATGGCTCCGTCTTCCTCACCGAGGCGCATTCTCCTCTGTGGCTATTACGGAGAACACAACCTGGGAGATGATGCCCTTCTGGAAGTCTTGAACAAACAGTTGCCTACAGAATGGCAACCATTGATTACTGCATATGACGCAGCAGCAGTTCAAACAATTGTTCCAAATGGAAAGGTGGTTAATAGAAGATCTTTAAAAACTGTCCTAAAGAGCATCAAACATGTTCAGGTGGTGGTACTTGGCGGAGGAAGCCTGCTCCAAGACAGCACAAGTTTTCGAAGTCTTGTTTATTACGTTGTTCTGATATTAGTAGCACGAATAAAACACAAACCGGTTTTGTTGTGGGGGCAAGGTCTTGGTCCATTGAAGTATGCATGGAGCCGCTATCTCGTGGGTCGGGTTCTGAACAGTGCAAAGTCAATTACCTGGAGAGACAGTGCATCGATGCAACTAGCCAAACGCATCGGAATCACAACGCCGATGTCAGTGGCACCCGATCCAGTGTGGAGCCACCAGGCAAACGATTATCAAGGAGGAGGAAATATAGTGCTGTGTTGGCGCCCAACAGACTTGCTAACGCCAAGGGGATGGTCACTCTTATTAGAAGCCGTTGATCAACTAAGCGATAACAAAGGAAAATCGGTAACTTGGTTTGCCTTTCATGCCAATCAAGATGTCAACTTGCTACGGACGCTAAGCCAAAAAGGATTGGTGCCCAAAAGACTCGAAGCAAACTCATCAACAATTATCGCAAAGAATATCCAGCATGCACAAGATATTTTTAGCGATGCAAGTCTAGTTGTTGCGATGAGATTGCATGCATTTATTTTATCAACTGTTAGCCAGTGTCCCACCGTGGCACTCAGTTATGACCCAAAGGTGGAGGCCGCTGCACAAACAGCAGATGCACCTTGGCTTGACTTAGCCCATCTGCCAAGTCTTGAAGGAATAATATCGCTATGGAATGACTGCATGGAACAAACACCATCAAAATCACATCTACAAAGTATTCAACGACAGGCCTATAAGCACGAGAAAGTTCTCAAAACCACGTTAAATAACATCTGAGCGTAAAATCATAACAACAAGCGCAAGGGGTAATACTTAGAAAAAAAGTATTAAAATTCGATAAGTCGTCGACCAGTTTCTGCGTCAAAATGATGCTCATCAGAGCGATGCCAAGAAACGTGGAGAGATTCAGGAATATCAAGTGCCGAAGAGCAGGCCAATCTCAAAGAACCTTCAGGAGAATCAAGGTAAAGAAGCTGAGAACTACCAAGCCATTCGCGAGACATTAGTTTGCAAGGAAGCCCCTCGTTAGCAAAGAAAAGAGACTCTGGCCTGACCGCAGTAATAACATCATTCTTAGGTCGGAGGCAATTGATCTGAGGACGACCAATAAATTTGGCAATAAACAAAGTTTCGGGGTGGTGATAAAGCTCTGAAGGAGTTGCAACCTGTTGAATTCTTCCGGAATGCAAAACGGCGATACGGTCAGCAATAGCCATCGCTTCGTGCTGATCATGTGTAACATGGATCACCGGTTTTTGCCTGTCGAGTACCAGTCGACGAAGCTCAGGCCTTAATTCCTCGCGAAGTTGTGCATCTAAATTACTCATAGGTTCATCGAGCAAATACACATCTGGATCGCGTAGCAAAGCTCTTGCTAAAGCCACCCGTTGCCTTTGACCTCCAGACAACTTTGCCGGCAACACATCTGCTCGATCATGCAACTGGACAAGTTCAAGCATGGCTTGAATTCGATTTTGACGATCAATTGGACGAACTCCTCGCACTCGTAGGCCGAGTTCTAAATTAGCGAAAACACTTAAATGTGGAAGTAAGGCATAGCTTTGAAACACCATTCCAACAGCTCTTTGTGCTGCAGAAACATTCGAAACATTCATCTGATTGAGAGTAATCTCACCTTCAGAGACTGTGTCTAGTCCTGCAATCAGTCGCAAGGTAGTACTCTTACCACAGCCAGATGGACCCACTAAAGCGACACATTCACCATCCTCAACATGTAAATTGAGATGGCGAACAATCCATTGTTGCCCAACACGACGTCCTAAATCCTGGATTTGAAGGGTCATCCTTTTACAGCTCCGCTAGTAAGACCAGACACAATGGGTTTTTGAAAGATTAAAACAAGTAAAACCAAGGGAATCGACCCAAGTACTGTTGCTGCCGCATAAGCACCATATGGAACAGAATAAATCGATGATCCTGCAATGCGTGCCATGGCAACCGGCAGAGTTAATTTGTTTGAATCACTGATCCAGGTTAAGGCAATTGGATACTCGTTCCAGGAAAACAGAAACACAAGAATGGCAGTGCTAGCGGTAGCAGGTGATATCAACGGGATCAGAATCCAACGAAAACGTTGAAAAAGTGAAAGACCTTCAAGCTTTGCGGCATCCTCTAATTCAGGCGGTAGATCATTAAAAGCATTATTGAGTAAAAGGATGGCCAGCGGTTGAGATAAAGCTGCGTAAGGAAGGCTTAATGCCAAGAGTTGATTGCCTAAATTAAATTCCCGCGCCAACTCAAGCAAAGCTAAAAAGAGTAAAACGTAAGGGAATAAGGCTGCACCAACGAGAGCCAAACGACTGAGAATAGACAATCTTCTAGGAATCCGATTCAGAGCATAAGCAGCAGGAAGTGCTAGGACCAAGCAGATTAAAGTGCTGGATACACCTACAATGAAACTATTGACAAGATACCGCCAAAATGGCGGATTAGCATTTAAAACATTCTGATAATGAGTCAAGGTCCAACGGTGATCATGTGAAATGAACGGCTGAATAAGAGCCTGATCACTACAAAAGGACGTATAAACTTGCCATAACAATGGACCTAAAGACCATAATAAGAGCAGGGAGATAAGAAAACGTCTATTCATGACTCAATGGCTCCACGAGACTTTGAATGAGTAGGAATAAGAATTTGCAGGAACATCCAGGCAAACACACAAATCAAGCTTATGAGCATAAAGCTTGCCATAATAATGGTAGAGCTGTATCCAAAATCTAAAAACCTGAGCGCATTCCAATATGCGTACAAAGCAATACTTTCAGTACTACTTGCAGGTCCACCTCCTGTAAGGACTTGAATTAAATCAAAAACTCCAAAAGCTTGAGCAATTCTAAAAAGTAAAGCGAGAAGAATATAAGGGCGGAGTAAGGGCAATGTGATTCTTCTTAAGCAGATCAAAGAATTTCCACCCTCCAGCCGTACTGCTTCATAAAGGTCAGCTGGAATCGTCTGCAACCCAGCTAACAAAATTAAGGCTGCAAATGGCGTTGTCTTCCAAACATCTGCCCATACGGTAGCCATCCATGCAAAGTTAGGGTCGCCGAGAATATTTAATGAACCAATCCCAGCCAACTTGGTGAAATGATCAACAGGTCCATAAGGTGTATTGAAGATCCAACGCCAACCAAGCGCCATCACTGTGGTCGGTAAAGCCCAAGGGATGAGCGTCAATGTTCGAACCACATCTCGGCCTCGCCAGCGCTGATCCAAGAGGAGAGCGATGCTAAGCGCAAGAATCAGTTCAAGACCAACAGATACTCCTGCAAAACGCAGTGTTTGCCCAAGATCCTGCCAATATCGCTGATCTTGCATTAAGCGCAGCCAATTGGCACCTCCATTCGGAATCGCAATTAAGCCAGTCATCACGGAGTTTGCATGGAAACTTAGCCATGCGTACCGAAATAAGGGACCCACAAAAACAATCAAAAGCAGCAGCAAGGCTGGAAGTAAAAGAAAAACAATCATGATTGCTCACCTGCTGAGATCAAGATTTGATTGGTGTTGGAAGCAGCTACATTCATCCCCTCTTCTGGTGTTTTTTTATCGGTAAGGATGCTACTCAGTTGGCGAGTTAGTACATCACTAATTTGAGCATATAAAGGCGTTTCGGGTCTTGATTTTGCAACTTTTAGGGCTCGACCAAATTCCGCAAGGATAGGTTTATCTTGTAGTAATTGAGGATCATCAAAAACACGTTGTTGCGTTGGAGAATAACCATATTTGCGAAACAACTGTTTTTGTGCAGTCTCACTGGTAAGAAAGCGAACAGCTTCGATGGAAGCATCCACATGAGAAGAACCTTTTAGAACCGTGAGCCCCCAGCTTCCAATCGTTGCGGTGGAGTGCCCGGGGTTAGCGACCATGGTGGTGATTCCAACATTCCCCTTCACGGCACTATCTGATTTTTGCAGCTCGGCCCAGGCGTAGGGCCAGTTACGCATGAAAGCGGCGTCTCCTACCTTGAAGCTCTGTAGAGCCTCAGGTTCTCCATAATTGGTGACTGATCTTGGGCTGATACCTTGATCAATCAGTCCCTGTAGCCACGCCGCAGCTTCTACACCAGGTTTTGAATTTAAGCCAATTTGGTTGTCATTGGTCTGCAACCAATCCCCTCCAAAACCATCAATCATCTCTAAATAGACACAACTGAGTCCCTCATATTGTCGCCCTTGCCAAACATAACCCCAATCTACTTTTTTCTCATTTTGTAGAGCTTGACTCACTTGAACTAAGTCATCTGGAGTTTCTGGAGGACGTTGCATCAGATCAGTTCGGTAATAAAGCAAGCCCATATCTGAGTTCATAGGCCAACGATAAAGGTGTCCTTTGTATGAGTTACCCGCACGTGCTCCGACCACCAAGGTATCTACATCTGCTTCACTAAAATAATTTTCTAAAGGTTCAAGCCAGCCAGCTTCAGCATACTTTGCCAGCCATGTGACGTCCATTAGTAGTCCATCAAATGTGGCTTTGCCCAGAAGCAAACTACTAATCGCCAAATCAGACATGGCTTCTGTTTCTAATGGACCCTTAATTACCTGAAGTTTGATATCACCACGGTGCTCTTGATTAAATTGTTGGACTAAATCTTGAGTAGCATCAGCAAATGGTGCTGCCATCAAAAAGGAAACTGTTTCAACCGTTTTTGCCTGTGCAAGTCCAAAACCAGCACTACAGATCAGGACGAAAAAAAGTGACGCTAGGATCCTACGAAAAAACTGATTCTCCCTCATCAATCATCACATTTTTGAGTTTCAAGTGCATCCATTTGTTCACTTACCCAATCACTCACGGTAAAGCTTTCAACAGCACTACTCATTCTACTCATTCTTTTAAGTTGTTCATCTTCCGGCATCTCCAATGCACGTTCAATGGCCTCATCCATCTGACGATGTGAATAAGGGTTGGTCAAGATTGCGCCATCAAGAACAACAGAAGCACCGGTAAACTCAGAGAGAACTAGTACACCACCTCGATCCTTACGAGCTGCTGCATATTCCTTCGCAACTAAGTTCAATCCATCGCGCAGTGGTGTAATCCAACAGATGTCCGAACGAGTAAACCAAGCAACCATTTCTTCATAAGGTATGCGTCGTGTAGAAAAACGAATAGGAACCCAATCAATCAAACTAAATCGTCCGTTAATTCGACCTGCGGTTTCTTCAATGGTGCGTTGTGTTTCTTCGTAGATTTTCATGCCACTTGCAGCGGCAACGCAAGCAAGCATAAGAACTACTTTTCCATGCCAATCAGGTCGATGCTCAAGTAGCCGTTCAAAGGCAAGCAAGAGCTCTTCATTGCCCTTGGTGTAATCAACACGGCTAGCAGAAAGGATGAGTTTTCTACCCTTCTTGGTGTCATCATCTATCTGATCGGCTAATTCTTGAACATCAGCACGTGCTGCAAGCTCTTGGATAACATCGGGTGATGTCCCAACAGGCGATGACAAGAGTTGTATCTTTCGTCCTTTGTAATGTAAATAAGGAGTTTCAGATGGCTCCGTTAAAGCGGAACCGGTTGGAGCGAATCTTGAATTGACAGGTATCTTGGATCCTTTCTTTGCACCTAATAAACAGTTGGCAGCTCGCGCAAAGTTTTCGGTATAACGCGGAATATGAAACCCTACTACATCGCAACTAAGAAGGCTTTCAAGAATCTGTTCACGCCAAGGTAAAATTGCAAAGACATCATTTCCAGGGAATGGTGTGTGATGGAAGAATGCAATCTTTAGGTCAGGCCTTAATTCTCTGATATAACCAGGAACAAGCCACAAATTGTAGTCATGAACCCATACAGTTGCTGAATCTGCGGCTTGATGACAAGCAGCTTTAGCAAAACGTAGATTAACTTCTTCAAAGATTCCCCAGTCGGCGTTATTAACGTTAAAATGGGTTGGGAAGGTATGAAGTATGGGCCAAAAAGATTCTTTTGACGTGACATGATAAAAACTTGATATCTGATTATCTTCTAATGGAATTCTGCACAATGTAAATGGTTTCGGATCAGACATCGCGATACTTTCATCAGCTGAATCCTCAACCTTGTCTACTTTTCTCCAAGCAATCCATGTCCCATTTTTTCGCGTACGAAATAAATTTCTAAGCGTTGGGATGATTCCGTTTGGACTTTTCTGATCACACCAAATTCTGTTGCCCTTTTCATCCTTCCCTTCATCAAATGGCGTGCGATGGTACAGAAGAATGAAAGGACTTTGTCCCTTTGTGACCGCCATGCTTCACCTCTCTTTACTAGCTCTGCCGAGCCATGGTCAACATCCCATCTCTAACACGCGCAGAGGACTTACCCGGTTTGTAACTCCTTGAGACGGCTGAGCACCTCGTTAGCATGACCAACGGGTCGAACTCCTGTCCAAGCAGCTTGAAGCACAGACTCTGGATCGATAAGGAATGTATGGCGCATCGAGTATGGCGCCATCCAAGAGCCGTAAGCTTTGCTTACAACACCATCAGGGTCTGAAAGTAAAGGGAACTTCAGCTCCTCCGAACTACAAAATGATTCATGATCGCTTACTGAGTCAGCACTGATAGCAACAACCTCTGCTCTTTGCTTTTTGAACTCTGGCAATGCTTCCTGAAAGCCATGAGCTTCGATTGTGCAACCAGAGGTGAAATCTCTCGGATAAAAGTAAACGACAAGCCAACGTCCTTGAAGGTTTGTCAAACTCCAGTGATTTTGATCCGGATTGACACTACTGAAGCCCAAAAGATCGAAATCAGGAGCTTTGATTCCGATTTCGGGAGACGTACCACCTAAAGCCCGTACACGAGCGGGTGCCAATAAAAAAATCCCTGCTCCCAGAACTGCAGTCTGGAGTAGGGATCGTCTTTTCATGAAACCGTTGTTGGTATCAAAATTCTAGAGAGGCTTCAGAGCTTTCCGAGATCAACGCCCAGTGAACGTGCGTAGGCACCCAACCCTTTCTTCTGGATGGTCTTGAGGGCACGTGTCGTGATGCGGATGTTGATCCAACGCTTTCCCTCAGCCCACCACAGGCGACGCTGCTGCAGATTGGCCTGCTGCAGCTTCTTGGTACGAATATGCGAGTGACTCACAGCCATGCCGTTGTTGGCGCGAGTACCTGTGAGCTGACACACCCGTGACATAACGGCGTCCTTAAGAAAGAGGTGGCCAATGGCCGAACCATTAGTTTAGCAAAGTGTCTGCTTAGAAACCTCGTTCCATCAATTGCGACATCAGCTGCAAATTTTTGTTTTGGAAGTTTGCAAGCTCCTTGGGATCCAAACCTCCCACTGACAGCTTTGCAGTGTCATAAAGATGTTGAGCAAGGTCTCGTGCAAGCATTTCGCTTGGTGATTGCCCAGAATCACCAACAATGACCCCACCGGATTGAAGTCTGAGCAGACCCTCCACAAGGGGATGCTTTTGATTGACCAACAACACGTGATAATCGGGTAAACCCGGTAGTCGTTGATCCATTAATGCGCCAATATCATTCATACGACGCATTTGTTCTGGAAGTAAAATCAGAGCCGCAGGCCCGTTTGATCCAGATTTGAGCGCTTGAACCTGAATGGTGACTTTATCGTTAGACAATGCATCTTTAATTAATTTGCGCAAACTTTCGCTCTTCGTTTCCCCATCACCATCACTCAATTCGGGTGTTTCTTCCTTAAGTGATGCATCCAACTCAGCATCAACACGCTGAAATTTTAATTCTTCATGTCGTGATTCAAGCCAAGGGAGGAATTGACTATCAATCACCGTATCGGCAAACAACACTTCACGCTCTTGAGAAGTCCATAGGTTGAGCGCTGCAGATTGTGATATTTCGTCGGTGCAATACAGGATTATTTTTTCATCATTAGGAAGCCTTTCGCGATACCCATCAAGTGTTGTGAAGTTGCGCTCGTTACCTCCAATCGGATCAGAGGTATCGTCAGTGGAGATTGAAGCATTGGTGGCGAACATCACCAGTTCTTCAACCTGTTCAGCAAATTTATCATCTTCCATCGCTCCAATTTTTACGAAGGGGGCAAGAGACTCCCATGCTTCTGCATAGGCTTGTGGATCATCTTTTTTAAGACTACGAAGACGGTCAGAGACTTTTTTGGCAACGAAATTACCAATAGAGCGCACACGTCGATCCGTCTGCAGTGCACTTCTACTTACATTTAATGGGATATCTGGAGAATCAATCACTCCCCTCAATGGCAGAAGATAGCGTGGAACAACTTCCTTAATGGAATCGCTCACAAACACTTGATTGCAGTAGAGCTTAATTTCTCCTTTCTCCCAATCAGCCCTACCGGTTTGCTTGGGGAAAAAGAGAATTCCTTGTAGGTTATATGGATAATCAGTATTTAGGTGCACCCAAAGCAAGGGGTCGCCTTGAAATGGATAGAGATAATTATAAAGATCAATATAATCTTGATCCGAAAGTTCCCGAGCATTCTTACGCCATGGAGCGACCATTTTGTTAACTGTTTCCCCTTCAAGCTGAACAGGTACTGACATGAAATCGCAGTAC
>JACLAB010008208.1_pt1 | contig 53122 bp, 40 predicted proteins | sample 8027921 | NCBI WGS metagenome assembly JACLAB01 (sample SAMN15725117, study PRJNA655200) | protist metagenome | isolation source: fluorescence activated cell sorting (FACS) single amplified genomes of... | place: USA: West Boothbay Harbor, Gulf of Maine | collected 2000-07-19 | reverse complement strand
TTCTTAAGAACCCTAATATCGACACCGGCACGGTTCGTGTTGAAGTTCAAGAGAACCCGAACGAAGAGACCCGCACGTTCTACACACAAGCATCTAACTTAGTTGAAGTAACACCTGACAGTAAGGTTTACTGGATGGAAGAAGTTGATGACGGTTACTATGAACTGACTTTCGGTGACGACCACTTCGGTGTTGCTCTTGCTGACGGTGCTGTTATTAATATCACATACCTCGTTACTAACGGTGTATTGGCAAACGGTATTCAAGGAACTACTAACTACGGTTTCGTAGGACAAGTTACTGACTCATACGGAACTCGTATCTCTGACAGACCTACTGTAACTATTGTTGGTATCTCTAATGGTGGTGACGAAGTTGAGGACGTGTCTTCTATTAAGAATAGAGCACCTAAGTTCTATGCTTCACAGAATCGTTGTGTTATCTCTGAAGACTATGAGACTATTGTAAAGGAAATATATCCTGGTGTTGACGATATCTATGTTTATGGTGGAGAACTGCTTACCCCTCCTGAGTTTGGTCGTGTTTATATTGCGGTTAAACCAAAAGGTAGTGACTCACTCTCTTCCCTGACAAAGAACTACGTTAAGAAGTCACTTACTAACTATCGTGTTGCTTCTATTGACATTCAGTTGGTTGACCCAGTTGTTCTTTACGTTGAAATGGACACTATTACCTACTATGACGACAAGAAGACCGCAAAAGACAACTCTGGTATCGTAGCAGCAGTAAATGCGACTATGGTTCAGTATGGTGAAGCAGATAGTGTCTCCAAGTTTGGTGGTGCTGTGCGATATTCACGTATTTTGTCGGCAGTTGACGACTCTGACCCATCTATTACTCGTAATAACACGACTTTGAGGATGCGTAGGGACATGGTTGCTCTGGAAAACACACTTGCTTCTTATGAAGTGTGCTTTACTAACGCCATTGAGCAAGACCCCGTAGGCGGTAACGTCTGGTCTACTGGTTTTACTCAGCAAATCAACGGTGTTCTTGACACAAAGACCTATTATTTCGAAGATGATGGTGCTGGTGGCATCTATTCCTTCTATCTTGATGATAATAGCAACAAAGTCATCACAAATAAGCAATATGGAACCGTAGACTACGCTTCTGGTGAAATTTACATCGGATATGACACTCCTGTAATCATTGTAAATACTACTGTAAGCAACTCTGTTGTTGAGATTAGAGCAATCCCAGTAGGACAAGACGTTATTGCCGAGCAATCCGTTTATCTGTCACTGGATATCGCTAAATCTGATATCAACGCAACCGTAGACACCAAAATCACCGGAGCATGATGAAAGACACCATCGTAACACCATCATCTCAGATAGACTCGACTCTACCTCACTATATCTACGAGAACTACAGCGAGTTCGTCAACTTTATGACGAAGGCTGCTGAGAGTGATGAGCGTATTGGTTTTGGGCAGGATATTCTGCAGAACTTGCAGAAGTATCGCAACTTTGACGCATATAAGAACCAAATAGTCCAGTTTGAGACGCTAAATGCGACTATTTCGGCAGAAGACGAGGAACTGACGCTTGCTTCCGGGTTTGGTTTCCCTGAAGACAACGGTGTTATCCTTATTGGTGACGAAGTTATCCTGTATCAGACAAAAGAAGGCAATACTTTCTATGGTTTAGAGCGTGGAGCACCTGGAACGAAGGTTCTTCCGACGTTTAGGAGTTCCGGTGAGTATGTGAAGACAGTTGCGGCAGAACACGCTGCAGGTTCACAAGTAACTAACCTTTCGGTATTGTTCCTGGTGGCAATGCTGGACACTATTCATAAGTCCTTCACACCTAATATTGAGTCTGTTCGTATCTCTCCTGAGGTAAACAGGTCCTCATTACTACAAAACATTAAAGACTTCTTTGGTTCCAAAGGTTCCAAACTTGGTATCCAGGCACTCTTCAAGATGCTCTTTGCCGAGAACGACGTTGACGTGTCGTATCCTGGCGACCAAATGGTAGTTCCTTCGGACTCTACCTGGTATAAGAGCGTCATATTGCGCACTGTACCACTCCCTAAGACGTTCTGTGACCCCACAGAGGGTTATGGTAGTCCCGCTGCTATTATCGGTGCTGAGATAACATACAAGTCACTCACAGACGATAAGGTCTATGCTCGTGTTATGTGTGACTATGTGTCCGCATATCCATATGAGAGTGAAGTTCAGTATGAACTGAGTATTGATAGTGCGAATATGAGTGGAAACTTGTTCGCTAACCCCAAGACCGAACTAACTCGCACACTGAATATCGTTGGTGGTACCGACGACCGTAAAGACGTTTATACAGTTACAGTTGCCAGTACTATTGGTTTCCCTGAGTCCGGTGTTATCTATATTGAAGACGAAGCAGTTGCTTATACCTCAAAGACACTGAACCAGTTCCTTGGTTGTACTCGTGGTTACGTTGGCGTTGAGGCAACTCACACTTCCGGTGCTCACGTTTATGGTCCCTATTATCTTGAAGCGTCATATGAGAAAGACGGTGAGACCTATGTAAGTCGCTCTTGGCCTCTTGGACTTGTTGGCAGTATTGCTGTTAACGACCCAGGTACACTTCATAGTGTAAATGATGAAGTATTCGTCTCCGGTGCTGGTCGTGAAGACAAGCGAGACCTTGCGTTTAGTTCCTTTATTGAGAACACTGCCGACCAGTTGGCAGGACAGGACGCAACTGAACCCAACTTGGCATATATCAGTAACTACACTGCTGGTCCTAGTGGTGTTTATATGACGAAGAACGCGGTTGCTGTTGCTACTTCTAGTCTTCCTTACTACGATATCGGTCCTTTTAGTACTGATAACTCACTTGGTCCTAACTTAACTGGACATAACGACCGTTTTGTTATCCCAAGACGCCACGCTATGCGTGAGAATACCATTCATAAAGTGAAAGGTACTGGTATTATTGGCGTATTTGTTGACGGTTGTCCTGCTTATAGTAACGAGTCAACTAGAAAGTTGTATCACGGTGCTATTACTAACTTTGTATTTACGAACAACGGTGCAAACTATAAGAACCCAACTGTTCTTATCAACGGAACAACTAACTCCAGTTTCTCACCTGTCGTAACTAACGGTAGAGTTTCTGGTATTAACGGTGCAGGTAGTGGTTTCTTTACCTCTATTCCTGCTATTACTATTACTTCAGGTCAAGGTGCAGTATTTGCACTTACCTTTGATAGATATGGTCGTATTACTGGTGCGACAGTCACTTCTGGTGGTCTGTATTACAAAGACACCCCAACTTTACAAGTCGTTGACGCCTCGGGTCGCGGAAAAGGCGCAGTCCTTGCCTGTACGGTCTCTGGTGGTTCGGTAACTGCTGTTACCATCATTGGTTCAGGTATTGACTACAACCCCGCTACGACGACCGTAGAGGCGAATGCCGTTGGTTCCGGTGCTAATGTCACTGCTGAGGTTGAGTCTTACACATACGACGCAGTTCGTGAGATACTTGACAGCGAAACCCAAATGCTGGACGACGGAAACGGTTTCATCTTCGACAACGGAACTCGTTTTGGATATCCTGCTGGTCCTTTTGAACTACTGAACCAACTTGGTGACAACATCAGCGCACACTCCGCTATCGTCGGTTGGGCACTGGATGGCAACCCCATCTATGGTCCTTATGGTTATGCCAACGGTGTCGACGCCACTGATGGTATTCAACGTGGTTACAGCGCATACACACTGAGAACCACACGTGAAGGTATTAGTCCTAACGGTAGTGATATCATTGCGACAAGTCCACCTTCAACTACAACATATCCTCTCGGAACCTTTGTAGAAGACTATGAGTATACTGGAGCGGATACTTCAGTCTCTATCGGTCGTTTGGACACAGAGAATGACGATAATATACAAACCGAAGGTGGTGTGTATATTAATGGACAGGTTATTCCTGGTTTCCTGGTAGACGCAAACAACGGTCGTGTATGTAACACACCAGACTTCCCTGCTGACTTATATCCAGACGGTGTTTACTGCTATTTCACTACACTTATCGGACAAACTCCATACTTCCCTTATATTATTGGACAAACTTTCCAGAATATGCCACTCAACCAGGCAGAAGTTCTTGCTGGGTTTAACTTATTCGAAACTGCAGTCCACAGACACAGAACTTCAGGTCTCCCAACCACTGGCGACGAAGTTGTGGTCAACGTTGATACTATTTCTGCTGGTTCAGTATCCGAAGTTGTTATCGAAGACGGTTCTCCTGCAACTACAGTTGTTGGTGATATCCTGCGCTACGACAGCACTGGAACGAAAGGTGCTGGTGCTGAAGGTAAAGTCACTCATGTTACTGGTGTTGAAGTTGCTGACGCTTTTGGTCAGGAACTGGTTACTCGTATGCTGTCACACAGACAGAGAGTCAACTTGCGCTTCAACGACGGTGAAGACTACACTTTCTCGAAAGGTGCTTCTATTAGAACTACGACAGGTGCTGAAGGTGTTGTCGACTCATACGACACCACGAATATGTTCCTGGACGTCACAGTAACCACTGAGAACCTTATTAAGTTCGGTGATACTTTCAGCGATATGAAGGGGCGAGTTATTACTATCCCAACTTCACTGGACGGTAACGACCAAATAATGTTCGACAATATTGCTGGTTCTGCTTCCACCTTTATTTCATACAACCAACCCGACGACGGCACTGCGAGAGCAGGTGACCTCTGGTGGTCCGCAGACCTTGGACGTCTGTTTATCTACTTCACCGACCAAGACGGAACTTCACAGTGGGTTGCTACAAACCCAACTGGTAGCAGACCCCTGGAAGGTTCCACTGACCTCACCACAGGACAACCAGGACCGGTCTCGCAGTCGTTTAGCGTGCCACAGGCAGAGAACGTTGTAACCATCGCCACAATGGCACCTAGTGGTCGCTCAGACGGTTCTGCGAACCAAGCAGGTGACCTTTGGTGGTCCAACCACAGTGGTCTTCTGTATATCTGGAATAGTGACAAGATAGCAGACTACGAGCAAGGCGAACTGGAGTGGACTGGTGAGTGGATATGCACAGACCCAAGTGCACTGAACGTTGGAGAAGGTGCATCAGACACCAGTGCGTTCGACGGTATTACACCAACAGAAGAGACTTATGAGACCACAGTTACTGTTATGGTTTCCGAAGGTTCACCTACTGCTATGCAGGACGGTGGCGTATTGGTCCACGGTGCTCTCTGGTGGTCTCCACTTTCTGGTCGTATGTATATCTACTACAACGACGTAGACACCTCACAGTGGGTTGCAACCAACCCTGGTGGTGTTCTTGCTAGCAAGTATGGTAGTAACAATATTATTATTGGTGACGGTGGAACTTACCCCGACTATATCACTATCCTTCCTTCACGCACGAACACAACGGACCTTTGGTTCGAGTCACTGAAGTATTTCGAAGTTGGTGACACTATCGAGTTCCGAGTTGGTGCTCCTGGTATCGAAGAACTCGTAGAACAGGCACTTATCCAAGAAAGGACTGCAGACAACCGCTTGACGGTTCTTCGCGGAACCAACGGAAACGTTCTGGAACTCCCACACGGAGTCAAGACTTTCAATATGTCTCGTGGTATCTACACTGTCGACACCGCATCTCCTCACGGTTTGCGTAACGGTGACGAGGTTATTATCTCCGGTTCTAACTTCCAGCAAGTCAACGGTAAGCACACACTGGAAAATGCAGGTGTTGTTATCCCAGCAACTGGAACTGTAACTATTATTGACGGTGAGATAACTGCAGTCAATATCACAACTCCAGGTAACTTCTACAGCAGGAACTTCTATATCACCTTCTCTGGTGGTGGTGGAGTCGGTGCTCTTGCCTTTGCTACTATTGCCGACCTGGTTGACGGTGGTGGAGTCGCAAGTGTTGCTATGCTCGAAGGTGGTTACAACTACACTTCACAACCTAATATTATCTTTGGAGACGAAACTCCAAATACTCGCTTTACCTTCTTTACGGCAAGCGCTAACGGAGAAGACGCTGGTGTGAGTTATATTACAGACACCAACGCTATTCGTAACACTGCTGCTCGTATCGCTATCACCTCACCTGGTGTCGGTTATGAGTCTATGCCAACTGCTATCGGTCTTCTGAAGAAACAGAGTGACAGAGCACAGACCAAGATAACTATGGTCGGACAAACTGTCGGTTCCGTTGAAGTTCTTAGTGGTGGTTTCCGTTATGTTAACCCTATCGCAGTCTTCACCGACTCCACAGGCGCAGGTACAGGTGCTGCAGCAACAGTTAACCACCTTGACGGTATTATCCAGTCGGTTAACGTTATTCGTGGCGGTTCTGCTTATGTCGAACCATACCTTGAGATACTTGAGGCAGACGGTAAGTTTATCTCCAAGACTGAAACTATCGGACAGATAAAGTCACTGAAGGTTCTTAACCCAGGTCGCAATATCGCCAACGATAAGACACTCACACCTGAGTTGGACGTAGAAACCAAAGTGGTTCTTTCTAACCCAGTCGGTTCCTTCAGTTCCGGTCAGTTGGTTTATCAGGGAAGTAACAACCTACAGTTCGCAAGTGGAACTGTTTCTGGATACAACAGCGCAACGCAGATACTGACTATTCGTCGTATCAGTGGCAATATTATCGCTGGTGAGACTATTCAGAATATCTTTGGTGGTTCTGGACTTGTTATTCAGTCGGGTCAAGCAGACATTGACGTTGTTGTTAACGGTTCTTCCGAACCCACTGGAAGGTTTATCGATAACTCCTCTATGCCAAGTGAGACGTTCGCGGTTATCCAGGATAGTTACTACTACCAGAGGTTCTCATATTCTATCTCCTCGCCGATGCAACAGGTTCAGTTCGAGGACTTCGTTCAGGATATCGTTCACCCTGCTGGGTTTAAGATGTTCTCAGACGTCCGTATTACGCAGGCAGTTTCCTCACCTTCAGGTGCAGTAGATGTCACATTCTCCTCGGATGAAGACTACTCGGCATATGAACTTCTTATCTCACAAGAGTCCACTGATACTGACTTAATATACGTCTGGACACAGAATAACGAGTTCATCGACTTATAACCTCCTGGGACCACAGATAAATAACTAAAACTGTGGTCTCGCCAAAATGGCAACAATTAACTCTAATGATTTGAGGATTAGTAACGCTAAGCGTTTCGCTTCGTCTTTAGGTAGTGATTCCTACGTGTTTGTAGGAAGGCAGCAACCTTGGGATTTGGATTCTACTCCTCCAACTCCAGAAAACAACTATAAGGAATATATTTCCACCTTTAACCAAATGGTATCCCTGAAAAGGATTGCCAGTACGGAAGTATTCCATATGATTCCTCGTCTGAACTGGACTTCAGGTGGCGTCTATGATATCTACCGCCACGACTACAGCGTGTCGAATAGGTCATATTCTGGCGCATCTACACTTCCTGGTGCTAGTTGGGTAACTATTAATACAGCAAACCAGGTCTACGCTTGCCTCGGAAATAATAAGAACGTCGCTTCCACGGTTGAACCACAGAACACCGGAAACGAACCATTCTATACTTCTGACGGATACCAGTGGTTGTGGATGTATACACTTTCCGCAGACCAACTGTTTGAGTTTGGAACCAATAACTTCCTTCCTATTATTGACACTGACTCGGTAACGACCACACCGGGTGAACTATACAGTGCTGTTATTAACGTCGCTGGAAGCAACTACACCGGTTCTCCCGCAGGTGTTGCTAACCAACTACCATATTACTTCTGCAACGTCACTGGAGACGGTTCTGGAGCAGTTGCACGTGTTGCTGTCTCACTTGGTTCTATCAGTGAAATACAGATAGTCCGTCAAGGAACTGACTACACATACGCCAACCTCGACTTTATTGCCGGACGTGTTTATCAGTCCCTGGGGGACCTTGACAACGAGGTTAACGGACTCGACCCACTAGGTGACGGAACCTTCGACTCAACTGTTATCCTGACGCCTCCAGGCGGGTTTGGTGTCGACTTAGTGAGACAGTTAGGTGGAACTCGTGTTGGTATCTTCTCATCACTCTCATACGACTCATACGACTTCGTGGAAGACTTTAGTTTCCGCCAAGTTGGTGTTGTCCAAGGTGCGTCTTTCACGGCAATCAACCCAGTTACTGCTACTGCCTGCTATGCAGTTAAGGTTAACACCTACGGTGGTGCTGCTGACTTCCTTATTGGTGAAGAGATAACTCAGGACCAAACTATTGCTCGTAGCGGTGGCACTGGTGAAGACCACACTGCTAAGGGAACTGTCGTCGGTTGGGACTCAACTAGTGGCGTTCTCCGCTATGTACAAGACCCTGTTTATCACACCAACGGTGAAGGTGGTTTGTATCGTTTCTCCGGTACTGACTATATCATTGGTAGTACAACTAACAAGGTTGGTGAACCTGACACTTCCTTCAGTGGTAGTTTGACTGACGTTACTTTCTCCGGTGGTTATGCTCAACCGGAAATCACCAAATACACTGGCACCATTAGTTATTTGTCCAATATCAGTCCGGTTCTGAGACAACCCGCACAGACTGAAAAGATCCGCCTCATCGTCTCATATTGACCTCCAGAAACACTTCTAAATAATAAAAAAGGAACATAGTACAATGCCTCTCCAGAGTAACACAAACGTTTCGCCATACTATGACGATTTTGATCCTAAGAAGAATTTCTATAGGGTCATGTATAAGGCAGGTGTGCCTATCCAAGCCCGTGAACTGACACAGAGTCAGTCAATTATACAGAACCAGATCGAGAATCTGGCATCTCGTATCCTGAAAGAAGGTGATAATGTAGTACCTGGTGAATTCGCTATTGCGGTTCCTGCCTCTTATGTTCGCTTGTCTGCGATCACACAGGGTTCCTCAGTACAGGACTATGTTGGTTACCAAATCAAAGGTGTTACTTCTGGCGTAATCGCTCAAGTTAACTTCGCAGTTGAGGCGACTGACGAAGATGACGCGACGTTCTACGTTAACTACGTTTCCTCTGGTTCCACTGGCGAGTACAGTCAGTTTGTTGAAGGTGAGACTCTGGAGAGCACAAACCCCAACAACTACACTGCTGCCGTTGGCATTTCTACTATTAGTAAGCCCACGACAAGTGAGCCCCTCGGACAAGGTTCCCTTTTTACCGTTACCGAAGGTGCTTATTTTGTTGATGGTTTCGTTGTACGCAACGATGCTTCCACTATTGTTCTGGACAAGTACGGTATTCAACCTACCTATCGCGTTGGTTTCCTGGTAACTGAAGAGTTTGTTACTGCCTCCGAGGACTCCTCACTGCTTGATAACTCACAAGGTTCCTCTAACTTCGCTGCTCCTGGTGCAGACCGTCTGAAGATTACTCTGACGCTTGCTGCTCGTGACGTTGAGACCACAGACCCCAACTTCATCACTCTTGCTAACGTTGATAACGGTGAGTTGATTGGTAGTGGTGGTTCTGGTAACACTGTTAAGTGGGACTGGTTGTATGACATCCTTGCTCGTCGTACCTATGATGAGTCCGGTAACTACATCGTTAGTGAGTTCAAAGTTGGACTGAAAGAATACTACAACACCGATACTGTTGATGGTCGCTATGACGCTGATACCGAGACCGGTTTGTATCCACCCGTTCCTGGTAGTGGTTCTGAGACAGAACTGACTCAGGCACAGGCAGACGCTAAGTATGTTCTCCGTATCGATCCAGGTAAGGCATACGTTCAAGGTTATGAAGTTGGTTATAAGAACGCACAATACATCTACGGTAACAAACCAAGGGAGACCAGTTTCCGCTCCGATAGTCTGACTCAGATCACCGATGGTAGTAATGTTACTGTTACTAATGTTTATGGTGCTCCTGACTTACAGAACATCACTGGAGATGGTACCGCGCTTGCGTATGACTCAGTTGAGATGTATCGTAACTTTACTGACGGTTTCGTTGGTGAAGGTGAAGACACAAATGATCGTCCACTGAACCTTGGTAACTCACCTTGGAAAACATATCACGTTATTGCTGACCGTAATATCTCTGGATCCACGACTGGTCTGACTGAAATCTACAAGGAAGGTAACAGTGCTGTTGTTACTTCACCTACTCCTTTGGTACGTGGTTCCGTTATCGGAACTGGTGTTGTACTGAACGTGTATGAAGTCACACCACGTATCGCTGGTATCATGCGTCCTCGTTACTTCATGCCTGAGCAGGTTGTTGATGGTAACGACGGTTTCTACAACTACAACTCATCCTACAAGATGGGTCTTATGCGCTCACACTTCTTTACCGAGATTCCTCTAGTTGGTGTTGTTGAACCTACCGCAGATTGGGTAATCGGTAATAATGTTGTCGGTGAGACTTCGGGTACCGTTGCTGTTGTTGAAGAAGGTTCAAGTCCTGACGTTCTGATTGTTTCTAATGTCCTCGGTGAGTTCATCGAAGGCGAAGAAGTTATTCAAGGCGATAAGGTTTCCTCCATCCGAGAGAAAGGTGACGTTATTGGTTTCGCCTTTACTGACAAAGGAACCAACAATGCCACGGTTGACCTTTCAAGTGAAACTGGTATTACTCTGAGTGCCATTGGTTCAGAAATCACACTGACAGTTGCTGCTGGTCAGATCACAACCTCCGCTGCTGCCATTGACATCACCGATGCTGGTCGTGCTGCTCTTATTGACTTCCCCTACCCCGACGGCAGTTCACTGAACAGTCGTGTTAACTACGTCGTTACTACTGTTCCTAACGGTGTTACAGGTTATGCCAACATCGAAACAGGTATCATCAAGAACACGATGACAATGGCGAAGTCGTTCTACTCCACATTGGCAGACACCAACGACTTCTCTTCCGACATCAGCGTCCAGAACAATAAGGACTCTGAAGTTATCGACGTCGCTAACTCCTCCTTGTTCTCCGGTGGTGCTGGAACCAACTTCCTGAGTTGTGACAACTTCTCTGGTGACCCTGCTGACCAACTCCTCGAAGGTGACATCGTTACTTTCGCTGATGACACTGGTCGCTCCATCAACAAGTTTGTTAAGTTTGCTACCAAACCAGTTGGTTACGGTTCACTCCGTTCCAAGTCGGTCATCTACTTCACGACGACTATTCCTAACAACGTTACAGGTAAGACGGTTCAGCGTATTCGTCTTCGCACCAAAGGTAGAGCATCCGATAGTCTTATCTTCCAACTCCCACAGTCTGTTGTTTCCTCACTTGAAACCAACTCGGAGTCCACTGGTATCAGTTATCAGGTCTTCCGTGAGTTCATTACGAACGTCAATGGTGGTGCAAGTACTATCACTCTGTCTACAAGTAAGACAAACGAAACATTCATCAGTAACCAAGCACAGACATCTATTGTTATTGCTGAGAACATTGCCGACCCTTCCGACCCCAACCGTATTGAAGGTCGTGTCCTGACTGCTACATCTATTGATGTAACTCAAGACGATGGACGTAAGGTAGTTATCACTCTGAGTGAGACTGTTCCTTCTACAAGCACCATTAAGTTGTTGCTTCCCGTATTCGTTACTAACGCTAAAGCAAAGCGTAAGGTCTTCCGTGACAACCAAACACTTATCGTTTCTGGTGCTGATGCCCTTGGTTCTATCGTTCCTCTTGGTCGCACCGACGTTTATGGTGTTGGTCAGGTTCTTATGGGACCAGACGGACTGAACGTAACCGACAACTATCAGTTGGACAACGGACAACGTGACAACATCTATGACATCTCACGTCTCATCCTGAAGGATGGACGCCCTGGTGCTACTGGCGACCTAACTATTCTCTATTCATATTTCGAGCACGATGGTGAAGGTGACTTCTTTAGTGCTGACTCATACACTGGTGATGACGGCGTTGGTTTCATCTCTATCCCAACATACACGCCTACTGCTATCGTCCCTAACGGTAGTGAGTTCACCAACAGTGTGAAACTCTTCTTGCGTGACTGTGTCGACTTCCGTCCTTCCGTTAACACTACTGGTGCTAACGCTTCGGACATTGCACGTATCACTTCCGGTGTTGATCAGCAAGGTGCTGACAACTACCGCAACGCCACCAATGGTGGTAACGCAACCACACCTAGGATGCCTATCCCCGGTACACAGTTGCGCGCTGACTTGGAGTTCTACCTTCCTAAGTACGATTCACTATTCCTGGACGCAAGAGGCGCTCTGACGCTCGTATCGGGTCCTTCTGCGGTTAACCCTATCCCTGCGGTAACTCCTTCCAATGCTATTCGTCTTTACGACTTCTACTGTCCTCCTTACACGTTTGCTGCGAAGCAAATCAACGTTAAGAAGTTCAACTACAAGCGTTACAGGATGAAGGACATTGCGTCCATCGAGGCACGCATTGACCGTATCGAGGAAGTTGTAACACTGTCTCTTCTTGAGCAGTCTGCTATCAACATGGATGTCCGTGACTCCGTAACTGGTTTGGACCGCTACAAGAACGGTATCGTCGTTGACTCCTTTAAGGACCACGGCACCGGTGACACTGTATTGTCACAGTATCGTTGTGCTATCGACCCAAGCAATAACCACTTGCGCTCACCTTTCTTTAAGGACCAGGTTGAGTTGGAAGACATCAACATGACCACTCAGCAGAAGTTGGGTAACGGTTATGCAGAAGGTAACGGCATCATCACTGTTGGTTACACCAGCACACGTTTCCTCCAGAACCCTCTGGCGACTCGTTTCATCAACTTGCAACCGTTCTCCGTCTTCACTTATGACGGCAACATGCAGTTGACTCCTGAGATCGACACCTTCGAAGAGATCAACCGTCTTCCTGACCTGGTTATCGAAGATAACAGTCTGTATGACGCTATGGTTAACCTGACTGGTGAAATGGCAGACTCAGGTATGGGAACCACGTGGGGTTCATGGGAAACCACTGGTGAAACCACTACTTCGAACACAACCCAAGTACATAACACACCTGGTAACGAGGACGCAGCACAAGATACTGCTAACGCTATTGTCGCTAACGGCGGTACTGTTACAGTCGACGAGAATGCTGCCAACTTGGTAGATGCCGGTGGTTCACCTCCACTCGAAGTTACCAACGAAACTACAACTACTACACAGCAACGCGAACAGACACAGACAACTATTAATGTCTCCACTGGTTCTATTGAAGAGACTTCCTACGGCGACCGTGTTGTTGACGTTCAGGTTGCTGAGACCATGCGTTCCATTCCTATCCTGGTTCAGGCATACAGAATGAAACCCAACAGTCGCTACTATGCATTCTTCGATGATGTTGACTGTTCTGCTTGGTTCTCCATTGATAACACCACCGACGACTGGCCCGATGGCGCTAACCGTTACAGTGGTATCCCTAACGAGAACTCCAAAGGTTTCGGTTACTCACTGATGTCCGATGACGTTGGTACTCTGACTGGCGTATTCCTCATTCCTAACGGCAGGCCACCTGTTGCTGAGACTAAGTTCGACGGCACGATGGAAAGTATCCAGTATCAGACCGAAGGTCCTACTCGTTCATTCAACACTGGTACTGTTACTCTGCGTCTGACGACACACGAGCAGAACGTTAAGGATGAGTCACAGGTTGAAGGTTTTGCTGAGGCAGACTTCACTTCTAGTGGTGTTATCGTTGACAAGCAGGAAACTATTGTTGCCACACGTATCCCTGAGTTCTCTTCCACAACTACCGTTACTGGTACTGAGACACAGGTTATCGAAAGTCAAGAGACTTCGGCGAACTACTATGACCCCGTTGCTCAGACTTTCCAAATTGACAAAGTCCACACTGAAGGTGTATTCCTCACCGAACTTGATATCTTCTTCCGCACGAAGGACGAAACTCAGGCAGTTGAGGCATACCTCGTAACTACCGATGGACAAGTTCCTACGGAAACTATCCTTCCACACTCACACGTTACTGTTCAGTCAGACTCCGCTCTCCGTGTTATCGCAACACTCAACGGAAACTCTGAGAACATTGCTGCAGGAACAACTGTTGTTGGACAAACTTCCGGTGCTACTGGTGTTATTAAGTCCGACGTTCTGTTCCAGACTGCTAGTAACAACTCTGACCGCAACGTATCAAACCACACATACAACGTTCTTCTGAACAACTACAACGGGCAGTTCGTTGAAGGCGAAGTTATCGTCCCACAGTCAACTCCAGAAAGCACAAGTACCTTTACTATTGCCACTAAGGAATACCGCGTTGGTCGTGTAGACATCAAGAACCTTGGTTCTGCTTACACTTCTGCAACTGTTACTTTCTCCGAACCACAACTACCTGGCGGTGTTGCCGCAACTGGTACTGCGTTCGTTAAAGAAGGTATGGTTTACGCTATTACTTTGGACTCTACTGGTTCAGGTTACACCAAGGCACCTGCTATCACTATTAACGGTGATGGTTCCGGTGCTACTGCAACGACTCGTATCGTTGAAGGTCGTGACGCTGTACAAATGGGTGTCTGTACTTCAGAAGACTCGACTGCTCGCACGAAGTTCAAGTTCCACGCTCCAGTTTATCTGATGAGCAACACTTGGTATGCTTTCGTTGTTAAGTCACCTACTTCACTGAACTACACTATCTGGACTGCCAAACTTGGTGAGAACCAACTCGGAACTGAACTCCGTGTTGTTGAGCAACCAAGTCTCGGTTCACTGTTTATGTCACAGAACGGTGGTTTGTGGACAGAAGACCAGACACAAGATGTCACCTTCACTATCCACCGCGCTGAGTTCCAAGTTAACCAGACTGCAAACATCGTCCTGAACAACGCACCTATCGGTGTTCAACCAACTCAACAGGATCCTATCGAAACTAACGCAGAAGGTACTGACCTTACTTCTACGCTGTTCGGAGACAACCCACAAGTTGTTCGTGTTTATCACTACAACCACGGTTTCACCACTGGTGACTTAGTCTCTATCGTTGGTGTCGACGGCACTCCTGGAGGTCTTGCTGCTTCTGAGTTCAACACTCTACACACAGTTATCGACGCTAACTTCCACACCTTCACTGTTAACATTGGAGTCTCGGCAACTAAGTCCGAAAAGACTGGCGGAAGCGCTGTTCTATGCTCCTACCAGCGTCCTTACGAAGTTATTGACGTCTACACAGGCGCGATGACTTTCGGTTCCTCACAGTTGGTCTCAACCAACCGTGCGACGACTGCTGCTGGTGTCACTGGATACAACACACCTGCTCAATACCGTATCGACGACGAGTATTACATCAACCTTGCACAGAGTTTCTACTACCCAGGTGCACGAGTTGTTGCCAACTACCTGAACGAAGCGAAGTACAACGGACCCCTGAACCTTCAAGGTAACCGTTCACTTCAGACTCGCGTTCAGATGGTAACAAGTAACAGTAAGGTTTCTCCAGTTCTTGACCTTCAGCGCACGAACGCCACTCTTGTTCGTAACCTGGTTGATAACCCCAAACCTACCGATGCCATCTTCGGTACTGCCACTAAGATGGTTACCTTCTCTGCCGATATCACTGCCGCTAACCTATTGGTCGGTGACGTTGTTGACTTCACCACTGGTTCTGAGACTTACAGTACCACAGTTGTAGAGATCAACCTCACTTCTAAGAAGATCAAATGTCGCGGTCAGAACGTTGCATACCTAACAAGCACTTCCGTGTTTGCCAACCCAACGCTCAGTGCTTCCGGTATCGAGAAAGTTACTTCCGCTAGTGAAGCAGCATTCAAACCCGAGACCGACAATGACGGTACAGTGTTCTCGAAGTGGATCTCACGTCTGTTCTTGTTTGAGAACGCGAGTGACGGTGTAGAAATCAAACTTGCTTGTATCCTCTACAACATCGACAACGTCAAGATGTACTACCGACCCAAACCCCTTGGTTATGACGGTGAGTTGACTGACATCAACTGGATCCCATTCAACGGAACCGGTCTTGCCAACAACTCAGAACTCATCAAGACACGATCAGCAGACAACGTCAACCCACTTGCACTTAAGGCAGGTGATTGGCAGTCACTAACCTGGAGCGTTCAGGACATTCCTGGTTTCGATGGTTTACAAGTCAAGATCGTGATGACTGCTGACAACCCCGCACAGGCACCACTGATCGACGATATGCAACTGGTGACGAGTGAGTGATGAGTAACGCAAAGAAGAAAGTCGAAGGTTTCCCGGACATCTACAAAGACACCGAAACAGGTGTCATTGTTAACCGGGCAACTACCGACCGAGCACGATACCGCCTTGCCAAACAACAGGCAAGGCAAACGTTCGAACAGAGTTGTGAGATCAACGAACTCAAGAGAGACTTGGAGGATCTGAAGGAAGTTAAGGAAGAACTTAATGAACTGAAAGACCTCCTTAAGGAATTGCTGTCGAAACAAACAACCTAAATAGAAATAAAGCAAGAACTTAGAGATGGCACTCAATTTCCCGGTCGATACGTCCGCACCTTATGTTGATCCCAATTCGGGTCTGAAGTACATCTATAACAATGCGGTAGGTGCCTGGGAACCTGCCATCCAACCTCCAGTCATCTACAGTGCTGCACCGACTCCTCCTGATATTCAGATAGAGGGGTTCTTGTGGTATGACGGTACAAACCTTTATATCTACCATAACTCTGTTTGGGTTCTGGCAGGCGGTGGCGGCGGTGCTGGTGGTTCGGTTACCGTTGGTGACTCTTCACCTGCCACACCTGCTGCTGGAGACCTCTGGTGGGACTCTGAGTCAGGAAGACTATTCTTATACTATGTCGACCTTGACAGTTCACAGTGGGTTGACGCTTCTCCTAATATTACTGGTTCCAACGGTTCTAACGTATTCTCTGGACCTAACGCACCTGCTAACGCTGTAGAGGGTGCTCTTTGGTATAACACCACAACTTCACAGTTGTATGTTTTCACTGCCGACGCTTGGCAGGAAACACAGAACGCAGTTTCTGGTGTTAGTACTATTACTGGTACGGCACCTGTTGGTGTTACTGGTACCGCCGCTGACCCTATTATTGCTGTTGCCGCTGCTTCAACTTCCGCTGCTGGTATTTCTCGTTTAGCGACTCAGGCAGAAACCGACGCTGCTACCGAAGCAACTATGGTTCTGACACCTGGTGGTTTGGCAAACGGTATTGATAACTACTTACCTCAGTCTTCTGAAGTTGTACGTGGTGTATTGGAACTCGCCACTGCTGCAGAAGTACAAACAGGTGCAAATAGCACCAAGGCAGTTACTCCTGCAACATTGAGTGCAGGTCTCGCAGCACTTGGTTTGACTATTCCTGCAGGAACAGTTAGTGCCTTTGCCGGTCTTCTTGCTCCTGCTGGTTACCTTATCTGTGACGGTTCACAGGTAAGTCGCACAACATACGCTGACTTGTTTGCTAGTATCAGTACAACATACGGTGAAGGTGACACTTCTACTACCTTTAACTTGCCTGACCTTCGTGGTGAGTTTATTCGTGGTTTCGACGACGGTCGTGGTGCTGATGCTGGTCGCGCTTTTGGTTCTTTCCAGGCAGACGACTTCGCAAGTCACACGCACACCGGAGTTTCTGGTGACCCAGGAACTGACCCTGCTCGTATTGGTGGTGCGAACCGTGAAGCAGACACGGGAACATACACAACTAACGCTGTTGGTGGTACTGAAACCAGACCACGTAACATCGCTATGAATTACATCATCAAACTCTGATCCTAAATAACTAAAACAGGGTATCCTTATGGCACTCAACTTCCCAAGTAGTCCTTCCGACGGAGATACGTTCCTCGGCGGAAACGGCATCAACTATGTCTATATTGCTGCTGACAGTTCTTGGCAGGTTTATAGTGACCCTGCTTTGGCGGGTACTCAAGTCTGGTCTCGTAGACCAGGTGAAGCAGAACTGATTCCCGTTTATAACGGTGACTCAGTTGTAGTTACGACTTCTGCTGGTGCTGATGCTGTCACACTTAGTGATGACGGTAACGTAACAGCAACCGGTAAGTTCATCGGTGACGTCGACATCGAAAGTTATCCTTCACTTCCTTAATCCAATGGCAAGACAATACCCTGTAAACATTGAGATTGCCGCTGGTGTAGATTTCAGTAAAGTCTTCTATATGAAGAATGCTGACTTATCTCCAACTGATTTGACGGGATACACATTCTCTGCTCGTCTCGCTAAGCACGCCGGTGCTTTGAATGCTGTAAGTAGCACATCTGATGCTCCTGTATGGCAGTACATTCCATTTATTGTAACGATCACTGATACCACTAACGGTGTCTATACTCTTTCCCTTCCTGCAGAAACAACTGCAAAACTCAAAGAAGGTAAGTATGTCTACAATATCACCTCACAACCAAGTGGCGGTGACTTTGCAAATAACGTGAGTGGTCTTATCTTTGTCAGTGTTGCTTTTGGCAATACTGGTTCCTTTGGGACACTCGATCCCAACTATCCATAAATAACTAAAACGAAGGTATTTCACCAATGGCTGATATCGTTATTAGCGAACTTCCCGTTATATCGGGTCTGACGGCAGATGACTACGTTATCGTTAATGACGCTAACGCTACGACTTCTATTGCAAGTTTCGCTTCCGTCCTGGCATCGATCACACAAATCGGTATTGTTGGTTTTGCCGACGGTACAGAAGCACTTCCTGCTATCACCTTCTCTGGTGATGTAAATGTTGGTATCTACCGTCCTGCTCCTGATGAGTGGGCAGTATCAACGAACGCTAATCAGCGACTGGTTATCAATGCCGCTGGTAACATTGGTATCAATAACCCCTCACCTGGTTCCTGGAACGCAGGTTCAAACAACCTTGTAGTTGGTGATGTAGATCTAGGCGATAACGGTATCACTATCGTATCCTCTGCTACTGACGTTGGTAATATTTCTTTCTCCGATGGTACTACTGAGAGTGAACTGGCAGAAGGTCTCATTCGGTATGACCACAATGACAACCATATGTCTATCTCCACCGCTGGTGTAGAAGCATATAGAGTTACAACTAACCAAGAGATTCTGCTGGGAACTACGATTCCTGTTGTTGGTTCTAAGATTGTTGTCTCTGGTGGTAACATCTCGGTTCCTTCAGGTGTTGCTGGACTACCTTCAGTTAACTTCGCGACCGACACCGACACTGGTGTGTGGAACGCTGCTCCTGACCACCTTTCAGTTGCTACTGCTGGTGTAGAGCGCCTGACTGTTAGTGATACTGGTAACCTGTATCTTGCTGCCGATCCAGACACTCACCTAAGTCATCCTGCCGACAATACTCTTGCGGTCACCAATAACGGTGTCGAAACTGCTCGTTTCACTGCTGATAATAATATTCAACTGAGTGGTGCTATCCCCACCATCTTCACGAACCAGAATGAGATGCGTTTGTCGGTTGATGCCGATGGCGATGGCAACGCAAGTGCTATTGAAATATATATTGATGGTGGGGAACTTGGTCGTTTCTCTTCTACTGGTCTTGGTATCGGTACTATTACACCTTCTGCTCACGTTCATATTGACGGTAACGCTGCTGGTGGTTACCTTCGCATTGACGGACAACCTGGTTCCGGTATTCTCTTTGGTGGAACATCAACAAACATCCTGAATATTGGTGGAGAACTTTCAGTTTCTACCGCAGGTGTAGAAGCACTTCGTGTTGATACTGCCGGTAACATAGGTATTGGTTCCGACCCTGCTGCAAAGTTGGATGTCAATGGTTCCGTTATCTTCAATGGCGACCTTACCTTTACTGGTGCAAGTGCTGCTGGTTCATTCATCAGTACTCCAGTTGCTAATACTATTGCTATTAGTACTTTTGGCACTGAGCGTTTCCGAGTTGGTGATGGTGGTGCTATCGGTCTTGGTGGTGCCAACTACGGTGCTTCCGGTCAGGTTCTTACGTCCGCTGGTGCTGGCGCACAACCCACTTGGCAGTCTATTGCTTCTGGTGTTCCCGACATTTCGACGCTTCCTGAACTGCCATAAATAGTAACAGGAACAAATACTCCATAATATGAAAGACAGTCCCAAGTATACAAGTTCTAAAAGAACTAGGGATGTCGGTGAGACCAAATCATCCAAGGCACCCAAAGAATTTAAGAAACCACAGACGAGAGTTATTGAAACTTTCGTCGCACCTCCTAGTGCAAAGAAGACTATCGAGTGTAACTCTGTTAGTTCTAAGATATTGAATGAAGAGTATTTTGAGACACTACCACAGAACTATAGAGAGTCCTTGGTAGAACCTGAAGTTGTAGTAGAAGAAACGGATGAATATGTCTATAAGGTACCTGCAGGGTATGAGCATATCCAACCGGTTATCACTGAAGAAGTAAAACCAGTTGGTGACTATGTTGGGGAACTGGAGACGCGCCTTTTTAAGTTAGAGAATACTTCTTGGGAAAGTATCGACAACCTAATGAAGGGAGTTGCAAAGAAGCACAATATCAGTCCTAAGAAGTTACAAGATGACTTCAAAGCAAAGAATGGTTCTATTCCTGATGAATGGTTGGAACTCAATACAGTGAAGGAAGAAGTCAAGACTCCTATGGAGTTGTTGGCAGATAAGATAGCAATTGTCTCTAAGGAAGAGAAACCTTCTGATATTGAGATACAGGCGGTGATGGAACACAAGGTGATGCACCTTGAGAAGGCGATGTCGGATACCAGGAAACTGGTGTTGGAGATGGCACAAGGAACCATCGTCTCTGGTATTGGTAAGAGTGAAGGTCCAGGTTCGGGTGAAACTTTCATCAACCGTATGGAAGACGTTCAGGTTCCCAACTTGCAGGATGGTGACATTCTGGTATGGGATGACTTCATGAAGCGTTGGGTTCCCGGACAAGCAGTTGCTGGTGGTGGTATTACAACGTTTCTTGAGCGTGATATTGATGCGATAAATAGTAAGGTCGCTTCTATGGAAGAACGTCTGACTGAACTCATCATCCAGAACGGGTTACTCCTGAGACTGGAAACAAATACTACAGACGGAAGTGGAAACATTCCCGATGGTATTACTGGAGAGGATCCCCCAGAGTTCATCGATACTATTCCCGATGGCGACACGACTCGTTTCTTAGTGGAACAGGACAGGCGTGGTGTCTATACATTGGACACTATCCCACAACCAACTATCGAACTCCCTCGTGGAGACATCATCGAGTTTGACCTTAGTGGTCTTGCCTTCGAGCAACGTCCGCTTTTTCTTGTGTATATGAATGGTCTTCCAATGGAGGAGTCTAACGTGTATTCAAGGTCTGAGGATATCGTTCGTATCAATACCAGTCATATTGCTCAGTCAGTTACGAAATTATATTACAGACATCAAGACATCAATGGTCTTGGATGGATCATTAATATTCAGGACTACTAAGGTTGATTGGCTTTAAAGCTAATAACCTTTCGTAGTGACACTACAAGTATAACAACATAAGAGACTACTGTATAGGAACCGCCGCCGCTGCTTGCCTAAATACTCATATAACTATGATTTCGTAATGCTCGCGTGACGTGAAAGCGCTTTCACTTTAATCCAAACGGAGATAACACATGGCAGCTTCACTTAAGGTAAGTGAACTTCTGAGTTTGAGTTCGGTAGCAGCATCTGATCTGTTCCTGATCGCCGACGTTGACGCAACCGCGTCTAAGAAGACTACCTTTTCACAACTCCAAAGCAGCATTTCACTTGCTAACCTTGGATCCAACAGCATCGATGATCTGTCGAATGTTGATATTACAACCGTTGCACCAACAGAGGGTCAGACTCTTACTTGGAACAATGGAGATGGCGAGTTCCAACCCGCTAACCTTCCCACTCAGTCTTCCCTGAGTGTTGACGACCTTATTGCACTGACTGGTGTAACCGAGGGTGGCGTCGATCTGGGTGTATTTGGTGGAAACACCATCACCGACAACCTTACCGTCCGCGCTGCTCTTGCAGAACTGGAAGGTGCAGTCGAACTGCGTGCAACTATTAGTCTCGTTAACGAGATCGATGACAACGCTAACGACCTTATCACTCTCACTGGTGTTGCCGAAAACGCAACCGACCTGGGAAGTTTCACCGGTGCTATTATCACCGACAACCTAACTGTCAAGTCTGCTTTACAGGAACTTGAGACTTCTTTGGAAGCAACTCAAGGTGCTCTGTCTGGTGGCGACGGTATCAACCTTAACAACAACGTTGTTGCTGTTGACTTAACTGAGTCATACGACGCTCCCGTTTTTGCTAACGGATCTGGCCAACAGATTCCTTACAACGGAACTTACGCTCCTCTTGGTAACTTCGTTCTGACAGGAACTGGTCCTTATACCTTCACCGCAAACGCTTCCTACGAAGCTTATTACAAGAAGGAATTCGGTCAATACGACATCGTAATGATCTTCAACACAACGGCTAACCGTTGGGAAGGTTTCCAGGTTGATTTCCTTGCTAATCCTTCTGTTGAAACTTATGTTGGTGGTGAATCCATTAGTGTCATTGTTGACCTCGGTATTGCTACTTCCGAAACCAAGAACGGTTACCTGTCTCCCGACAGTGCTGACGCTGACATGTCTTATGTCGCTGGTGGTTCCCAGTCATTCCTGGAAATCTCTGGTGCTAAGTTAAAGGCTGCTGTTCTTGACGAAGACACTATGTCTTCCGATTCTGCAACTCACTTGGCAACTCAGCAGTCTATTAAGGCATATGTTGACAACGCTGATAACACTCTATTCACCAACCAAGCAGAGATCGACGCTAACGCTGACGACCTCATCACGCTTTCTGGTGTTTCTGAGAACACAACTAACCTCGGTTCCTTTACTGGTTCCATCATTGGTTCGACACAAACTATCAAGTCTGCTCTGCAGGACCTTGAGACTGAAGTTGAACTGAAGCAAGACATCATTGCTGGTGGTGACGGTGTAAACGTTTCGTCTAACACTGTTGCTATTGACCTGGCACTGACCACTGCGTCCTTTAACGTTAAGTATCTTCCTTACGACCAGGCGGAATTTGACGCCAACCCTAACGCATACTCTGCACTCACCTATGACTGGGAACTTCACCCTAACTTCGGTGTTATTGACTCACTCTCTGGTTCACTTTACCTGAACACTGGTGCTGTTGGTGGTGTGTCAACTGAGTCTGCTGTTGACGCTATCTGGTGGCGTGTTGACCCAACTAACTCTTCTGCCTACCAACTCATTGGTCGCCAAAGACTTAGTACTACGACTTTCGGTTGGTACCTCTTCACTGGTCTGACTATTCTTCCTTCTGGTGTAACAACCAACGGTGGTAACTTCGGAACCCACGACACGAACGAAGACGCTCTGGAAATGAACTTCACCACTGCTAAGCAGGTTGGTGGTAAGTACTACATGCCAGAAACAAGTGGTGACTTCATCTACGAAGACTCCTCCTTGGCAACTTCCAAGAAACTCTGGTATCGTGACCGTACCGACAGTGGTAGCGAGGACGAGTATGACTCTCCTGCTGCTTACGACTTCACTCCAGTTGACGGGCTGTTTGGTTTCATTGACGTTACAACCAACGTTATTACCCTTGACACCGCTGCTTCCACTGCTCAAGTCTTCTCGAAAGACAATGGTGACGGAACATACACCCTTATGGGTCGTTATAGCAGCACGAGTGGTTCACACTACACCTTCACTGGCGTAACTACAAACCCCTCTACCTTTGCCGGTACCAATGGTGAAACTCTGCATACTTATGCAGATGCTACCGAACTGGACGACAACCGTGCACTTGCTACTACTGGTACTACTACCGTTAACGGTGCTATCTATCCTTCAGATAGTTACGATATGTTCGTTGATACTTCAACGACCGACGGTTCATTCCTTGAGTTCCAGAACAACAAACTTGCTGTTTCCGTCCTTGACGAAGACAACTTAGTTTCTGACTCTGCTGCTCACGTTCCAACTCAACAGTCTGTTAAGGCATATGTTGACGCTGCTAACGTATCACAAGACTCCACTATTGCCGCTACTTACGTCAATAAGGACGGTTCTACTGTCTTTACTGGTGCTATTAACGCTGGTGGTTTCCGTGTAACTAACCAGGCAGACCCTTCTTTGGGTTCTGACTCTGCAAACAAGTCATATGTTGATGCTGCTACTGCAGGTCAGGGTGCTTTCTGGACGCAGGCACGTTTGGACTACGATGGTAACTTCGATATTTCCACTGGTGGACTTGCTGTTATTGATAGCATTCAGTCTGTGGATGGAGACCGAGTCTTCCTGCACGACCAAACTGATGCTAGCGAAAACGGTATCTATATTGCCGCCGTTGGTACTTGGTCCCGTTCGGTTGACGCTGATAACGCTAGTGAGTTCCTTACGAACAAAACTATCTTTATTGCTGAAGGTAACACTCACTCTGGTCGCATCTACGCTTACACTGGTGCCGATAACCCAGTTATCGATACTGACGATATCACCTTCACCCTGAAGTCTTCTGCAGCGCAGTTGGCGGACGGCGCAGTTTCTACTGCTAAACTTGCTGACCTTGCAGTTACTTCTGCTAAGATCAACGATGTTGCTACTTCTAAACTGACCGGTACTCTTCTGGATGCCACAGTTGCCGAGACCAACGTAACTCAGCACGAAGCAGCACTTACACTTGATGCTACTCAGATCACCACTGGTACTATTGCTAACGCACGTATCTCTGCTGCTTCTGTTACCCAGCACCAAGGCATTCTGTCTATTACTGAGTCCCAGATCTCTGACCTGGCACACACGACCAAGGCAGACTTGGACGTCGACCACATCGAAACCCTCACAGGTGCTGGTGTTGCTGCTGACGACCTTGGAACTTTCACTGGTTCTACTATTGCCGACACTTCAACTATCAAGACTGCTCTGCAGGCACTTGAGACCGAAGTTGAGACTAAGCAGGTTGCATTGACTGGTACTGATGGTGTTGATATCACCGGAAGTAACATCTCGATCGACCTTGCTGCATCTGACGATTACACCAATCTGACTGTTTCTGGTCAGGGTGGAAGTTATGACGGTGCGTATACTCGTGTTGGTAACTTCGCAATTGCACAGACTATCGGATCAACATTCCTTAGTATAGACGGCACCGCCGGTTATGCTTTGTATTCCAAGACCGGTAATAATGAAATTGCTGTTGTTTATAGTATCGCGGATGATGGTTGGTATACGGTTGAAAAGACCGGACACGACTGGACCGCATCTGCCAGCGCTGACATCCTCACCACACTCACTGGGTATTCTGGTGGTACCACCGCTGATGCAACCTACGATGGGTTAATTGCACCTACACCATCTGCAACTTATGCATACGGCGCTGGTAGTAACCTATCCTACCTTGAGTTCGTTTCGAACAAACTTGCTGTTTCTGTCAAAGACGAAGACGATATGTCTTCTAACTCTGACCAGCATGTTCCCACTCAGCAGTCTATTAAGGCATACGTTGACACCAACGTTGGTAGTGCTAACGCTCTTATCACCGAGTTGGACGCTAACGTCGATGACCTTATCAGTCTGACTGGTATCACTGAGAACACCGCTAACCTCGGAACCTTCACTGGCGAACTTATTGCCGATAACACCGACATTAAGACTGCTCTGCAAACTATCGAGACTGCACTTGAGTCTGACCGTCCAGGTCTGCTTGAAGTTCATAACGATAGTGGTGTTCAACTTGACAAAGGTAAGGTTGTTTATGTAACCGGGACTCATGTTTCTGGTATTCCTACAGTAGACCTTGCTGATGCTGACGGAACTGGCACTATGCCTGCTGTTGGTTTGGTTCAGAGTAACATTGCTGACGGAACTTCCGGTTTCATTGTTATCACTGGTATCCTCGAAAACCTCGATACAGACACCTTTGCCTGGGACGCTGGAACTTCATTGTATGTTTCTGCTACTGCTGGTTCTTTGACTTCGACTCGTCCAACCGCCGCCGGAACTAAGGTTCAACGTATTGGTGTTGTTACTCGTCGTAGTGCCACTCAGGGTTCTATCCTGATTATGGGTGCTGGTCGTACTAACGATGTCACTAACGAACTCACCGCTCTGACTGGTGTTAACCTTGGTGCTCTTGACCTAGGAACATTTACTGGAACTATTGTCACTGACAGCGCTTCCATTAAGTCTGCTATCCAAGAGTTGGAGACTCATATCGAGAACCTCCCACTCACCAACCTGGATATCGACGGTGGTAACACTGGTACTATCGGTTCCGCTACTCTGTTTATTGCAGATGAGAACGGCGCTGGTACTAACACCAAAGTCACTTCCGGTGACATTGCCAACTATGTTGTTGGTTCTAAGACCATCAAGGATATGGCAAACGTCGGAACAGTTGCTGACACGGAACCTGGTTCCTATCACTTCCTTGTTGTTGATGCCTCCACTGGCGACATTAAGATCCTCGACAAGTCGTTCGTTGTTCTTGAAGGTTGATAAGTTAGACTTATCATTCATCTCTACTTGGGGACCCTACGGGGTCCCTTTTTTCTTGCCTAAATACTTACAAAGTAATTCGGAAACCGAACTGTGGCAGTTACTAGAATCTCAGAACTAACACCAATCCTCACCCCAGGTGATAATAATCTTTTGATTATTAACGACGGTGACACAACCAACTCTATTACGTTCACCAACCTTAGCGACAGTGTTGTCTCTAACGTTCAGGCAGCAAACCTAGTATTTGCTGGGTCGGTTGAACTCGACGGTATTGTTACTGTCGACGGTGTTATGACTGTCAACGGTGACGTCACCTTCCTCGGTGAAGTCGGCGGTATCGAAATAGACGAACTGAGTGACGTTGATACTTCCACAGCACTTCCACTGGAAGCACAGGCACTTGTATGGGTCTCTGCTAACTCCAAGTGGGAACCAAGAGACGTATCGCCTGCCGCAGGAACAACCGCAACCTCGGTCAACGGTCAGACCGACACAGTAATACTGACTGCCGACGATATTGACGACTCCTTAACCACTCATAAGTTTGCCACTTCCGTACAACTAGGACTTGCTGATACCTCACTACAACCGACGGATAACGTTTCCGAACTGACAAACGACGCCAGTTACCTTATCCCCACAGATAACGTAAGTCTTCTCACCAACGACTCTAACTTTATTGACGCCTCCGGTGCTCCTGTTCAGACGGTCAATACACAAACCGGTGACGTTGTATTGGACGCCGACGATATCGACGATACTTCTTCCACTCACAAGTTCGCAACTGCTTCACAACTCAGTGACGCCGAGAGTGCTTTACAGTCCGGTGACACACTTCAGTCCGCCGACGGAACCGAAACACAACCTGGTCTCTCCTTTGTTAGCGACCCCAATACTGGACTTTATAGTTCCGCTGCTGACGTATTGTCTGTAACTACAAACGCTGCTCCCACCGCACACTTCACTTCTACTGCTGGAGTTGGTGCTCTGGAGATAGTCGGATCCGACGGTGGTGTTATTCTTGCTTCCCCCAACGGAACCAGGTATATGATTACTGTCACTGACGGTGGTTCACTTTCTACTGTTCTGGTTGGTGCCGCTCCCACTGGCGGGATCTCGGGTACTGGGTTCTTCACTACAACCACACCTTTCACTGAAATTAACGGTTCTGAAGTTGCCATTACATTCTCCGCTCCGACTGGTGGTGGTGTAACTGCTGTTGGTACCGCGGTTACCGACGGATCTGGTTCTATGATTGGATATAGTATGACCAACTCGGGTGATGGATATGCTGTTGGTGAAACCGTCAATGTAACTGAAGACTCCGGCGCCGGTGTTGTTGAGTTCGAAGTAACCGCGGTATTCTAATGCTAAACCGAGATAATAAGAAACAGGAATACTCAGATACTAACAAGAATGGTATCCTGGACTCACATGAGAAGTGGTTCCTTGGTGCCAAGTTGGTAGTGCTTATCTGGAGTCTGGCACTTCTTACATCTTCTTACTTCGGTAACGTTTCCGTGGATAAAACATTTGTCGCCGCCACCTTCACCGCTTCCCTCGCATCCTTCGGTATTAGGAGAACTAAATAAAAGAAAAGCGACGGTCTAATGTCTGTAGCATCTCCCCAGAACAGGGCTGAACTAAAGTCTTATATTAAAACGAAACTGGGTGCACCAGTTCTTCAGATCAACGTGTCTGACGAACAGATGGATATTGCCATCAATGATGCATTCCAATACTTCTATGAGCGTGAACACTTTGACGCTATGGAGAAGGTTTACCTATCTGTAAAGATCGGTGAACCACTATGGAACTTCTTCCAAACTGGAGAAATTACAACAGTAGATCAGTCAGACACTCAACCTGTTTATGCTGACGGTATGGTTGCTACGTTGACGCTAGTATCACCTGGAACGGGATATGGTCCGACTACGAATACTGACGGCGATATGATTGCTACCACTACTTCTGGTGGCACTGGTGAAGGTCTCACGGTTACTCCTGGTTCTGCTCGCACAACTGCTGGTGGTATTACTGTCGTTGGTCTCTATAACGTAGGTTCTGGTTACACTGTTGGTGATCAAATCACTATTGATGGTGGTAACGATGACTGTATATTTGAGGTTACCGAGATCACAACCTCGTCACCTTTGTATGGTGTAGAAGAATTTAAGACACAGAACAACTACCTCATCCTTCCTAAGGACGTTATTGGTGTTAACCAAATCCTAAGAACTCGCGCTTACGTTAACGCATATGCGTTCGGTGGTGTTCCTTTTGGTGCTATGTGGGCTGGTTCGATGTTCGGCGCAGGTTACATGGGTGGTAGTAACTTCGACTTGACTTCGTATTACACGATGCAGCAATATCTTGAGACACTAGAGTGGACGCTATATCCTCCAATTACCTACAACTTCAATAAGCGCTCTCATCGTTTGTTCATTAATAGTGAAGACTTTGGTAACTCTGGGTTAGGTGACTACCTGGTTATGGAGTGTGATGTTAAGGTCAATGCTGATATGTATGATGATGTTTGGGATGATATGTTCCTTAAGCGTCTCTCAGTTGCTTATGCTCAACTTGCATGGGGTAGGAACCTTACGAAGTATTCACAAGTTCAACTTCCTGGTGGTATTTCTATGAATGGAGACCAGATCTACAACGACGCCAAGGAAGAAATTGCTACAATCCGAGAAAGATTCGCTATGGATTATGCGTCACCTGTTCTTGATATCGTAGGTTAATCATGTCACCACATACAAATTCCTTCTTTTCTTCTACTACAGGTTTCTCCGGTGAGCAGGAACTTATTAACGATTTGGTGATCGAGCAGATCGCCATTTACGGAATGGATATCCTGTATATGCCCAGGAAGAACATCAACCTGGATAAGATTCTCCACGAAAGTAGTAAGTCTGCCTTCGACGCAGCACTTCCTATTCCGATGTATGTAAAATCATTTGATGGATATGACCAAGGGATGGAACTCCTCACCAAGTTTGGTGTGCGTTCTAGTGATAGTATTACGATGCAAATGTCTCGCAGTCAGTTTACTGCGTCATACTCACCTTTTATTGAGGAGTTATACAAAGCACAGAATGGTGGTGCTGAACTTAATAGTCTCGAAGGACAAACTGATGCACGTCCAAAGGAAGGAGACCTTATCTATTTCCCATTCGACGATAGTATCTTTGAGATTAAGTATGTTGAGTTTGAACAACCTTTCTTTATGTTAGGTAAAGGATACATCTTTGAGATCCAATGTGAGCGCTTTGAGTATTCTGGTGAGACATTTGACACTGGATATGACGATATCGACGATACGAGAGAGGAAGTGGACTACTTTAAGATTGAATTTACTCTGGAAACTGGTGGAACTGGAACCTTCACAACACGCGAAGCAGTTACAATCTACGATGTTTCTGACGTAGAGACACCAACAACCGATGTTCCTGACCCCATTGATCAGTTCCGTTTATATAACGATGCTGGATATCTTGAAGGAGTTAACACAGTAACCGGAACAGTTCTCAATTGGGATCTCCCTAACCTTAAACTTAAGGTCGGTGATATTACTAATATGGACCCAGAACAAGAGGATGTGAACTATGACGTAACTGTCAATAAGTTCGCTAATGTTCTTATTGTCGGACAGGACTCCGGTGCTTCTTGGTTGACAACAGCAGCAGAAGATGCTGATGTTGCATTCACAGATAACAAAGAACTCCAGAGTGAGTTCGACCAAATCAAGGTCGTTGATCCGTTTGACAATAACCCCTTTGGTTTCAACTGATAAATAGTACTGAATAACTTTGCAATGTAATTGTGTACGGGCGTTATTATTATCACGGCATCTTCCGAAAGTCTATTATTGCGTTTGGTTCGTTGTTTAACAACCTGCTCATTAAAAGACAATCGTCGGATGGTACTACCAACTTAGAGACTATTAAAGTCCCGGTCAAATATGGACCAACCCAGAAATATTTGGCGATGATTGCTGCGGAACCAACTCCACAGCGTAACTCCATTCAGTTACCTTTGCCACATATGTCCTTTGAGATTAAAGGAATACAATACGACTCGTCTCGTAAGTTGGTACCTACTCAGTTCACTAAGTCACGTCCACAACCAGGTTCTTCTGCGGACTCCGAGGCAGTACAGTTCTCACAGTACGTCCCAGTTCCATATAACCTGAACGTGGAACTTGCTGTTATTGCTAAGAACCAGAACGACGGACTACAAATCGTTGAACAGATCCTCCCATCATTTCACCCTTCTCTGAATATCTCTATCGAGGTTGTTGAGGAGACACACGAAGAACGAGATATCGCAGTCGTATTGAATAGTGTCAACTATGTTGACGAATACGAAGGTGACTTCAACCAACGCCGCCTTCTATTGTGGACGTTCAACTTTACAGTTAAGACGTATCTGTTCGGTCCTGTTGATATCCAGAAGGATATCCGCACCGCTAAGGTTGACTACCGTAGTGATATTGTGGCACGTCCTGCAGAACTGCGTTACTCTGCCGCCGTTCAGTCCACTGCCGAACCACCTATTCCTGCCACGGAAGTTGACCCAGACACCGACCCATATGAGGTCGTTGAAACTCTGGAAGACGTCCACAACGCAGACTCTGAATTCTTCGGATTAGACTAATGACTAAACCATTTGAGTCTCTCGACGAGGCATTCGACATCACTAGAGCAGAAGAGGAGGTGGTTGATATCACCCCCGTGGAAACTGCTCCTATCGCTAAGGTAGAAAGGAAGTCTGACCGTGAGAAGGACTACGAGTATTCCCGTGGGCAACTTTACAATGTCATCGAGAAGATGCAGGAAACACTTAATGGTGCAATGGATGTTGCACAGGAAAGTGACCATCCCCGCGCATTCGAAGTAGCATTCAACGGCGCCAAGCATCTTGCTGACGTTGTTGACAAACTCCAAGGTCTCCATAAGATACAGAAAGACCTAGATGAACGCTCCGGTGAGATTAGCAGTTCTAGTGTTAATAACGGAACTGTGAACAACGTATACATGACGGGAACTACCGCCGATATGTTGAAGATGCTTAAGGAAGCACAGGAAGAAGATAAATAATAAAAACGGAGTATAACAATGGCATACATTCGTCACGATGTTGACAACAACCTAGCAGCGGTTGGGACATATTCTCGTCATGACGAAGACAACGTCATTGAGTCTCCACAACCCGCATATACCGAAGTGACAGACTCCTATGGCAATACCTATAGGAACTACAACGGTGACTATGTTGGTCACGACGTCGACAACAACCCCGATGTTGTGGTTCCTCTGTCTGGTGTAGGTAACTCCACGTTATCCGGTACACTTCAGGATGGACAAACGCTCACAGTAGCAACTGAGGCAACGTTCTCTGACGGTGCTGCTCCTGTAACTACCGAATACCAATGGCAGATTAGTGACACCGGAACCAGTGGTTGGTCTGGTTGGGGTACTAGTTGGGTATCATACGACACCACTATTGTTGGTGAGACTAAAGTTATTGCCACTGATGACGTCGGTAAGTATGTCCGAGTTCAACAACGTGCTACCGATAATGACTCGGTTGTCGTGATACGGGCAGGTATTGTATCTGGTCCTATCCTCGCATAAATAAGAGATAGGAACTAAACTGGCATGTCTAGTATCAACGGAGACAAATACCAACCCCGCACTGTGGACAACCAAGTGCGTGTTGTTGGAACATACACATCACGTAGCGTAATGAACCAACCTAAGTATCTCTCCGAACTTGATGTATTGGAGTACATGACCAAGTCGCAACTGCTCGACTGGGCATTGACCAAAGGACACGACTTAGTGGACAGTCAACTTAAAGCAGAAATCAAAGAACAGTGCGTTGCTATTGCAAACGGCACATACGTTTCAAACTAAACACACAAGTATCTGGAACCTACCATGAAAACTTACAAAGAACTCATGGAGGTCATGTCGATCTCCGACATGAACACGATCACCGGTGGCACCGACGCGCAACGTAAGATTGCTCAGGACCGCCAAAAGAAGCGTGAAGCAAAAGATAAAGGTTTTGACGCAAGCAAACCTGTCCTCGCTGATGGTAAACCAGCACAGGCAGCACCTGCTCCTACCAAACCAGTAGAGTCTCCCAAGTCTACGGACCTCGCAAAGAGTTCCGCACTTGCTAAGACAGACACCAAGGCACTCCCATCATCCGACCGCAAACCAGAACTGCGTAAGTCCCAATTGGGTAAGTGGTCTCAGGGTGCCAAGACTTCCCCCGGACAACTCGCGAAGAAGAAAGAAACCGGACTCACCAAGACTTCCCCGGTAAAGGAAGTAGACGTAAAGGTAACTCCAAGCGACGAAACTAAGGTTGCCAAGAGACCTGGAACTTCACGTCCTATTGATAAGGACAATAGTGTCATTAAGAACCTCCCTAGGAAAACAAAGGAAGAACCAACCAACGCACCTGGTGCAGCAAAGACTCCAAAAGTAAAGACTGACAAGTTGAAAGGTGTTAAGTCCGCTGGTAAGAAAGCGCTGAACCTCGGTAAGAATCTCGCCGGTAAAGCGAAGAAATTCATGGATGTGCCTAGCGACGGCGTTGATACATACGGGGAAACCGAACATACTGGACTCGGTGGGCGCAATAAAGGTGTAGGTAACTAACATCTGAGTATTCCTAAATAACTTTATGAAATAAGAGCCAAAATGAGCGAAACCAACTTTTCCGATTTCCTAGAAGACATTAAGGGGAACCTTAACGAAGACTCACAGGAGAACCGCAGTGATGCCATTAGCGAAGGTATTGCCAATCTTAAGTCTAAAATTAAAGACGTTGAGGTAAAAACACCTGAAGCAAAGGTGCCTTCTGCACCTAAGGAAACTAAGGTAAAGGATTCTACATCCCTGGCGGACCGTGCTATCGATACATACAAGACAAAACTTGCACCACCTATCGATGCACCTACGTCCTTAGAGGACGTCCTCGCCGATCCTTCGACTATTGCCTCCCGCGAAAGCATCAAGGCGATCACACGTTCACTTACGGGTATGCGTTCCTCCGGCAACGCTGGTAAGACCTCCCCAGTGCCTCCTAGTGGCAACGGTAACGTGTCTTCTGCAGGCGGTGGTAACTATTACGCTAACCAGTCCTCCCTCTCCCTGGAGAGCAAGGAAGAGACTCTTGAGGAATACCAAGCGCGCATCATGGAAGCGTTTAGTTTGTTGGAAGGTGAGAAAGTATTTCCACTCGACAAGGTTGCCGATAAACTTCGCAAGGTTGCTAAAGAACGTGACGGTGAGAAAGACATCGAGAAAAAGAACAAACTCGCCTCACGTTTCTCCAAGATGAAGAGTGAGTATGACCTTCCCGAAGAAACAGCAGTTGACCTCATTGGTATCCTGGAAGAAGCACTGTTAGAGTCAGGTGCCTCTGACTGGCAGTCTATTGACGCTGTAACGCGCCAAGTATGCTCCGAGCATAACATAACGCCAAAGGAACTTAACCGTGAGTTCAAGGCGCAGCACGGCGCCTATCCTGATAAGTGGATAACCGAGAACTTGGAAGTTGAAGAGTGTGGTTTCTTTCCACTCTACGAAGCAACACTGATGCATAAAGTCGGTATTGTTTATGATGTAAGTTTCGTCTTCCGTGGTGGCACACAGCGCTTTAAGTTCTTCTGGCCTAATGCAATGCGTCCTACAATGGTAGAGATGCAGCAAGCAGTTGAGTTGTTCTACCCTAAAGCACGTTTACTTGCTTTCTATCCTTCCTCCAACCAAGGTTCCAACCAAATGGTTGTAGTTCCACCTATGAGTGAGAACTTCCAGGTATTCAGTCAGGATGACTGGGTTGCACTTTCCGAAGCAGACATCGAAACCTTAGAAGTTATTGCTGAGGAAGTTGGCGAACCTATCACTTCTCCTGTTCTTCAAGAAGACGGAACGTATGAAGTTCTGGTTTCTGACCACGATACCGGCGAAGCGACACTTATTGTCTTCGGCGAAATGCTCGGTTTAGGTAAGAAGAAGACTCCTGAAGAGATTCGCACCAAGAAGATCAATGAGTTGGAAAGGATTGCTAAGCACCTATCTAACCCACATTCGGACGTTGCACATAAAAAGGTAAAGACTGTTAAGGAAGGCGCCGCCTGGACCAAGAAGTCTGGACAGAATAGCGAAGGTGGACTTAACGAGAAAGGACGTAAGTCTTATGAGCGTGAGAACCCAGGTTCGGACTTGAAGAGACCACAACCCGAAGGTGGAAAGCGCCGCGACTCCTACTGCGCACGTTCAAAGGGTCAGCAAGATATGCACAACATTGATTGCTCCAAAGATCCCGACAAGCGCATCTGTAAGGCACGCAAGAAATGGGACTGTTGATAAGTTAAATAAATAAGAGGGGTGAGCAACTCCTCTTTTTTTATTCTTCGTTATGTCTGGACACAGTAATAGGGACGACCTCAACAGGGGTTCGTATAAGGGTTCGCCGCTTCTGAAAAGTAGAGGTGAGCAGTTTGAGTTTACACAAGAACAAGTAAAAGAGTTCATCAAGTGTAGTCAAGACCCTGAGTATTTCATTGCGACATACGTTAAAGTTATTTCGTTGGATGATGGTATCATTCCGTTCATCCCGTATCCATTTCAGAAAGAACTCGTAAATAGTTTCCACCATAACCGATTTACTATCTGCAAACTGCCTCGTCAGTCTGGTAAGTCCGTTATTACAACTGCCTACCTGATTCACCAGGCAATCTTTAGAGACAATATCAACATTGCTATTCTGGCAAACAAGCGCGAGACGGCGTTTGAACTTATGGCGAAGTTGCAAACTTCGTATGAGAACTTACCGAAGTGGTTGCAGCAAGGTATTATCTCCTGGAACAAAGGTTCCATCGAACTAGAAAACGGTTCACGTATTACTGCATCCTCTACTTCGAGTAGTGCAGTCCGAGGTTTCTCATACAACATCGTTATGTTGGACGAATTTGCGTTCGTTCCGACTCAACTTGCAGACGAATTCTTCGCGTCTGTTTATCCTACTATTTCATCTGGTAAGAGCACCAAGGTTATTATCGTTTCCACACCGAACGGTATGAACCACTTCTATCGTCTCTGGAATGACGCAGAGAAAGGTAGAAACAGTTACACTCCCATTGAGGCACACTGGTCCGAAATACCTGGACGTGACGCCAAATGGAAAGAAGAAACCATTGCGAACACTTCGGAACAACAGTTCGCGCAGGAATTTGAGTGTGACTTCATTGGTTCAGCAGGAACGCTTATCGCTCCCGCCAAACTGAAAACTTTAGTTTATGAAGACCCCATCGAAAGTTCCGGTGGTCTTGATATCTACGAGCGTCCACAGAAGGAACACGAATATATTATGACGGTTGACGTTAGTCGAGGTATGAAACTTGACTATTCTGCCTTCATTATTGTTGACATCACTGCGTATCCCCACCGAGTTGTTGGTAAGTATCGAAACAATACTATCAAACCTATGTTGTATCCTGACATCATTGTCCAGGTAGCAAAGCAATACAACAAAGCATGGGTCTTGTGTGAAGTAAATGACATCGGTGACCAGGTTGCATCCATTATCTTTTATGATATGGAATATGAGAACCTATTAATGACATCTATGCGTGGTCGTGCCGGACAAGTTTTAGGACACGGTTTCTCCGGTGGCAAGACACAACTTGGTCTGAAGATGGCAAAGGCACCTAAAAAGATAGGAACCTCTAACCTAAAACAGATGGTTGAGTCGGATAAAGTTATCGTTAGTGACTTCAACATCATTAACGAACTGACCACGTTCATCGAGAGGAGGACCTCCTTCGCGGCGGAAGACGGTTGCCATGATGATATGGTCATGTGTCTGGTTATCTACGCCTGGGCGGTCGCACAGGACTACTTCAAGGAGATGACAGACCAGAGTATCCGTAAGGAACTCTACGAGAAAGATAAGGATACACTCACCGAAGACATGTCACCGTTTGGTTTCATTGATGACGGTATCAACGGTGATGAGACCTTTGTTGCCGATGGGGAGGTGTGGAAGACCTCTACATTTGACGAATATGGTTCATCTATGGGTAACTGGGAGTGGGGTAACGCCAACACAAACTGGTGGTAACTGGACTGCGGAATAATATTCCAGTGATAGTGCGGTATCTCGAAGAAAAAGAGGACTCAGGCAGCACTCAAAATGCATTGCCGTGAGAATGCGTAAGGTAGAACATTTCTAAATAGAAGTGAATATCTTATATTCGGGAGCTAACAATGGTTATCAAAACGGCTTCCCCAGGCGTAGTAGTCAACGAAGTTGATCTTACTAGGGGAACGAGTGACGCAGTCACTTCAAACATTGCTGCTTTCGCTGGTCCCTTCGCCCGTGGACCTGTTGGTGAGCTTGTGCTTATCAACACGGAAGCTGAATTTCAACGTGTCTTCGGTGATCCCACCGATGACAATTACGAATACTGGTGGACAGTATCCAACTTCTTGGAGTATGGTGGTGTCTGTTATGTAATTCGTTGCGACGACTCTGTAGGTGACGCCGGTGGCGACTTCCTTCAGACTATGAAGAACGCAACAGACGAGATCCTCGTAGATTCACCTATCTACGTCAAGAATGAGGAAGACTTCCTTGAGAACTGGTACCAAAGTGCTTCTGCACCTGGTAAGTTCATCGCACGTAACCCAGGAGTCTGGGCAAACGGCCTTGCTGTTGCTGTCATCGACCACGGTGCAGACTATCAACTTGCTTTGAAGTCCACTGGAATTGTATTACAAAACGACGGTACTGCTGTTGCAGACAACACCAAATTCGACCAATCGGTTGATGACGGTACGTCCGTAGGACAGTACGTTAAGGTTGCTGCTGTAGGTGGTGCCGCTGAGTCTGACCTGGTGGTTGGTGCTCGTATCGAAATGTACACTGGTGGATCCTCTGTAGGAACTATTGGTTACATCGTCCGCGAATCTGCTGGTGTATTCACCATCTTGGTCGTGACTGGTGAATTCGAAGTCGGTGCAACTAACACCCTAACTATCAGTGGTGCTACTGAGTCCGATCCTATCACTGCTGTTGAGAGCGTCGGTACTTACAAGTTATACGAAACTAACGGAAAGTTCAACATTGACGCAGTCTTTGTTGCTTCTAGTTACACTGCTACTGAGGCATCTGACGCTGGTTTCGGTTGGACCGCAACTCCTTCCGCTAACACTCGCGCAACTTCACCTCTGGGTTCCACCTACATCTGGTCTGCTGGTCAGGGTCTGTGGATTATCAAGTGGACGCCTGCTGAAGACGACCTTATCACCGACAACACCAACATCTATCTGCTACAAGCAGCAGGCGACTGGTATACGGCACAGGAAGCATTCTCCGGTGTACCTTGGTATCGTTTCGCTTCACGCCCCGGTACAACCCAGAACGCTCTGGACCGTGGTGCATTGAACGACGAACTGAACATCATCGTTTATGATGCATCTGGTGTATTCACCGGAACCAAGGGTAACACTCTTGAGCAGTTTATCGGTGTTTCGAAACTCCGTGGTGCAGTAACCCAAGAAGGTGAACTGAACTACTATATCGACGTTATCAATAACCGTTCCGGTTATTTGTTCGCAAACCAAGTCCTCACTGGCGCAGACCTTGATGGTCTGAACACTGGACTTTCTGCTGTTGGTACACAACTTGCAGACGGCGTTAAGTGTGGTTACATCACAGCTGAGTCACTTATCCTTGCAGATGGTGCCGACAACTTCGCTGTTTCCTTGGGCGAACTCCAGGACGCATACAACAAGTTGACTACTGAGTCACTTCCAAACCTCGACTATATCCTCTCTGGACCTGCTCTTGGCACCCAGGACGACACAGTCGCTAAGCATAACTTCATCATCTCTGTTGTTGAAGAGCGTAAGGACTGCATGGCATTCCTGTCTGCTCCACGTTATGCCGTTATCGGACAACCCGATGCTGAAACCATCACCGATAACATTGTTGAGTGGGCACAAGAACTGTCTTCCAGTTCCTACACCGTACTCGACTCCGGTTACAAGTACATGTACGACCGTTTCAACGATCGTTACCGCTATGTTCCACTTAACGGCGATATCGCTGGTCTGTTGGTAAACAGCGCACTGACTGCCGAAGCATGGTACTCACCTGCTGGACTTTCACGTGGTCAGATCCGTAACGTTGTCAAACTTCCTTATAACCCCACCCAAAAGCAACGCGACGCAATCTATCCTGCTCGTATTAACCCTGTTGTCACCTTCCCTGGCGAAGGCACCATCTTGTTTGGTGATAAGACTGCTCTCGGTTATTCTTCTGCTTTCGACCGCATCAACGTTCGTAAACTCTTCCTCGTTATCGAGAAAGAAGTCGCTAAGATTGCTCGCACAAGTCTGTTTGAGTTCAACGACGAAATCACTCGTTCCTTGTTCAAGAACAACGTAAACCCATTCCTTCGTGACATCCAAGCAAAGCGCGGTATGTACGACTTCCTGGTTGTATGTGATCAGACCAACAACACTCCCGAACTTATTGATCGTAACGAGTTTGTTGCTGACCTCTACATCAAACCTGCTAAGTCTATCAACTTCATCTCGCTGAACTTTGTTGCCACTAAGACGGGCGTAACTTTCGATGAATCCGTTGGCCTTCACCGCGGCAGCTGATCGAACTCCACACCTTAAGGTAAATTACAATGTCACAACGTTCTATTGAAGATTTTAAGGCAGTGCTTCAGGGTGGTGGGGTTCGCCCCACCATGTTTGAGGTGGAAATGACTTTCCCCGAGACTGTCGTATCAGATCCAACTCTTGCTACAAACGAAGGAACCTTCCTTATTAAGGCCGCTTCCCTTCCCGGTTCCACACTTGGTACTATCAACGTTCCTTTCCGTGGTCGCCAACTGAAAGTATCGGGTGACCGTACTTTCGCTGACTGGTCCATCTCGGTTGTCAACGATGTCTCTTTCGGACTTCGTAAGGCATTCGAAGAATGGTCAGAGCGTATCCAGAACCACAACTATGCTTTGGGTTCCAACTCTCTGAATGACTATTTTGCTTCCGCAATTGTCCGCCAACTCGACCGCGACGGTCAGCAACTCCGCGCTTACAAGTTCGAAGGTATCTGGCCTTCACAGATCGGCGAACTCGGTCTGGACTTCAACAGCACCGATACTGTTCAAGAATACGATGTAGTATTCAACGTCCAGTACTGGAGTGCCACTGACGATGGAGATCCAACGACCTCCGCCGTTGCTCGCGATCCTTCATCCAACCTAAACGAAATCACCTCCTGATTTCTACATACTCAACGAAAGGGGTCCTCAAAAGGGACCTCTTTTTTCATGACTAAATAGTCACATACCGACCTTGTGACAAGTAAACGTGAACCCTAACCAGCAAGGAAACCTCTTTGGTTTTAGTTACAAAGAGGATCCAGAACAGATTAAAAAGATGTCTCCGGTACCACCTAACTCCGATGATGGAGTTGCGGTTGCCGCTGGCGGTCTTTACGGGTATGGTGTCAACCTCGATGAGGGTGCCGCCACTAAAGATTATGAATTAATCCGTCGTTATCGCGAGATGGCATTGCATCCTGAAGTGGATAGCGCCATTGAAGATATTATCAATGAAGCAATTGTTTCAGATAATAACGACACACCCGTCAATATTGACATGTCTAACCTAGACGTGTCCGACAGAATTAAGAACATTATCCGTGAGGAGTTTTCATACATCCTGCATTTGTTGGACTTTAATAATAAAGCACACGAAATGATTCGCCGTTGGTATGTCGACGGCCGCCTCTTTTACCATAAGGTAATTGATCTCAATGCGCCAGAGAAAGGTATCACTGATATCCGTAATATCGATGCTCTGAAGTGTAAGCCTATCCGTGAGTATAAGCAAAACAGTCCACAACCTCAGTTGCGCAGCAACACTAGTACATATTCATCTAAAAACAATACAACGTTTGGTAAAACACAACAGGAATTCCCTAACCAGGTCGAGGAGTATTTCCTGTACAACAAGCGCGGCATCAACTACATGGGTCAATCCGGTGGTTATGGTGCAGGTGGTGGACAAAACCAGACTGTAAAGATTGCAAAGGATGCAGTAACGTATGTTACCTCTGGTCTAGTAGACGGTAACACTGGACAAGTTCTTTCGTATCTGAATAAGGCAATCAAGGCACTCAACCAACTCCGTTGGATGGAAGATAGCATCGTTATCTACCGTATGGCACGTGCTCCCGAACGTCGTTTGTTCTATATCGACGTTGGTAACTTGCCTAAGCAAAAAGCAGAAGCATATTTGCGCGACGTTATGTCACGCTACCGTACCAAGATCTCCTATGACCAGACAACTGGTGAGATTAAGGACAGTAAGAAGCAGATGTCTATGCTAGAAGACTACTGGTTGCCTCGCCGTGAAGGTGGTCGTGGAACCGAAGTTACTACACTTCCCGGTGGCCAGAACCTTGGCGAACTTGCCGACCTTGAGTATTTCAAGACCAAGTTGTACAAGTCACTGAATGTTCCCGCGGGACGCATGGGTGAAGGTGGCGGAAGTTTCCAAATTGGTAAGTCCGACGATACACTCCGCGACGAGATTAAGTTCTCCAAGTTCGTTGGTCGTATGCGTAAGAAGTTCTCTTACCTGTTCAGCGATATCCTGAAGACGCAACTGGTTCTTAAGGGAGTTGTTACTCCTAAAGAGTATGACCAGATGAAGGAGCACATCCAATTTGATTTCGTCTATGACAATCACTTCTCCGAACTGAAGGACATGGAGATGCTGCAGAACAAACTGCAAGCAGCGCAAATGTGTGAACAGTATGTCGGTAAGTATTTCAGCACCTATCAGATTCGTCACGACATCCTTGGTTTCACGGATGCAGAAATCGACGAAACCGATAAGCAAATTGCCTACGAGCGTAACGTTGGTATTATTCCTGATCCTAATGCTGGTATGGAAGAAGCACCACCTGAAGAAGGTGGCGGTGAAGCAGGCGGCGGTGAAGAACTACCACCTGAAGCAGACACAGACGGTGACGGTCAGATCTCCGAAGAGGAAGCACAAGCGTGGTCAGATGGAGACATGGATCTCAGCGCTGATCCCGAAGATGACCTCGGTGCATTGTTTGCCGCAAAAGGCAAGAAATAAAGCGCACTAAATAGTTGAGTATAGTCGTTCCTTTATTATGTCACGAGTTACAGAATTAATTGATTTGATTGTCCAGGGTAAGAACACTGAAGCGGGAGAAGTTTTGAATTCAGAACTCCTCTCACGTTCTTATTCCTCAGTCAATGAGATTAAACCAGAAGTCGCAGCGAGTTATTTTGCTCCTGTCACAGGTGAAGTTGAAGAAACCGACGCACCTATCGAATCCGAATAAGGAGTAACATGAAACTTATCCGAGAAGAAGTCGAAGCAGTTGAACTCCTCGTAGAGGAAACCGACGGCAAGAAGACTTTCTACATCAAAGGTCCCTTCCTGCAAGGCGACATCAAGAACCGCAACGGACGCATCTATGAGTCCAACGTCCTCGCTAAAGAGGTTGCTCGTTACCACGAGAACTTCATTGGTCGAGGTCGCGCTCTTGGAGAACTTGGTCACCCAGATGGTCCAACCATTAACCTTGACCGCGTTTCCCATAACATCACCGAACTTTACCAAGATGGATCTAACTTCATCGGTAAAGCAAAGATTCTGAATACCCCCATGGGTAAGATTGCTTCAGGTCTTTTAGGTGACGGTGTAACCCTAGGCGTGTCTTCTCGCGGTATGGGTTCACTAGTTCAGCGTGAAGGTGTTAGTTACGTTGGTGAAGATTTCCATCTCGCCACCGCTGCCGACATCGTCGCCGATCCTTCTGCCCCGGACGCATTCGTTCAGGGAATCATGGAAGGTAAAGAGTGGGTCTGGACTAACGGACTACTCAAGGAGTGTGACATCGAGCAAGTCAAGAAGACTATCGACAACGCACCCGCCAATCGCCTCAATGAGGCAATCCTAGAAGGTTTCCACAACCTCCTAATGAGTTGAGTTTTCCGTAAGAAAATACACTCAAGCACAAGTAGTTACTAAATACTTGTGATAAATAGTTCAAACGCAACGTTATCAACCATGGCACAATCAAGAACTGCCGTGAACGCAAAAGCATCCGCATCTGAGCCCCTGCACAGTGTCGACGCTTCAGTAGTTCCCGGTCAAAGCAAAGAGGACCTTGGAGGTCCTACTCCTCAAGATTATAAACCCGAAGGTGACAGCGCCAAGCTGGACCTTGCAAAAGGCGCTACTCAGTCCAAGACTGTAGTTAACGCTAAAGCTGGCAAGTCTGATGAAAAGCAGACTGTAAGTCCTAGCGTTCTTCCCGGTAACGACGGTCCTGGTTCCACTGGAAACAGCAACCCCGGTCCCGAGAAGCTTGGTAAGCAAGCAAGTTACGAGCACGTCGAAATCGACCATGCCGCTGCTGCTCACCTCGAAGAACTTGCCGAAGCACAAGGTGCTGACGCTGAGTTCACCCTTAAGGCAAAGGTCATCTTTGAAGGTGCTCTGAACCAAAAGCTCCAACTGGAAGTTTCCAGGTTGGAAGAAGAATTCTCCACTCGTTTCGAGCAGGAAATCACTGAAATCTCTGAGAAGGTTGAAGCGTTCCTGAATTACACTGCAGGTCAGTGGTTGGAGGAGAACAAACTGGTTGTCGAGAACGGTATCCGTAACGAACTCTCTGAGTCGTTCATGGGCGGTCTCCGCAGTCTGTTTGAAGACCATTATGTCACACTTCCAGATGAGAAGTATGACATCTTTGAATCGATGGTCTCTAAACTTGATGATATGGAAGACAAGCTTAACGAGCAAATCGAAGCTAACGTTTCACTTAACAGCAAGATGTCTGGTTTCCAACGCGAGGGTATCCTTGCTGACGTTTCCTGGGATCTCTCAGAAGCTGCCAAAGAGAAACTCTCTGGTCTCGCCGAGTCCGTTCAGTTTGAAAGTGAGTCCACATTCCGCCAGAAGTTAAACATTCTCAAGGAATCGTTTGTTGAAGCACCTGTTGCAACAACCTCCGAAATTCTTTCTGAGAGTGCAGAAGCACTGGCACCCACGGTTGAGGACACTATGTCCGGATCCATGGCTGCATACGTCCGCGGTCTTGGTCGCACCAACCGCTAATTTTATTCCAAACTAACCCTTTTTCTAAACTAAGACAATGTCACAACATCTTAACGAGAAGTGGGCGCCTATTTTGGGTCATCAAGATCTCCCCGAGATCAAAGACTCTTACCGTCGCTCCGTCACCGCTCAACTCCTTGAAAACCAAGAAGCATTTATGCGTGAGCAAGCAGCAATGGGCGCCGGTGGCGGCCTGCTGACTGAGGCTCCTGCTTCACCTACTAACGCTGCTGGCGATGGTGGTTACACCAACGCTGCTACCGCTGCTGGTCCTGTTGCAGGTTTCGACCCTGTCATGATCGGTCTTATCCGTCGTGCAATGCCTAACTTGATGGCATATGACATCTGTGGTGTTCAGCCTATGACCGGTCCTACTGGACTGATCTTCGCTATGCGCTCACTGTATAACGGTCAGGCTGGTAACGAGGCACTGTTCAACGAAGCAGACACCGCGTTCTCTGCTGGAACAGGCGCTTACACTGGTGCTACACCTACCGACCAGAACCCTGGTCTCCTTGACTCCGCCACTCAGGCAGGTTACGATCCTTCGATCGCACAAGACGGTTCCACAAACGGCCTTGAGGGCATGGGAACTGAAAGTCTTGAGCAAGCAGGTTCCGATCCCGCTGCTGCTTTCCGTCAAATGGGATTCTCGATCGAGAAGACCGTTGTTGAAGCAAAAGGTCGCGCTCTGAAGGCTCAGTACAGTCTGGAACTTGCGCAAGACTTGCGCGCTGTTCACGGTCTTGACGCCGAAGCCGAACTCGCCAACATCTTGTCAAGCGAGATCCTTGCTGAAATCAACCGCGAAGTTGTTCGCACAATCTACCAGACTGCAGTTGCTGGTGCACAAAACAACGTTGCCACTCCTGGTACGTTCGACCTTGACGTTGACTCCAACGGTCGTTGGTCTGTTGAGAAGTTCAAAGGACTTCTGTTCCAGATCGAGCGCGACTGTAACGCCATTGCACAAGAAACTCGTCGTGGCAAGGGTAACCTGATCATCTGTTCTGCTGACGTTGCTTCTGCACTCACCATGGCCGGTGTTCTTGATTACACCCCTGCTCTTAACGCTAACTTGAACGTAGACGACCAGGGTAACCTGTTCGCCGGAACGATCAACGGCAAGTTGAAAGTCTTCATCGACCCTTACTCTGCTAACGTTTCCAACACTCAGTACTACGTTGCTGGTTACAAAGGTACCAACGCTTATGACGCTGGTTTGTTCTACTGCCCTTACGTTCCTCTTCAGATGGTTCGTAGTGTTAGTGCTGATTCGTTCCAGCCTAACATCGGCTTCAAGACTCGTTACGGTCTGGTTGCCAACCCATTCGCAGAAGGCACTGGTGCCGGTCTCGGACGCCTTGCTGGTTCTACCAACAAGTACTACCGTAGAGTTAGCATTTCAAATCTTATGTAAATTGAAGGGTCTCTCTGAGACCCCTTTACAAGGTTCCACTGAGACTCCTTCGGGGGTCTCTTTTTTTATGCCTAAATACCTAAAAGGACTTGAAGTTTCGTAATGGCAAACCAGTCAGATAATAGAACTCTCCCACCAGAAGAGTTTTATACAAAACCAGAGAACCGTAACTTATTGTCTCCCAATGGGTTCATCTTTAGTATCAATAAGATGCGCACGGTTGACTTCTTCTGCCAGTCAGCATCCATCCCAGCAATGACGATGGAAGGTGTACAACAGGGAACTAGGTTTAATAAAGTATGGCATCCAGGTGATGAGATAACATATGAACCACTAGCACTTCGCTTTCTTGTTGATGAGAACCTGAAGAACTACTACCAGGTTCATGACTGGATGCGTGGTATTGCGACACCTAAGAGTAGCAAAGAGTTCTACTTTGATCGTGGAACTAAGCAGAGTCAGAACCCAGTTCCTACTACTGATAACTTCTTAGGTACAGATAACCAGTGGGTATCCGACTGCTCTCTGTTTATTCTCTCTTCTAACTATCAACCAGTTGCTGAGTTTGTCTTCCGTGATGCATTTCCTATCAGTCTGAGTACACTGGCATTCGATACTGCGGTTGCCGATATTCAGTTCTTTACTGCTGAGGTATATCTCCGCTACACATACTTCGACTATTATATCTACGATGCTGCTACTGCAACTGATGCATCTATGACGAGAACTTATCAGAAGACCAACAACGGAGAGACTTTCCCTAACACATAATACGTGTTAGAATATAAAGGAGTTAATATCACTTATGGTAGATCTAGAGACTATCAACAGCATGTGGGAGAGAGATAGTAAGATCGATGACGTTATGCTCGATCAAACTACTATACGAATCCCACAACTACATCAGAAGTATCTTACACTTCATGGTGAGTTTAAGTTACTGTTGGTAAAGAAGAACCAGGAACTAAAAAGAGCACAACACACCAAGTGGTTGTACTATTCAGGTAAAGCAAAACCTGAAGTATACGAAGAGAAACCTTTCGACTACAAAGTAATGAAGTCGGATGTTCTTGCTTGGGTTGGTGTTGATGAAGACATCAATCGACTAGAGATGCAAGTCGAGTACTACAAAACTGTACTAGATACTTTGTCTGAGATTCTTAGACAGGTGCATCAACTATCATTCAACATTAAAAACATCATTGCTTGGCGTACTTTCGCTAGCGGAATCTAATATGGAAAGACAAAACGATAGAGGTGCCACTTGGCCCGCCATCTACTTCATTCGCCAAGACTTGAAGCACGAAAAGATGCAACTCATTACAGCAATGACCGAGTTGACTATGCACTACTGGGGTGGAACAGATCCTATCACTGACTCATACCTTCAGGACATCAGTGATCGCATTGATGTAATCAACCGTGTTATCTACAACATCGAAACCGCAAACTATTGCGTTGAAGATGATGAGTGAAGATCTATATGATAGGCACTACTACACTATCCACCTTAAGGACGATAGAAGCATAGACTTTGAGGACTATGAATATATGCGTTCTTGGTGGATGGCACATTCACACCAAGGTCTTTTGGATCGTGTAACCGTACATGATGTCAAACATAGCAAAGGATTCGGCAACTAAATAATAGTAACATACATTATGGATTCCCGTGGCTGCTGTGGATGTCGTTATCACCAAGAAGAACGAGATTGATCTCCATCTCGATTGTGATCAAGCAATTCTATATGAACTCCAAGAGGAGTTCTCCTTTGATGTCGAAGGTGCTTCCTTCTCTCCTGCGTACAGGAGAAAGCAATGGGATGGGAAGATTAGGATCATTTCTGTAACCGCACAGACATGCCCCGTAGGTATGGTGTACCGTCTATGTAAATGGTTAGACCGCCACGACTATACCTGGGAATTCAAAGACAATAAGTTCTACGGTGTTCCGTATGAAACTGATGAAATGATCACCGAAGAGGGTGTTGAGTATTTCATGAGTAAGATCTCTGGGTTTGAACCTAGAGAGTATCAAGTAGAGACTGTATTCCACGCACTGAAGGAATACCGTAAGACTATCGTATCCCCAACCGGATCCGGTAAGTCGATGATGATTTATGCTATTGCTCGATACCTTAAGTCTTTAGGTAAGCGAGTCCTTATTGTTGTACCTACCAAGTCTTTGGTTGAGCAGATGACTAAGGACTTTGCTGAGTATGGTTGGGATACGGAAGAGAATGTACATAAGATCTATCAGGGACACTCACTTGATACTAAGGCACCTGTAACTATCTCCACGTTCCAGAGCATCTACGCACTTCCTAAGTCTTGGTTTGCACAGTTCGACGGAGTTATTGGTGATGAGTGTCACAACTTTAAGGCAAAGGTACTCCAAGGTATTCTGAAGAAGATGCCTGATGCTAAGTGGCGCTTTGGTTTCACTGGTACTCTCGATGGTAAAAGTGTAAACAAACTTATCCTCGAAGGTCACTTCGGTCCTGTATTCCAGACTACTACTAGTTCGGAACTTATGGATAAAGGTTTCCTTGCGAAACTATCCGTTGAAGTCCTTACACTTAAGCATCAACCTAAGACATTTGAAACATACAACGATGAGATTGAGTATCTAGGTGAACTCGAAGGTCGCAACCGGTTTATTAGTAAGTTGGCATGTGGACTAGAAGGCAATGTTCTTGTACTCTTTACTCGCGTTGATGGACATGGTGTTCCTCTCGGTGAAATGATTGAGAGTATGACAGACAGACCGGTACATATGATTCACGGTAACGTTGATGTCAATGTACGAGAAGAGGTACGAACTATCGCAGAGAAGTCTGAGAATAACATTATTCTTGGTTCTTATGGTACTATGTCTACAGGTGTAAACATTAAGAAGTTACACCACGTTATCTTTGCATCACCATCAAAGTCTCGCGTCCGAGTTCTTCAGTCAGTTGGTCGTGGTCTCCGTAAAGGTAAAGGTAAAGACTCCTGTATTCTTTATGACATTGCTGACGACTTCCGTAAGGGGAGACATGGTAAAGAGAACTTCACCTATCGCCACTTAGCAGAAAGACTGAAGTTTTACGTTGAGGAAGACTTCATCTATCGCATCACAGAGATTCCGCTGTATACCGGAAAAGGTTCCCTAGAGGGACTATAAATAACAATAGGACATACTTTATTATGGACGACCAATTCTACGCCACGATAAAATTCGTTACTGGTGAAGAAGTATTGGCACGTATTGTGAAAACTATCGAGGAAGGAGAGGAAATCTTTCTCCTCGACGATCCGATCATTATTCCTGAGAATACATCAATTGACAAGGAAAAGCAAATCGCTACTTCTGGATTGGTGCCAAGGAAATGGATGAACTATTCTGGTGACGGATTGGTTATAGTTTACAAGCAACATGTTGTGAGTATTTCAGAACTAGATCGCTTCGGGATCGAGTTTTATGAGAAAGCATTATTAGCAGCAAGAGTATCATCTCCAATCAAGAAGAAAGCAAGTCAGAAGGAGCATAACGGATATCTTGGTTCAACGAAAGACTTTAGGAAGTATCTTGAAGAGATGTATGATCGTTCTCCCGATATTCCTTGATGGCTTTAAAACTTCTTCTCTCTTCGTAGTGACACTACAAGTATAACAACATAAGAGACTACTGTATAGGAACCGGCGCACTTTACTAAAAGTTATATATGGGATATAATAGTATCAAGTAAAGTTCTATTCCTATGTCTATCCAAAAGAGACAACGTCGGAATCACTTTATCGATAATAAAGAGTTCTACGCTGCCATCGTTTCTCATCGTGAGAAAGTTGCTGCCGCTGATCAAGCTGGCGATCCCCGCCCTCGTCTCCCTCGTTATATCGGTAAGTGTTTCCTTGATATTGCCGAGCATCTTTCGATGCGACCAAACTTCTCAAACTATATGTATCGCCAAGACATGGTGATGGATGCAGTTGAGAACTGTGTCATCTACTGGGAGCGATTTGATCCTGATCGTTCGAAGAACCCATTCTCGTATTTCACTCAAGTTTGCTGGTATGCCTTCCTCCGCCGCATCGGTAAGGAGAAGAAGCAAATTGAGATCTGTGACAAGATCATCTCCAAGTCTGGATTTGAAGAATTGTTTCAGTCTGACGAACTTGGTTCCTCCGCAGACTATAATAGTATTAAGGACTCGGTGGACCAGAAACGCCGCGGTCATAAGTAAACCACCGGAGCGCACCACATGAACACAAGGTCACTTTCCCAACAGAAGGTGACCTTTTTATTGTCTCTAAATAGTAGAGATACACTATGAACCACTGCACTACTCAGGGCAATACTGAACAATGAAGAACTTCTCATCATTCCTTACCGAAGCCGAAGACAAGAAGATCGCTGTTCCTGGTGATCCTGAATTTAAGCGTGTCAGTGATGACCTCGTCACCACCTTTGGTCGCTTCAACCCCCCACATAAGGGGCACATGAAGGCAATGGACCACGCCGACAACCTGGCACAAAGTATTGGAGATAACGCACCTGCTGACCAGAGGTTCTACGCTTCTAAGTCTAACGACCCAAAGAAGAACCCACTGAACTATGACTTCAAGGTCAACCAGTTACAGAAGATGTTCCCCAAGCACGCTCAGAAATGGGATAAGGACGAAAATGTCCGCACTATTCTTAACGCAGCACAGAAAGCACATAAAGGTGGTTATAAGAACTTCCACTTCGTAGGTGGTGGTGACCGCCGTCAAGGAATGGAAGACTTGCTCCGCCGTTACAACGACGACCTGTATAAGTTTGATAACATCTACTCACACTCCGCAGGTGAGCGTGATGAGAAAGGAACAGGTGACGACCCTATTGCTAAGTTGTCTGCATCCAACCAACGTAAGTTTGCTGCCGACGGAGACTTTGAAGGTTTCAAAGGTGGACTGGACATCAACGATGGTTACACAGAAGATGACGCACAGGAACTCTTCACTATGTTGAAGAATCTTATGGCAACAAAGAATGAAGAATCTGGGTGGCCTGTTGATTATAGAAACCACAAAGAGTTGCTACATGAGGCGTACAGACAAGGGGAGTTGTTTTCTAGAGGAGATCTGGTGGAATCTTTGAGCACTGGATTGGTTGGTAAAGTACACCGCTGTGGTGCAAATCATCTTATCTGTGTTACTGAGAACGGTATTATGTTCAAGTCCTTTATCCACGACGTACACGCAGTCTAAATAAAAGAAAAGCGAAAGTCTGATGGATCTCAACGAACACATCCGCCATAAAGAACTTATTAACTTGCGAGAAGCAACTCTCTCCGACTGGAGAACTGAGTTAGTGGAAGAGGACGAAGGTGAGCATCCTTATGTTGATATTATGCCTTCATCTGACGAAGCACAAAACATGGTAAAGGATGCCAAGAAGAAAAAGAAGAAGAGTAAAGAAGAAGAGGAAACTGTTGAGGAGGGGTATAAACCAATGCCTCATGAGGCAAACGAACGCCAACAGGCAAGACATAGAGCGAACGCACGCAAGTCTCTGGCATCCGGTGATACGGACTCCGCCAATAAGTCTTTGGATAGAGAGGCAGCACTGAAGTCTCCTCTGGATACGAAACTTAAACTTGATGCAAAGAAAGAAGAACGAGACGAGAAGAGACGCCGCGCCCTCTTTTCACATACACCAGTAAGTGAAGGTAAGAAACCACACTCCGGTGCTGACTTCGCACAGCAGGAACGAGAAGATGCTATGCGCGACCATGAAGTTGCTATGGGACGTATGCGTCTTGACCTTGGTACACACAAAAAGAAAAAGAAAAAGCACATCAAGGAAGACTATAAGGAGTTGAACAAAGTCAATCAGCGTAAGCAGATTGATAAACTTAGAGACAGTGCAATGTCCTCCGACGTTGAGAAGTCACACGAGTTGCATGACCGCGCTGATAGAGCAACCAAGACACTAATCTCTATGAACCCAGAAAAGTTGAAGGATAAGTGTAAGAACAAGAAGTGTTCCATTGATCCCAAGAAGAAATGAAGAAACTATTAGAAGATCTGAAACTAACACTTAAGTCACACGAGGAACTAAACCCTCGCCTGTGGAGTAAGGAAGGTAAACTGGACCCCGAAGTCTGGCGTGCACTTGACCGTATTGGTAAGGAGTGGGCTTCGTTTGCCAAGATCCCCAAGAGTGCTATTAAGGACGTAACCATCACTGGTGGTAACGCGAACTACAACTACACTAAGTATTCCGACATCGACCTACACCTCATCGTAGATAAGGAAGAAATCGACTGTCCTGCTGTTCTGGATGAATACCTCCAGTCCAAGAAGCAACTGTGGGCCCTCACTCACGACATTAAAGTTAAGGGACAACCTGTGGAACTTTATGCTCAGGACTATAAGGATAAGTGGAAACCCGGACAAGGTATCTACTCTATGAAGCAACAGAAGTGGTTACAGAAACCTACACCTTATAAGATCAACAGGCGTCATCCTGAGGTTGTAAGGAAGACCGAGGAACTTATGTTCCAGATCGATAGTCTTATCAACTCCAACTCTAACGACATTGCTGCGTTCAAGAACCTTAAGAGTCGCCTTAAAGGTATGCGTTCTTCTGCTATTCAGAAAGGTGGAGAGTATGCTCCAGAGAACTTAGTGTTTAAGGAACTGCGCAACCGTGGATACCTCGACCGTATGAACAAACACATCCGAGACCTGGAAGACCAAGACTTATCACTCGACTAGTAGTATAAACCGAACTTATGTGGGTGATACTGTATCAACCGCCACCGTCTCCTAAACCATAAATACTTCACACCCCTATGAGGAAATACATGAAGGAGATTCTTGATCTCTTTCGTAATGTTTTATCCCCAGAGAGTGATTGGGCAACCTTCTTCCGAAAGTTGATCGGTCTTACTGTTGCTGGTGCTACAGCAGTTATTGGACTGAACCTTTATACCCAATTTACTCTCCGTGATGTTGGTGAACAGTCTGTCGAGATTATTCTTGATGGTTCAAGCACAAAACAAAAACAAGTTAGGAAACTTATTGAGACTATTCTTAGTCTCCACGCGAACATTAAGTCGGTTTGGATTTACAGTTGGCCCGACGCCTTGAGTCTTGTTCCTATTATGTACGTTGGTGACTCCCAGAACCCCCTCCCTGCTTCGGTCTTTGACAACCGGGATGTGCCTGCTTTGGGTCCTTTCTTATTCGGTGATTGTTATCGCCTCGCTCGCGGGTTCAATAACCTCACCTGTCCCATCAACGGATTCCAGGATTCGTGGGGCATCATTGTTGTAGTAATTGACGGCAACGTCGATCCATCTACACTATCTCAGATAGAGGGACTTGCAAACCGGGTTGGTTTAACTCTCTATACAAATAACGCACATTGGGATCAGATCGACTGATCCCTTTTTTTCTGTATTGACTAAACTACTAAATAAAAGAAACAAAGCTACTCGAAGCCATGCCAAGACGCTCTAATGCCCAGGCAGATCTCTCTGCCCTTATGGATTCCTCCAACGTTTATGATAAGGACAATGTGTATTTGTCTGATCAAGGTTGGGCGTATCGCCACTTCAAAGGTGACGGAACCGCTTTCTGGGACGAGATCCTAGTTGCCGGTGAAGTACCTGCTGGAGACTCCCCCGATGCTTTCGGTACTGCCTCCCCTACCTTCCTGGTTGGTGACGCTGTACAGGCACCTCTTGCCGACAAGACTTTCATTGGTGAACTTCTGACCGAAGGTACCGGATACACCGCAACCGCAACTGGCGTTGCTACCACCGGTGGTACTGGTACTGGATTACTCGTTGACATCGAAGTTCTCGATGGCGAAGTCCTTGACGTCAACATGTCTGCTGAAGGTTCTGGTTACGCCGATGGCGATATCCTGACTGTTGCTGACGGTGCTGGATCCGGCGCAACGTTCACAATCACAATCGGTTGATAATAACCTAGGTCTTCTTCATGAATTTCAGTGAACTGAACAAGGATAACTTCCTTTTATTTGCCATTAAACACTATGAAAATCCAACTACC
>JACLAB010005125.1_pt1 | contig 53209 bp, 38 predicted proteins | sample 8027921 | NCBI WGS metagenome assembly JACLAB01 (sample SAMN15725117, study PRJNA655200) | protist metagenome | isolation source: fluorescence activated cell sorting (FACS) single amplified genomes of... | place: USA: West Boothbay Harbor, Gulf of Maine | collected 2000-07-19 | reverse complement strand
TCGACCAACCGCTCGCAAACAGTGACATATACTCCGCGTTACATAAATAAAGCAGTTACGCATCGTCAACACACTCACACGTGCGCCCGCTGTATCATTTGTATCGCAGTTGCCCTTTCACTGTCACACTGAACTGATGTATTCCAAACCCTATATAGGGTTTAGTCAAACCGTTTTTCACGAATTTTCGCAAGGTGAAAACACCCGGTAGCAGGTGGGGTGTAATAATCTGATAGTGTTAAAAGACACAATGTATTGTGATATTTGACCGTTCACGACCCGTCGAGCTCGGGGGGACTCCTCTGAAGCGGCGATATATAAATTTTTCCGCACTCCGGACAAGAGGCGCGGCGACTTCACTTCGGAGACCCCGCGTTCGCACCTGCAGCTGGAGTTCACTCGTTCACTCAACCTGATATTGTTCGGCTTACATTTGATTAATCGATTCATGGCATCCTCCGACGGTTTTGCTGGCGCCACCCTCTTCAACCAAGGTATGATTTCGCGGGAGCAACTTTCAAGTGTGTTCCTCTTAGTCGTTTTTGTAGGTTTCTGCTATACGTACGATGACGTGATCTTCCATCCTGGATTCATCGACTTCTCCGCTGATCAGGTGTGTAGATATCCCTCAGTTGCTCGATGGCCTCTAACGTATAGAACTAGGTTGATCTGTCTACGCGTGTGAGTAGAAATATTCAACTTCGCATGCCTCTCGTGAGCTCTCCGATGGACACCGGTATGATGCTCGTATTCTTTCAGTCGTTCCTAATAATAACCATCATGCGCAGTGACTGAGTGTGAAATGGCCATTGCGATGGCTGAAGTTGGAGGGATGGGCTTTCTTCACTACAACATGACGGTGAGTTGACAGATATTTTTTCAGTGTCAGATACTAAATGTAAACTTCCTAAAGCTGGATGAGCAAGTCCAGAACGCGCGAAGAGTGAAAGCCCACACACCTGGCTATATTGCCCAACCTGCTGTTCTACGCGCCGATTCGAGCATTTCCGAGCTGGACGCTTTGAGAACTAACAGGGGTTTTTCATCTGCGTGCGTGTCTGAAGATGGTTTGTGTGGTTCAACTTTGCTTGGACTCGTAACCACGCGGGATGCAGAACTCGTACGTGATCGCTCAACACCACTTGCTGATATCATGACGCCAGTGAGTGACTTGGTCTTAGGTTCATCTACCAAGTCTTTGCAGGAGAACGAAAGGCTTCTTTTGGAAAGTAAGCATGGTAAACTTCCGATAGTCGATCAACAAGGAAACTTGGTCGCGTTACTCACTCGTGCAAGTTATAAAGATCAATTGAATAGACCTCCTTCTGGATTACCGTCCTTGGACACAGAGGGACGCATTCTTTGCGGCGCAGCCATTGGCACGCGGGATGCTGACCGTTTGCGTGCCGAGGCTCTTGCTTTGGTAGGTGTCGATGCATTGATTCTTGACTCGTCGCAAGGTGATTCTATATATCAGTTAGAAATGATCAAGTTTTTAAAGCATAATTTGCCTAAAGTTGATGTGATTGCTGGTAATGTTGTCACTCAGAACCAAGCGAGACGTCTTCTTGAAGCGGGAGCAGACGGCCTTCGAGTTGGGATGGGGTCTGGGAGTATTTGCACAACTCAAGAGGTCTGTGCCGTTGGTCGTGGTCAGGCAACTGCTGTTTATAAGGTTGGACAAATAGCGAAAGACTTCGGTGTACCAATACTTGCAGATGGAGGTATACAGAACAGCGGTCATATTGTAAAAGCACTCTCTCTTGGCGCGAGTGTTGCAATGTGTGGCTCTATGTTTTCTGGAAGCACAGAAGCGCCAGGACAGTACTTTTTTCAAGATGGCGTGCGTGTGAAAAAGTATCGAGGTATGGGAAGCTTAGATGCGATGAAGAAAGGAAGCGATTCGCGTTACTTGAGTGAGTCCGGTCATCTCAAGGTTGCTCAGGGCGTTTCTGGTACAGTGCGAGATAAAGGCTCGGTGAAAACCATGATCCCCTACCTTGCACATGGTGTTAAGCAGGGTTTTCAAGATCTCGGTGCAAACAGTTTATCGAAGGTGCACGAGTTGCTCGCAACTGGTGAGCTTACTATGGAAGTGAGAACTGGAGCAGCACAACGAGAAGGTGGCATTCACGATATGCACAGCTACACAAAAGTCGCATGGTAATTTAATATGCACATAAGTTAATGAGTTTTAGGTCATCTATAACGCGTATACTACCAATATTCGTTCCAAACAATCAACATCTAATTTTCTTATTTCTTTCTCAGCTGCAAAGAAAGTACTAGAATAGCTTGAAGACGCACGTCAAAAATGGTACAGACGTAAATTAGAGCAGAACTTACATATCGCAATCGAATTCACGCATAGCAGTATGACAAATGGATCGTAATCCTCGCGTATTATGTTAGATCCCACCTGGTACAGCGGCGCCTGCGGTAATTTTAGACAAAATATCAAGAAAGAACCTTGCAAGACAAGCAACCTTGATCTCAACTAGTGTCTGCGCCGCAAGCGATTCAGACGACGCGTGACATACAACGAAATGCTTTGAAACATTGTTTTGCGAAAACGTTGCGCGCGGCAGAACATGTTTCATATACATTTTAGCATTACGGTGCAAAGATTGGCGTGTCTGAGCAGTTCGCTTGCTGTCAGTTTGAAGCCTAGTTATCCATTTCAACGACTGTGCGGTATTTTTGGCGCACATATCACAAAAGTGAAAGTCTAATCAGTCCCCGGCCTGCAACTACTGTTTCATAATTGCGGCGTCACACAACTCTAAACTCAGTCGTGGACTCAGATTGTGCTCCAACAGTGAAAGTCGGTTTTTGATTCGTGAGGTTGTTTTAACAATTTAGTTGGCGACTAATATTTTCAAAAAAATGTGACTACAACAGGTCGAAAATAAACAAATTCGTTTATTCACATCCTGGCCCCCAGGACCAGTGTTAATCAATATTTTAATCAATATATTATGGTAGTTTCTGGAGCAAAATTCGCACTCGGGCGTTGCAACTGTTTCGCGGCGGCGCGACCCACCAGTTTGTCTTCCAAAACTTGAAAACCTAAGAAGCGCGGCAAAGCCAACACATCACCGTGCTGCTTCCACATAGGACCATCCAAGTTCATATGCGGCACGTTTACGATTACAGTTCGCATACTACGAATGGGTCTGATAACCAAGCGGACGGTGACGAGCTACTAAATACGATAGGAGACGTACCTCGAGCGTGGTATCGCAACGAACAGCACATAGGCTATGGGCGTTCTGGGGTAAAACTACGTGGGAGTGATGCAATAGATGGCCTAGATTCTCTCTTACGCAATATAGATGATAGAAGCTCTTGGCGCCAACTATTCTATGATACTAGTGGGCAACAACTGCGTTTGTCATCTTCTCAGATTGCACTATTACAGAAGTTAGAAAGTGGCGTTTTACCAAGTTCTGGTTATGTGGAGTTTTCGACACAGAGATCGAGCTTCTCACAGAATCAAAATCAAGCGGCGGAACCCAAAAGAAGATTTCTCCCTTCAAGATTTGAGGCACGAAAAGTGTTGGCGCTTGTTCGCAGACTGCGGAAGTCGTTTTCTAGTCCCAAACAATCAGTATCAAGTCCTCATACGAATGAACTGACCTTGGATATATGGGGGACGCCCGAAAGTAATGAGAGTCTTAAGTGCCGAAGGACTTTTGGTCGGGCACCACGCTCTGCATTGGCTGGGAACGCCGAGTCGTACAATGCACCAAGCGAGTATGTCCTCGACGGCTCAAATTTAGTTTCAAATGGCCGTAAATCTTTACGCACTCTTGCTGCAAATCCGAACTTCATAAAGGAATGTTTCAATCGGTGTTTAGATCTCTATCTCTGTCCAAGAGTAGAAAAACAAACCCTACAAATGGAACCTGATTCCCTTCTACCACGTATTCCTAACCCTGCGGACTTAAAACCGTTCCCGACACTGTCGTCTACAAGATATATTGACTCTAAAGATGAAATTTGCTCCATATCAGTAGATACTACGGGCACGCTACTCGCATCCGGAAGTAGCGGCGGTCGTCTAAAAGTATGGGACATTTTATCCAGTCGTTGTTTACGTACACTAAGTTTCACAGAACCTATTGCATGTGTAGCCTGGCGCCCAGGTCCGTTACAACAAGTTGCAGTGAGCAGTGGAGAAAATGTACACATAATCACATTAAAACCAGTATTACACCATTATCAGAATCGCGAAACACATGACGAAGCATGGAGTGAGGGTGACTTTGGATCCCTTGTCATCCGACACACTTGTCACGTGAGCAAACTCAGTTGGCACTCCAAAGGGGACTACTTTCTGACTGTAGCAAAACACACGGGAAAGCTATTTGTTCATAGACTAGCCACGCGCACAACGCAGGTCTTATTCGGTGGTGACAAGAATGTAGTATCCAACGCTTTATTTCATCCTTTTGAAACAAAGCTAATCACTATTACTCAATATCACATACGGATTTTCGATATTCGTCAACAGCACTTATTACACAAAATCAAACCTGGGAATAGTTCAATATCATGTTTGTCAGTGAATGAGTACGATGGGTCTATCATGGTTGGTACAAACGACTCAAAACTTTTCATGTTCGATGTGGAAGTATCATCAATTCCAAGCAAAGTTATCCAGTTGCCAAGTGGAACCGTTGTAGCCTCAAGTTTTCATAAAAGACTGCCGCTCTTTCATGCCACTTTGTCCACCGGATCAACACATATATTTCACTGGCGATTGGCAAATGATACATTGCGAACACCTACTATAGTGCCTCTGAAAGTTCTCACTGAGAAATCAGTGGGGGGAACTGTCAGTGCGTCGGACTGTGTATTTCATGAAACGCAGCCGTGGATATTTTCCGCATGGGGATCAAGGATTACATTGTTTGTCGAAGAAAGGATCGGTTAAAAAGGAAAAGTTGTAATTTGAATCGATATATTCGTCTAAGTGTAAACGACGAGCTCACGACTCCGAGAACATAAAAAAGTTGAACAGGCTTTTCATTAAAAATCACCAAAAGTTCTCGTGTTAAGTCCTACTTTGCTGCAAGCCCTGATATGCCCGCCGCTATGCGCTCTTCTCTACGTGAGATTTTACGTAATCTAGTCGACTTATTCTTTGATCTTCGGGCTTCAAATTGATCAGCCAGCGACTTTTCGCGTGCCTTCTCGGCCTTCGCCTTGTGGATGGCCTCCATCAGAACTCGTTTGTTCTTGAACACGTTACCCTTGCACTTGAGGTACATAGAATGATACATGTGCTTGTCGATCTTCTTTGCTTCTCTATACTTCTTCAGTAATCGTCGAAGAACTCGGTGCCTTCTCAACCAAAGGATTTTTGTTGGCAGTCTGGCCTCCCTGGTACCGCGCCGTTTACCGTAACCGGTGTGTCGACCGAGACGTTTAGCAGCTTGTTCTCGGCAAGTTCTTGCGCGGGAATGGATCTAGTTACGCAAGAAGTCAGAAAAAAAAGCGGAGACTGCATTTGATCTCACCTTCGTGGGTTTTCGGATCACGAACCCATCTTTTATCAACTTACGGATGTTTTGACGCGAGTTGGCGGAAGAAATTTCGCTTATCTGTATGGAAAATGTCAGAAACGAGGAGAATATTATTTTCTTCAAATTCGAGGAAACGTTGCGTGCTGGCAGCTTCAACGGAAGCCTTGGCGCGTGCGTGCAAAACCACGTACCTCGTTAGGGTCCATCCAAATCTTGCGCGCACCGCAGTTCAATACTGAGGCCGCGAGCCTCTTTTGTAACTTGAGAGAAACCATGGCGTGAGGAGCTTTTATCAGGTGCGAAGGTTGCGTATAACACGCGTCGTGAACTGCGTAGCGCGACCACGCTACCCGAGCTGTCTTTGCGATCACGCTCCGCCGCAATTTTCTTTTTTACCCTAATTTCGATTTTATCCCCGAGTGAAAATACCAGAACATTACAATATGATATAGTCGAGATACCAATACCAAAGGGCCGATACGTGCATTGTTTCTAGAAATTATCTTCATTTATAAATAGTGTTGTACTTAGTGTGAATTGAATACCATAACAACATTAGAATCGCATCAGTTGACAAAAATACGCCCTTCTGGTGTCAAGAGTAGAGTCTGCGGGCGTGTAGGGCGCATCACGTCTGACCCGGCCTCGAAGCGCGTACGCTCTTCGAGAGTTCGTGCGCGGAATAATTCCTTCATCATAAAAGTCCGCTTTATCTCCTGACGTACACTCGCGTGCTCTCAGTCACGATGAGCCTCATTCAGATGTGTGGGCGTGCACAAGACTTTTGCTGTATTCAAAGACCTACTGCGCGACACGTGAGATGCCATCCCCGGTAAGTAGTTCGCGGTTACAGATTGGGATTCATTTATTTTGTTGCTTATCTCGCGCACGACCCGCTACTCCGCATCCGCTGTTTAAACCCCAACAGTCGCCGATACTGAAACCCTGTTCCTTTCGCAGATTTGGTATGAGAAAAGTTATGTCAAGCGCTGTCAAACGAGACATTGCTACGACGCTGAATCATTCATTGTAAGTGCTTGTCTGCTGCTGAGTTTCTCAATCCCACTGAAGATCTGCTACAGTACCTCCCCAGTTGCCCAACAAGGTAAAGGCCCCTCGCCAATAGTTGTTGAACGCTTTCAAAGCGTTGCGAGCCAACTCATGAGTCAGGTACGTCGCTATGCCATGACAAAAAACTTTAAACAATGAGAATGATCTCTCCTAGCGCATCATTCGTCTCGGTGGCGCTGTTGACGATGATAGTTGCAACTTGATAGTGGCACAGCTCTTGTGGTTAGACGCTAATGACCCAGAACAGGTAAAACTCCTCAACAAAAGTTCATTCTACTGTGAGTCTCATTCCATCAAGGATATCACTCTCTACGTTAACTCGCCCGGCGGTTCGGTAACGGCCGGTATGGCGGTCTTTGATACCATGCGTCACATTCGGCCATCTGTATCGACTGTGTGCGTCGGCTTAGCTGCTTCAATGGGTAATTGTCTTGAAAACAATTAGACATTCCAAACTCAATGTTGAATACAGGGGCATTTCTTCTGGCTTCTGGAGAACAGGTGTGATCATCATAAAAAAGAACTTTTGCGCAGAACTCACCCATTGTTTTTTCTTTCTAGGGGAAACGCTATAGCTTGCCAAATAGTCGAATAATGATTCACCAGCCACTTGGCGGCGCGCAAGGGCAAGCTGCTGATATCGAAATTCAAGCCAATGAAATCATGGTAAGTCTGTGCATGTGATTCACTCATGAAAGAATCGATAAAGAATATCGCACAGCACCACAAGTCTACGTTGAATGGCTATCTTGCAGAATTTACCAAGAAACCGTTACAGCAGGTTCGTCAAATTTCGAGCAAATTACCAAGTACGAGTTCATCGAAAGTCGCAGGTCATGGAAGATACAGATCGAGATTTTTTCATGTCAGCGCAAGAGGCCGTTGAGTATGGTCTTATTGATGCAGTTATCGAACACCCGACACATTTGGCGGTCAATAGCTCAGGGATTCCCATGTTTGCAAGCGAATTTTAATGCACCATGCAGATAACATGCATTGGTCAAGCATGAGCGACAAACGTGCGCATCTATGCGCATCTATCATGCGCAGCCTACGATAGCGCAGTCGTTGTATTAACACGAATTCAGACGCTTTCTTCACTTTCCGATCACATCTTGAGATACAAATAAACGAAATGCAGCTTAAAGAGTGAGTGAAGAGCATGCATTTAAGCTTAAACTTGAAATTAGTGTTGCGAGGGAAAACAAACGTTACTTAGTATTACAACTGAGTAAGTAAACAGTTTTCTATCAGAGATCCTGCGCTTTGACTTGACTTTAAATCAACTTAATTTTCGTCAACGCCAGATACTGAGGAGACATTCAAAGTTAGGCGCACTCGATCAACAAAAATGATATAAATCGTACCGTTCCAACCGCGAAGGTGAGGGAAGTGGTCAAGAAGCCAAAATAAAGAAGCGGAGTAGGAACGTCAGCAAGTTGAACAACCTTGGAAGAAAATGAAAATGAAATCGTACAAATGAGATGGATTCGAAAGAGATACCTGCACTTCCATAGAACGGATTGCCTCTTGTGCGTGAGCTTCGGTAGCGATGGTCGCGCAGCCTATAAAATACAGATCAGTTTGGCTTCTCGATGATCCGTACAGAAGTTATCTCGTGAGGCGGAAAGCGCTTTGCAAGTTCCATCTCAGACGTGAAGATGGAATGCAGCTTGTAAATTTTTATTGCTCATACGGACTTACCAATCGCGATTGTCGTTGGGAGCGCGACCTTTTTGCTACGTTGAGCGTGCACAGAAGTAGGTTTCGCTCCAGACGCACGCGTTGCTTTGATCTTTAACGCGGGCCTGGCGTTGATGTTAACGGCGTTCGCGACCATGTTGAGTGGAAAGCACAAAAAAAATTCCTATGAAGCGCGCAGATGTAACGCACGATTGCGAAGCACGGTACTCGACACCTTGCGATAAACCGCGCTATCCATTCACCGCGTTTTCAACTTCTATCCTCTTTCAATAGAAAATCACGAATACGTATTAAATACAAATTGACACATATCTCTATATAATATGAAAACTTACTCTTTTAATTTTGCATGAACGATTCGGTACCCCTTGTTTTTAATCGATGCAAGATGTTCTCTAAGTATGTTATATCTTAGGTGTGTTTTGAAAAATAATTAATAATATAAACGAGCGTTGTTTACGAAGCGTGAAATGGCGAAGTAAAACACAAGCCCTCGCGCCGTCCCGCCGTCCCGCCGTCGCGCCGTCATAGATCACAGCGACGTTGAACGAACTGTTGAACGTGAAAAAGTTATCAGGAAATCCCAATGGTACGACACTTTACTCGAAGAGCTCGCACATTTGTCTCGCGGTGTGCTTCTGACGTGCTGTGCGAGCACTGGATGTATTAACGTTTTTGTGTTTTCCTCCAACGCAGGATGAAATTAAACTGTAAGTTATGGTTCGCGCGTCGGTCTGAGAAATGCAGATCCAAGTTGCGAAATGTCGAAAGGATTTTGCGTTTCACCCCTGCGAGTACTGCCCATTGTTTGATTCTACGAAACTGACGCGCCTACACAGGGCAATCGTAATGAAGGTTATCGGCCGCACGGGTTCGCGGGGCCAGGTATGAAGACTTTAACGACGACGAAAACGACACGTTCCTGATTTGATCGATGTGCTTTAAATGCCACATGATATCTACTCTGATCCCGATCGCTTATCATTTACTGACGCCGTCTTGCACAGGTAACTCAAGTTAGGGTCAAGTTTCTTGATGACCAAAACCGCCAGATCATGCGGAACGTCAAAGGCCCTGTTCGCGAAGGTGAGATTTTGCCGTAGTTGAGTAATATGTTTTTACAACGGATCATAGGTGACATTTTGACCTTAATGGAATCGGAACGCGAAGCTCGAAGACTTAGATAGTCCCCTAGACACATTCTACGTGTAATAGGAAAACTCAAAACTCGATCACTGATATTGATTTTTTACATCTGCTGGTAGACTCCGAACTATCAATTATTTGAGCGCTACTCAAAGTGGCCGTACAGTTTTTCAACAGCATTTCTTCGAGCTCTCAATCGGTGGATTGGCGAGTTCTATAAAACCACGGGGGGGCTCTTGAGTGGTTCCAACAGCTGGCTTCTCCTGTGGCTTGTTTTCATGAAAAAAGGATAGTGACATAAAGAAACGCGAAAATTACCTTGCACATAACTGAGTAAGTAGACGTCAACAAATTAGTAAAGGCTTCTTCCACATTTGATGCGTCGAAAGCCGATGTTTCAGTGACAGCCAAAGCTGGTTTGAAGAGTTTAGGTGAGTCGAAAGGCACAGAAAAGAGTTAAAATTCGAACCTTCGGCACTCGCTAGTTGCTTGGCTTGCTCAATCGAAACAGCTCGAAGATGTTCTAAGTCACTCTTGTTTCCAGCGAGTAAAACAACGATGTTGGAATCGGCGTGGTCTCTAAGTTCACGGAGCCACTTACTTGCCGCAGTAAACGATTCTACATATTAGTCAGGAATAATCAACAGCGTTATCTGCAACAAAAGCCGTATACTTACCCAAATTCGTTATGTCGTATACTAATAGAGCACCCACGGCTCCTCGATAGTAAGCACTAGTGATTGCTCGATATCGTTCCTGCCCAGCTGTATCCCAAATTTGTGCCTTTACCGTTTTCCCGTCTATCTATTCAAAGCATTAGCCAATGACTCCCCTTGTTCTGAAAACTAGCGCACCTGTACACTACGTGTCGCAAATTCGACGCCAATAGTCGACTTCGATTCCAAACAGAACTCATTTCGAGTGAAACGTGAAAGTAGATTGGACTTCCCCACGCCTGAATCGCCGATTAAAACAATCTTGAAAAGATAGTCGTAGCTATATGAAATATGTTAGTGCTGAAATAGAAGCGAGTACACATTCTTTGTTCTTACTCGTCTGAATCTTTGCTCTGTGACATGTTCTTTCTCTGCACGCGTCCCCGTATCAACGCAACGCCGAACGAACGTCGGTTTGCTTTCGGCCCAGACACCAAGTAAGTCTCAACACTGAACCAGTAAAAAACGGTAATTTTGTTTGTTTTTGTTAGGGCTTACGTTTGCACTACAGCTGATATCTATTCATGTGTAACAAGTTTTTAGCTGCGAGGCCCCAATCTCGCACGAGCAAACGACGCAGATGGAATGAGATATTTTTTATAGGGCTTATACTATATCGCATTTTAGTGGATACAAAATCCACCTTACTAGTTGATCTTATAATTTCAGCCGCTAATACTCTTTATGGAGGCCATCTCGCGGCCGGAAATATATTTCTAAGGATTTTCACATATCAGACGTAATTACACGATATTACGAGATGTTGTTTATATATTTCCGGCCGCGAGCAGATATCTAAAAAGACAAGACGAATTTTCTCATACCTAGACATACGAGACGAGTCAAGTTGTGTTCGCCGCCGGAACTTGGTAAGTGCATCAACATACGCCGTAAGTAGTTACACATTAATATTCTATCCATTTGCGCGCTCTGAGCAGAGATTGATGGACGACACGTACCTTGTGTCGGTGACTTCAGAAATTGCGTCCAGCATACGAGAGAACGTGCGAGCTTTGAGCGTAGAAATTGAAGGCACAGATGGAGATGGTAAGATTGATACAGCTCTTTACCTTTATACGACGCAACTATGAGCCTCAGGATTCAAACTAATCGTGGATAAACACATGCATAGATGTGAAGTGCCAACAAACTGCACGGTTGAGCTGTGGAAAAGTTTGGATGGAGTTCACTCTTTGAAAAGTAATGACATGCAGAGGGCCCTGATAAGTGAAGCTGAATCTCAGAGGCTGAATTTGGACAGATCTCAACACTGGTTCGTGCTGTACTGAGGTCTTGATTAGCGTGTACACAACTTATTGTTTCACGCAGTGAACTTGCAGACCCAAGCTCAGGATTACAGTCACTGAATGTCGAGGTGAAAGTTCCAACTATCTAATTACCACAGGCAGTTGACGATATTTTGCAGCTGGACATTTCCCGTTTGACTAGTAGTCATGCAGCTTCAAAAGCTACTACGTTTGTTGAATACATAGCTACTGTTGAACAAGGTGAAGGTTAGTATCGTTGAGTTCAAAAAATTTAGTCAACATGCGATCATGGCTTACTTGCCATCGCGTGCAATATAAGCAAGACAAAACATGCAGCGCACACTTCCTGTCGGCGGCGGCTTCAAATGAACAGCACGAGTAGCGTACGCCTTATGTACAACCTTGTAAGTTTACCAATTTACCAATGAGATCTGCATATGAATCAACTATTTCTCCAAGAGAGTCCTGCAAGAGAGTGTATGAAGAGCCACTTGGATGCATAGCCACTATATCGGGTAATTGGATCAATTATCCAAAAGTCCGTCGTGAGTGACCACCCTCTCGTTGTGAAAAAATTCAAGCGTTCCAAGTTACTTGGTCAGTAGCAATTTTGTTCATTAACTCGTATATGTACTGTATTCATATTTTGATAGCACAAGAGCTCTAGATTTGAAAAATAGCGTCATGAAACGCAGCCACACAACTAGAATTGAATAGATGAGTAGAAAGTGCGTGAAGTTAGTGCATGGAAGTGTCGGTGAGGTCGCAAAAAAGCAAAAAGCATCTTGTGATTTATATATACTGGTATAAAATAATATATATTATAGCCATCTACAGCTATATGCAATGCAGTGTGCGTGATTTCAAATAAAGACTGGAAAACGCGTTGGGACGTCTTCACAAGGGACTGTCGCTTCACGCTGTGAGAACGAGAGTATCATCGTTGCTAGCGCAACGTAGTAACGATAACGAGAAGAACAAAAACAGGCGCTCTATAGATCAGCCGAATTTCATCGGTCGATAACTTAGGTTAGTCGCCTTCGGAAATAAAGCATGGTTGCCAAGGAACGTATTTGCTATTATTATGACGAAGCTGTTGGTAGAAACTACTACGGGCCCAATCATCCTATGAAGCCACACAGGCTCTGTATGACGCACAATTTGATTCTCTCCTATGATCTCCATGAACACCTTCAAATTTACAGACCACGCGTTAGTACCAGTGAAGAATTCACACAGTTTCACAGTGAAGACTACGTGTCATTTCTTGCGAAAATTACCCCTGATAAGCAACAGCAATACGCAGAACAAATGCGTAGGTTCAATCTTGGTGAGGATTGTCCGATTTTTGATCATCTATTTGATTTTTGTAAGCGTTATACCGGCGGTTCACTCGATGGGGCAACTAGGTTGAATCAAGGGCTATCAGATATTGCTATCAATTGGTCGGGCGGTTTGCATCATGCGAAGAAATCGGAAGCCTCGGGTTTCTGCTACATTAACGATCTCGTCCTAGCAATACTTGAGTTACTTAAGTCTCATGCAAGGGTCTTATACATAGATATTGATATTCATCACGGCGATGGCGTTGAAGAGGCTTTTTTCATGACAGATCGTGTGCTGACGGCTAGTTTCCACAAGTACGGTGATATGTTCTTTCCAGGCACGGGAAGTTTGAGTGATATTGGTGTCAACTCGGGAAAATATTACAGTGTCAATGTACCCCTAAACGATGGCATCAACGATGAAAGCTTTGTGGACTTGTTTAAATTTGTGATGCGGGAAATCATGGAAGTCTTTCAGCCAGGTGCCATCGTCCTTCAATGTGGTGCAGACTCGCTAGCAGGAGATAGAATTGGCTGTTTCAATCTGTCTCTGAAGGGGCATGCAGAGTGCGTTTCTTTCATGAAAAGTTTTAATAAGCCTATATTGATAACAGGTGGTGGAGGATACACAAAGACAAATGTGTCTCGTTGTTGGACATATGAAACCGCCACACTTCTAGGAAGGGAATTATCTGAAGATATTCCTCCTCACGAACACTATTACGAATATTATGCAGATGGAGGATATAAACTAACAGCTTATGCACCCATGTGGATTGAAAATCTCAATAGTGAAGCGTATTTGTCTCGAGTAAAACAGCAAGTTCGAGAAAATTTGAAGTCACTCACTAGCGCTCCAAGCGTTGAGTTTGCAGAGGCGCCACCAGTTGCACTGCTTCCTGAGTTGGACGATAACGATTTGAATCCTGATGAAAGATATGGTGGGAGCAGAGGCTTAGATGCTCTTGTCTCGCACACCTGTGAATTTTACGATAAAGATTGAAGAGACCGCGTCGTATACATTACTGGCATGACATGTGCAGACATCGAAGCTGATGCGATCTAAGAGAGTAAGAATCAAAAACCTTGTCTTTCCTTATCTGTTGAGTTGTGATTGGTCACAGTCGCTTCTGGGGAGACATGGCATGAGGGGTTGTTTGTCGTGCGTTTGTGGGTGCGTCAGAAGTGCGCACCGCACCCGATGCGCATAACACGCTGAAACATATGTGCGATGACGTATTCAGTTTGTTTGAAGACTTAGACGGTTTTGGAGCCCGTGTATATGTTGCTCAGACGTGCAGAGAAACAGACAAAGCATGCGAAACAATGTTCATCGAATTTGTGTTAAGAGCACACTCGTTGTCGCAGCAGTAGGCCTATCCCGACTCCCGCACCACACCTTTTTTTTGTTCGACGGGTATGCATACCTTTCGTAAACGATCGCACCAGTGAGCCCATCAAGGATATCGTACCGTGAGGTAGCCATTTGAAAGCTGACGCCGCGCGCCGAAGGTTCTGCGTGTAGTGTGTACAATTTCTTGGCACATGTACCAGGCAATATTGGAATATGTAACAGTCTATGGGGCCATATTCTTTGATTACGCGCGTTACGTGCGCTAGGCCCGACGCGAAACTTCCAGCTCTCAAACTGTTCTCATGCAGCCGTGTAAACGCTATGTCCAAACCATGAGACTCAAATCCCGTCGTCCTATGACGTGCAGCACGTGTGACGTTCATGAGTATGCAACGCAACAGCTCGAATTGAGCTTTGCTCACGATGTATCTTCATTAAATTTCGCTACGAACGCAAAAGGTCACCGACGAGTTCGGAAAGTGCGATACAAAACAGTGCTCTCATCGTCACTCAAACTCGCCAACGGTTACCTTTCAGGAACAAACATTGATCGCGTGCGCGTGTACCCTGATAAACGTAAAAGTTGACCATCTACACGCCACCACTCGCGCTCCGAATTCCTGCCGTAGCGACGCCGCGTCGAGTAGTCCGCGCGCACGGCATCGGTTGCGCCACCACCTTCAGGCCGGTGACTGAGCTTCATATAATTTTGAAATTATATTATTTCAAAATCATATGAAATACGTCACTTTTTGTCAACGCGATTTTTAATGAAGTTGCAAAATAAAAACTATAGTGCTCGCACGAATTTTGTTCTCAAGCTCGCTTAAGCTTCTCGACAAACCGACTCTTAAGTTGTCGCCGACACGCGGTGTCGTCGAGAGGTTTTTGCGTTGCAGAGTCAAGATTCATGTCAGATGGCTGGCGATGCTTCAAAGAAAATGGAAAGCGCAGGCTACGCATCGAGTGATATGGGTTCATTATCACTAGGCTTCTTGGCGATTCAAGAGGCGACTCGTGAAAAGTTTTTACTGGCCGCGGGGGTCCGCTTAAGTGAAGAGCGACTCACCACCAAGCCGCTGCCGCGATTCCCCGAACCACCGACGAGAAAAGCTCATTGGGACCATGTGCTGGAAGAAATGTCGTGGCTCGCTAAAGACTTTGAACGCGAGAGAAAATGGAGGTACGTTAAACACTTTGTTGAAGAGATTTCCTCTCAGTAGTTTCTATGACAGGTACAATGCTGGGCGCAGATATTCAACTGCCGCCGCTCGTCGGGCTATTTGTAGTGCACAGGAACGCTCCGAAAAGTCAGAACGCAGTCAGCAGCTATCTCGGAAGCTTGCTGCTCGAGTTGCACGAGAGGTGGTGACGTTTTGGAACAAAATAAATAAGGTTCGGCTTCTTATTCTGTCTAGTCTTTACCTAAGAATGTTCTACAGGTTATACAATTTAAAGATAAGTCATCTGTTGAGTTCAAACAGCAAGTCGAATTGGAACGACAGCTAGGTGAGTTTGCTTGCATACTCTGCACAAAAACATTTTTTAGCGCATGACTGTAGATTCTCTTGTGTGTAAAACTGAACATTTCGCGAGTGCATTGTCTACGATGTTGACTGACAAGAAGAATGATCTAAACTCTGGTGGTTTCCGGAACTTAACGGACGAGGCTCGAGAGGCTGTTGGTGCTGAAGAGGAGAAAAAATCAAGAGCTCAAGATTTGCTAAAAAATGCCTGTGATAGCACACTTTCTGAGCTTGTTGAATCGCCTGGAGCAGTTCCCAGTGCGATGAACGAAGACGCTTTTCTAGACTTAGAAGTATCTCTTCATGGATCGATTAATGAATATAAACCGAGTGGTGAAGAGGACTGGGATGACACTGAAACATTTGACGAACAAATGCGTCTAGAAGGAAGTTTGGAAAGGGTTGATCCTTCCGTGGAACTGCAAGAGTTACAAGACGAAGCAATGATTCCGATTGAGGAACTTCTCAAGCATTATAGGTTGCGAGAAAACGAAGGCGTGGCTGTATCACATGGCGACCGATTAAGCTCAGATGTGGCAAAGAATCCTCCGAATCAAGTTCGGTCGAATTTGCGGTTCACGACACCGTTCCTCCTCAAACATGAACTACGAGATTATCAACAAGTTGGCTTGGAATGGTTGGCAAGTTGTCACACGACTGGAGTAAATGTGATGCTGGCTGACGAGATGGGGCTAGGAAAAACTATCCAAACTATCAGTATGTTAGCACATTTAGCTTGTCAGCATGGCATATGGGGACCTCATCTAATAGTCGTTCCAACGTCGGTAATGGTGAATTGGGAAGTTGAGTTCAAGAAGTGGTGCCCAGCTTTGAAGATATTGACCTACTTTGGATCTCAAAAAGAGAGAAAACTCAAGCGCACAGGTTGGAGTAAGCCACATAGCTTTCATGTCTGCATCACAACATACCGTTTAGCGGTTCAGGATCAGTCCATATTTCGAAGAAAACGATGGCACTATCTCATTCTTGACGAAGCCCACATGATAAAAAACTGGAAATCTCAAAGATGGCAAACTCTGTTGTCGTTTGAAAGTACTCATAGACTGCTGATCACGGGAACACCACTTCAGAATGACATTATGGAGTTGTGGGCGCTGTTGCATTTTTTGATGCCCACTTTATTTCAATCCCACTCTGAGTTTAAGAGTTGGTTTTCAAGCTCTCTGATAGGTATGTCAGAAGGCCGTTTAGCTGTCGACAAGAAGCTGACGTCGAGATTACATGCTATTCTTCGTCCCTTTATATTGAGGCGTTTGAAGCAAGATGTTGAGCGTACCCTTCCGGATAAAGTTGAACACATCATAAAGTGTAGACTTTCTAGGCGACAAAAGCGCCTTTATGACGAATACATGTCTTCTCAAGACACCGTCAAAACTTTGGCTTCTTCTAATGCGATGGGAGTAATGAACTGCTTGATGCAGTTGCGAAAGGTTTGCAATCATCCAGATCTGTTCGCAGGCCGAAGCATCATTTCTGCTTTTGATATGCCACAATCGTTACATTTTGATAACCCTTCACTAATAAAAAGTGGTGTGGTTTCCTATCGTAACTCACATCTCGTATTCCATACTAGCACTAAGAGACTTTGTGGCAAATTCAAGTCAGAAATGCCTCCTTCGTTGCTGACGCAGTGCAAGGGGTCAAATATTGTCACTCATCAACTCGAGTTACATAGAATCAGACAAGATCTACAGACGAAGCACATCGACGCACACGATACGAATGAGTTGCCTGTTCATTTCCCGGTGCTCAGCTTAGATTTGTTGCGGAACTCGACAAGGATATTGCTTCTTGACACGCAAAATATGCACTTTTTAGTGTTGAAATTCATGTTTCGAATTCCAAAGGTACGGGCAAGGTCCCCATCGGGATCATGTGCTCAAGCATTAGAGTTAACTGAGAGCGCACTTAAGTTGAATGAGTTACTTCGCTCCATCCGAAGTCTAGTTGTCAGGACACAGTTGGTTTTCCCAGATGTCAGACTTGTTCAGTTTGACTGTGGCAAACTTCAGGCTTTGGCTGAGTTATTGCGTACTCTCAGGACTGGAGGACATAAAGTTGTGATCTTCACTCAAATGACAAGAGTTTTAGACGTTTTGGAGAAGTTCCTGAACTTGTACAGCTATAGCTACGTACGTCTAGATGGCACAACAAAACCGGAACAGAGACAGATTCTGATGCAACGCTTCAACGCAGATTCAAAGCTTTTTGCCTTCATTCTTTCCACTCGTTCCGGGGGCTTTGGAATCAACCTAACCGGGGCTGATACAGTGATATTTTACGATTCCGATTGGAATCCCGCGGTTGATGCGCAAGCTCAAGATCGCTGTCACAGGATTGGACAGACACGCCAGGTTAATATTTATCGTCTTATTTCTGAAGACACTATAGAAGAGAATATTTTCAACAAAGCTCTACAAAAGCGGGAATTAGATGAATTGGCCATACAAAACGGCAACTTCAATTTGCATGCATTAACCACTCAAGGTCTGCTATTCGATATGTTCTGAACAACAATGAAATTAATTTTTGAGTACTAGAAGCAACCAAGATTGCATGTCCAGTTGAAGTTGAGGATTATAAGGTACGTCTATGCGTTTGGAGTCTTTTCGCCACCATCTCGATTTTACATCTCCCACCTTTTTAGATTCCCGACGAGCAAGCTGATAAAGAATTTATTGAGTTATGCTGTCGTCTAAGGCCAGTTGAACGTTACGCACTGGTACACTTTTTCGCCGTTGAAAACTATTTTTATTCATAGCGTTCAACAGGATTTCACTCAAAGAAAAATTTATTGACGCGTGTTACTTTAAGCAAACGGAAATGCTTTCCTCGATATCATCTCTCAATATGATTAAAATATATTCTAGCATGGACCAACGTCATCACACGTCAGCCTTCCCTCAATTTTTTCCTGCGACGTCTCGCTTGCGCCTTGCTAAGCTTGCAAGGTTCGTTCGTATTAACACTACATGTCGCCGCATTTACTGCTACAGGTACAGGTAGTTGTTCCCTATCTTATTTTCGACCGAGTCTGTTAAAACTTCGCCAAAGAACTCACCTCTGTTGTGCACAAGCTATCATCTGTGGACGAGTTGCCTGAGTTAACGCAGTGATTCAAGACGCTGGCGGTAGAAATAATCTTTCCGAAGTACCTTGTGCACGCTGGGGTGTTCACTCACGGCTCTTTCGTAAACGTTTCGCACTTGCTATGATAGAACTTAATCAGAAAAGAGGTCAAAATAACGACTCCGTCGCACCGCAATGGTAGGTGGTTGTCTAACGACATTTTGTTGAAAGGGGCGCTGTGGGGGGAATTGTATGAAACCAGAACCTACAACTCGGGTTGGATCCTGGAGGGGTTATAAGGTCATGTAAGTTACCACGTGTGCGCATCAAAGACGTTAAGTACCTCTATTCGCATGGTGGCGTCATCCACGTCGCTCTGACTGTACATCTCGCGAGAAGAGCTGCTCCTAACACTTGAGTTGAACCTTCGCGTTTGCTTCTGCTGGGTAAGCCAGTAAGGTGCAGCGAGTCGCCGAGTCAAACTTCATTTAGAGAAGAGAGATAACAATTTAAGGCTTACATAATCTTGTTTTATTATACATATTGTGCAGCCATAAAATTCACATACGGTACGTACTGCGTAATGTTGCGCGATGCACTTAATAGTATTTTTACCTTGTTGTTGTGCGTGCTGTACTAGTGGGGGGAATTTTACTGTTGTAATAACTTATGTGAATTTGTGCGCTTACCGGGGGACTTGCGCAAGATGGCCAAATACTGCTGCAATTTCTCCTGCAAAATCCAGAAAATTTTTGCTCCAGTAAAATTTCCCCCACCCCTGTTGCCGGGTTGGATGGATACTAAGTTGCGCTTTGCGTAAACCAAATGTTCGCTGTAGAGACGCACACTACTGTGTTCGACATCTTCGAGGTCCAACATGCGCCGCGCTTGGAGACAGCGGCATCACTTGATTCACCGCCTTAGAGTTGCCCGCAGTTTTCCGCCCGAAAACCACGGCTGCAACTTTTACAACGGTATGAGGCGATACTTTTCGGAAGTTACGGTAGATGAAACACCTACACCGTTGCGCTCAAATTATGCATACGACATGAGTACATCGAAGAACGGTAGACTTTCTTGTTATTCGTCTTCAATAACCACGCTTAGAAAATATAGTCTCGACGCAAATGAGGGGACCAGGTTTCAGGAAGTGGCTGATAGAACGCTGGCGCACGCACATGATATTATAGACAAATGGTTGGATGACAATAGCCTGGAGGATTGCGATATCGCTTACGATATGGGCGTTATTACGCTGTCACTCGGTGCAAAAGGTACTTTCATTTTAAACAAACAATCACCAACTCGTCAGATATGGCTATCCTCTCCTGTGAGTGGTCCTTCGCACTATTACCTTTGTCGAAAGACTCAAACCTGGCGGGATACAAGAAACGGAAGCGATCTATTCCGCACTTTAGAAAACGAACTTAGTCAGCTCAATGGTTTTGAGATCGATCTGAGTATCAATAGCTACAATAATTAGTATTTACAACATCGCTCAAATTTCTCCGCAGAAAAGTGTTGACCAGTAATACGCACTGGCATGCTATTTCTTTGCTAGACATCTTGAAATAGATTCTTTAAATTCTGAAAACATAGATCGTTTAAACTATTGACCACTAAATTTGCTTTCGATAACTCCCGATATTTAAACTTCTGACTGAGCATGACACATCGAACGTCTAGCTCAAGTGCTGCTTCAAGAGTTTGCAAACTGCTCCCTACGATTATCATTCGATCGAGTGGCCTATGTAGCAAATTCGACGCAAAAAGAATAGCTTCAGGATCGGGTAGTCCATAGCGTACATCTTCTGATGTCACAAGAGAAAGTATATTTGGACTTGTCGCACTAGCTACACCCACGTTTAGTTTTCCTGAAAGAAATCTTTGCACAGGTGAATCACTCAAAATTGATTTTACGTGTAATAGACTTTGCTGTGATAAAAGAACACACGGCACATTCAGAGAAGTTATCAAATCTAAAAACTCAACTGTTCCTGGCTGAATGCAGTCGCCAACTGAGGCAAGTTCCTCAAAAAAAAGTTCGTGCTTCCGTGATACCAGCCTGTTTATTTCTTGCGGATTACGACTCCATTTAAATACCTGAGAAACCAATTGATCTGGTTTTAGGGAGGCGTAGTGATGCATTTCATATTCTTGCGGCAGCTCAAGCCTTTCCTCGCGGGCAAGGGCGCGCCAAGCTGAACGATGTTCACTAGTCAAATCAGGCACGACTACTCCCTCTAACTCACAAACGACTCCAAACCAGCTGGTACCTAGGCGATTGAAGCGTTCAAGGGGATTTGCGAGGGGCAAAATAATATCTGAATCATCCCGTTCACTATCTAAGTTGCTAAACTGAACGTTCGACGTACTCGTGACTGCCACCGTACGTAAAGCCGCACGACAAGTTACGCGAGTTTTGAGGCAGGGTCTACCAACTTGCTTTGAACTTCGAAGGTATGCATCATATTTACAGATCGAAGAGATTTGCATTCTTGACAGAAAAGGAATTCAAAGCCCCCACGCGTATCACAGCACGCGCGTGCCCCCGTGGTGGAGCAACGACTGCGAAACTGGCGCGTACTACGGAAATGCAGTGTTTTGAATACGAAGTGGCCGACGCAGAGATTTTCAGGCAAAAATAAAACTATGTACAACAGACAGTTGTGCAGTTTTCCGTCATCATCAGCTGTCATGGCCCGGGGCAAAATACTCAACCAATATCACAGAACATAGCCCACTTCAACGTACAATACACGCGACGTGCAGACGATTTTTCGCCCAGTCCGCCGGGGCGTCCATGGCGGTTATAATACATTACACATATATGACACATCAACTACGAACCACCCCCAGATCAAGGTCCGCCGTAAAAACATCGTACGCACACTCGCTTAAAAGGGGGTGCATATGTAGTGCGCACGTTTTCGTGCGTGCACACGCTAATTCGCCCGGCGAAAAATTGCATCACTACATCGATGCAAAAGACATTATGCGACGGAGGGACCGATTCGCTCTTGTGTTGAGTGAAAAACAGTTATCAGGTGTTACTCTTACAAACACGCAAACCACTTGCAACTTTTAGCCACATCACTCACGACGAACTGACGAACTGACATCGATCGGCCCGTAGCTACCGAACAGCATATTCTTTACGAAGATTACGGGACGCGAGTGGAATCACATTAGAGAACTTTTCAAGATTTTAGGGATTTTGATCCTCAGCCAGAGGCACGGATGACGAAGTCCAATTTATTGAAGGGTGTTTCAAACCGATTGAAGTCCAAAGGTCTCCAGAAATTAAGATGGTACTGTCAGTTGTGTGAAAAGCAGTGCCGAGATGAGAATGGCTTTAAGTGCCACTGTTTGTCAGAAAGCCACATTCGACGCGTGCACAACTTTGGAACGAATCAGCAGAGCACTGTAGCCGAATTTTCTCGAGCTTTCGAGCTCAATTTTCTCAAACATCTACAGTGCTCGTAAGTTGACAACAGTTACATCTCGCAGTTTTTAAACACTACCACAAATAGGTATCGACATACACGTGTGGAGGCGACCAGGGTATACAATGAAGTGATCTCTCACAAGGAACATATCCACATGAATGGTAAGCGAAGTGACCAGTTATTTCTTCAAATTTTAACCGTTTCAAATGTCAAGCAACAAAGTGGACGACGTTGACAGAATTCCTTAAACATTTAGCTAGTAAGGAAGGTTGCGAGATAGAAGAAACACCAAAGGGATGGTTCATATTGTATAGACCAACGGATTCAGAGGAAGCACTTCGAATGCGATTAAATAATAAGAGGGAGCGAGAAAATGTGAATGAACGAAGTATTGAAAAGGTGAGTATTGTCATTTTATGAACATGCACGTGTTGACTTGTTTTCACAAAATTTAGGTGATAATATCACAATCGAAGTCGTGTAAATCGAGTGCTCCGAATATTCCTTCTCCCAGTAAAATGCAAATGGGCAAAACAGTTCAAACTTTCACACTGAAACCCAAGCCAGAATGTATCAGTCACGCACAGGTTCAATTGAAGAAAGCCTTTTACGTGCGTTTAATGAAAAAATTTGCCAATAGGAAGCTTTAGATTGTCAGTGGATATGCGTCGGGCTTGTTGTTAGGGTGAAAGCGAAACAATCATTAGGCAAAGGGGTGGTATCGGCCATTAATCGGTTGCACCTTGTTACGGTATCATTTGCAATTGGAATATTTCAAGAATTCTCGCAGGCAGAGCTAGAGCCAGTCGTACCGGTAAGAATTCATTTATAGAACTAACATTAACAAATAAAGTTTCGTTTCCTAGAAAATCGGTGCATCTGTTTTCATAATTTCAGGTAGTTTGAAGGGTGCAAAGGCAGAACTCTTAGGCATTGATTTGAAACGAAAAGAGGTGAGTGCTGTAAAGTAGTTATCACAGTGTGACTCACTCTTCCCAAGGCGAGAATACAAATGGTTGATGATGGTCATCGAGCTGATAAGATTGTCGGCCTGAGTGAGATCTGCAAGTTTGAAGAATCCAGACTTGTCGGATTAACTTCAACCGAACAAACACATGCGCTTGCGTAGTTTTTGTATTATGGACAGCTCACCACAAATTCTTTCTAAGATACCTTAAACGCGACTCAGACGCCCGGTTTCATGTGTACTTGCGTCTCCATTAAGCATCGTTACACTGTAAATACGCGTTTACGCGTGTGCGTGTGCTATTCACTGACTTACTCACACCAAATTTGGCCCAGTTTATTTCAAACAAACGCTTACTCTGTAACGTGGATTTTTTTACGAAGTTCAAGTAACAAGTGTCACACTGGCGTCACTAGGTGGAACGTGTGCGTTCCTCACCAGTATCGTTGTCGCGTCATTACAGCTATCGCACGGCCGACGTTTAACATACATGCTGAAAAATTGAGCCACAGCGCAACGAATAGAGCATGTCAGAACACCCAAACGTTGCTAAACGACCTAAACTCGAGTTTTCTCAGTTCCCTGCTACTGAACAGATTAAGAGTAAATCTTCTAGCAGTACGACGAAAGCTCCGAGTGAATTATGGGTTGATAAGTACAGGCCGCGGCAACTGAGCGATCTGGTCGGTAATGCGTCGAAAATAAACTTTCTGAGAGAGTGGTTAGCAAGCTGGCAGGTAAATCATAACAAAGGGTCTCGTACTCCAAAGGCTATCATCATAAGCGGTTCTCCTGGCGTTGGAAAAAGTACAGCTGCGAAACTTATCTGTGACAGCTTAGGTTTCGTCTTTTTCGAAGTGAATGCTAGTGATTCTCGAAACAAGTCTGGAGCAGTCGTTGCTGAGGGGATAAGTGGTAGTCTCAGTAGCAAAGTGAGAGAAATGGTTACAAACACCACTATGAATATTGATGGTACGCCAAAACGTATGGTATTAATAATGGAAGAAGTCGATGGAATGAGTAGCGGAGATCGTGGCGGTGTCACTGAGCTGATCAGTATGATAAAACTGACAAAGATTCCAATAATTTGTGTGTGCAACGATCGATACTCTCCACGTTTGAAAAGTCTTCTACCCCACTGTGAAGATTGCGCTTTCCAACGTCCGATGAAGCAGCAAATTATCAAACGCATCGCGCATATAGTCAGTATAGAACGAGTGAGTGTGACTCAGAATGTTTTAGAAACTCTAGTACAAACGTGCGAGAATGATATTCGTCTCATACTCAACCAGCTACAGATGCTTCAAATGGAGACGAGAGCCGATATTGCTCTGAGTGGCATTACGGTGAAAGACGTGCCTGGAAACCCGTTCTCTATAGTTGACAAACTTTTCAGTTCGCCTGCGTGCGGTGCCTTGCACGTTAGAGAGCGGTTGGCGTTGTCAGAATCCGAACTCGTGCCTCTGTTTGTGCAAGAGAATTACATCAACATGCGGCCTAGTGATACTCAATTCGATCGATTACAGCTTCTTGCAACAGCAGCGACGAGATTATCTGATGCAGATACGATCGGGAAAGCGGTTTATACGGAACAGCGTTGGTCACTGTTACCAGCATTTGTAGTTTGTGGTACTATTTTACCATCTTCAGTCATGGCTGGCAAACGAGAAATATTATCAAATTCAGCCGGGGAACGCAATTTCAATCGTTTTCCAAGTTTACTTGGTAAGTTGTCTAGTCGCTCTAAGATAAACCGTCTGTGTAGCGAAATAGCCTTGCACTTCTCAACGAATAGGTCATGTGCAGAGACAAGCACTCAGCTTCGTCTTGAATATTATCCCACACTTCGACTCAATACCCTGCGAGCGATGACGTTCTCGAACAAAGGAGGCAGAGAACACGACGGTATCGATGAAATAATCTCTTTCATGAAAGAATATGATCTCACGAGATCAGACTGGGAAACACTGCACGACTCAACACGACTAAATGGGAAGGGTCCAGTTTTTCAACAAACCACAACTGTCCTGAGTAGCAAGATCAAATCCGCTTTCACCAAGGCTTGTAAAAAGCACTTGAAATAGACAACGTATATTCGGAAATAGAGTCGCAGTGCATCATAAACTATTTACTGTTCTCGCCTGTCGCCTTGAGACAGCCATCAACAAGTTTGTGTCCAAGTTTTGTAAGAGAAGATCATGCCATTCCTCAAGACTGCTCGTTCTAAGAAACGAATCCTGGATCTTAGTAACAACCTGTGAACCATAACGCCTAGTTCGCTCGTGACTATCGTTCGCCTTCGTCGATTTCAGGCAAGGACTTAACTTTACTTGAGTAGTTCGTACCAATTTGAAGGACTCATGGAGCAACTGGATATAGAATTCACTAAGTTCTTCCTATTAGTGGATTAGGACAGTAAAGGGGATGACTTAATTATCCTACTTGAATGTTATCAACTTTCTGCAGCGCCAGATCCATTGCAAAAGCGACTTGTGCTCGAAAAGTCGGCCGAATATGCGACGTCAAAAGCAAAGCAACCTCAACTACATTTACCGTTGGAAGAACGGCTATCAACGACCCTAAAACTGAATGAGCTTGAGCCATGATGAACTTTTTCTCGAACGAGCTTTTGTTGATCACCGACAGTAAAATACACGAGTCAGAACCATCGACAAAACGATTAATATCACCCTTCAAAGAAAGAACGAGTTCTTCTATGCACAAAAGTGCGGCTTTCACGACCGCGCTTCTTAGGTTAGTTAAACAAGTCACTACATGTGGTACTAATTGGTTAACTTTCTCCTCTATCAAAAAGGCGTGGAATTTCAATATTCTGCGGAACTGTAGGAGCCCCTCACACAACTCCTGCCAGTTTGTTGAAAGCAGTTGCCTTTCAAGTAACGTAGCAACGTCACTTGGGTTTGAGAAAGGCTGCAGGTCACTAGACAACACGTGAAAGTCAAGGCTGTGGCTCTCGTCACCTTGCATCGTTCGTTCAAATATAAAAATGGGCCAGGGGTGGGCGACTCGCGTGAGTCTGCCGTAACGTCTGTAAAGAGTAATCGCACGTTCACTGGACAGTACTAAAAGTTGTCCGTTTCATAGTTCTAGAACTAGCAGAGAGTGCCAATGGTCCAAAAGTATGAGCCGTATGTCCGAGATCTTTTGCTAAAAAGGCGCCCGTGCGCTGATCGCGAAACTATAGCGTAAGTTGCCCCAAAGTATTGGAATTGCAACTGCATCGCAAGCGCATAAAAAATCACTCTCACTGGAAATCGGCAACTGCGCGAGAGAGCGCGAAGTCCCGCGTTAGTGCAGTTGGAACTTGAAACGCTAAATACACACACGTGGTCTGCATGCTAAGCTCATGCAGCTTACTCCGCATATTTGCTCGCTTTAACATCATGCGCGTGCATACGATTCAGCCATGATGAGTGTGAAGCGCGAATTGGTACGCCTTCGTAAACTATCATTTCGTATGCTGGCTGTTTTAGCTGCGATAGTCGCTACAGTAAGCTTATATTTAGCCCAACGCGCTGGGCTAGCAGCTCCGTTTATGCTTGGACCACCTGAAAGTTCTGGGATATTACGCACTATTGCAAAAGAATCCAAAAAAGCTCCTTTAAAAAGTTGTGCTGAAGTGATTCTAAACTTAATCAGCGAAAAGACTTTTTTTCACGAGTTACGTCTACCAACAGATGGGACATATAGATCACGCCCGGGTCATTGGTTTCATTTCAGTGAGTATCACGTTCCCATGCACGCGAAACTACGCAGAGTAGGCTTGTTACCCAAAGGTAAAGACTATAAAACGATAGTTCTCAGGGTTCCACAGAGTAAATGGATTACAGATATGAATCCCATGACTCGACTTTACTTGTCTGCGGCATACTCTGATGGAGGCGCTAGAAATATACTTTTTGTGCCACCGGATGTTATCAGTAAAACACAGACAGGAATGGTTTTTGATGACGTGCGCCTTCTTAAACTCTCTTGGTTGTCTTCAACGTTTCAGTCACTACAGGAGAAGTTTGTTTTAAATGCTTTGAAAGACTGCACAAAGCAGCAGCTTGAAGGTTTGCCCCTCCATCTTGATGCCAGTAACATAGGCACAAGTAATAGTAAATCAAATCTACTACTTGGAGCGAATAAAGCTCCAATTTATTCCTGGTTGAGTCAGCCAGAAGAAGCAGAATCCTTTCGTGGGAGCATACAAAAACTTTGCGATGCGTCACACTCAAAAGCTCTTCAGTCTTTAGTCGAGCTTCCGCCATCGTTTGCCGAAGCTCAATGTCTGCTTCATGATGTCACTGATAAACGACACGCTGTCATTTATCAGCGAGATAGGACACGGAAATTTATTCATTTTGATGAAATGAAGGAGCGTATTGGACAAATTCTGGGTGCGCAATGGACAGTCAGCGTTATCATCCACAACGACGGTAATCCACCGTGCTTGATAGTTCAGTGCCTGACCAGGGTAGACTTGCTCATCACACCACATGGTTTCCAGTCGATGTTGAATATGTTTCTTCCGAGGAAGTCTTACATGATAGAGGTATTTCCTACGCGATACTATTGGTCTGGTTACAAATCGTTAGGACTAGCTTGGGACGTTCAACACGCTTGGGCACAATCCGCCCCACTTACTACACTTGCCTACACTTTAGCGTCGTTCACTACTACTGATTTCTGCATGCAAATCTTTTACTGCAGATATTTAGCTCGCAAAGGAAATGTTCTCATGGATGAGACGGGTCTCGCTCAGATCCAGCGAGTTAGAAACATAATCGAAAATATAGAGGAAACTACAGCGATCGAGCTATCGGGTGTGATCGAGCGGGAGCAGTGTCTTCGCGAGTGCGGCCATGACTCAAAATGCGCGTCTTTCTCTTTCGAATCGCACAATTTGTCTTCTTCAAGGTGTATTTTTAGGCAGGATCCGCTACAAGGTGAAAGTGGCAACGACCAAGTAGGAACTGGGGTGAACAACAAACGCTGCTGGTCTCCGGGCTGTAAATAATATCATAGATGGTATCAATATCTGGCTATCGTATTCTCACGTACTCGAGAATTCAAGGGTGCTAATATGGCTCAACAATGTTGCCAGCGTGAGTCAATTGCCTAGCGGACTTCGGATTACTTGGTGACTGGTGACTTCATTGTCTTTGCATGTACAATTCTTTGCATGGCGAAACTAAAGACCGCAACGACGGCCTTAATACTATCTAGAACTTCAAGAAAGCAAAGATTCAATCAAGTTCTCTACATTTGGCACACGTAGGTCCTGATATGTCTGACCACAGCCAACAAACAAAATTGGAGCGCCGGAAGCGTGTACCATGGACAACGCAGCACCAATCTTATCATCAATAGTATCGAATTTCGAAATAAGAATGGCGTCTATCAAACGCTTACGTCCCTTCCTATCAAAATCCTGCAGTGCAGCGTTGAACTTTTCAAGCTGATCAACTGCCTCATTACCAACGAGAGCCTCACCAACGAAAAGTACGAGGTCCGGTGAATTAATATCAATCAGTTTCGATAACGCTCGCATTAGTGGTTCATTATCTTGCATGCGGCCAGCAGTGTCGATCAGAACGACATCCAAACCTTGACGTTTCGCCTGCATGACGGCTTCTTGTGCAATAACTGCTGGATCTTTCTGGTAACCTCGTTCGTATAGCGGCACCTCTAAACGCTGGCAGTGTGTTCGAAGTTGTTCCACAGCTCCAGCCCTGAATGTATCGCATGCAGATACCAGAACGGATACATTATTTGCAAGTAACCAATTCGCTACTTTAGATAGACTTGTACTTTTCCCCACACCATTCACCCCTATAAACACTATGACATAAGGCTTTTTAATTGCTCTGGCTGCAGATATCCTCGAAATGAGGTCGATTTCTTCCACAGGCATTAGGATTCGACGCAGGGATCTTCTAACGGCGTTACGAAGTGCTGATTGCATCGTTTCTGTAGCAGATATGGTTGAACCAAGTAGCGTAGCGCGAGTCATATTGCAGATGAGGTCAGCACTTGACGAAGCTACGTTCTTTTGCAACATTGCAGCTTTCAAATGAGCTAGAACGTTTGTCAAGTCATCGTCGCGCAGTGACCTTCTACCAGTAAAGTTTTGAAATGAAGTCGTTCTCGAAAACCGTGCTAGCCAACTTCCATTACCATTCAGACTTGCTGCTGGATCACCAGAACACTCACCCAGCCGTTTATCATTTCTTTTGTGCTGCATATGGGCAAACTTAGCAGGTGAGCGATCAAATTTCTGAAAACTTTTTTTTTCAGTCGCGGCAGAGTTTACTCGAACAGCAAAACCCCGGTCGGTATATCGACTTTTACTTTCACTCAGGCTGGGAAAGTCATCTGCCTCGTCACTTGCCCTCGCTTTGACATCGTACTCACCTTCCACTAATTGGCAAGTAGGTTGGTGGTGCAAGTAGGTTGGTGGTGGCGTTTGTAGTTGATCTACAAGAGGCCTCCAACCAGAAAGACGACTTGCTATTGAGACGCATGTGTCACTGTGCTTTTCTTGCGTGCGAGCTAACTGATCAACTATTTTTGTTTTACACTCATTGTAAACTGTTTCCATAAGTTCCAAGGAGCGTTCAAGTGGCGTACCATACGCAAAATCTGCAACGAAGACCAACGCGTGTTCAGCATCATACCTCAAGTGCGTTGTAGAGGAGTTTTTGTCCGATTTGGCGAACGTAAAACTCGGGCCTGTGTGGCCCTCTATTAGAAAAGTGTCTATCAGTGTGTTCGGACTGTTCTTGAGAGCACCGTCATCAGAGCGCCACGAGAATATAGCCAGGCCCGTGTTGTGAAAAATAGACAGACCTTGTAGCATGGACACTCAAAAGCGGATATGTATGGCGCGCTTGGGCCAAACGTCTGGCGAAACAACGCATCCACCGATTACCTATGTTCAGATATCATCAGTCCAGATCGTAACGGTTGACGCGAGGCAAAACGAAAAAGCACGTATAAAACTTAAAAATACATAGATAAAATAAAATACACACAGTATCCACATGGTCATAACCAGGTCCCTTAATTTACACTCTGCTATCTCTAAACCAACGGGTATCGAACGTTCGAATATATTACACCAGACATCAGTACGTCACATCAACAGAATAGTAGAAAGGGATTCACGGCGAATTGCAAAAACAATACGAGAACTGAACAGGACAGACGGTTTTCGTTGACAGTAACGAACTGCTTTACTGCCCGCCGCACGTTGTCAAACAGTCGACAATCTTCGGTTGGGGGAATCACAGCGAGTTTAAAAATATTGCGGGCGCTCATGCCACTATTCAGTTTCGCGCTCCCTTGACCGAACGAGTGCAAAACAACTACCGTCGTATGGCGAACAACGAGAGAAAACAAGTTTGCCGCCACGACAGGTGAAATCTTCCTGAGTCATTTCTTCAAGGACTTTCATTTAATGATCCATCATTTGCTAGTTCATTGAACACGCTAACCATACGATTCATGACACTGTTGCAGAACAGTGGTAATTCTTGCATCGATCTGAACGCTGCTGCTGCCAAACTAGGAGTCCAGAAACGTCGGATTTATGATATAACAAACGTGCTAGAGGGAATAGGACTCATCCAGAAAACCTCGAAAAACGTAGTACGGCTCAGACAGCAACTTCAGAAACATTCAGGCGAATTTCCGTTAGAGCATTCAACTAGAAAACAAGAAAAAACACCTTCAAGATGTGACAAATCCTTTCGTGGGTACACCTTAAATTCAACGGTTTCTGTATCCAACATATTAGACGGCTTGATGACGGATATCATGTACAAGGCAAGTTGTTACTTTCATAAAATACCATTGATAACAGCCTTTGCTGTCGCAGGATGTTCTGAGTGTTCCTCAAGTGTGTTTCACTCAAACGCCGTGTCTTCAAAGGGAGAGCGTCATTGCTGTCCGTGCACCCAGTGAGACAAGCCTCGAAATACCCGAGTGTAGAGCGAATTCTATCGGTACAGAGCATCAGTATAAAATTCTACTAACGTCAGTATCCGGTCAAATAGAAGTCTATGCATTCACAGCAGCATTAGCGACGAACGTTAGTGTACAGCAGGGTCACGGTGAGCAAGGAATTTTCATCTGTGAACATCATTGATTATTTCGTTAGATGCCTTTGATAAGGGGATTACAATCAATATTCATGATCAGTCGACAGTTTTCACTGACAACTGTTTTGGAGAGGATAGCAAAAACAGCGTGGCAGAAGTGTATACTGCTTATGTTAGACGTTGAACTTGAACAGTAGTACATCACCCTCTTGCACGATGTAGTCTCTACCTTCCAATCTCCAAAGACCCTTTTCCTGAAAATATTTATGTCAGCAAGACCGTCAGCACTTTATTGAGCTTTATTTTACCTTCGCACCCGGATACCCACCACACGCAATAAAATCATCAAAGCTAACCGTTTCACACCTGGATCTTTCATGTGAGGACATTCTTTCTTATGGATTTGGGAGTACGGACTTGATAAAACCTCTTTCAAAGTCGGAATGAATGACGCCTGCGGCTTGAGGTGCTGTGGAGCCGCGCTAAAGAGCTGTCAATCGAAAATCAACATTATTTCATGCGCCAATACCGTGATTGTCCATGCTCTAGTTTCTTTTTCACCCGTTGTAAAGTATGTCTGTAAGCCCAGTTGGTTGTATGTTGCTCTGATCTAATTTCGCAATGGATCATCAAGGCAAATTTCAATCAAGTAGAAAGTTTACCAGAGTCTGTAGCCCACTGTGTTTGAGGCCAAGCTCTTCTAGAAATATCTCTCTCTCGTCTTTATCCAATTGCATTATTTCAGATTCTACCTATTCGAAGCGGTACTTTAACTTATTTACACTATTGCACCTCGGACGTACCTGTGCTGATACCAAAACTACATTTGAACCTTCTGTGGCTGCAATCTGCTTGAGCTTTTGCAACTGTGAGTTGTCAGAACCCTGGCCAAACTGTCTTTTTCCAAAGCTAGATCTTACGGCAAAATCATCACCTGGTTGCGCAAATCGGATTCGTTTACGTTTGCCGCATATATGCACGGTTTGATCGTGAGCAAATTCAAATCTGCCACACTTGCAAGCTCTTCCTAAGTGATGAAAAAACTGAGCCACTGCATTCGCAACGTAGTGCAACAAATTACATTTGATAACGAAGCCGACCTTGCTGGGAGACCAGATTCAAGAGTTATTCTTAATTTTGCAAGTGCAGTGTTCTTGTCTTCGAAGTTTGCAACCTTGGATATTTAGGATGAGAGTATAGCTAAAAGTTAAACAAACTGACGCAAACCTTATTTCGAGATTTGGTAGTACGCTCAAGCGCTCTCTCGACGTGAGCCAAATCCGATAACACTAACTCAAAGTTGATGACTGCGATATCCCGCTCGGCGTCCACGCTCCCATCAACGTGTATGATCTGAAAACGTATGATTGCAATTCTTACATAAAAAATTATATTATACATACATCTGGGTCATCGAAACAACGCACAACATGCACAATAGCATCACACTCCCGAATATTCGAAAGGAACTTGTTCCCAAGCCCTTGACCCTCAGCGGCGCCCTAAATATAACGAATGAACCGATCATGGGTTTGGGAATCAATCAAATTGAACCTTTACGAGGCCTGCAATGTCGACAAATTCCACAGCAGCTGGAACAAGTTTTGCTGCCTTTGATATTGCAGCTAGGGCCTCTAATCGTTCATCCGGAACGTTGACGATTCCAAAATTTGGTTCGATTGTACAAAAAGGGAAGTTTGAGGCCTACGATATGATTTCTACACCCTTGAAAACAAACAGAACCTTAAACTCACCTGTGCAGAGCTGTTTTCAACCAGTGCGTTAAAAAGCGTACTTTTACCAACATTTGGCAATCCTGGACGAATGTTAGTTAGGTAGGAAATGTGGAAATCACGTTACCTACCAACTAGACCAGTTTGCAGTGCCATGGATATCGTTGACGTATGAATACTGCGGTTTTGTCGTTTACCCTGATTCCAACATCGTTAACCAGAACTTACTCAAAGATATAAACACGTACAACCCGTACAAATTTGACGCGGCGAAGTGGGCTCCTTAAAAGGATGCTTGATACGCGGAAAGCCATCTGAGTGATCGTCGAAACTGCAGAAAGGCTTCGTGCGGCCAATTTTTGGCCTTATCTCAGCGCAGCAGCAATTAGCAAAGTTGCCCAAAACCTGAAAACAGAACAGAACAAAAATGAGTCCGCGTGCATCGTTTAGGATGATTTCTCCATCCCGTCGAGCATATGCCATATTCCCACCCTGATTGTGTTATCACTACGCTGTCGCGGCCCTACTAAAGTCATGGCGTAAACTATTAGCAGCAATAGCACATTCAGTATTGTCAATATTAGTCAATAGTAGCTATTTTATTGCGATATTGACAATGTGTAAACACACGCACGAGTAGCAATGCATGTTTCACAATTCGTTTTCACATATTGCGATAGATGTTTGACTATGTGATAGTTCTTTGACCATGTGATCATTCTATGCGGCATGGCAGCTTTTCTAGGGGTGGGGCTCTTGCGCAACGACCCCCAAAACTGCTGCAATTTCTCTTGCACTTGCATCTTGCAGGTGCAAAATGCCCACATTCCCAGATTAAGGTAGAAAGGCACCATGTGTCCGAAATATGGTCCGTATGTCCGAATTTTCGCTAAAAACACCCGCGTGTGTGGGCCCCAACCCTAAATCTCTTGCGCAAGACGCCCATAAACTGCTGCAATTTGCACCTGCAATTTTGCTCTTGCATCTTGCAGGTAAAAATTTCCCCCACCCCTAGCTTTTCTGGAACGCTGACCAGTCCGTGCTAGTCGACGGCTGACGAAACATTCTTTGGCACGAGGTGATCATTGACAAATGATCGCCCTTAAAACTCAAGCGTGTGGAATAACGAATCTAGGTAGAGCTCGACTGAAGATAGCCTCTCGTTATCGACGCGACAAGTCAGGTTTCAAAGTTACTTGTGCATCTCAACAACGACCGTTTTTCACAAAAGACTCAACTCGGACGCGTCTCCAAATTTTAAGCACTCAAAGAACGGAAATAATATTGAGCGCCACAAATGTCGAAATTAAAAGCCAGAATTCTTCTATCTACAGTGCAGAGTTCGTAAAAGTCCGCGCCGGTGTGTTCCTGAGGTGAGTTGAGTCGTATTGTTTCCGAAGAAAACCTGAATCGTATGTGCAGCATTTTACTTGGATATTCCTGCTACTACTTGACAAGAAATAGTTTGACATTTACAGCGCCAGCTATGGTCGCCACGCCTAATCTTGGTCTTGATATAACGTCGATAGGAGTGATAACGTCAATCTTCCCTATCTGCTATGGTTGTAGCAAATTTGTGAGCGGCGTTGTAGGCGACATGCTATCGCCTGCAATAATGCTTGGTGGTGGTCTCATGGCAACCGGTGTGGTATGTCACGGAGTCAAAATCTACCCAGTACAGTTCCTACGTGTTTGTTTTCAGGTGAATATCGCTTTTGGTGCAAGCAGTACTCTCCCTTTATTCTGTATACTTTGGGCAATGAACGGTATCACCAGTAATTTATCGTAAACATGAAGCTTGACTAGCTATTAGGAATCTTACAGGGGTTTGGAGCCCCCAGCTGCGCGAAAATACTTACCTCGTGGTTTGCTGCTCAAGAACGGGGAACTTACTGGGTACGCATAAAAATTTTGATTTCGATTTTATTGAAGTTCCTCCTTCAGGGTATGTGGAATATTGCCCATAATCTTGGGGGATTTGCAGCGCCCATATTGGCAGGAACAGCCGCTAGAACTTTCGGATGGAGTGTAAGCTCATCATCACTGGTATTTGTTTTTTTGACTAAACTGCCAGCGAATAGTTTGGACTGTGGGCTCCTGGTGTCATAGCAGTCGTTGTTGGCGTCATTATCGTTTCTACGCTTCGAGATTCGCCAGAGGATCGCGGTTTTCCACCAGTCGAAGTGAAAGATGTACCTGGTATGTACGTGAACTCTCGAATTATTCTTTGTGTTACTTTCGATGTGTAGCACGTTCCAACGAGGCATCTTCAAGTGGTGATCAAAAATCAAGCAATGCTCTGATTCGAAATCTTTTCCGGAATGTTTTGTCTAATCCTTTCATCTGGTATCTTTAATTATCTTCCTTTTTAAGCTTCTTCTAAAATCTCCAATCTCTTAGGGGGCTTGCGTTCACATACTTTTGTGTGTATGTTGTGAGACAGGTAAACAATCAAACGAGTCAATTAAATGTGATTTAGTCATAATAATCGATAGGGTATCACATCGTGGTCCATTTTCTACCTTATCAAAGAGAAAGGAGTGCTAGACGCGGGTTCTGCAGCGGTACCATTTTGTATTTATCTTTCTACTGAGCAACTGTTATAGTAAAACGACCTGTAGGTTCGCGTTTCTGGTCTGGAGCTTGGGGGGCTCGTTGGAAGTTTACTCGCGGGAAGAATGAGTGATTGGTATATTGCCAATTCTTCGGGTGGTGCAGTTGGTAAACGTATTCAAGTGGTGATTCTATATCTTGTTGGGGTCGCAATTAGTCTCTTGGCATTCAGAGCAGTTCCAAGTGGTGCGTTGAATAAACTAGTTCACGACTTGAGACTTACATGGTATAGGACTGGCAAGTTTACAAGCAGTAATCGTTTTCATGATTGGCTTTTTCCTTTATGGGCCGCAGATGCTGATCGGTAAACGTGACGAATACAAATGTGATCATTTTCTTACTTGCTCTTCAAGGACTTTGTGGCGCTGAGATAGTTGGACGTCGTTCAGTTGGAGCCAGTGAAGGGTTTTTAGGTTGGGTGGCGTATCTGGTGCGTCATAATGCTGTATTTTACAAATTCAAGATTGAAAAAGCGCATTAGGGAGCAGCAAACGCAGGTGTACCATTATCTCTTCTTGTTCAGCAATATGGCTGGGATGCATTCTTTGCAGCTCTTTTAAGCGCAAGTGCAATTGGTGTCCTCCTTCTACTTCCCATCACAGGAGCCAAAAGTTATCTTCAAAGTAAATAAGAAGATGAAAGTAGTCACCCTACGATTTTTGAAAAGGGAACAAGAACACATTTGAGTGATCAAGTGACGATTTAATAAACAAACAAGACAACTAAACTACAACTAAGTGTGTGGACAACTGTAAGCACAAGATCCTTCACGTTAGATTCACTACAGAGCACTTCAATGGGATGTGATCAGAGATTTGCCTCAGTGCCACCTCTTCTTTCTTGAAAGCGCTCTTAACATGCTTTTTGCTACTCCGAGCTTGTTTACGACCAGCTTTTACGGCCGCCTTCCGCTCTTTTTTCTCCTCTTTTGTCTCTCCTTTACGGCTTATATTATGTCTCCACATACAGTCATACTCCTGATTTGCTGGCGATATCGCCGGCAAATCTACTGAATAGGTGGAATTTTGATTATCTTCGCGGTTAGACGTATGGCATGATTTAAGACCTGCGTTATCTGGAGAAATTGATTTGGATTGTCCGCTTCCTGAAAGTGAGCATTTAAGTGGTTTCGCACTTGGCCGAAAGCCAGAAGAAGAAAGTAGCCGTGGATGATGCTCTATACATGAGTACATACTCACAACAGATTCGCAATCCCACTTTGAACGAACGTTCGGCACGTAAGAGTCACTTAAGTGTGACAAATTTTGACACGAGCCTGGCACTTCTGCGGTCGGATTGATATTTATAGAACCTTTGCATACCTGCTTGCCAGTGACACGAATCGCTGCAAGTCTCTCGGCAACTTCGTCATTCTCAGTAGTTTTCAGTACGGTGGTGAGGACATCTAAGTCATAATAATTTTCTCGGGGCACCACTGAGGTTTCGTCTTTGGTATTCACGTCAGCATAACTTTGAACAAGTTTATCAAACATTTTGTCCTCACTAGTTGCAACAATGCCCTCGTTTATCTTAAGTAAATTTGAGCGGACTAATTGAACACTCTTTGTACGCGACTCTGGAACTTTCAATTTCGGTCCTTGGATTATTTGATGAAAGAAATCATCATATTCATCAGTGTAGTCGTCGTCTGAAGGGGTTGACTCTATCTCCTGGAAGCTTGACGCAATAGCTTGAACCTCAGAGCTTACTTCTTCGGTCTCAGAAGATCCTAGTGAAGTATTCTTGGTATCATTTGATGTGGGCAAATTGATGCTCAAAGAATTTCCCGTGCTACCAGTTGCACTAACAAACACAGCTGTGGGGTCAGTACCTATAGTTCTGAGGAAATGTTCTTCATTAACTTCTTCGGTGAGATCATCTGTCGTACCCATGCGGCTTGACCCCTCTGGTTTGAGGAGAATCCCCGCTAGAAGAGACTCGTGCGGTAGGTCGTCGCCATCTTCCGCAGCAAACGGCTTAAAGTCTACATTCAAGTCGGTTCTTAACCATGTGTGACCCCCACTTGACGGCTCAGGTTGTATCTCCTGCCTTGGGAGTAAGCAATACTTTGCAGCTGAACCAGTGATGAACTTCTTTTTTCGCATGATGCACTCTAAGCCTCGAACAGAACTACTTCAGGTAATCAAGCGACTTCCGGCTTCGCTGCCGCGAGCAACGTGTTCCGACGTTTCACCCTCTCCAGTGTGTTGCTCATGGCTCGTCAATTTTTGCCTTTCGTGGGTACGTACCGACGTAGATAGCTGTTCGAAGCCCATCCAAGTAATATGGTCAATATACTACTATCAATGCACCAGTGCAGTGCACTGGTGCAATTCTCGGACAATTCTACACTGAGTACAGAATTACAGAATACGCATGTGTACGGGGTGTGCCGGTACCGCGGCATCTAGACGATTCCAGTCCCGAATACTAGAATCTCCCTGGGGAAAAGTTTTTCCATGGCTAATAAGCAAAATCGCGTAATATCGTGTAATTCCGTCTAATATTGGTTGAAATTACTCTTATGCACACTTTGTAAGCACTTTTCAGATATCACGACGCAACGCGAATTATCAACATTTAAAAACACAGAAGACTATTGCAATAAACGTGACTTGTCAGATAATACACGTAAGTATTAGACCTTCTACTCCTATAATATGAATATCGTATAATACTACAAGAATGCCTATATGTATATTCTAGACATAAATGGTAACATCATGTGTAGAAAGGGCGTGGCTAAATCTCATGCCGAATCAACTTTTTATCGAAATAATGATCGTATATTAGAAACAGTTAAGTTAGTGTAAAAATATAAAAACGCCATAAAAGACCGAAAACACCACCGTTCCTGACTCAACGCTTCTTTGGGACTCCCCGGACGTGGAGCCACTTTCGGGTGTTTTCACCTTGTGAAAAATTTGTGAAAAACAACAGCAGCGACACCAGGGTGTGAAACGAAGCGACATGGATGACGAAGCGACGATGAATACAGCAGAAACACTTGAAACGATGACAATACACCTGCTCTCGGGGAATCAAGGACTTCCATAGTGCCGATTTGCCGACAACGCGCGCCATCAACGTTGCAACTCTCGTCTGGTGCTGACACGAATGGACTTGTCACAAGACGCTCCGAACCCTAGCTAGGGTTTGGCCAAACCCTAGTTAGGGTTTAGCATTCGTGAATGTCGACATCATTCGAAGATCAAACACGCTTACCGTCGAGCAGCGCGTATGTGAAACGCTTCCTGCGCATGATTTGAGCATCTGCTGTGGCGCGAACATCGGATCGATGCGTGTCGACGAGCATTTGGCGTCGATGAACATATGTAGGGTCTGGACGAGCCGAAGGCTCGTCTAGGTACCCTACCCCGGATCAGGGTTTAGCAACTTTTTGAATTATAATTGGTCGATGAGTCCCCCCCATAGGGTTTAGAACCACTCCGCCAATTATGACTCGTCACTCACCCCCCCTCCCCTGCGACCTGCGCCCACTAATAGAGGGTTTACATCGATATTACGACGCTTCTAGTTCGCTAGTTAGTTGTCGTCCGACGTTTCGCATTCGCACACACACATCCATCGCAACGTACTCTGACACCATGACGCACCACACATCGTGAAAACATGCTGCCGTTGGCAAGACTATAACTCGTAAAACCACAACAAACATATACGCAGGCGCCAACCCAGACGCCGCCGTCAACGCCTTCGTCAACTATGTCGCGACGTGGTGATGCGTTGCCGTCCAACTTAGAGGAACACGCCGCGGATCCAAAGAAGACACAAGAAGTAACGCTCAAGGCGTTAAAAGAAGCTGTAAAACGCAGCGCCGTACGTCTCAGCAGCGACCACTTGCGGCTGTTATCCAAGCTATTGTCCAAAGCATACCACCGACACACATCGTCCGCGTCGCACAAGCCATCGTCGTATTCGCAACGCACACAACAGGCAATCTCAAAGACGCCAAGAAAGCTTTCCTCGATGTGCTCACCATGCCTTTCAGTTAAGTCACTTCGGGCGCCGTCGCCGCTGCCATGATTCACGTCATGGAAGCGATCGACGCCGACGCCGACATCGATGTCAGCAAATACGCCGCCGCCGCCGCCGTGACGAAGCAACACGCTCATAAGCTCATGGACGAATACGCTGAACGCAAATCCACGTGGGTTCGTTGAAGTTACTATGATATCGTTTTGATATATAATGCTACCATCGGTTTACCACTCTTCACAGTGCGTGCAACTCCAAACGCGCTTGCTGCAAATGCACTTTTAACATCACGTTCACGCAGTCTTCAGTATCGAGCTCCAGTTGCATCACGCCTACGCGTAATAAATACTGCAAAAGAACTATGGATATACACTATGAATGTACTTATCACACAAGTACGTACATACGACGTTTTTTCTCAATTCATTCGACTCGTCCAGTCACGCGCGTCAGCGCTACCAGTTTAGCTAAACCCTAACTAAACCCTATACAGGGTTTAGAGAATTTGAGTTTCTGGTCTCAAAGGAAGGACAACTTCGTGATGTCGAATATAATGGGCGCACGTCTGAGCGATTCCATGACGCAAAACTGCCTGATTCATCTCACGTGGACAGCATACCATCGTTTTCGGGCGGTCATCCATCATGGCGACTGGTCGTTTACGTCTGATTCACTCGTTTTCGCCACAAGAAGAGTTTTTCACGAATTTTCACAAGGTAAACCACGTCCGAAGTCGGAAACCGGCCGGACATGAACTCTGTAAAGTGCAATAGTTTAACTCGAGAACACTCTTTCACTGAAACGAAAAATCATCCACCCAAGATCCGGCGGAATGGTTCGGAGAGATAATTGCTTATATAAGGCATACTATGTAATTGTATTGAGGCGAATTTCATATTATTCGACAGACATAAATAGATGTTAAATATATCATACATGATTGATAAAAAGTGATTCGGCATGAGATTTAGCCACCCCCTTGGATCGGAGATGATAATACTCCTAGAATATGTGCTATGACAATATCAATATTTTAATAAACATGGGAATACAAGACTCGGCGAAATATGGCGTATTCGCTTCGTTGTGTACGTTCACTACAGTCTTTCAGAAACTCTTTGAAGTCACAGCCGCCACTTACGGTTGTCAGGTCGCCACTCCACTGAAGAAAACCTTTGATCTCGCCCGTTACCTTCGGCGAAATCGTTACAGGCGCATCACCATCTATATGTATCGGTTTGATTTTGCTTGATTCGTGATTAAAAAAGCTAGGCCGTGACGAGGGTGCCGAACGTTTGCTTTATTTGATGCAGGCTGAGAAGGTTTCGGCATGCCACTTGGCTTCGTTTGACGATTTTATCGACGCCGGTTTATCCAAGATCGTGAAGAATATCGAACCAGTTACAGTCAGCTATGATTCCTCCAGCATTTCGGTTTGGATCGATGCTGCTTACGTAAAGAGCCAGGGTGAAAAAGTCACTGACAGTGTGTGTCCTAAGGACTGTCGAGAAGGTCGACAAACCTATGCTGCACCACTAGCAATTGATGTCTGTTGGTCAATCAATGGCTCAGAGTCCGTTCACAGGTATGTTTTCAGTGTTTCTAATATCCCAATCATGGTTGGCTCGAAAGCTTGCAAGCTGTATGGGGCGAGCTCTGCACAGTTGATACAGCGTGGCGAAGAGGAGAGCGAGTGTGGAGGTTATTTTATCGTTGGAGGTATCGAGCGAGTAGTAAGGCTTCTAATTCAACAGCGGCGTCATTATGTCATGGGACTTATTCGTAACTCCTTCTGCAACAGGGGAGCCAAATTCACCAAATACGCAACCACCATTCGCTGCGTCGACCATTGTGAGCGCTCAAGTGTGGTACGCCTTCATTATCTTACGGATGGATCGGTCGATGTGGGTATGAACATCGGAAGGCAAGAGGTTTACCTGCCAATATTCTTCGTCATTCGTGCTCTTGTCGATATTTCCGATGTCGAACTGCGCGAATATATGTGTCGAGGCGTATCCATGGCAGAGTACCAAGAATCGCACCACACTCAAGAGTGCCTGGAGAAAATATTTGAGCTCGCATCCCGCAGTTCCCTCCATACTCGGCGAGATGCTTTGGCACATATGGGTACCCTATTCCGCACAGTTTTCCCGGAGCGTACCGGAAGTGACTGTGACATTGGAGAATACATGCTGACAAAGCACTTATTCATACACCTTAAATCGGGAGGATCAAAGTTGGATCTCATTATTGTTATGCTCAACAAACTACTTTGTCTCGCGTTTGGTAAGTGCAAGGATGATAACCCGGATTCACTAGTAAATCAAGAAATCTTGTTACCTGGATACTTGTTGCAAATGTTACTTCATGAAAAATTATCCGAGGCTTTACAAAGGACTAAGATCGACGTTGGAAAATCTTTTAGTATGAAAGACTCGCATAGTTTTGATGATTCATTAGAGCAAACAATAGTATCGTCCATGAAACGAGTAGATATTGGCCGTCAACTTGAGTATTTCCTTGCAACTGGAAACCTGGTGAGCAAATCTGGGCTTGGATTGAGTCAAAGTAGTGGTTTCACAATAGTCGCGGAGAAACTCAATTATTTGCGGTACATTTCTCATTTTCGATCAATTCATCGTGGCGCGTACTTCGCTGAGCTACGTACCACAACCGTGAGAAAACTACTGCCAGAATCTTGGGGTTTTTTGTGCCCTGTTCACACACCAGATGGCTCTCCATGTGGTCTACTGACACACATGACCGCTTCATGTATCGTGACAATGTGCCCCAAAATGTGTTCACTTACCAATCATCTGCAACATATCATACGAGATACTATATCGCTCAGCTGTCAGATAACACCACCAAATGTAAAGACGTATTGTTCAGCTGTCCCGGTCCTCTTGGATGGATCTGTACTTGGATATGTGCCAGTGCAAGAAGCACGCCGTGCAGTGGAAATGCTTCGGGCTCGAAAAGTGAGTTCTCCCGTTGTCGAAAAACTTGAAATAGCAGCGTTCTTGCAGACAACAAATGCTTCTGCATTTCCATGTATTGCGTTGTTCTCATCAAGCTCGCGTTTGATGCGCCCAGTGCACAATATTCATTCAGCAGCCATAGAAGTGATAGGGACGATGGAGCAAGATTGTGTCGCGATCGATTCACTCAATCAGTCTGATTCATGCAAGGAGATCGCTTCCCACAGGGAAATATGCTCAAATCAGATACTGAGCATAGTTGCCTCGCTAACACCTTGGTCTGACTTCAATCAGAGCCCACGCAATATGTACCAGTGCCAAATGGCGAAACAGACTATGGGCGTACCTTTGCACACGTTTCCATACAGATCGGATACGAAACTGTATCGATTGCACACTCCGCAGCGTCCTGTTGCGTCGAATTCATCGTATGACAAGTATCGTATAGATGACTATCCTCTAGGGACCAATGCTGTTGTTGCAGTGTTGTCACACACTGGATATGACATGGAGGATGCAATGATTGTTAACAAATCTGCAGTTGAAAGAGGTTTCGCTCACGCGACGCTTTTAAAAACTGATGTGTTGAGTCTGCGATCGAATGAAATATTCTCAAGGTCATGTCGTACAGACTCTCAAGACAATGTTCTGGATGACGACGGTTTACCATATATTGGTCAAAAACTACATAAGGATTGCATAGTATACAGTGCGTATGATAAAGTTGCGAAGACATTTCGTGATGTTAGATTCAAAGGTACTGATGAAGCAGTTGTGGAAAAAGTCAAGCGCACATCAAAGCTTCACAAGGGAATCAAAGTCGACGACATCAGTATCTCAGTTCGATACAACAGAAATCCGGTAATTGGGGACAAATTCAGTAGTCGACACGGACAGAAAGGTGTATTGAGCTTTTTATGGCCTGATGAAGACTTGCCATACATCGAGAAATCTGGAATACGGCCTGATGTTCTCATCAACCCCCATGCTTTTCCATCTCGGATGACCATTGGTATGCTGGTTGAGAGTTCAGCGTCAAAATGCGGAGCTCTCATTGGTCAATGTATAGACTCAACGCCCTTCAAGTCTACTGGCGAGAGACCCTTTGAAGTTTATGGAGAGATACTGAGACAGTCAGGATATAGTCATAGTGGTACTGAAACCATGATGAATGGTCTGACAGGAGAAAAATTTGCAGTTGACATTTACATCGGCGTTGTGTACTATCAACGATTACGTCATATGGTAAATGATAAATTCCAAGTTAGAAGTACTGGGCCGAACAATGCGCTCACAAAGCAACCGATAAAAGGTCGCAAAGCTGGAGGCGGTGTTCGATTTGGAGAAATGGAAAGAGATTCTCTTTTAGCACACGGTGCAGCATACCTTCTTCGTGATCGACTGCATCTGTCGTCCGATACACACATTTTGAGTGTGTGCGCGGCGTGTGGTAGTTTAATATCAACCACATCTAGGGCTTCTTCAAGTGAAACACTAAAGGTCGGTCCGTTGACAGTACGGTGTCAAGTTTGTAGAAACAGTTCATGCGTAGAAGCACTTGCCATTCCGTACGTTTTCAAATACTTGGCAACGGAACTTGCTGCGATGAATATCAGAATTCAATTGAAACTCTCTCGCGGCTAACTTTTGACTAAGACATCAAATACGCCAAGTTTATCAATTTTTTCTCACTTCTGCACTTCTTATGATTTACGTCATATCTCGGAATCTAGTGTGAAACTTCCGTGTAATATCTCAGTAGCTTGATAGTGCCGAACGTGCTTGCCCATATTCAGTTCGTTTATCAGTCTGTCAAAGGGCTGTAGTTGTTGTGCAGAACAAAGTGTGATAGCAGTTCCAATTGTACCTGCTCGAGCCGTGCGCCCTGTACGATGAATGTACGTTTCGATGTGTGTTGGAACATCATAAGAAACCACAAGACTAATCCCTGGTATATCTAAACCACGAGAAGCACTATCAGATGCTATCATTAGCTTTGAAAATCCGTGGCGAAACGCATTTAAAGAGTTTGTTTGTAATAATTTAGAAGCCGAGCTGTTGAACTCAACTGGTGAAAGATTTGGAACGATTCTTTGCAGTTGATACCAAAGTTCATGTGCTCTTTGAACTGATGAAGTGAGTACAAGCGTAGATTCCAGGCCAAACAAATCTAAGACTCTAAGCAGTACCTCAAATTTCTCATTAGAATTGACAACAATACATACTTCTCGCAACTTTACAGGCTGGGAAGGCAAGCCTTGCCGCTCACCATGCTCGCATATAATTTTCACAGCCCTTAATCCCATAATATGAGTTTCTCGTCCTTTGCACGGAATTGTTGCAGAAACTAGCATCACGCGTAGGGTTGAGTGTGACTTTTCGCCGACGAGTACTGCACCACATCGCTTTGACGTTTGGATGGCACGCTTGAGTCGACCTAGCCAATCTTGATGCATCTGATATATTAGTTTGTCGGCTTCGTCAACAACGCAAAGCACATTCTCAGAAGTTGTAGGTGTATCAAAGGGAAAGTGTTTTGGGGTAACTATCAAAATATCACACGTTCGAGTCTTTTGAAATCGATTTGCGTGCATATACTTAGTTTTTGAGCCAGCGCAGGCATCACGATGTATTGTAGACCGATAAAATTTAATTCTCTCTAACCGTGAAGACGTAGATATCCTATTGACCCAAGTCGTTGTCAAAGTATCAACCGATGCGTTGATGGAGTCAGCCAGGTGGTGGAAAGTATTGGCAACTTGCTTGGCCAGCTCTGCGCTGGGTACAACTATGACCACTTTCTTACGCTTATCTAATCTTTGGTTAAGCGCATTCAGTACCGGAAGAACGTATGCTAATGTCTTCCCTTTCCCAGTACCTGCTTTGAGCAAGAAGTCTCGCTCCAAGGGCCAAGTGTATATAGTACGCCACGTCGCTACCTGTATTGGTAAAGCTACGCGAAACTTCGACGCGGATAAAGTTTCCTTCAGACGGCTATCAATCCCAAACATTGCGGGTATCTATGCGAGGGAAAAAGTAGAGTGCAACCAGGCGAAGGCGTCCGGTGACAGCGCCGCGGTTGGAAATCCAACCCCAATAATGAATATATTTCATGTATGACGAATGATCAGCGCGCACCATTAGTCCAACGGTTAGGATATGAGCCTTCCAAGCTCGAGACCCGGGTTCGACTCCCGGATGGTGCAGATGTCTCTTTCTCCTTCTTTTTTAAGCCCTTTTTTATTCAAAAGTTGAAAGTTTAGACACATACAGTGTACCAGCTGAATGGTATCAATATTGCAGAATATTACATGAGGAGGAACTGCATTCGAACAACTTTGTAGTAACATAGTTCCAGCAGGCGCCGTGCACGTCAGTGGGCGTCCGCGAGCCGGCCCTTAAGAACCGCATTGGTGACAGGACTTTCCGTTCAAAACTTTTGCTTCCGCAAAGTCAAAGTTCGTCCCAAAATCTGAATTCAAATCGTCTTACTACACTCTTCCACTTGCAACTCTGAACTATTATTGGCCGGGTGGCGTTTTTGAAGAACTTCGGGGCTCACCTTGTTTGGATAGGGACAAAAAATTGGGCAAATTGAGAAAAAGTTTGTACAAATTTGACCATGACTGGATTGTTCGCGGGTTTTAGCCGCTTCTTGCTGTGTACTTGCCTAAGAGTATTTCAACCACGTACGATGTGTGTCAATTATCAAAGTTTTCCTTAACGAAGGTGCAGAATTTTACAACGTTTTTCGCATGTTCATTTATGCGGTAAGTACTTCCTCCAGCCGAACCCTATCTTAAATTTAAATCATCACCCGTCTCGTTCCAGAAAGCTACAAATATACACGAGAAAAGCACTCAAGTGGACAAAGTACAGCTATTTTTCAAACCGTGTGCTATCAATCAGGTATAACTAGATAGATGTACGCAACTTCGGCACATGTAACGAGCCAATGTCAGCTAATTTCAATATCAGTGCCGATAGTCTTCCCAGGACTTGGACGTCTTTTGGCATTCTATGCACACTTTTTGCCTGTCGTGGCCGGATACATGAAAACACAGTGCATGTGAGCTTATTAATTGCTAGCACACAAGGGTTTCATAATTAAATTGCGCTCTAGAGAAGTTCGTTTAGCACGACTGCGTCAATCTGATGTTCAGGTAATCTTTGTTTCAAAGCTCAACGCAAGCGCAAGTGAAACACCGTGCCTTGATTTTCACACGTAGGCTGTTTGGAACGCCCGTCACGAGTGGGGCGCGGACAGAATGGTAAAATTACTAGACAAACTATCTGGCTTTTACGTCAAGGTAAGAAATCATGAGCAATCGAGAACTGTTCTCAATAGTATTACCTACAAGGTTGCACAAGTGTTTGCTACAAAATATGACCTTTTGCCGGAACAATACGTACGCAAAATGTCTTTTGTTTTTGAGAATTGTCGTCCTTTGCCAATATCTGAAATACATAAAATCATGCACGAAGAACTAGGACAAAATGTTTTCGATTTATTTATAGATATACAGAGCACACCAATGGCATGTGCTACAATAGCACAAGTCCATGTCGCAAGGATGTATGGCTTCGACGAATGTGTTGTGATTAAAGTACAGCGACCAACGAGTGAAATGCTGATGAATTTAGATATGAAAAACATGATATTAGTCTCACGCGTCATGGATGTGCTGGGTATGCACTTGCCCTTTGATCACACTAGTGTGCTTTTGGAGTATCAAAATCAGGTATGCATAAATATTGCACTTTTGGCACGTTGGTTCATGACTTGATTTGTTATCGTAGATTCCAATGGAATTTGACTTCCATCGCGAACGTATGATGATGGAAACTTTGCGGAAAAGTATTCAGACGAAACATGCAGACATTCTCATTCCGAAGTCTATTGCTTTTGCGAGCTCAAAAAGGATCATCACGATGGCACTTATGCCTGGTGACAGTGTAGCTCGTGTCCTTTCGAATAACACACACCAACATTTCAACAAAGACGCAATAGAGTCATTCTCAAGGAAATTACTTACTGTGTATGGGCATCAAATTTTTGAGGTTGGAATATTCCACAGTGATCCTCACCCGGGTAACTTGCTGATCGCACCAAGCGGCGCCTTAACACTATTGGACTTTGGCTTGGTAAAGGTTCTGAGTGACAATGTTCGGTTCGCATTTGCTCAGCTAATAGTTGCTATGTCAAGTAATTCAAATCATGTCGCTCGCTGTTTAGAAACACTAGGTATCAGGCTAGACAACTGCACACCAGAGTTGAGAACAACTATTGCCTATGTGTTGTTTGATACTCGTATGGATTTACCAGAGGCTCGGATGAATCCTTTCGAGAAAGCTCTACCTACTGAAATACGCCGATTACGGCTTTCGAAAATTCCGCAAGAAGTCTTCATGTTGGTACGAATAGTAGCTTTAATGCGCGGTATGTTAACCGCTTTTGGGGTCGATATACATTCTCGGCATATTTGGGCGCCCTATGCCAAACGTTTCTTGAAGAAAAACAACAACACCCAACTCATCTCTAGATTGGGAAATGTTCAATTTACAAACGCGGAAGAGCGAATGTCAAATTTAATCGATTGGCTAGACGTGCATAGTCTTCCTCATGAAAGGAAACATATGGCCCCCCTCGCACTAGCGAACATTTGGGATGTTCACGGACTTGTTGTGGCTCTCTCCAACAATAACATGTACGATGTTTTGCGTGGTTTTACAACAGTTGAACAAAACAAAATAAAACTCATGCTCTTATCCAGTCACTACCAATGTGTTTAATCATGTCTTAAATGTTGTCGATTGCGGCGACCAGTCAAAACTTCATCTTCTCTAAGTGTATTTGTAAACTAGTGCGGTTGAATCTCGTATTTTCAACAGAGTCGTTGGCAACAACTAGAATTAGAGGCTATATTGTAAAATTAAATTTTCTCGACTGTTCGTATACCTAATATCTTGAAACATGTGCGTAATATCTCCAACGCAAGCGAGCACATCATCAGCCTCGTGTCTTCTTCTTCTGAACCAAAAATTTTACTCTCTGAGTAAAAGTTATTGAATAGAACACATAACATGTAAACATAATCACACAATTTTGATGGCATCAGCTCGTAGATCATAGTGTCAACCGCATCATCGAAACGTAGTAGGTGTAACATCAAAGCCCGCTCCGAGGGATTGATGCTTGATGTCGAAGTGCGTGTAGAATTCTTCACCTCTTCTATCTTTTCTTCTCTTGCTCGCTGTACGATTGAATTGATTCGTGCGTACGTGTACTGTAAATAGACAGCCGTATTACCCTTCAGATCCAGCATACGGTCAAAAGAAAAAGCGTAGTTGGTGGTAATATTGTTACGCAGGTCAGCGTATTTCACTGCGCCAATACCCATGTCTAGCGCTGATCTTTCGATAGTGTCAAGTTCATAATCCGTGTTTCGTTGTTTAAACTGTTGTAGACAACGTTCCTTGGCCTCCAATAAAAGGTCTTTTAATCGTATAGTTTCGCCTGAGCGAGTCCGAAGGCGTTTGCCATCTTCACCCGTTACAAGTCCAAAGCCAACGTGATCAAGAGCGACAGATTTTGGACTATCGAGCCAACCTGCGCGGCGCCCTGCGTCAAAAAGAGCATCAAAATGCATGCGTTGACTCATATCAGTTACATATATGATCCAATCCGCTTTTTCGACCTGTGTTCTATGGCGAAGGGCCGCAAGGTCTGTGGAAGCGTAGTTGAAACCACCGTCACTTTTCCTACATATCAGGGGCACTGGTAAACTCTCCGTGAAAATACAAAGTGCACCGTCATTTTGGACGGCTATACCTTTTGAAATCAGATCAGCAAGAGTGTCGGGAATCATATCATTGTAAAAGCTTTCGCCCCGTTCTTCAATCTCAATATCAAGTAGATTATATATCGTGTTGAATTCCACACGACTTGCCTCACATATCTTTTCCCAGATTCGTTTTGTGTCGGCATCGTATGACTGCAACTTTCTGACAGCTTGTTGTGATCGTAGCTTGAAGTCAGCATCATCGTCGAATCTGATCTTCGCTAATTTGTATAGACTTTGAAGGTCAGCAACTAGCTCGGTTGACTCACTGTCGAGGTCTCGCATGTAGGTGATCAGCATACCGAACTGTGTGCCCCAGTCGCCAACGTGATTTAACCTAGAGACATCAAAACCTCGATGTTCTAGAGCTCGACACAGCGAGTCGCCTATAATGGTACTTCGAAGATGACCTACGTGCATTTCTTTTGCTATATTGGGCGAGGAAAAATCAACAATTACTTTCTTGTTGTTTCCCACCTTTGGAGACTTGGAAAACTCTGAGAGTAATTTTCTGGATTCATTTAGAATGTAATCGGTCGAAAGAAATACGTTTATGAATCCAGGGCCTGCAACTTCAGCTTTTTCATAAACATCGCCAAGACTCATAGCATCAACTATCGACTGGGCCAAATCTCGAGGCGAAGAATACTTACTGTCTGGTGGTAAGGATGCAAACAATTGCATGGCGCTATTGCACTGATAATCACCGAAGGATACTTTAGAAGTTTCGTTGATAGAAATATCGCCGGTAAAAGTGGGTAATACTGACTTTACTCCGTTCAATACTAGTTGCTTACTACTTTGTTTTATGCTTCTGTTGGAGACTGTCAAGTGTTCTCTGTTACTGTTGAGGACCGCGCAAATCCCGGCCTTAGTCGTAATAGCGACTGTACGCTTTGCACTAGAGTTGGAATTAAATCGCCACCATGAAGACATATGACGTTCGTTTCCAGCGCGTACTAATCTACGGGAAAACCAGTCGGTTGTCGGGTTTGGGCGTATGAAGTTTGTAGGTCTCAACATGGGTCAAACGTTTTCTATGGGCGACCCAGCTGAGTCCGAGATTGCGGCTGATATGGATTGAAATTTTGGTTCCAGCTCGAGCTGTGATAAATACACTGACTTGCGTCGCCCCCTTTTCCTCCTCTGCACTTTCACGCGAAGTGCTGGTGAGTCGCGCGTGAGGGTATGATGCAGAAGATGCCAAGGCGCTATACCAAGATTAATTTAAGATTGTATAGTTACAAATTTTATTATACTATGAGATATAGTGCATATTGCGAACAACTACGGTCTCAACAATCGATTCAACTAATTATTATATCTAGATATTACGAGCAGAAAAGTTCGCTGATATTACGAGCAAAAGTTCGGAAAATCGCCAAGTATAATTGGCGCCACCGCGGATCGAACGCGGGACCTTTAGATCTTCAGTCTAACGCTCTCCCAACTGAGCTATGGCACCGAATTTGTGTCCTGATTATTCTCAGGTACAAGGTCACCGCTTTCCTCGAAACTTTCGAGGCGCGTTTCGTGTACAGGGAATGTAGCTCTCCTCAATATATACGTACTTCATACACGGGTCCGTTCGCTAGTGGTGGTCGACTTTCATCACATTAAATTATTACTTTCTCTATGGAGTACGTATTACTACTGAGCAGACGCCAGTAAATAAAAGCGCGATCTCTAACGTCTGGGTTCTCTGAGTTAGATGCAACTCTTAGTAAATGTTGTGCCATGTTTTGCGAACCAATGTCTTTCTGTTTCAAAAAGGACTTCACTGCAGACGTGATCAGTTGCAGTTGTACAGTGTCCGCCTCATCCATGAAGCTATCAGCAAAAACTTCCATGAGATCATTCACATTATCGATTCTTGGGGCATATTCACCGATCATCCATATCAAAGCGGCTTTCGCATCTGGCTGGTCTAGTGTTGACAGTGCGTCACATAGCACAGGAACGCTATGCTCAAACCGGTTCGGATAACACCTGATTATATCTTTCATCGCGATGATTGCTTCCTGAACTACGTAATTTATTTGACTACCAATCAGTTCTAACAATAATTGAACTGCGACCTCCGCGATAATCTCAAATCGAACTGCACAGCTAGAAATTGCTCGCACAGACTGTCGAACAAAATCCAAGTCAACTTCCGAAGCATATTCTTTCAGTTCACTCAAAACAGTCTCTACAGTGTCAATCGTGACGAGCGACATTATGACACGTAATTTGGCTTGCTTAATATAAAACGGATCGTTGTACTTGCAAAAAAACACCTGAAACAACAACACTAAGAGAGTTTTGATAATCACCGTGGACCTTGTTACCTGTAAATGTTTCTGAAGTACATTTGAAAAATCAGGTAATAAAGATTGAAGTTTTTCAAGCGTAACGAACTGAATCTCTTTTTCTGTTCCCAGAAGAGTGACTAACGAGGAGGCAATTTGAGATTTGACGGTATGCTGCAAGGTAGACCCATCATAGCCCTAGCGAGACCACGATGAATGAAAGAGTCAAAACAAATTAGAAGACTTACCTTTAAGTGCACCAGCAAAACGTTGACGCTTGCTAAAACTACCGCACCATTCGAATGCTGCAAGTGAGCGCCAACTTGCTCTAAGATAGCTTTTTTGTCGTCTGGGGTAGAACATTGGAATTTTGCTATGGCGTCCAATACATAAACTTGACCCCATCTGTAAAAAATCGTCAGAAGCGCGCAATGACTTGGATTGAAGTTTTACTCTGTGCAATCAGTGAGTATATTCAAGAGTTTATGAAGTATTGTCACGTCAAACGCGACAATATCTTTCGAAGCGACATGCGAAATTTCAGACAAAGCAGCTACGGCGTTTGACACAACAATTGCGTTGCTTTCAGTGCGTAATATGTCACACAAACTGTCCAGAAAACCACTATCGACAAAGATTAATAATATCCTAAAATTATGCGCTGAATTCTTACCGGCTCTCGACTAATTCTGCATCAATACTAAATAGTTTTGCGACGCACAGAACAGCAGTTTTGCGTACATATGGATCCGAGTCCTAATTATGAGTTCACGTAAAATTGTGTATATTGTGTTGATGTAATAACGACCTTCAATGTACACTGTAGCGGATCGCATAAGTATTCTGTAATTCTATGTACTCTAATACACCCCATAGTTCTAACTGCAAGTGCACGGACAAGTGGGTTGGTATCTTGTGAGTCCTGCTCAAAGGTTGAAATGCTGAATATATTTACGAACGCAACGGGCAATACCTTGATGAACGTATTTACAGCCAGAATCGCAAGCTCAGGTCTCGACTTCGCATAGTTAATCAAGTACAGGTACACGAGCTTCTTCAACTCAAGATTGGTCGTCTGCATGCACTGAACCATCTCTGGAAAAAGGCCAGAAACGTCCTTGCCCACGGTCATGGCCGCTATGACTACACGATTATGTTATATTATGTTTTGAATTCGCGGGTTAAGAACATTCATTACCTTTTTTAACTGCCAGCTTCTGCGTTTCTAAATCTGTACGTTGCAACTCATCCCGCCACTCTGCTATTTCGCCTGCACGTACACAAATGAAGCTTTCGCGTCAAGTTTCCGTACCGTGTTTACCTTTACGTTGAGATTGAAAGAAACGGGTATCACCTGAAACCATCGTGGTCGTGTGATGTGCGCGGTATGCAAGTGATATTGGATTTGTACGCCTCACGCTATCGCTTTCTTAAAGGACCGTTCTTAGAACGGGGCGACCTGCTGTGCGGCGATGCATATTTGCATCTATATAAT
>JACLAB010004198.1_pt1 | contig 53336 bp, 42 predicted proteins | sample 8027921 | NCBI WGS metagenome assembly JACLAB01 (sample SAMN15725117, study PRJNA655200) | protist metagenome | isolation source: fluorescence activated cell sorting (FACS) single amplified genomes of... | place: USA: West Boothbay Harbor, Gulf of Maine | collected 2000-07-19 | reverse complement strand
CATCACATTCATACGGTTTCTCGTTCGTGTGAATACGCATGTGCCTTTTCAAACTACTAGATGTAGTAAAACGCTTCTCGCACGCATCACATTCGTACGGTTTCTCTTTCGTGTGCGTACGTATGTGTATAGCCAATTTAGATGGTCTATCAAACATCTTCCCGCACACATCGCACTCGTGCCCTATCTTTCTCTTCGCTCCTTCCCTAACAGTTATCTCTTCTTCTCCTTCTTCTACTCCCTCTTCTTCGTCTTCTTTTTGTATCTGAAGATGATTCGCCTCGAGACCATCCTCCTCGTCAGGAATCCTCAAACACAACACCAAAGGTTCTTCTTCTTCTCTCGCCACCTTCAAAACCGTCCTCGCGTTCACCGCGCGTTTAGGATGTGGACTCTTTCGTCTCACGGTATTATACTTATTCGTATACGAGACTTTAGAGGGGAGGAGGAGGTTGACTAATACGGTGCGCATGTCTTATTGTGTGATCAGAAAGGAGGAGAAAAAAAAAGTACGCGTAAAGAATACGAAAAAAATGGCAGTCAAAACAAAAAGTCGTAAATTCATCATTTAGATACCGAACCGGTCAGTATCACAACCCACTCTCGATGTGTTCTTTCTTCATTTTCTCCAACCGATCGATTTCCTTGATGGCGTCGTCGTGCACTTTTTGGATGGATTTTTCGAACCTCTTTTTCTCGTCTTCGCCGAAGAGTTTGAGCGTATAGGTTTGTTTTTTTACCGCGTCGATGGCTTTTTTGCGAGCGCGTCGAACGCCGATTTTCGATTTCTCGCCGAGTTCTTGCGCCATTTTGACGACTTCTTTACGCGCGTTGGCATCCATCTCTGGGAGGGAGACGAGGACGCCGGATTCGTCTTTTTTTGCGCCGAATTTTAAGTGCTTTTCGTTTACGATTGCATTTTCCACGGCGTTTTTGTTCGGTTCGGAATTGTCGTACAAAGCGATGGATATTGTCTTCGCGTCCCGAACGGTGATCGCGCCGAGCGATTTCAACGGCACCGGAGGTGCAGAGCTCTCGTAAATATTCGCAATCATTATATTTTCCACGACGCCAGTCGAGGCGCGAGACGTTCGAAGTTTCCCGAGTTCGAGTTTCAAGTTCTCCAGCGCTTTCGCCGTTTCGCGCTCGACGGACGCAACCGTGAACGGGGTCAAAGTCGCATCATCATCTTCCGCGCCGGAACCACCCTCTTCGTTTTCGTCGTCGTTGTCATCATCATCGCTCGTATTATCGCTCGTATTATCGCTATCATCATCGCTACTGCTAGTATTCCTATTGCCACCTTTTTTCTTGTTCTTGTTCTTGCCGTGTTTGTATCTCACAAACACAAGAGGTTTTATCAAAGCGTTGTACTTTTGGGCGTCATGCAACGCACCGAAGAACATTAACGACGACTTACGAAGAACGTTTTGATGGGTTTTGCTTTCGGTGGTGCTCTCGCACGATGCGCTCTTTCTTATTCTCAAAGACCGCTCTGTCTCTTGTTCTTCTAAAGATTTGGTTTTCCAATTCGCGATTGGAACACCGACGGCTATGGAGGAAAGATGATGATGACGCTGTCCTGCCGAAGCAGCTTTAGGGGTGGTTGTGGTTGTGGTTGTGGTTTTGGAGAGAGCATTCAGAAATCGTTGGCAAGAAAAACGGCCCCGCATGATGAGTTTTTGTGGTGAGTGTTCGTGTTGCGCGAGGAAGTTTTGTGCTGCAGAATTCCCCTACTCACACGTGATGAAATGCCAAAACGTATTCCCGACGAAAGGCGGATTTGGGTATCGCGATCGAACTTTGAAACGGAGGATAATGGTAGAAATTTGTCGCTGAAAGAATTTCCTAATACACGTGATGATTTTAACTTTTTCCTTAATAATAGTATGCTATGCGGAGATGGCGTTTTAACGTAAGCGTTTATATCAGTTTGTTACATCCGTATTTATTCTGCATCCTCGTTGGGCAATCGAACCTCCTCCAGACGTTTCAAAAACCTCTCCAACCCAGCATCCGTGCCATCTCTCTCGCTCTCCAGCAGTCGTATCACTCTATTCTTATTCTCCTTCTCCTCTTCGGACGTAACCTTCATTCCTCTCGCGTAATCGATCGCCGTCTTATTCCCGTCCCTTCGATTCGTCGCCTCGACGCTCGCTTTCCGCTCCAACAGCGCGAAGGACGCGTACGCGTCACATCGCTCCGCCGCTCTTTGTAAAGCCGTCTTTCCATCGCCCCAAAAGTCTTTATCCGGATTCAAGTGGTCGTGCGAGCATATCGTCGAGAAGCACGCGAATGAATCCTCCGTTTGTTTCGTGAAATGTTCGTCTGTATTTGTTGTTGTTCGCCAAGAGAAAGAGAAAGAGGATTTGGAGTTCGTTAATAAAAAGCGAAGAGGAGAGAAGAGTTCTTCTTCTTCTGCCACGATACTCATATAATAAGAGCTTTTAGAAAAGTGCGTCTCGCGATGATACCTCCGCGTCGTTTTGCATTTGCGTGCGTGTGATGCTAAGAATACGAATAACATTAAACAACATTACCTAAAGCGACTTGCAACGGGAAATCCTCCTCCCCGTCGCTCTCGCATTCCACGCTGCTGTTGATGTCGAACGTGATGTCGTCGCTCAAATTTTTCGTCCTTGCTCGGTCGGAGGATTTGATGGCGGAGATGAGCGATGCGAGTTTAGTCTTTTTGGACGACGAAGAAGTCGAAGGAGGCATTGCGGAAGAGACAAAAAGTGTGAAGATTTCCATTTAAGTTGCTTGCAGCGGTGCTTTTCTTTAAAATATAAGTTATGGACATTTTTCTATCATCGCGGGCCGGCGGCAGCATCGGCAGTCGCCGCCGCCCCAGTAGTTCCGCTACTACTCCGCAACAGCGAATTGATGAACCGAGCGGTGATTCTTTCCGCGACGCCGCCGATGACCGCTCGCACGAAATCTTGCGCCGACGGCTGGCGCAACGCGTTCGTCAACACGGTCAATTGTTTTTGCGCTTTTTGTAAGTCGAGTTCGCCGTTGGAAATGGATTGTTCGCCATCATCACTACCAGTAGAAGATGAAGATGACGACGACGACGACGACGACGAAGAAGCGTTGGCGTAGAGCTGGAAGCATCTGCTCACGCTTTCTCTCGTTCGTTCCAAATCTTTCTTTTGAGCCGTTGAGCCGCCGATTGTGATTGGAGGTAGGCTTCTGATTTGCGCCGGTAAGGCGTCAACTAACGGTTTCAAGTTTGGATCTTTGGCGATATCGTTCGCCGAGGTCAACAGCAAAGCTTCGATAACTTTGATCGTTTCTTTCTCAATCAACGGACGCAGCGTGTTCTTGCCGTTATCATTCTCCAAGGCGAGATTGAGCAAAGGCGGCAACACGTCCTCGGCGTTAAAATCGCTGTTTTTCGAGCCTTCCCTGAGTAAGTTTTCTAAACGGTTCCATCGAAACACGTCGTCTTTAAACATCAACTCTTTGAAACTTTCTCTCAACTCTGGTCGAGGGTCGGTCAACAAACGTCTCGCGACGTACGGGTACGCTTTCGCCAACACTTTGAATTTCGGATCCGTGCTCAGCGCTAATCCTTCCAACACGGTTAGACTTCGTAAAATTAACGCGTAATATCCCGGAACGTTGAACGGGTACGCGTATAGAACCCCGCCCAACCCGTCTGTGATGGTTTTAAAGTTCAACTCTTCCACCGAGGCTTCCAACACGTCGTCGAAGAAATTCGCCAACGCCGGAACGATTGGTTTCACGTCCACGCTTTCGTCCAAAAACTCCAACTTGTAATAATCCGTCGCCATAGCTTCGTAATCTCTGTTCACCAAGTGTACGACGTGGTCGATGATGGCATATCTAGCGGTTTCGGGCGTTTCAGACATCATCCCAAAATCGAGAAACGCGAGTTTCCCTTCCTTCGTGGCTAATAAATTACCCGGATGAGGATCGGCGTGGAAGTACCCAAACTCCAACAGTTGCCTCAACGAACACTGAATGCCGATGTCCACTAAACTTAACACGTCTAAACCTTTCTCTTTTAACTTTTCGCGCTCGGAAAGTTTCGTGCCTTCGATAAATTCCATCGTCAAAACTCTCGCCGACGTTCGCTCCCAATCGATGGTCGGGACGACTACGTCGGGATGATCACCGTATAAACGCGCAAACCGTTCCGCGTTGATGCCTTCTTGCACGTAATTCAACTCCATGAATACGCGTTCAGCAAATTCGTCGACTAACGAAACGATCGAGGTGTTCAAACTCTCCACGTTTGCGTCCACCACAGCGCCGAACATGCGAATGAGATGAAAATCGAGCTCCAAACCTTCGTAAATAGACGGACGCTGCACTTTCAAAGCGACCGTTTTGTTCGTATCCAACGTCGTCGCTTTATACACTTGCCCTAACGATGCCGCCGCGATCGGTTGAGGCGTTATCGTTTTAAACGTATCCTTCATCTTCCTCCCCAACTCTTTTTCCACGAGCGCAAACGCCTCTTTATCCGAAAACGTTGGCAACGCGTCTTGCAAACTCGACAACTCCTCCAAATACCGCCCCGGTAGCAAATCCGGTCTCGTCGACAGTGCCTGACCAACCTTTACGAACGCAGGCCCTAACTTCGTCAACTTTTCTCTCAACTGTACCGCTCTCACCCCGGCGTTCTTCTCCACCGAATCGCTCGCCACGTCCGCGGCGACCAACGTCAACCAAGTCCCAATCGACGTCGCAATCTCCATCGCGCGAAACGCCACTTTTCCGGGAGATTTCTTATACTCTCGACTCGTTCGGATTGGATCGTACGGTAACGGCGATTGCGATCGTTTTAAAGCTGCTGTTTGCATCGCCGTGATTGCCACGATGCCGTCGCCGCACCCGGCGGATTCCGTCTTGTACTCTGGAATTAACAGTTTCTCTAAAGACGACGATTTCGTCGTCGTTTTGTTCTCGTTCTTCTTTTCCGACGACGACGTAGTCGTCGCGGGGCCTTCTTTGTCTTCATCTTCCTCTTCGCCTCCTCTCGGCGACGTCGTCGAGTTCTTCTTGGTATTCCTCTTAATCCTCGCATCGCTCGACCGCAAGGAGTTCACACTCGCGCTACTCCCGCTGCTGCTCGTAAACCCGTTCGAATCCACTCGAGAGGACGACGAGGACGAGGAGGTCACCTCTGGTTCTCGTATCGCCGCTTTCGTCGTCGTAGTACTCCTCGTTCGCATCGTTCGCTTCACTGTTGGATTACTTCTATTATCCGTCGACGTCTTTCTCCCCGTCGTCGTCGTCATCCTCTTCGGCAGCGCGCTGCTCCCCTGACTGGGAAAGAAATACGACAGAGACGACGACATCGCTTTAAACACTTTAAACACGTCCTTCTCTCTACCTTTTTCGAGCGCTGCTTCCGAACAACGTCGTCTCTTTGCAAAAGTAATAAAAAGCGCGTTTTATTGTGTCGACGTGGGCGAATTTTGAGGCAAAAGGACAGACTTTTGACTGAGAGATAACCTCTCGTAGTACACAAATATCACATCCTGCGTGTAGTAATAATAATAATAACATAGTATCTCATTCTCTCTCTCTCTCTTTCTTTCTGTGTGTGTGTGTGTGAATGTCTGTCTTACTGCTTTTCTATCGTTGTATGTATTCCTCGGATGGTTGGGCCTACTCCGCCGTGTTTAATACTTTCTCGAGCGACGCTGTCGCTCGGCTCCATTCAACCTCACCCGAACTCAAATCCGCGATGAATTTCGCAACGTCGTCGACTTTAATGCGAACTTGTTCGCACGAGTCTCTCTCGCGTACGGTTACGGTTCCGTCTTTTGGAGTGGACGTGTGTCCGATGGTTCTGTGGTCGATGGTGATGGCGAACGGGACGCCGAGTTCATCCGTTCGGCAGTATCGTTTGCCGATGGAGATGGCGGTGGTGTCTAATTTTACGGAAACCGCGAGTTTGGTCAACGATTTGTAAATATCGTGAGACGCGGCGTTCATTTCCGCGTTGTTCACGAGAGGGAAGATGGTGCATTTGATCGGAGCGACTTGCGGGGGAAGTTTGAAAACGGCTTTGTTTTCGTCGTCGCCTTCGCGAACGTAAAACGCGTGTTCAAAGAGGCAATACATAATTCTTCCGATACCAAACGAAGGTTCAATGACGGACGGCGTAAAATTTCTCCCGCTCACTTTTTTCGTCTTCTTCTTCATTTCAATCACCATGTCCTTCGTAATCGTCGCTTTCCCACCGTCTATGCCTTGAACGTTTTCCAAGTCGGTTTCGCCCTTGTCTTCGAAATCTTTCTCAATCTTCGCCGCGGCTGCTTCGTCCAACGACGTCAACGCGTCGATGACAAACTTTTGGTCTTTTTTAAACGATTTCCCTAATATTTGTTTGTTCATTTTCACCTCGAAAATGACTTCTTCGACTGGTTCGTCGAATAACTCGTACGCTTGCAAATCTACTTTACTCGCTTTCGAGTGGGCATCTAAATCAAACGCCGATCGATCCGCCAAACCGACGCACTCGATCCATCCGTACGAGCACTCAATCTCCGCGTCCCAGCAGTCTTGCGCGTAATGCGCCATTTCGTGTCTCAAGTGTTGACGAAATCGAACGCGTTGCATGTCTACGCCTAACTCTTTCAAAAACAAATGCGTTCTCGCTACGAAATACGCCAACGTCTCGTTCGCGATGATGCCCTTCTCAACAGCCTCGCCCGTTTTCATACGAAACGGTTCCTTCTTCCCGGCTTGCAACTGCGCTTCTTGACTGAACAAGTTCAACTCCACCTGGGCGACCTCGTTAAATCTCGGATGGTCCTTCTTCGTGGGATGGCAAAAGTGTTCGATTTCCGCTTGCGTAAACTCTCTCACGCGCAACAACCCAGCTCTCGGGGCGATTTCGTTCCTAAACGACTGCCCAATCTGCGCGCACGCGAACGGCAACTTCCCTCCGTTGAAATACAACAACTCCCTAAAGTTCACAAACATCCCTTGCGCGGTTTCTGGCCTCAAAAACCCTTGAATGTTCCCACTCGGCCCAATCGTCGTCGGAAACATCAAGTTAAACGGGTACGGATCGCTCAACTCGTTCTTCGTCTCTGGACTGACGCACCCGCACCTCTTCAACGCCATTTTCATCTCCTCTTCCTTCAACTCGTCCAATCTCGCGTACAACATCTCAAACTCCGCTTTTTCATCCTTCCTCGTCGCTGGATCCGCGATCAACTCCTCCAATCGATCGCCCAACAAATGGTCCGCGCGGAAACACTCCTCCGTTTTCGCGTCTTTCACCATCAAATCCGTGAATCGATCGACGTGCCCGCTCGCTTTCAACACCGTCCCTAACGTCACCGAAGGACACTCCACTTCCAACATCGACTCTTCGATCACAAAGTGCTGTCGCCAAATCTTTTGCACGTTCGCCTTCACCGCGCACCCGGGTGGCCCGTAATCGTACAATCCACCCACGCCGCCGTAAATTTTAAAACTCGGAATATAAAACAGTCTCGACTCTAAGGAGTTTGCCACTTTCACGCGGAAATCTTCCTTGGACTTAATCATCGAGTCCCCGGAGGCTTTTCTTCTGGTGATTTCCGCGTTCAAATCGATTTTGAGTTGCTTCAACGTTTCAATCGCTTGGGAAATGGCTGCCTGATTGGGACTTTCATCAGCTTTCAACGCGCGGACGGTATCGCCTTGCTGCGCGACCAGATCTTGCAGGTGATCGATATCGAGCTCTTGTTTCGATTCTTCCTCTGGCATTTTCGTCGAGTTCAGAGTTTCAGAGGTTACGCGCACAAACGACGGAGATCTAGAGTGATTGCTTTTGTGTGTTTTCTTGCGTCTAAAAATGAGGGAAAGTCACACATGCGAGGATTTGAGGATTTGAGCGTACTACTAAGCGCTACACTTCATTTCTATTACATTTGCTTTTCTACGCGGTCGTTTTATCGTCCTACGCTATACCTGATGATCGTTTTTCGAGACACCATCGTCGTCGTCGTCGTTTTCATCGTTTTTGATGCTGCCGTTGCTTTTGAGGAGTCTTTTCAAGACGGCGGACGGGTCGATGCCGATGCCGACGTGTTGGCCGCTCGCGGTGAGATTCTCGTTGGATTGTTGTTGCTGATGATGTAACTGTTGTTGATGTTGCTGCTGTTGTTCTCCCGATGTTCCTGGTAGTATTCCCCCTCCTCCTGTGGCGTAATATAAGGCGTTCTTGCCGAGCTCTTCGAGATAGCTCGTCGCGCCGAAAGCGTACGATCTTCGAATGTTAGCGTTGGCGAAATCGCCGACTCCGGCGAGACCGCCGGGAGCGCCCGCGCTGCCTCCAATCCATCCGAGCTGGTTTTCTCGCGCGTTGTTTAGCGCGCGCGCTTTTTCGCGTTCGCGTTTGAGCTTTTCGCGTCGGTCTCTAGAGACCATCGGTCGTTTTCTGTTGAGCGCGAGTTGCGAAGCGTTTTTGAACCGATGCGACCCTCCGCTTCCGCCGCTACCAGATTTCGCAATCTCCGCGGCAAAATCCGGGGACGAGCTGTCGCGCGGTCGCGACGCGTGATGGTGTGATTGGTCGATAGACCCGCCCGCGGAGTTTTCAGACTCTTGTCCGCTGAAAGAAATCGTCGGCGGCGCTTGACTCGCGAGGATTTTTTTCCTTTTCTCTTCGTCTCGAGAGAGGAGATCTCTCGCGCTCATTTGCAACATCTCTCGCGCGAGTTTCGGTAAGAAATCGGGAATGTCCTCGACAACGGTGATTTTAAATTTCGATTCGCCTTTTGTCCGTGCTGGTATAAACTCCACCAACGCTCGACTGTTTTCCGGGTACTTCTCCATCGTCTCTCGAATAAACGTCAACACTTTCTCCGCGAACGTTAAAGCCACCTCTGGTCGCCACGCGTTCTTTTTATCCGCCGCTAATGCGTAACTCGGTAGCTTCATCGTTTCTAAATTTTGCATCTTTTGCACCATCCCGTCGTCGTCTCGAAAGCCAACTAAGATTTGTCTCACCCCAACCGTAAACGATTGCGCCCACCATTTCAACAGCTTGAACTTTTCAAAATTCGCTCTTTGTTTCTTCGTGTCAATCTTTCTGCTCGTTTTCAATTCGACGTATCCGGAAAGGCCCTCGGCGATACCGTTCCAACAATCAACTTCGCCGCCTAACAGCAATTTCGTGTTCTCGCCAAGTTTAGATTTCGTTACCGTACAAAACGATTCGCGACAATTCACCGCGTTCGCGTGCGGTTTTTCCGACGTCACGAACTCCTCGAAGGCGAATCCCCAGTAGCTCATTCGTTCGTGCCAAGCTAAGTCTTTCTCGCTTTTGGTTTGTTTTCCTGCGGGATCTTTTTTATTCTTCAACATTTCTCGCGCCTCTTCGAGTTTATGCTCTGCCTCGAGGACGTTGAGCACCAACGTCGCCGGTCGTTTGCTTTTTGCGTTGCTGTTATTACTAATATTCCTGATGGCTTCGTCTTGGATGCCTCCTTCTCCTTCGCCTCCTCCCGCCGCGTCAGTGGTAACGGTATCACCGGGAGAACCACCTCCACCACCGGATGAATTCGTCGTCGCGTCATTCGTGCTATTGTTCGTGTTCGTACTACTCGTCCTCTTCAATTTCTTATTTGCGCTTCCTCCGATGTCTTCTTCTTTGTCCTCGTCGCCGTCGTCCTCGTCGTCCTCCTCATCTTTTCCGTCGTCGTCGTCGGGACGATCAAACTTCCTTCTCACTAACTCGCACTCCAATCGGAACCCTTCCCGGCTTTCCCACGGTGCGCACAAAAGCTTGCTCATGTTGCCTCTCCACGACAGCACGTCCACGTCTAACAACAAACTCGCCTTCCCGCTCCTTTCCAAGCTTTCAAACAGAGGCAACAAGGGAGCAGGATATTTATCCAACCGGTCTCGGTCTCGAAAATTCGCAAACCCTTCGTTCAAATCGAACGGCAATTGTGGATCTCTCGTTCGTTTTAAGTTCCTGCTGTCGAAAAACGTCTCCCCGCTTTTCGTTTTCGAGAAGTGCGAGACTTCGATCGGTTCCGAGTACGGGAGCATGTGCTTCGGTAAAATCTGATTTTGCGTCTTTGTTTTCCCCGCCGTGAAGGGATTAAAGGAATTGGAATGTTTCATCGAGAGCAAGTCTCGCACGGAAACTTCTTCTTCTTCGAGTGGTGCTTTACCACCACCAGATGAAAAGTCGTTGTTGTTGCTGTGGGTATCGTCCTCCATCTCGTCAAGACATTCTCCCTCTCTCGCGTGTTTATTATGCATAAACGGACACTCGCTCTGACGAGCAAAAAGCGGTTAAAGAGAGAGAAGATCCCTACAAAACCATTTAGGGTTTATAAAACCCTAAACATTTTGTTTGGAAAATTGGACCCACAAAAGCGCTCTGTTACAGATAATAAACGCGATATATATACACACACATAACGTGAGAAGAAGAAGAGAAATACTACCATCAAATGGGTTGCGTCGCCTCTCGCGAGGAAGAACTGAACAATAACGGTTCGAACACGCTTTGGAAAGCGTCTGCAGAAGAAGAAGAATCACCAACAACATCGAATTCCAATCTGTCCAATTCTCAAAAGAAGGCGAAAAGTTTCCACGAAACCGTCCACTCGAAACTGGCGAAGAACACGTACTTCTCGGAAAACGACGTGGTCGTTTTGAAAACCTTATTCGATTCTGTCGCGAAAGAAGACGACGTGATCGACGAGAGCGAGTTTATCGAAGCGTTGTTCGGGAAGAAGAAACGGGAGGAGTGTTTAATGAATCAGAAGAAAGGACAACAGGGGAAGTTTATGTTCGAGAGACGGCTGTTCGAGAAGTTTGACTCGAACCAGGAAGGGTACATATTCTTCGACGAGTTCGTGAGAACGTTGAACGTGTTTCATCCTAGAATGAATACGAACGAGAAGGCGAAATTTGCGTTCGATTTATACGACGTGAACGGGAACGGCGTGATTACGAGAGAGGAGTTGAAAGAGTTAGTCTCGGCGGTGATGAAACGGTCGATATTTTTAAATCTCGACGAAGAGGCCATCGAGAGAGTGTTGGATAGCACGTTCGAACAGGTGGACATCGAGAAAGATGGGAGCATATCGTACGAGGAGTTTTATAGGATGGTGAAGGAAAATAGGAAGTGCATCGCGAATATGACCATTCCGACGTTGACGACTTTAAGCACGGAGTATCCGGAGTTTATTTTCCTCCAGAGCGGAGGGTGACGATCGAGCCTCAAAAAGCGATTATGACTTACGAGTACGAGGACTTTTGATAAGAGCAGCAACAACAACACGATATTAACGATGATTAGCAGTTAGCGATGTGGTGTACTAGTATAAACATTAAACTCCTACGCACCGCGTATCTATAAAAAATCTCGTAAAGGAAACTGTTCCTCTCCACACTCTCGAACACCCACTTAGGGGAATTGAAATACAACATCATGGCTGTCGTTTGGGAACCAAAACCGACCGAACACTGCGTCTTGTGCGTCCAAGACAACGAAAAGAAGGTACCTTTGGATGTTCTCTCTCTCTCTTTCTTTCTTTATCTCTCTCTTTTGTGCTCTCTCCCTCACGCTCACGCTCTCTTTCTTTCTCTGCGCTCTGCGCTCTGCGCTGCTCTCATTGAACATCACAGCAAACGATGATGAATCTGGCGAAACTGGCGACTCAAACGGACGGGTTAAAACTCTTGCTCGTCGTCCACTCTCGCGAACAGTTGGAAGGGAGAAGTGGTTTGCTCCCCGGCGGGTTCCCGTCGTGCATATACGCGCACGAAGACCAACCGAAATGTTTACGAGAGATACAGATGAAGATTTTCAACTCGTACGTTTACGTTAATGTATAGAGCAGAACGCTTTTGATATCGATGATAGTCGAAGTCGTCGGCGTGATGCATTGATTATGTGTCTTCTCTTTCGTCGTTTTTGTCGTTCGTCGCGTGCGCTTCTCTCTTTCTCTCTCTCTCTTCCTCGCTTTCGCTCTCGCTGACCCGCGTCGTCTTTCTTTCGCGAAACGCCTTTTTAACGCAGACCGTTCGACGAGTTCAAAAAGGAGATGGCGCGAGACGGATGGACGCCGGAGATGTTTCGAAAGGATAACATCGGAAATCTGTTGGCGACGACGAAGAGTTGTTTGCCGTGTTGTTTAGTATCTTCGTCGTCGATGAAAAAGTCCTCTTCCTCAAACGAGGAGGAGGAGGAGAAGGATGGCGACGACGACAAGAAGAAAAGGAAGAGAAAGATTGCGCCGCAATTGCCGCCGGAATCTTCTCCTCCAGCAGATAAACTCTACGCGTCCGAACCGCCGTTAAAAGCGAACGCGGTCGTTTTCAACTTTTCGTTTACCGACGACGACGAATATTTCGAGTGCGCGAGAAGCGCGACGGGAGGCGCCAGTTTGGAAGATTTCAATCGCGTCCGAATCATAAACGTTTTAAACGAAACGGAGAAGGACGATTTAGAGACGAGGCTGTTCGAATGCGGGGTGCCGATGAAAACGCTCTACGACGTGAACGAGAGCGTTTTCGAGGAGAGCAGGAGGAGAGATTAAGAAGTCGATGATAGAGTTTAGATTAATAGCATTTAAAGTAGAGAAAGACAACATCAAACGGAGAGAGAGAGAGAGCTTCAGAAAGAGAAAGAGAGAGAGAGAGACCGAATGCAACAACAAATACAGTAGCAGAGAGCGCGTAGCGTTTTAATAGGACGAGCAGCAGCAGAAGAACGGAAGAAGAGTCCTCGGACATCGCGCTCGCGCTCGACAACAAAAATATCTCTTTCTTTCATGAAAACAATCGATTTATCCACAAAACAAACTCGCTTTTGCCTCGTCGGTTGAGGCGTACGGAGGACGAATGTCGTCGCAAAGAGTCGCCTATTCTCTCCTCGCGAGTGCGGGTGTTGCGAGTGCTGGTGTGACATCGTTTTATTTCGGCCCGCAACTCTCCGACGTGTACTTCGCCGAACGTTTATTAGCGAAAGAGCAATCGCTTTTGTCCCGATTGGAAACCGGTTTGGAAACGCGCGCGAAGACACTCCGCGACACGGAGCGAGAAAACGCGCAGAAATCCAACGAAGTCGCTCGAGCGAGAGAATCGTTACTCGCATCGGAAAAAGAATTGGACGAAGCGAAAGAAGCACTCGCCAAGTGGCAACGGAAAGAGAAAGACGCGAAAGAGAATAGGCAGAAACAGGTGAGCGAATACGCGAGATTGGAGAAAGAACGAGCGGAGTGGCAAGAGAAGCGAAAATCGCAAAAAGAAGACGTTTTGAAGATGAAGGCGAAAACAGTGGAACAAAGGGAGAAAGTAAATTCACTGAGGAAGAACGCGGAGAAATGCATGGAAAGGTTAGTCGGGAAGAAGAAGAAGGAGGCGAAGGCGTAGTTGATTTAGCGTGCGTATTCATACAATAGCTTTTTGCGCGTAACTATATTTCTTCTTCTTCTTCTTCGTCGTCGTCGAGCCAGTCGATGTAGGACTGGAGGACTTCGCATCCTTTCGCGAGGAACCGAATGTGATTTTGTTTGTATCTCAAGACAGCCGGTAAGAACGCGGTCACCCCGTCGTTTTGCTTTTTTCTATTGCGTTCTTCCGCGGTTTCGATGAGCGACGCCATCTCGTCCTCTAAATCTGTTTCGGAGAGCGTCTCTAAGATTGCGTTTAATCGCACGCTCCACAAGGCGTGGATTTTGAACGCGTTTTCTAACTCTTTTGCGTTGTTGTTTACTACGTTTTCTTCTGTCGTTGTTGTCGCCGCGCTCGCGTCATCGTCGCGAAAATCGCTCTCGTCCAACGAAACGCTACGAACAATCGCGTCCACGTAATTCAACGTCTTTTCGTCCACGCCTCGATAAACAATCTCCATTTCTTCGCACATAGAACGCATCTTCGTCGCGTTTAACGCCCACGTTGTTTCATTACTACGCTGCTGCCCTATTTCTAATCTATCAAATTTATTCGCTTCTAAACAAAACCCATACGCGCGCATCAACTCTTTGTTGTCCAAGCGCGGGCCATAGCTAATCGTGATCTCTTCGTCTTTCTTCACCGCTCGTCGAGTTTCTAATACGACGCTACCACCGCCGCCGTCCACGGTACCGCCGTTAACTAACCTAAACAACGATCCCTTCATACCTCCTCCGTCGCTCGCGCCTATTTTTTTCAGCGCGTTCACGTCCTTCGACGCCGCGTGATTGGCCATGTCAACGCACGGCGCCAACACCGCGACGTCGGTGTTATCTACTCGCGACTCGGGCGTTTCTCCAACTTTAGCGGCAATCGCCCGAGACCGAATCAACGAAAACGCGTAATACAAATCCTCGACGTTCACGCCGTCGCGTACGCCAATTTCCTCTTCGCTCTTGAACTGAATTTCAAATTTCACAAACATCTCTTTTATCTTCTTCTTCAATTGCATCGCGTCCTCGATCAACTGCGGATCGAACGAAGCGCACACGCTCAACTCTTCCTCCTCTCTCGCCAATAACATCGAAGGTAACTCGTGCGCATCTTTCGGTAACCAATTTTGACCGTACTCTCGCCACACGTCATTCCCTTTCGTTTCCGCGCGTATCGCCCAGAGCAACCACAACGCCAACCCCATCTCGCGTCGTTCGCTCGTTTTCGCTTGCACCAGCTTCTTCGTAAACGTAGGTAAGTACGCGTTTCTTTTCTCGAACACTTTGACGATATCAAACGCCGTTTCATTCGTCGCAATAACACCTCCATCATCATCATCATCATCATCGCCTATGGGCGCGACTATGCACACGTCTAAAGGGACCTCTAACAACACTCCAGGCTCCGTCCAACCAACATTTCCGTTCGCGAACAAGCCGTATCTCATCTCATCTTCATCTTTTTCTCCCATCGTCATCAATCGAATTTGACTTCGAATCCCGAACCGTTTCATCGCGTCTTCGAACGCGTCTTGTTCCGTCGTCATCATACTCATCTTTATCGTCGTCGTCGTCCGATGATGATTTTTACGATTCTGTTGACGACGACGTACACAACAACGCAAAGGTGTGTTTGGAAGAAGACCGAAGAGAGAAAAAGAAGAGCACGCGTTCGTTCGTCTCATCATCATCATCCCGTTCCCGTTTGTGGTCGTCGCGTGTGTATTCTATCGTCTCTGTGATGCACTCACTGTGAGGGAGTTTTACGAGAGGGAATGCGTACACATTAGAGCATCGCTCTACATAGGGGATTTGCCATTTTTGTTTGTTTTTGGTGCTCAAGTAGGCAGTGGTAGGGGTTCCATCGGTCTCTCGTGGGAACGAATAGCCTCTCTCGGGCACTCGAGGTGCACCGTGGTGGTAGAATTTTGCCAAATTTTTTCGAAAAACGTGGTTTCAAATCACCAGTTTGATGTTTCAATCACAAGATAGGGATTTCGCCAGAATCTCACACACTTTTACTTTACTCTCTTGTTGTTTTTGCGCAGTAGTAGTAGTAGTATTCGTTGAAATCAATGACGGGAAGCAGCAGACGAAAGAATAAACATCCGAAACGAGCGGAAAACGTGAAAACGGTGGTCGTGGTGAGGAAGGGTGGTGACAGAGAAGAAGAGGGAGACGACGACGACGACGTGGAGCGATTGCGGAGGATGCTCATGTGCGTGCCGTGTGACGATGATGTTGTGGAGCAAAATCATCAGATGCGAGAAGAGGAAACGGCTTGTATTGCTAAAGGAGTGAAGAGGAAGAGAGGGCACGAGTGCGATGTTTGCGAGAAGGTTTTTGTTACTCCATCCAAGTTGGCCAGACACATGCGTATTCACACGAACGAGAAACCGTATGAATGCGATGTGTGCGAGAAGAGATTTAGTCGAGCTGATGCTTTGCAAAGCCACGTGCGTATTCACGCGAACGAGAAACCGTACGAATGTGATGTGTGCGAGAAGAAGTATCGTCATTCTAGTCATTTGAAAGATCACATGCGTATTCACACGAACGAGATGCCGTATGAATGTGATGTGTGCGATAAAGCTTTTCGTAATTCTAGTAATTTGAAATTTCACATGCGTATTCACTCGAACGAGAAACCGTATGAATGTGAAGTGTGCGAGAAGAGGTATCGTCAATCGAGTGGTTTGAATGAGCACATGCGTATTCACACGAACGAGAGACCGTACGAGTGTGATGTGTGCGAGAAGCGTTTTACTCGAGCTAGTAATTTGACAAGGCACATGCGTATTCACACTCACGAGAAACCGTACGAGTGCGATGAGTGCGAGAAGCGTTTTAGTCAATCTAGTAATTTGAAAACGCACATGCGTAACTTTCATTAGCTCATTAATAGTCATTTGCATTACATTCCGAACGAATCAAACGAACGTTATTATTTCCCGCTTTTAAACTCTTTTTGCCATTTTTTATTCCATTTTTTATTCGTCACTTCAAAGAAAAGACAAGAGAAAAGTGAGACGATGACGAGAATAAAACCATCATCATCATCCACCGTTTCGGCGTTCTTTTTCTTCTTCGTCTTCTTGGTTCTCTCCTCGTGCTCCTCTTTCTCGCTCGCCGATGATGTTTTGGAAGAAAAAACCGTCCTCTCCGTCGCGCTCAACGCGCAGTCTCCGGAGTGGTTGACCGCCGTGGAGGCATTTTTACACGACGCAAAGGACGAGGAGGAAAAGGAGGTTTCAAAGATACACACGAAACCGTACGGGAACCCGAGCACGGGTTCGTGCTTGCCGAACGAGATGAAGGTGCAAATACAAGGAATCGCGGGCAGGTGAGATTTTAGAGAGATTCGAGAGCGTTATCGACATCGCGTTTTTCCTTCTCTTTCTCGTTTTTGGCACTACTACTATGACCTTTAGTAGTATTCGCGACTCATAAAATGCCCTCTCATAATCTCTCTCCCTCTCACAAAACACACAGTTTTTGCTCCCCGAAATGTGGGTCGAATATGCCCTGCCCGGCGGATGCGTACAAAGGCGCTTCGGCGAAAGGGCAGTGCGTTTTGCAAGTGCCGAGTTCACCGACGCCGTCGCAGTGCGCGTTGATTTGCCGACCGGAACCCGGGACGAACGGCGGGTGCCCGAAACGTGCGGAGTGTCAACCTATACAAGGTTTGGGAATATGCACGTATCCTACTTCTTCTTCTTCGGAAATCGAGGACGGAAAGGAAGAACAGGTGAAGTTGAAGATTGCGGCGTAATTGATAAAAGAAAGAAAAGGCACACCACCGCCCTCTTCGCTTCGGAAAAATCATCGATAGTTGTTTTTTGTTGTACATGTGAATTAAAAAGAAACACTATTATTATACATTTGACGCGCGCCGCAACGACGTCGTTTCCGAGACGTCGCGTGCGCTGGTCGCACGCGCGAGCGAGAGAGACGCGTTTGTTCACAATCGAAAATTTTGTCGAGGGTAGCGCACGCCGAGAGGCATTTCGTACGTGTCCTCCGTTTCTAACGTGTACCCTTTCACTAAAGAGTCGACAAACCAGTGCCAATCGACGACTTTTGCGCTCGGAAAAATCTGTTTCGCTCCTTGGATGCGTTGTAGTTCAGGTTGCGCGTCGCCGTTGAGCAAAACGAAGTCGACCGAGGCGCACGCCTCCTCCTTAAATTTCCATTCTCCTTTGCTCCTTTGTTGTTGTTGTTGCTGTTTTATATTTTGTTCGTCTTGTTCGTCGTCTTCGCTATCCGGAACGGGAGAATCCGTTTCGTTCTCTTCAAAATTCGAGTCAAGCATGACATAGTCTCGTTCCCGGAGCACTTCGGCGCCCGCGCTTTCTAATATTCGCTCGCAATCGCTCTCACAGATAGACCATTCTGTCTTCGATGATGCGAAGAAAAAATCCGGCACGTCTACGACTATCTTGAGGCCATTAAAGATCCCACTACTTTTCGCCGCCGCAATCTCTTTCGTCGTGCGCGCTCTTCTCGTCAGCATCAACGAATCCGACTCCGAAGATTCGACCAACCCGGAAAAACTTTCTTTATTCTTTCGATGCAAAGAAGCGCTGTTAAAAATCCTCACATCGAGTAGCCCATTGGTTCCCATGTCCTCCCAAGTACCGGCAGCGTCGTGAATCTCAAACTCCTCTTCGTTGGCATACTTTTTCAAACCTTTGCGCGAGTCGAGCCATTCGCTCGATACAATCCAAATACCTCTCGCTAAGGATTCCAAGTACCGCACGGAGCGTTTCTTAATGACGTACTTCTTTCTTGCCCCGTTCTTCGTCTTTCCGTCGTCATCGTTTGAATGGATAGTCGCGCCACTCGTCACGATACAATGGGTAACGTCGTCACCTAGCGGTTCATCGTCGTCTTTGACGACAACCACGTGCCTTCCGCACCGCGTGATCTGATTTAATATTTCATCGTACGCGGCATCTTTCACCGATTGCTCTGTTTCGCTCGACGTGTTCGTCAACGCGAAAATTTCAGGAATATCGAAACTCTCAGACGCGCGTCGTTTATTGTTAATCCTAGTCGAAGAACGCAAGCGAGAAAACGGGTTGTGGAAGAGTTCTTTCGTCGCCGTCGTCGTCGCCTTTGCCGTTCCCATAGCCCCTTTTCTCATCGTGACGTCTTCCTCGCCAACCCCTAGCGAATCACGAACAAGGAGAACGCCTTCTTGTTGCAATTGATGATCCTGACTTGGTTGCGATCGATTATTCCTGCTCGCTTCTATATATTCCGTCGCTGCTAACCACACGCTCGGGTCGACGTTTTCAAATATTTTCCGATAATCGCTCTTCGTCGTCCCTTTTACCGGCTGCTTGCCGTGCATGTGAACGTACCTCGCGCGCAATTGATTCGTGTTCATGGCGTCAATCTCTCTCGTCACCTTTTCTCGCAGCACCGCCAAGTCTTCCTGAGACGACGACGGTCCTTTTTCCTCCTTCTCTGCTCTCTCTCTTTCTTCCAGCATTTCGCGCGCGCGTCGTATCTTCGCCCTTTTCTCCTTTAACTCCTCAATCGTTCTCGACAACTCCTCCATCGCCTCCGCTTTCTCGCGTTCGCTCGCCGACGCCATAATCACCTTCCTTCGCGCCTCCAACTTTGCAAACTTCTCTCCCTCTTTCTCCCTGCTACCATCGACAAACGATGCCATTCCCGGTGGCACATCCGGATCGCCCATAATCTCCATCGCGCTTTCGCACGCCGTCCGTAACAACGCGGACTCGAACGCCTCCGTCAACTTCCGCGTCGGCACCGCCCTCGCCACCATCATCGCGGTGTTTTCAATACCCTTGTTGTTATTTTCGTCCTTCTCCCCCAGTTTCCTTTTCGCGTTCTCTCCTGCGCAAAAAGCATCCTCTCTCCTTCGTTTCTCCTTCAGCATCTTCGTTTCCAGCTCTCGAGCCCGATGCGCAATTTCCACCATTTTTATGTTTCCCACGACTGCATCTGTAAAATCTCTCGCGAAAACTTGCTCCGAACACCCACTTTGTGCCGGACAGAACGCCTCGTAAAACCCTTTCCTCGGTTCAGTCGCTTTCATCCCGCAATCGCGACAGATCGTGTGCCCGCAATGAAGCGTGATTGGTGGTGGATTCCTCTCGTCGTCGAGACACATCGCGTTTTGGCACCCGTCGCATCGGATGAGATTTTGGAGCGATTTGAGATACGAGAGAGAAGTTAAAGAAGAAACGTGCTTCTCACCACCATCGGTGTCAAAGGGGATAGGAGAGACTTTCACGCGCTTGTTGTTGCCTCCCATCGCCAATATCGGCGTCGTCAAAACTGTTCTTGTGTTTGTGTGTGTGCGTGTTTGAAGCGCGTTTGCTTTGGGGAATGATTTTTGAATTTTCTCTCCTTTTACGAGAGATGCAGAGCGCGATAAAATCTGAGCACTTTGGCGGCGGTATGCGCTTTACTTTTACTCTGATGACGTGTTGTGATGAATACAAATACATGAACGCTATGATGAACGCGCTTAAATCTCTGCTTCGTTTTCGCGCGATGATTTGCTTTACTACTGACTGCTACTAATGTTTACGAGTTTCTTACCGTCGTTTGTCGCTACTAAAGGGCCGTGGCCGTGGAGTTTCACTCCTGATCCTCCTCCTCCATCTCTTCCGTAATCTTCGCTGCTTTCGTCGTACTCGTCGCCGTCGAAATCTTCGCTCTGGAAAAATGTGTAACTCAGGACTAAGCTGTTCACGTCTTCCATCCCTCGATCGCTTGCGAATTCTGGATCTAAGTAAAAAAACACCGGCATGTCCACTTTTTCCTTCGCTCGTAAACGTTGCTCTTCGAAGCAGAAACACTGGATTTTGTTGAAATACTGCCCGGCTTTGCCTGGTTGCACGTTATACGTCGCCACGCCAGTGATAGCGCTCGAACTCGTGTTCTCCGCGGTATAAAACGCCAACACCGTCTCCCCAGGCGTCACCGTCACCTTCTTCTGCGTCGGCGTAAACTTCCACGGTAAACCTTCCGCCACGTCCGCGTTGAACGTGATTTCAATCGAACGTTTCTTCGCCTTTTCTAATATAGATTTGTCCATTTGGTCTCTCTCTTCCATTTTATCTTCGATCGATTTTCGTTGCGTGGTGCCTCCAAATCCAGTCGCGCGGCAAAACGCTCGGTACAGTGGGACCGACGCGTACGACGCGCCAACCGTGAATGAGGTCACCGCTAACAGGTAATAGAGCATGTTTTGGTTTTTGTCCGATATTGATTTGCTTTTGGCAGCAGCGGCAGCGGCTCCTCTTCTTCCTCCTCCTCCTCCTCCGCCAAATCGTTGTTGCTGTTGCGAGGAAGAAGAGTGCGTGAAAGCTCTCTGATGCTGTCGACGCGCATTTGACGCCGCTTCCCGTTGGTGTTGCTGATGACGACGACGATATCCGTGCGACAAAGATTTCCCCGAATTGGTTCTTAACGACGAGGCAGACGAAGATGGCGACGCGAAGCAAAAACTCCCCACGTTTCGCTTTAAAAAGTCTGCCGCGTGTTCAGACGCACGCGAAGATGCCGAAAACATCGACGTAAATGCTTTCCGTCGCGCGTGGTGGTACATATCGCTCTCCTTTGCTTTTTGTGGTGTTTTTTTCCTTCGAAATAGGATGAAAAAGTTCTGAAGATGCGAACTCGCGAAAATGTCACGGGGACGCTCAGATGTCTACGTACTAGTATGACTTACAACACGCGCTATATATCTATCTATCTAAATTATGCTCAAGAACAGGCATATGAACCCAGTCAACAAAAACGGAGCGCTCAAATATTGCCAAAACAGTAAACTGGCGACCCCGGCGGCGGCTTTTTCCGGTTCTTTGGAGTACATCATGGTTTGCAAGACCATATTACTCGCGGTTGGCGTGCATCCTTCGATGAGGAAGATGAGCCAGAAGGTGTGGTCGGTGCCACTCGTAGACGGTAAAGCGGAGCTGTTGAGCTTTTTGAAGAGGAAATAGACGCCGACGTGGACGAGAGGGAGGAGGAGGAATCGAACGGAGAGGACGCCGACGGCGGTTCGTTTCGGCGCGAAGGAGTGGTCGGGGCCATTCGCTAAAGTTGCGCCGATGATGACGAGGACTTGAGGAACGGCAGCTTGACCCATGGAGTAAAGCGCTCTGTAAACAAAGTACAGAGCGCCTTCGGTGTCGAAGAATAAGTGCCGAGTGAATGGAATTATTCCCAAGATCAAACCAGATATCGAGGCGCACATGTTGACGTTGACGAAGCCTTTGACGACTTGTTTGGACTTGCGATAGGATTCGGAGATGGTGGTGGAGAGACGCTCGAACGATGATGGGTTTCTTCTGAGCGTGGTCGTGGTAATGGGTAGTGGAGATGTCGTCGTCGTCGTTGTTGTGGTCGCTCCTATGGTGGTCACACTGTTGTCATTGTTGTTTTCGTCGTTCAACTCGCTCCCTCCGTCACTTCCTTTGCCAAACCCTTGGTTACTACTACTTTTGAATCTACCGTTTGATGATTTCGGACTGGACGGCGGCGTGAGTCGTTGTAACTCCACGTCTCCTTCCGGAAGATCTTCGTCGTCGTCGTACTCGTCAAAATCCTCGTTGAAATTATCAATCGTTTCCTCTTCTAAATCGTTGCTCGCGTTTTGGAGGTGCAAATTCCCATCGCTCTCCTTTGCCTTTCTCGACGTCGTCGCTTTCTTCTGTTGATGCGATGAAAATGTCTTCGGCGGTTTGTGTAAGCTCGGACCGACTATCCACATAAGCGGACTCAACGCTATCAAATACACGCCAATGTACAACACGCACTTATCCTTATCCTCCTCGGTAAACACTAAATTCCCAACCTTGCCTGTCTCCGCGATCGCCACCGAGACGACGACTGGCAGTGCCAACGCGTTCCCGAACGTACAACTCGCCAACGCCGCTCTCTGAAACCGTTCCGGCGTCTCGCAGACGTTGTTGGTCATCCATCTCCTATCCGCATTCCTATTACCGCCACCGCTGCTAAACACGAGAACTCTCCCAAACACGTACCCACAAACGACGTTAAAACACGCCGCCACGGGTAAAAGCCACAACTTCTTGAGTTTTTCCAACGTCACGCTCGCCCCGATCGAGGTCACCAACAAACACGGTAAAAAAATCGTCCCATTCAGAGAGGACAAGTTTTTCGTCAACTCTTTCCCGAGTAAGTTTTTCCTCCGCGCGAACGCGCCGAACGCGCACATTATGAACAATTTGGCGACCGCGCGAAAGGCCGCGAGGAATATTTCCAGGAACAGCGTCATTTCTTCTTCTTCTTCGTTAGTGGTATTGTTCCGAAGAAGAAGAGGGTGTGGAGGCTGCCATTTTAATGGTGGTATTAGGTAAGTTCGTTAAAACCTCTTTCGGAAGCAGGGGGCAAACAGAAAAAGAATATGAAAAAAATATCGATCTTTTTGCCCTTTCAACTCACCCCGGTTTCACGATGTAAATGAAGGTGTTTTCTTCTCATTTTCAAGAAGTAGTACGCCGCGTGCGCGTGCGGTGCTCGAACCTCTGTCTTCCAAGTTTGCTTTTCTGTTGTCGTGGTAATAATGATACGAGTAGTATTTAATTAAAGAAAAAGCTGATGTGTGATACGTGTACTCAAAGTTCAGTTAAAAAAATGCTAAAAATTTGCCTCTCGAGCTTAATAAATGAAAAACGCTTAAAATCGCTTTATTTTCCCATTCTCGTAAAACTCCGAACAACATCGACACACGAACGCGCATAAGAACACACACACACACACACACACACACGCAGATATCAAACAACGATGAACACTTCATGGACCGGAGGCCAGCAACAAGCGGACGAAGACCGCGCCAAGTTGGAAGAGTTTGAAAAAAGAGTCGACCCGAACAACAAGCAACAGACGGATCTTCTGGAAGAGATGCGACGACACACGGAACAGTTGGAAAAATCTCGAAAGTACGAAGATCCGAGATTGTCGTTCTCGACGCCGGAGTTTAAAGAGGCGCAGAGGAAGTTTCAAGCGAGATTTAACGTGAATTTTGATCGACCGATCGAGTATGGGATGGTGAAGAAGTATCCGTGGTCGACGCCGACTTTGCAAAAGTTGGAGGTGCCGGTGGATGTGGACGGGAACCCGTGGCCTTTGGACGAGAACGGGAATCCGATCTTGAAGGAAGGGGTGGACATGGAGCCGAGCAAACAGTTTGAGAGGATGGCGCAAGGCAGTCGTTAACGCGATGCTGCGGGAAAGACATGTTGCGAAGAGAGAGAAAGAGAAGGAAAGGGAGAGGGAGAGAGGTAAAAAGGAAGGAAGGAAGGAAAAGAGAGAGAGCGTGTGAAAACGTGTACATTTTCAAGACGACTCGAACAAAAAAATATCTATCATTGCGACTGTTTCCTCACTGTACACTTTCTTTGTCTTCGTCTTCACCTTCGTCTTCGTCTTCGTCTTCGTCGTCCGAGGACGATAACACGCCTATTTCTTTCAAATTATCCTCGCGATCGGTGTTGACGGTTCCAATTGTTGGCGTTTTTTTTTCCTCGCTCGTTTTTTCTTTTTCTTTCGATTCGTTGACGATGGCGTCGAAACCTCCAACTCGCGAAGGAAGTCGCGCGAGACGCGACGTGTACGACGATGGATTTGTCGGTTTTCTTGAGAATGTCGATCTATCGCTGTTGTTATTACTACTTCTTTCGCTGCAGTTCGTACCCTCTCGTTCCTTCGTTGTACCAGTCGTAAACTTGTTCTCAAAATCTACGCAGTTCAAAACGTCTTCAAATACGCGCGTCTTGAGCTCTTTATCTGAAACTGAATCTGCAGTCATTGAAGGACTCGCGTTCACCTCGATCAGCCACGGTTTTAAATGTTCGTCGAGCATGACGTCGTACCCATACAACTCAAAACATCGCTCGTCGCGAATCATGGACGATTTCACCGCGTCGCACGAAAGTTTAATCATGCGTTCAATCTCTTTAAAACACGTCTCTTCCGCGCGAGCGTCAAACGTCGCTCGAATGTGTCTTCGAAGTTTATGAAGAGGCCATTTCAAATCGCACACGCTCGCGTTGTAGTTATCGCCTTTCTTTTGCACGCTATGGTTCGTCAAGTGCACGAAATAGTTCTCCGTCGAGTTACTTTTGATTTTACTCTCATACCGCTTGGAGGAAAATCGGGCAAAGCCTTCGCGGTAAACGTACGCAACGAGAGGCGAAAACGACAGAACGAGCACGTAGAGACGCATGTCGAATTTCCTTCCACCTATTAAGAGTGGGTTATGAATGTACTTTTGTGCGACGTAGTTTTCTTTGCATATGTTGATGGTCGCGTTGTTGTTTTGTGGTTGTTGTAGTTGTTGGAAAACGTGTTGATTCTGATGGGAAGGAGAACAATGTTCGCTCTGTTGCTGATACTGCAAACACGAACCCGTGGCAGTAGAAAAGCCGCTCACGTTTTTATTCGCATTCAACTCCTCGTCGAGCTTCTTCCTTCGATTTTGCCATCGCCGTATTTGCGCTCGTTTCCAGACGAAGAAAATCCCTCTTCCCTGACTTTGCCCGATCGGTTTCATAATCCACACGTTGTTGCTTTTATCTCCATTTTCATCGTTATCATCGCCGCCGTCCTTCTCCTTAGCGGTTCCACTTATCGTTCTTCTCGCGCTCCCCATCGCCGCCGCCGCCGTCGTCGCCCCATCAAACTCTCTCGTAAACAACGCCAAATCTCCCGGCAACGCGTACGTTTTCGGACTCACCCTCTCAACCGCTTCCGCCTCTCGAGAGTCTCCGTTTTTCTTTGCTCTTCGACTGGCTCTCTGTAAATTCTTCGCCAACAAATCCTTTCGCGTGAGCTCCGAGTGGTTCGCAAAGTGGTTCACTTTTCGCGCGCTCAATTTTCCGGCGAGCGTCGACGATCCGAATCCTCCAGCTGGCCACACCGTAAACGCGCTCGTCCCCCCACCTCGCGAGTACGATATATTCTGATGTATCCATCCAACGTCGGCGTAGAAGAAATCAATTTTCGGCGTCAAAGTCGTCGTAACCACCGACCCGGCGCCTCTCCCGGTCCTCTCGCAACGATCCTCCTCCTCTTCCTCCTCCTCCTCCATCGTGTTCAATAAAGTCGTTTTTTCCGGCTGCATAAAAAGCGGAATCTCGCGCCAATCTTTCCTCGATTTCATCACCATGTGCGGGATGGTGTTCGGAACGAGCGTGGAGAAGCGGTAGATTCTTTTTTCTCGCGCGTGCTCGTGATGCTGTTTGGTCTTCTTCTTTGTCTTCTTCTTTGTCTTCTTGGTCGTATTTTTTGACTCTTTTCCCGAGCTTCCTCCTCCTCCTCCTGCGGTCGAGAAATCATCGCATTGCTCCAAAGCCTTTCGAGACGAGGACGAGTGCATCGTCGTTATCGTCGTCTTTATTTATGTCGTCGCCGTTGGTCTGCGTGCGTTTTGACGACAAAACCAGCGTGATAGATGTGAAGGGTTTTTATGAGGGCTAAAAATAGGAGAATTTTCCCTTTCTCTCTCTCATCGAGTGCTGCGCGCGTGGTAATTTCTTACCGTTTTACGTTGTTGTTTTGTTTGAATACAATTACACTTCTCTAGGCTAAGCGGTGTTCTTTGCGTACGTATGTATATATATACTCGCTCGCTCTCGCTCTCTTCGTTAAAAAACTCATCAGAGAAGAAACGCGCTCTCGCAAGATGATCACCTTTAATCGAAAAGCTAAAAATTAAAACCATTCATCTTTCTTGATCTGTTCGTTAAACTTCTCCCTCATCTCCGGCTCGCGTTCGAAAATTTCATCCATGGTCACCCGTTCCAAACTCTCCCTCTCTTCCTTCAGAAGGACCAACTCCTTCTCCAACTCCTCGATCCTCTTCGCGCTCTCCGCCGCTTGCTTCTTCGCCTCGTCCTCCAAAACTTTAAACGCTTTGGTCACGTCCTCAACTTCCGTGGACTCGTACTTTGGCAATTTTAACGTCGTGTACGCTTTTTGGAACAAATCTACGATTTCCGGGCTGTTGGTTAACTGTTGCTTGAACTTCGCGAAATCCACATTCGTCGAGCGGTCGGCGTCTCTTTGCACCGCGTCTTTGATATCCGCCATGGTTTTCGCCAAAGAGGCGAGCTCTCTTTTCGTTTCCTCCGTGGCGCCTTGGGCAATGGCGGTGTCCCAGGAGGATTCATCCGTAGATTGGACCGCGTCCGCGGAAAAGAGTCTTCGTTGTTCTTGAACCGAGGCGGACGCCTGTTTTGTATAGAAAAAGGATGTATATATTTACCCCAAGAGAGAAAGAAAATTTCGGTGAGTACGACGAAAAACAAACGCCGCTCTAAGCGGGGTGGGAGGTAGGGAAGAGAGAGAGAGAGAGATCAAAGAGAAACATCGTGAGCTGCGAACGACGACGAAGCGCTCTAAACTCTCTCTCGCTCTCTTTCCTAACGGAGAGAGAAAAAGAAACCACAAAGGGATCCGAAAATTCTATTCCCCGGGGACTTTCTCTTGTGTGATCGTTTTCCAAGGGCAATAAAAACACAACGACGAGAAGAAGAAAGAGAAAAGAGACAAAATTTCACGCACCCGTCGGAGTCCACTTTGGAGAGCAAAGGTTCGTCTCGTTGTTGTCGCGAGCATTATTCTTGCGCTTTACGCGGGTGTGCTTTGCCGGAAAGGCGTGGAGATTTGACGATGAAATTTGCGGTGAAGAGGGGAGCAAAAGAGAGGGTCACGCCTTAGGGTTACAGACCCTAAACACTTGTTAAAAAATTTTTGTCGTATTTTCGAAAAACGACAGACTTTTGACGAACACGAAAAACGTGTATGTTTCCGACGACGAAAACGACGACGAATGACCGCGACGCGACGTTTCCATCTCCTTTCTTCGCGTTCCACCAAACGTCCATGCATTTTCCGCGGTCGTTTTTCCAAACAGGACCATTATTCTCGGACGAATACGACTTAAACGGAAACGAAAACTTTGACGACGAAAACAACAACTTCTTTTCGACCCAAACGCTTTTACGCCGGAAAAGAGTCACCGCGAAGCAGTTTCACTTTCCGTCGCAAACGTTTCTGCGATATTTCTGGTACGCGCGATTCGGGTTAATCGTGTGCGCCGAGCCGTGTGGAGGAAGAAACGACGATGTGGATGGTTTTTTGAGGAAGGTACGCTCGATGGGGACGACGATACCGACGGACGACCACGGAGGTTTTCGAAGACGAGGGCAACAACAACAACAACAACAACGACAACGGGAGGAAAACTCGTATTATTGGTACCGACGCGGTGGTGGAGGAGGAGGACGAGGGAGAATTCCGAAACCGAGAGAAGGACGAGGAGGAGGAGGAAGAGGGGGAGCGAAGTTTTATCGGCACTTTTCTCCGTCGTCGTCGTTCCGCGGCGACGCTACTCGAGGCCTCGGCGGGGGCGTCGGCGGTGCTGGGTTTCGACACCACCGGGATGAAGGAGCTTCGAGCGGAGAAGACGGCGGCGCGTGGTCGATGGTTCCTTTGATTTCGGCGTCTTCTCGTTCGTCTTCTTCGACGTGCTCGTCTTCGCAAATCTCGTCGTATGGAGGAATGAATATTCCGTATTATGGTTCTCCGTATGATTTTGAAGCGGCGTTCGGACTCTCGCCATCTTTTCGAAGAATCGGCGGCGGACAAAGCTCGACGAAACGAAGATTAAGACGATTAGAGGAACGCATCGCTTTGGGGATTAACTTGGACGAGAACGGAATCCCGTTTGATCGCGAATTGACCGAGGAGCAACGGGAACGGTTGTTTGAGTTTCGAGCGTTCAAGAAGGAGTTGCAGCGGGGTGAACCTTTCGTGGAGAACGCCGAGGCACTCGGTTTGTTTTTGGAGTACGAAGAAGAGAAGAACGTACTTTTGCTTGGATGTGGGACTTCCCCCGACAAAGACGATGACGAACGAGAGAATCGCCACTATCAAAACGACAAAAACGACAGCAACGACATCGAAAACGAACATTCGTGTTTCGATCTGGAGACGTTCGTGAAAGACGTCGCCGAGCGCTTACACGTGGATGATGACTCTATCGACTCCGAGACGGAATACAAAGACGGAAATTCAAAAGGTACTTCGAGCGGCGTTTCGTCGCTAGATGTTTCGCACGAACAACAATAAAGCGATACGACACGATACTACCATACTAACGATATTACTATTCTTGATACTACTACTCATTTGAAATGATATGCTCCTTTACTACGTTCTGGTTCTCTACTGGAAAATTCTTCTATATTTTGTGTATTTTCACCAATCGTCGTCGTCGGAATTGCCCTTGTTCCAGTCGTCTTCGAACTCATCATCGAGTAAGTCTACGATCACAGGCGGTACTGGCACGAACGGAACATGCGACGCCGGCATCTTTCGTTTGTGTTCTCCTCCTTCCTCCTCCTCTTCTTGAGTGTTGTTGTTCGAAGGTAAAGTCGATACGACGCCGTGGCGAGACTCCGAAATCTTCGCCATCATCGCCGGGTCGCTCAAAGACATGCTATCATTACTCACGCGTTTCTTCGTCACGTTATGCGTTGATTTTTTAACCAGAACTCTCTTCTTCCTTTTCTCTTCATCAGGTTTTCGAACGCTCGGAAGTGCACCATCATCTTCTTCTGTGTCGTAATCGATTTCGTCGTCATTGATGAACGAATCCTCGTACTCGTCCGTAGTTTGAGTGTGGTTTTCCATCGAAGAATCTGGCGGCGTGTCCTGGACGTTATACTGTTGATTTCGCGGACCAAACCGAGCAAAAGTATCACCCAGATTCACCATAGGAGTCGGTTGCGTGTACGGATTCCCACTGTTATTTGTAAATGGCACATTGCGGTTGTTCGTATCGCCGTCCGTGTTTCCAGCCGAACTAAAGTATTGCGGATGATGACGATGTCCATCACCTCCAGTCTCTGGAGACTCGTCGTCGATGAAACGGGCATCATCAGAGTCGTAATCCTGTTCGTTCGCGTCGTCGTCGTCACCTCCTTCGCCACCGGCAATATCGTCCAAAAATGTCGATTTTTTCTTCAAAGGTTTCTTGCGTTGCTGTTGCTGTTTTTGATGTCTATTGTTTGCGACGACATCAAGAGCGGGAACGCTGGGAGCTACTGGTAGCACAGGAGACGGCTCTTTCGGGACTTTTTCGCGTCGTCGTCTCTTGAAGCGCAAACTTTCATCGCTCGGAAACGAACCTTCCGAATTTTGTTGTTGTTGAGTTTTCTTCTTTTTGGAGGAGTTCGTTCGCGGTACGCGCGGATCGGGAGGTGGCATCGAGACGCTTCGACGTCGCTGTTCTTCAACTTCCTCCGCTTTCTCTCTCGCGATCAGCACGTGCTCCTTCAAAATATTCAAAGGCATGTGATCGAGCGTCTTCTCGACTAACTCTTGGTTTTCTGTTGCCAGCGAGACGCGCGAGAGTATCGGTGAAGCGTCAGCAGAATTTTTGCGCAACGACGGTGGTACTGACGGTTCACGAGAAGCAGCCAAAGATAAGCGCATTCGCGCCGCTTCTGCTGCCGACGGAGATCTTTGCGGTCGAGGTTCAGGAACTGGTGACACCTTTAGGGATTCTTTTTCTTCGATTACGATGACTTCATCGTCGTCATTCTCTTCCTCTTTCTTTGGTTCCATGGTACCGATCACCGGGACTTCTTCCTCTTGCTCCTCCTCCTCCTCCTCGTCTGAGAACAAAATCGGCTGATCAGCGCGAGTACCTGCCTCAGTAGGAGGCATATCTTGAACTGCTACTACTTCTTCTTCTTCCCTGAGTACCTCCGGTAAGAGCTCATCCTCATCATCAACGTCGGAAGAGATGACAACTTCATTATTCTCGAACGAATAGTCTTCATCGTCATTTATTATCACCGGAATATCATCATCTACACCATCTACACCAGCGCCGTAGTCATAGTGTTCTTCGTTTTCTGCATCCGTGGGATAGAGAGGGAAAATTTTTCGATCGTATTCGTCGATGTCGACGCCTTCGTTTACGCGCAAGTTCACGCCATCTCGAATCCTCTGCGCGTGTTGTCTCTTTTCGTTCACCGCACCACCAGCAATAGCATCTCCACACCACAATTCATCGTCAAAGTCATCGACTGAAGTGTTGGTTGAACCTCCCGGTCCCGATGGACTTCTCTCGATGCCTTGTAATTTCGACATGGAGCGAACAAGAAACTTAGTCATCGCACCGTGTTCAAAATTGTACACCTTTTGGTATTGACACTGGTATGGCAAGCTTCCCGCGAAACCTTTCTCTTTCATCTCTTGCAGATGCGTTCGCTGCTCGTCTTCTTCAAAAACGAGCGATGAAGATGCCATCGTCGCAGTCGCCGCTGCCTTTCCTCTCATCTCGTCGGCCTCTAGGCGGTAGGCAATGAGGAGGGATTCGTTGCCAACATCCAAAGCTTGATATTGCTTGGCCGGATTGGAGTCAAAAATGAGCGTCGAAGTGGACGTGTACTTCCTCGATTTACTACTGTTTCCTACTTGGTTCTCTTGCAGTAGTTTCGTTCTCTTCGCAAGTGACGCCGCGGTTCTCGATTTCGTGCCGTTTTTCTCCTTCTTAGACGTACTCTCGATGCAAATCAACTCGCACGACGGAAATATCTCGTCCGGAATCATCCGCGGAGTGTCTTTGCACATCACGACGTATCGATCCGGCGTTTTCATCTTACCTTGTAAATCGTGGTATTTTTTCAATTCCGAGGTAAATTTGTTGTGTTCTTTTCCTTTGGTTGCTAACACGACAACTTTTCCGTTTCTCGCGCGACCGGTTCTACCCATACGCTGCACGGTTCTAATAACATCAACCACGTCGTAAAAGACGATTAAATCGACCGTTGGAATATCGAGGCCTTCTTCGCCGATCGATGTCGCGACTAAGCAGTTCAAGTTGCCATTTCGAAAGTCTTCGAGTACCGCTTTTTGTTCTGCTTGTTTCTGCCCTTTTTGTTTCTCGAAAATCAAAGGATCCGCGGCACCCTCTCCTCCTCCTGCTTTGATGTTGTTATTATTCTTGTGTTGCTGTTGCGCTAAAACTTGCTTTTCGCGATTGCGCCTATCTCGGGCGTTCTCTCCAGAGCCTTGACCGACAAAAGGTGCAACTTTTACTCCACACGCGTTCTCGCCTCTCGGTTTGATTTCTCTCAACTGTTCGACGATATCTCGAACGGTGTCTCGATAACTGCAAAATATCATCACGCGCGTATCGTTACCACTGCTATTGTTACTATTATTACTAAATTGCTCCGCGACAACTTTTACGAGCTTCTGCAACTTTGGTGAGTGCTTTGCGCCGTTCGAGGCTAACGATCGAATCAGCTCGCATGCCTCTTTGAACTCTATGTGCTTGTCGCTCAAAACTTTCGCGTGCGAAAGATTACGTGATATGAAATCGTACGCTTGAGAGGCACCAAATTTTGTGAACAAATCGATGATGTGTGTGATATGCTGCGCGTGTCGCAAAGAGTGCCCGCAGGCGTCTTTATTTCTCGTCGGAATTAGACCTCTTTGTACGAACGTCGACATTTGCTGCAGTAAAAATTTTGCCGGTGGATCAGCATTTGGAAGGTCAAGAAACCGTTTCACGTTATATGCAAGTCCATTCATCATTGATACCGGTATCCCGTGATTATTATTGTTATCAACGGGGTTAAACGCGCCAAATCCCGTGGCTTGTTTCAAATGCGGTTTCATCGAGTCCTTCAATAAAGTCAAAATACCCGCGGAAACATCGTCCTGGCTAATCGGCTCGACGACAAGATCTTTTCTGAACGTGTATTTCGCCACATCTACGTCTAATTCGGATCGAAATTCAACTCTGTTAATATCTAACGCCGACACGATGTTTTGAACGCTTTCAAGCTCTTTCCCGGGAGTCGCCGTGAGCGCTAAAATTCGAAACACTGCGCCGCGTTCTTTCAACTTGGCGACAATTTGCGTGTACGCGTAATTCCCAACCGCCCTATGCGCTTCGTCCACGACTAAGCAGACGACATCTTTCGCGTTCAAATCGCCCGTTTCGATGTCGTTGCTCACCACCTGCGGTGTGCAAAAGAATACTTTCTTCTCCTTCCAATGCTCTCTGCGCGAATCCGAGACCGTTTTCCCTTTCTTCTTCGTGCTGCCCATTAGCACGACGGTTTCTTCCGACGGGATGCCACAAATATCGTGGCACGCTTGCATTTGCTGATCGACCAAAGGTCTCGTCGGTGCTACGAAAATAACTTTCCCGTTTGGAAACCATCTCTTATAATTCAACATGACCACGGCGGCGATGAGCGTCTTGCCGAGACCGGTCGGTAAACACACTAATGTGTTGTTCAAGAGCGCATTCGCGGCGATTGCGTATTGATACTCTCTCCGATTGACTTGTGCTGGGTAAATGTATGTCTGCGCGGCGGCTAAATCAATTTCAGATACCGGCTGTTGTTGTTGTCGAAGTTGTTGTTTCTGCTGCTGCTGCTGCTTTCGTTGCAAGTTTGTCGTCATCGCGTTCCCTAAAACGCTCCCGCGCGAAATATTATCGTGACTCGTATTAAACACTCTCGGTGCGTACTCACCGGGATTCTCAAACGCGTTTGGTCGATACCCGGACGGTAACGTTAACTGCGTCCCTCCCCCTTTGGCGACGGCGTTGTTGTTTCTCTTGGTCGTTTGCGTTTGCGTCGCCTTTTTCGGCTGCTGCGCGCTCACGTTATTCCTACTGTTATTAGTATTACTAGTGTTATTAGTATCACTTTTATTAGTATCCGTCGTCGTCGTTACGAACATCCGCGCGATCGATTGTTGCTTCATCGTCGCCGGCGCCGCGTTTGAATTCGAAATGTGTGCACCTGCTTCCCCAGAGACGACGTTTTGCTCGCCTCCAAAATTTTCTTTCCGAATCATCATCTGCGTATTATTCGTCGTCGTCGTCGCCGCCCTCTTCTTTGCGTTTTCGGCGGCGACACCGCGCACCTCCTCCTCCTCTTTCTGCCTTCTCTCTCGCAACGCGGCGGCGGTTTCAACCATGGAATCAAACTTGGCCAAGTCCATCAAATCGTCCTCGTCGTCGCTGAAGAAACTCATCTTTTTACTCGATTTTGTATCTTAAAAAAACAGCACTCAACAAAAGACCACAAAACGTGCCACTCCTCTACCAATACCACCATAAAAACCACCGAGACGAGACGACTCTCGACCTACTCTCTCTTTCTCTCTCTCTTCTTCTTCTTCTTCTTCTCTGAATGTTTTTTGTGTGTTGTTCTCGAGCGTGTGTAGAAAACGGCGAAAAAATGACGAGGTGTCTGCGTGTTGAAAAATTCAAAAAATCTTCCAAAAAAGAACACTTTGGGGGGGCTGGTTTTTAGGTCATTTTTAAGCCATTTAACACCAGACAGAGACGAAAGAAGAAGAAGAGAGAAAGAGGAAGAACACGCAACACAGAGACACACGGAAGACACACGAACGCTTTCTTTAAGTTTTACATATAAAAAGACGTACACTAGAAAAATAAAATGGGCGCCTCGGTGCAATTCATGATCACCTCCGCCATGCGGGAAATATTAACGAACGAGTTGCAATTTTTAGACTCGGAAGTGGACGAGATGAAACCAGAGTTAGCGGCGAAAATGATCGAAACCGGGACGAAAAGACCGTTTGGGGACGGACGGGAAATGCCGGAGAGTTGGAAACGAGGGGCAATGCCGGAGAGGAAAAGAGACGCGTTGGGATTTTTCAGGAATATAAACTCGTTGCAAGTGATTGTTTTAGGGGCGATTGGCGTCCTCGCAGGGTTGGTCGTGACGAATAAAATCGAGCTCGAGACGCTGTTAGGAGGGGCGAGCACGGCCTTGCCGAAGGAGAAGTTATCGTCGCACGTGAAAAAGAAGAAGAAGAAGAAGAAGAAGGGAAAGAAGAGAACGATTCCTAAACGTACGAACGTGGTTGAAAATTAAAACGAACTCTACTAAAGTATTTAAATTAAAACGCGCCCTTCTTGTACGCGTAATAGCCCGCGACGAGGACGAAACCTGACCCGTCGGTAATCATGTACAGATATCCAATCCCACACATGACGAATACTCGTCGCGCCATAAATTCTAAATACTTCGGGTCTTTCGGTAACACGTTCCAAGAGTCTCTGTAGCCTTGGAGAAGAATTTCTCTGGCAAAAACAAATTGGCACAACGTGTCCCAACCGTACGTGCCGACGACGGTGAAGAGTAAGAGACCTAAAACTTTGTATCGAAACGCGTCGTCCGGCATGGAGACGAACTGTAACTTGTTATTCAAATACGGAACGACTTCGAAGGCTGCCATGAACGAACCAATGAACAAAGCTGCTAAGGAGAGCAACAAAGTTTTGTTCTCCAAGGAACCCATCATGAACGGTCTGCCTTTATAGTTGACGAGCATGACGCAGACGCGTTGAACGGTTTCGATGAGAAAGATGACCGTGTTTAACAAACACGGCTCAAACGGCGGGCCTTGTTCCCAGAACGATCTCTGCGCTTCGCTCGCGTTTTTCTTCTCTTCTTCGGAAACTTTCGCGATTGGAATCGCCTCAGGGAACGCGGCTTTCTCACCTGTCGCCGCGTGGACCAACTCTGTGGCGTAGTTCATCACAAAGACGTGGATGACGAGTTGGCCTACGATGGACAAGAATAACGCCGGGTGAAAGATGGAGCGCAACGGTCGAACAGGGGATAGCGTGTGCACTGGGGTGGCGTACGAAAACGCTAAACCTGCCGCGGTTAAACACAAACCGCTCGCCATCATTTGATTGTCCGAAGATCGAATGCCGTCGGTGTACAACACCGACAACGAAAACGCGGAAATCAAACAAGATAACACGAGCACTTGCTGCATCTGAATCGAGGACACCAACGTGCACCTGCCTTGTCGAATAATATCTACCGCAGACCGAATGGTCGGTAAGCGAGACGTGAACGGAGCCGCCATGGAAGCGTCGCCGAGTTTCACTTGCGGAAGTTCGCCGTCTAAATCGTCCAAGTTTTGCATCATGTCGCTCATGCTCGGCGCTTTACCGCCTTGTCCGCCTTGTCTTGCCTTAGCTCTTTCCATCGCTCTGCGTTTTGATTCGCGAATCATTAGTTGCGTAGAATTTTTCATGGCGGTAAACTGCGCCCACTTTTCGCCTCGCGCCATTCTTTCCTTGAACTCTTCCTCGAACCAGACTTTTTGCAACGCTTGGAGTTCTTTCGTGTCTTTTTGCTGCGCGATTTTCTCCTCCATTTTCGCCTTCTTCACTTTTTCCGCTTGCTCTTTCACTCTTTGCATCTTCTCTTGGAACGTTTCCGCCTTGGCGAGCTTTTTACCTTTTTCTCCGTCGCCTTCTTCTTCTCCTTTACTCTCGTCGCCGCCTTCTTGTTTCAATTTCTTTGTGTTTGCGGACCCAAAGCCGGAGAGGAGCGCGACGCCGACGTGCGCTTGTTTTAACGCGCCGACGTCGTTCGCACCATCGCCGCACATGTACGTGTGTCTCCCCTGTTGTTTCAAACGTTTCAAGACCCTCTCTTTATCGTCCGGAGACATTCTGGCAAAGATAGACACAGAATCCAAGTAATCCCAAAGCTCGCTTTCTGATGAAGTGCCGCTCTCCGTCGTCGTCGTCGCGGCATAGCTGGCCGCGTTCAAGCTCTCCCCGGTGACGCACAACGAATACTTCTGAGCCAATTGTGGAATGCTCAAATCTTTGTAACTCCCGATGACTTGAATGCCTCCATCTTTATCTCTCTTCGCGGAGACCCATCGAAGACTGCCACCACTTTTGTTGTTCGATTGCTCGAGCTCGAGCACTGCCGCGCCGGCTAACCCTCCTTTCGCGATGCCAACTTCATTCCCGACGTGAAGGGCGGTTAAGGTAGCGTCCCCAGTCGCCATCATGACGCGATTACTCGAAGCGATGAGCGCGTTGATAACTTCTTCCGAATCCGTTCGAACGCGACAGGCAAACGCTAAAAATCCGGCAAATTCCAAATCGCATTCGACTTCGTCTCGAGATAACGGCGATTTCGCGTCGTTGACTCTTTTCGAATCCCCAGGTGATAACACTTTGTGCGCGAGCGCAATCACGCGCATACCTTTTTCCGCTAACGTGCGATATTGCGAGTCGAACCCATCCGGTTTACTCTTCAACAGCGTAGCAATTTTCTCCGGCGATCCTTTCACCAGCGCCCACGTTTGTTCGTTTTCGCCTTCATTTTGCTGAACGGTGGCGACGACGGACATGCGCTGTAAAGAACTCGCAAAGTGATTGCGCGCTAAAATTTTGGCGCTCGGGGTACCTTTCCACGTTCGTTTCTTGATCTCCTCGGAAAATTTCGGTTTCGATTTACTCGATTTCGGATCGTACTCCCATTTGGCGGCGAACAAGGCAGCTTGCTCCAACGGATCGCCGTACGTTTTCCCATCGATTTGGACTAAAGAATGACACCCGCCGATGATGATCGCGGACGTTTTCGAGCACTCGATCGGCGTGGCAATTTGCGCCGACGACATATTTTTACTCAAATCCGACGCGTCTACGACACCAACAGCGACAAGTTTATCCGAAGTAATCGTCCCGGTCTTATCGAATAAGCACGAATCAATCTTCCCCGCCATCGGTACTCGAAACGGTTCCGTGCAATACACGCCCGATTTCATCAACGCTAAAAGTGCTGTGTTCACCGCCATGGCAGTTTGCATGGGAAGTTCCGGAGGCACGACAGATGTCAAAATTAAAATACATCTCAACACTAACTCGTACTGCGAACGTTTGCCGTCCTTCATGCCAACCGTGAAGACGTGATACGAAGCCATGCACGCGAAAACCAACAAAATGAACAACAGAATCATCGTTTCTTTGGTATCTCCGGTGACTTGCTCCGAAGAAAACTCCATCATGCGCATTAACTTACCTTGCGTGGAAGAAAACCCAGTTCGCAAAACGTAGCACACGCACCCGTCGTCCGGCGTCGGCGGCACTTTTACCGGCCCATTAATACTACTACTACTATCCGAAGACTGTTGCATTAAAGTCGTTCCGGAGGATAACACGTGCGTTTTGTGAAGATCCTCGATGTCCAACCTCGCGTCTTCTTTATCGTCGTACGAGATCGCCTCCTTCATTTGCGGTACCGATTCGCCGGTCAAAGACGCTTCGTTCACCACCGCCGAGCCTTGCAAAATCAAGCAATCGCACGGAATGGTCGTTTCACCTTCCGGCTGTCTCTTCACGCTGACTATATCTCCGGGAACTAAATCTTCCGTCGAATGGTCCTCCCAGATGTTATTTCTAAACGCGTAAATTCTGCCAGTTTTCACCGCGATGCCTCTCAACGCCGTAATGTTCCTCTTCCTGGAAAACACCGTCGTCGCTTCGAAAATCAACATCGACAACATGTTGAACAGGGCGTACTTCCAATACTCGTCCATCAACCAAAGCATGCACGTGAACATTTGAAACACCGTCACTGGTCCGGTCAATTGTTCCTTGAACATTTCCATAAAAGTCGGCAACTCCACGTGCAAACAATTATCGCCGTACCGATTCATACAATCCTCGATTTCATCCGGCGCCATTCCAGTCGCGGTCTTTTTGAAGTAACTCGAAATCGGTAAATCCACCGGACAGGTCAACTCTCTCAACTCTCCTCTCGCCTTGCCGCTCTTCGCGTCTCGTTCCACCTCCACGTACTCGTACCGTTGCCTTTGAAACGTGCACCACAACGTCGACGTGTACGTAAACCCGTCCTCTTTACTCACCGAACTCAGCAAACGCATCTTCGTAATCTCCGGTTTCCCTTGGTGCGCGTGCGGCATGATTTCCAAATACGTATCCTCGTCCACCTCCGTAGCGTTGCGATACCGGAAAAACCGTCTCACTCTGACCGACCAGTGCTGCGCGAACATGATCAACGCGTGCGCGAACGCGACCGAAGCAAACTTAATCACCGCGACAAAGTCCGGCAACCACCACGCCGGCAACGTCGGAGGAATCTCGTACGTCACCGTTTGGTTCACCGACGACAGATCCTCTCCTAACAATCCGTTCTTGAATACTGACGAAGCTGATGCTTCTCCAGATGGTTCCTCCGCTCCATTTTTCACCTCCTTTTCCTCCTCCTCCTCGAAGCCGCCAAATCCATCGTCCTCGGTCGCCCACTCGTCCTTCACTTCAAACTTTTGCTTCGTCATCATCCCATCGTCTCCTCCCCCAAATCCACTCTTCTTCGTCACCAACTTCCCGTCCACGAACTCCGTCGGTTCGTACCCTTGACTCTTGTGATGTTCCATCGCAATTCGGTACGGTTTCCCGCTCGTCTCGTAACACTCGCGAAAGAAATACACCAGTAACGCGAGAAACGGGAGATGGTACAGACCGACGCGTGTGTTGTTTTTAGAGAGTGTAAAACTCACGCGAGGTTTGATCGCTCGAACCGACGCGATGGTCGGTGGGTACGTCACGTACACGCTCCCTAAAAGCGATTTCGACATTTTGTTCTCTTCTTTTTCTTCTTCTCCTTTTGAGGAGTATTCAAGTTGTTCTCTCGCGATGAGATGATTCGATCTCGAGATGATTTTGAATGAAGTTTTTCTCTTTCGACTGCTTTTTTTTTTCTTTTTTTTCTTTCAAAAGGGCAGTCGTTTTTTTGGGAAATCAAATGCACTTCTCATCACTTCAAATTCCATCCCCTCTTGCGATTGATTTTCTGCGCGAGTGTGTTTGTGATACAAGAAGAAGAAGAAGAAGAAGAAGAAGAAGAAGAAGAAGGAGAAGCATAAATGAGAAAAAAGAATCCACACCCGCAGCGCGCGGTGAACGCGAGGACGGTTTTGAAGTGCGATTTTAGGGAGGAGAAGGGAGGAGAAGAAGAAGGAGACGTGGAGCGATTGCGGAGGATGCTCGCGTGCGTGCCGTGTCGTGATGTCGTGAAGGAGCAGAATCAGAAGCGAGAAGAGGAAACGACTTTTGTTGCTCGAGGAGTGAAGAGAAAGAGAGGGCACGAGTGCGATGTGTGCGAGAAGGTTTTTGCAAAACCATCCGATTTGGCCAGACATATGCGTACGCACACGAAAGAGAAACCTTATGAATGCGATGTGTGCGATAAAGCTTTTCGTGATTCTAGTGCTTTGAAAAGGCACAAGCGAATTCACATGAACGAGAAACCGTACGAATGAGATGTGTGCGAGAAGCGTTTTAGTCAATCTAGTCACTTGCAAACCCACATGCGTATTCACGCGAACGAGAAACCGTAAGAATGTGATGTGTGCGAGATGAATATTCGTCATTCTAGTAGTTTGAAATCCCACATGCGTATTCACACGAACGAGAAACCGAATGAATGTGATGTGTGCGAGAAACCTTTTCGTAAATCTAGTAGTATGAAAAGGCACATGCTTATTCACACGAACGAGAAACCGTACGAATGTGATGTGTGCGAGAAGCGTTTTCGTGAATCTTGTATTTTGAAACTCCACATGCGTATTCACACGAACGAGAGACCGTATGAATGCGATATGTGCGAGAAGCGTTTTACTCAAGCTGGTAGTTTGCAAAGGCACGTGCGTACTCATCATTAGCTCATCATTTGTAGTTCTAAATCATCACATACACCACTGACATACACATCGCAACAAGTTCATCATCGCAGATAATACCGAACAACGAATCCACCAACCGAAAATTTTCCCTCCTCCTGAGTTTGAGAGAATTTCTAGAATCGGCACAAAATACTCCGCGCGCACACATCAGAGCGCGAGAGCAGAGCGAGAGCACGACCACCACATCAACACCACCAACACTTTACTACTCGAGTAATACTACCACATCGCATCCGAATTGAAGACAAATAATGGGTAAAATCAAAATCGGATGCGCGACCGATTTGAGCGATAAAATCGCCGTCGTCACCGGGGCGAACACGGGCATTGGTTTTCACACGGCGAAACTTCTCGCAAAAGCAAACTTAAAAACAGTCGTTTTAGCCTGCCGGTCGAAAGAGAGAGCGCAATCGGCCAAGGAGGAGATTGAGAAGTTCTGTAAAAGCGGTGACGGTGAGAATGAATGCGTCGTGGAGGTGATGAAATTGGATTTGAGCGATACGGATTCCATCAATCGATTCGCGAAGGAGTTTCACAAAAAATTCAAACGGCTGGACGTCTTGGTGAACAACGCCGGTTTAAACATGTCCGCGGGGTACTCGGGGCCGAAAGTCACAAAGCAAGGGTACGAGATGTGCATGGGGACGAACTATTTCGGGCATTTTATGCTGACGAGTTTGTTATTACCGGCGCTGCAGAAAGGGAAAGGGACGTCGCGAGTGGTGGCGCTGTCGAGCGTGACTTCGTGGTTCGGGTCGAATAAGTACCATTATTTCGTGAAAGGACCGTCGAAAACGAAAGGGAATTACTCGGCGAGTAAGTTGGCGTGTTTGGCGATGACTAGGGAGTTGCAAAGAAGGTTGGATAGGCAGGATCCGGATAACAACGTGGAGTGTGTGGCGGCGGATCCCGGGTTCGTGGCGTCGGATATTTGGAGGAACTACAACGTCGTTTGGCGAATGGTAGCCGGGTTGTTGGCGTTGACGCCGGAGGAAGGGGCGATGACGAGCGTGCACGCGGCGTCGTTGAAATCGGTCAAGAAAGGTCAGTTGTACATGCCGTTTTCGATTCGTTTGAGTAAGGTTTTTAAATTGAATAAAGGGTTGGGGTATAAGTGCATGGCGTTGCAGAGGGTGTTTGCGGGTTTTTGCGCGGACGATTGCGCGCCAAAGGCGAAGGATTTGAAATCGAACGAAAAGTTGTGGGATTTGAGCGTGGAATTCTGCAAAGAGAACGGGATGTCTGCGAGCGCGATGGGAGTATTGAACGCGTTGTAATTTATTTTTACTTCGTGGACGCGTACGCTTTTTGGTACCGTCGTAGAGTAAATTTTATCGATGTTTTACGATTGTGTGTGATATTATTAATCGAATATTTTCAAGAAGAAAAAAGCGCTCGCTCGCTCAAAGCGTGGACCACGGAATCTTCTCGCCGGCAAAAAACGGCACCACCACGTCTCCACCGAACTCGTACGTTTCTGGTACCTCCCACTCTTCTCGTTTCAACGTGATTGTCCCAGAATTCCTCGGCATTCGATAGAAATCCGCGCCGTTGTGACTCGCGAACGCTTCCAACTTGTCCAACTTCCCGACCGAATCAAACGCCATGGCGTAAAAACTCAACGCCGCGTGCGCGCTAAACACCCCAGCGCACCCACACGCGCTCTCTTTCGCGCCTTTTGGATGCGGTGCAGAATCCGTGCCCAAGAAAAACCGTTCGCTCTTCGGTCCTACCGCGGCGTTTAATACCGCTTCTCGATGTTCCTCTCGCTTTAAAATCGGCAAACAATAGACGTGCGGTCGCATGCCTCCTTTAAAAAGCGCGTTTCGATTCAACAAAACGTGCTGCGGCGTAATCGTCGCCGCCAATCTACCACTCTCGGGAAAGTTGGACACAAAATCCGCCGCGTTCTTCGTCGTTATGTGTTCCATCACTACCCGTAAATCTTTCACCTCTTCTAACAACGGCTTCAAAACTTCCTCGATGTATCGCGCCTCGCGATCGAAAATGTCCACCGATTGGTGCGTCACTTCCCCGTGTACTTGCAAAACCAACCCTAATTCGGCCATTTTCCTCAACGCCGGCATCACTTTCTTCACGTCCGTCACTCCAAAACTCGAGTTCGTCGTCGCCCCGGCTGGATACAACTTAAACCCTCTCACGAATCCAGATTTCGCGGCGTCTTCCACCGTCCTCTCGCTCGTCTCGTCCGTTAAATACAAAGTCATGTGCGGTTCAAACTTCGCGTTCGTCGTTTTCGCCGCGTCTAAAATCAACTTCCGGTACGCATCCGCCTCTTCCGCCGTCCTTATCGGAGGTTGCAAGTTTGGCATTATGAGCGCTCGATCGAACGTTTTCGCGGTGTGTGGCACCACGGAGGCGATTTTTGCACCATCTCGCACGTGTAAGTGCCAATCGTCCGGTTTGGTCATCGTGAGCGTTTCGATAGAATTCTCGTTTCCTGTCGACGAAAACGACAAAACCACTCTTCCTCCTCCTCTTCGCGTTGGTATTCTTCTGGACGACGACGATGCTGTTCGTCGTTTACGTCGTCCTCCTCCTCCTCTGCAACGGTTTCCCGTGGAACTCTCGAAAGAATCCAAAGAAGAAACAAAAGAAACGCCTCCTCGTCGCAAAGAAGAAGAACAACAAGGGGTCATCGTTCCTTTCCTCGTCCCCACCGTTGTCGTCTGAATCGTCGTCGTTCGCATCAGGAGCGTCGTCATCATCGCTCGCACGTTCATATCAGAGAAACAATCGTTTCTGGAAAAATGAAGCATTTTTCCCGCAGAAAAAGTTGCGTGTTCATACCATCTTACTACCACATCACGCGCGATGTCGCTTTCACTCTCTTCCGCGAATACGTACTCCTCCACCGCACAGGATATTGCTCTTTGTGCTGCTGCTGGTGGTGGTCGACCGAAAACGACTCCGACGTTGACGCTTTTCCGTCGTTATTCTCAAAGACGTCGACGTGGTTTTCCAACGCGCTCGTCGCTCACGAGCGACACGTTTTCCGACGTAAACGACGACGAACGGAAGAGGAAACGAGCGGTATTGAAAGAAAAACTGATCGAATCATGTCGAGGAACCTACCGAGGCGCCGTTGGGTTTTCCAACGACCGAGAGAGAGAAGATATCCGCAACGCGAAGGAAGCTTTGGAAACGTTTGGTGCGGAGGAAAAGGAGGAGGAAAAGGACTGGATGCGAAACCGCTTGAACGGACGATGGAAATTAATCTACACGACCGCGTTAGACGTGACCGGATTACTCGTTTTTTCGGTACCACCACCACCGTTGCCGTTTTTTCCACCGCCGCCAATCGTGGTTGGCGACATCTTTCAAGAGTTTAAGACGGACGCGAAGGAGATTGTGAACGAGATTCGAGCGTCCGTGCCGTGGGTGTTAGAGGAGAAAGACGGGGTGATTTTGAGGGTGAACGCGACGTATAAAGAAGTTGATGATAGCAGTAATAATAGCAAGAAAGCGTTAGAGTTGGTGTTTCAAGAGGCGGTGGTGAGCGACGTGAGGATATCGGAGTTAACGGAGACGTTGTTAGCGCCGGCGATTTTGCCGCGAAGCGAGTTGAATCAACGCGCGTTGTTATTTTTGAGGGATTTCGAGGTGAGGTTTCCGTTGTTCGGAAGAGCGGCGAGAGCGATGGGTGGTAGTGATGTAAACGGAGTTTCTGGCGCCGCGGTGGGGAGGTACGAGTTTAGTTATTGCGACGAGGACGTCTTGATTGGCAAAGCGACTGGGAGCCAAGGGATTTTTATCTTCACCAAAGATCATCAATCGCAAATGTAATAGTAATAGAAGCGGCGTATTGTTTAGTTAACTAAAGATTAGGTTTGGCATTGCAAATATATATCTATTCTTTCTTAATTCTAAAATTTATTCAGCCGGTCCGCGACCGCGCATGTTCACGCCGGCTCTTAACACTTGATCTACCAACAACAACTGCGTCGCAACAACCGGCGCGCTTTGCAAAATTTGCATCTTCACCAAATAGTTATCGTACACGCCACTCGTCGTCGGGTCGAACGGCTCACCGGTCGTCACGTCAATACCGACGATGTTTCCGTTTTCGTGTTCGTCCGTGAGCGAAATGACCGCGTCTTGCGCGTCGTACCCCGAGTTCTCCGCTAATGTTTTCGGGATGACGAGCATAGCTTCCGCGAAAGCCTCCACGCCTCTCTTGGCTCTTCCTTCCACCGTTTTCTTCGTCACTTCGTTCAAGTGGACGAACAAACCAGCCTCGAACGCCCCGGCTCCAGGGATGACCGCCTTGTCGATTAAAGTGTTCTTCACCGCGCGCAAACCGTCTCTCACGGCGTCTTTCAACTGAATGATCGTGTGTTGGTTCGGACCTTTTAACAAAATCGTGCACGACGTCGGGTTCGAGACGTCCTCGATGAACGTAAACTTTTCGTCTCCTAATATGTGTTCGTACACTTCACCCGCGTGGCCTAAAACTTCCGGCGATAACTCCTCCGGCGAGTTCACGCACACCCCGCCGCACGCCAAAACTAATCGTTCCATATTTCTCCTCTTCGCTCGTCGTAATCCTAAAATATTCTCTTTCGCCAACATATCCAACGAAATCGGGTCGATGCCTTTCTGCGTGATCACCACGAATCCTTTATCGTTCCCTTCGCAGACTTTCTTCTTCAACGCGATGACTTGTCTCACGACGTCGTCGGTAAACTTCCTCTCCGCCTCGACCATCCTCTCTCTTTGCTCCGCGTCCGAGTACATAAAACTCGAATTCACCTCGGACTTTTCGTACTCCATGCTTATGTTACACGTCAAAATATACGCATCAGCCACGTGTTTCGGCATATCCGGATGTCTCGACCCGTGATCTAAAACCAACCCTTTAATCAACTTCGTCTCCGAATCTTCCTTGTGCTTCATCGTCATAATTTCCACCATGTGCAAATCAATCGGCATTTGCGGTCTGGAAATGCACAACACCGCGTCCGTGACGATAGTCGTCAACATATCCGCCAAATGCTCTTCCAACTTTGTCCTCAACGCCGTCCTCGCCACGCACAACAACATCTCTCGGTCCGGATTCTCCACGCCTCCCGTTTCCACGCGAAACTGTTTCAAAAACTCAATCGCGCTCTTCTTCGCAGCCTCCAAACCTTCTACAATCACTCTCGGGTGCACGCCTTCGTTCAAATACCGCTCCGCTTGTTTCATCAACTCCCCGGTGATTAACACCGTCGACGAGGTCCCGTCGCCGGAAATGTCGTCTTGCGCCACCGCCGACCGCGCAATCATAATCGCCGTCGGGTTTTGAATCTGCATCTCTTTCAACAGAACGTTGCCATCTTTCGTCAGCTTCAAGCCTGTTCGTTGTGTTCAAACAACAAAAACGCGTTTTGTAGTAAAATGGAGAAACAGATCGTTTGCATTTCGTTGTTGTGTCGATGTTGATGTCAGTATTACGCACATAATAATAAGCCTCGAAATATGTTTTTTGGTGGAAAATTTCCAAAAAGTCAAACAAAACGGCGGCAAGTCTCTCGCATGATGAGATCGATCGCCTTTTCCGACGCGGGTTCCCGGTGGGAGGAGGAAACTCTGCGCTACTTTCATCGTAACAACGAGCGCGAGAGATCATCCTTTCCACGTGACGACCAAAAACAGAAAGAAAAGAAAAGAAAGGAAAGAGAAAACGAGAAGAGTTTGCGTACCTCCGGCACCGTCGACGAGCATCTTAATCGTCCCTCTCGGCCCGAGATTGGTTCTCATGACGTCTTGCAAACCTTTCGCGGCGTTGATGTTCATGAACAAAGCCGCGGCTTTATCCATGCTTTCGGCGTTTGGGTTCACCGAACGGAGAGAGGAGGACATTTTGATGGGAAGTTTTGGTCGGTCGTTGGTGTTGGTGTTGTGAGTAAAGGTCGTGGAGTGCTTTTGAAATTTGTGCGGCGACGGCTCCGAAGTGCAAAATGTTGACTTTACGACAAAGAAGAAATTTTCGCTTTCTTTTTCCAACGAAACCGACGAATACGCGTACAAATAATGTTTACATCTTTTTGCTATGCGAAATCTACTCTCTATATGCTGCGACTACGACTACGACTAAAATGACTACCGCGAAAAGTTTTTGTCAGCCTTGAGTGTCGATGACTCCAGCCTCCGATTTTTTGAGCGCTACGTAAACGCGTCTAGTCCTCGTTGTTGTTCTCGTCCGGGCCTTCAACAAACATTCGGTTGACAAACTCGTAGGTGAAAAAAGTCACCCCGGTAGACGGTAACATCCGCGCGAGATTTGGCACCATGCCTTTATACATGCCAGATATGCCTTCTCTTCTCGATATCGTTCCGAACGATTGGAGTAAGCTTTTATATTTAATCTGGTTTCGTTCGATTTGAAGTTTTTGCATTCGAGCGCGAACGACTTGTTGCGGGTACGTGATCAGAGAGGCAACTATTTTTGAAAGCATACCGTAGACGCCGCACTCGGCGCTGGTGAGCTCTCTTTGCTCGCTCGTTGGAGCGATGCCATCGTCGTCGTTCTTTTTGCCACCATTCTCGAGTGCAAAAATCGCTCCTCCTTCTCCTCTGGCTAAACTCTTCAGATTTTCGTAACACGTGAACTGAATGGCGCCGTGCGACACCAACAACAAGCTCGGCGTCAATCCTTTATACAATCCGGGAATGCCTTCGGTTCGTGCGATTGAATACAAACAATCAATTAACCCTTTATATCTCACCACCACTTTAGTAGGTTTTTGAACTTTAACTCCTCCACCCCCGGCACGGCCGCTGCTGCCGCTGCTGCCGCTGCTACTACTCTTCGCCTCCATTCCGCCTCCTCCGCCTCTCTCTTGCAGCGCCAGCCTCGTCTTCGCTACCCATATCGGATTCGTCAATAAACTCACGCAAACGCCCGCCTCCGCCGCCGCCAATAACGTCTCCCCCGAACTAATACTCTTCTTCTCCTTTGTCTTCTTCTTCTCAACCTCGCCGTCGTCGTTCGACGCTTTCTCGTACCGTTTCCGCGCTCGATCGTAAAACGCGAAATACATCGCCCACGATGCCGTGTTCCCGACCACTGCCGGCGAAAGTCCCGCGTATAAGCCTCTCGCGCCTTCGTTTTTCAGAATCGTTTTAAACGCGTGCAAAGTGCCGTTATATTTCGTGGCGATTTGTAAGTCTTGCACTTGCAATCTGGTCTTGATGACATCGAGCGGGTGTAACGTTATCGTGGCCATAAACCCAGCCGTCGCGCCCGAGACGGCTTCTTTGTTCATTCTTCTCGTTTCTGGTTCTTTTTTACTTCATCGTCTCGAAAAACGAGCCTCTACGTATATATCAAAGAGAGTATAGTAGTGCGTCTATACAGTTTGGATAGTACACCAACACGCAAGAGCAATATGGTCACCCTTTCTCTCGAAAAAAGAGAGGCAGACAGATTTTGTGAGAGAGAGAGAGACGCGAGAGAAGCAGACGAAGAGGAAACGAACCGCCGGGGCGTCGTCCTCTCATCAGTGTTGGTTTTTTCAGATTTTCTTTCGTCTGTCTTTTTTTTATTTCCGGAAAACCATTCGAATTCCTCCTTTTATTTACACGGTACGTTCCTGCATCTATATCGCGGCGCTCTTTTATTTTTCTACCATACTCTTCGAACGAAGAACACCGTTACTGTTGTGCCCTTCTGCGAAAAAGTGTTCTCGTTCGATCTCTTCGCGCGCGTTTTGCGAATTCCTTCGTTCGCGTCGCGTCTTCTCTGGCGCGATTTCGAGAGACAAATCGGATGGACGGCGCATAAACATTCATCAGAGAGAGAGAGAAAAAAAAAGCGATTTTGGCGGCAGTGTCCAATTTTGAATCCGATGACCGCGCGATAGTTCCAGCCAAAAGCGCACGCGTTCAGATCAGAGACGATTTTCTCATTCACGCGTTCGCATCGCGCATGATTTGTGCGAGATTTTCGTCGCTTCATATTCGCGTCGTGGTGCCGGGCGGCGCGCGAGAGGTGAACCGCGAGAAGTCGAAAAATCTCATCTCTCGAGAGAGAGAGATGAGAGTGGAAGCGACGGCTGTCCGCTCATTTTTCGCCTGAAAAGCCCCAAAAATACAACAATTTTGACACTGACTTTGAAACGCTTTTCTCAACCCTCCCTTCCTTTTTTACTCGACAACTTTACAGAAAATCTCATAAATTAACAATGTCTGAAGGCAAAGAGCATCTCTCCATCGTTATCTGCGGTCACGTCGATTCCGGCAAGTCCACGACCACGGGTCGTTTGTTATTCGAACTCGGCGGTATCCCGGAACGTGAAGTCGAAAAGTTAAAAGCCGAGGCCGATGCCTTGGGTAAATCCTCTTTCGCGTTTGCGTTCTATATGGATCGCCAAAAGGAAGAGCGCGAGCGTGGTGTGACCATCTCGTGCACGACCAAGGAGTTTTTCACCGACAAGTGGCACTACACCATCATCGACGCGCCGGGGCACAGAGATTTTATCAAGAACATGATCTCTGGCGCCGCGCAAGCCGATGTTGCTTTGTTGATGGTCCCGGCCGATGGTAACTTTACCACGGCTATCCAAAAGGGTAACCACAAGGCTGGTGAAGTCCAAGGCCAAACGCGTCAGCACGCGCGTTTGCTTAACTTGTTGGGCGTCAAGCAATTGATTGTTGGTATCAACAAGATGGATTGCGACACCGCCGGCTACAAGGAGGAAAGGTACAACGAAATTCGCGACGAAATGCGCAACATGTTGTCCAAGGTCGGGTGGAAGCCTGACTTCGTTACCAAGTCCGTCCCGGTCTTGCCGATCTCTGGCTGGATGGGTGACAACTTGATCAAGAAGACTACCAACATGGGCTGGTGGAGCGGCGTCGACTGCGAAAGTTTCGACGGCAAGGCGGAAAAGCACCACATCGAGTGCTTGTTGGACGTGTTGAACAACATGGTCAACAGACCGGAACGTAACCCGGAATTGCCGATGAGATTGCCGATCTCTGGTGTCTACAAGATCAAGGGTGTCGGGGATGTCCTCGCCGGCCGCGTCGAACAAGGCGTCGTCAAGCCGGGGGAGGAAGTTGTCTTCTTGCCGACCAACACCACGTCCAACCCGTGTGGTGGTAAGGTTTTCACCGTCGAAATGCACCACAAGCGTGTCGAAGCTGCCAACCCGGGCGACAACGTTGGTATGAACGTTAAGGGTCTCGACAAATTGAACATGCCGAGATCTGGCGACGTCATGGTGTACAAGGCTGACAAGTCTTTGGCGCCGTGCAAGGAATTCACCGCGCAAGTCCAAACTTTGGACATTCCGGGTGAATTGAAGACTGGCTACTCCCCGATCGGTTTCGTCCGATGCGGCCGCTCCGCATGCAAGATGACGGCGTTGAACTTCAAGGTTGGTAAGGAAACTGGCGGCAAAAAGCTCGAAGGTCCGGCCTCCTTGAAATCCAACGAAGTCGCCGAGGTCGTCTTTGAACCGGTCCACCCGATGGTTGTCGATTCCTTCAAGAAGTGTGAGGGTTTGTCCCGTATCGCATTTTTGGACGGTAACACCGCCGTCATGCTCGGTAAGATCACGAAAGTGACTTACAAGGAAGGATAAATATGTGCGAGTGTGAAGTGTTTGTACGTGTGAGAAAGTTTGAAAGAAAATTTTCGCATGTCTCTCCTTTCAAAAAAGCAATCGTATCATAAATCCATTTTTAAGCGTGTGTAGTGTGGTGTAAGGTAGTCTATAAGTATATAAATAACTTTAATAATAATACTATTAAAAGAAATTTGAATGAATGAATGTATGAAATCGTTTGACCTCGTTTGTTCTCTCTTCGTGTGGTGTTATTTACAACTGCATTTGTTTGTTCGTTAATAATTATTCGCGAGAAATTTTCGCCGTCGCCTTTTGAAGCCACTCCTTGACTTCCTCCTTCTGCACTCTCGGGCTTATTTTCTCCCAGACTTGTTCGTGATATCTGTTCACCCACGCGATTTCATCATCAGACATGATCTTCAAGTCCATCAATTTGGTTTGGATCGGAATAAACGTCAAGCACTCAAAGCTCAAGTAGCCTTTCCCTTGGAAGTTGTGTTCAGTTTTCGCCTCGCGGCAAATGAGAAGATTTTCAATTCGAATGCCAAACTGACCGTCTTCGTAGTACCCCGGCTCGTTGGAGACAATCATCCCATCTTTAATAGGCGTCGTGTTCCCCCACCGCGGAGAGATACTTTGCGGGCCTTCGTGTACGTTCAACGCGGCGCCGACGCCATGCCCGGTGCCGTGTCTGTAATCTAATCCGGCGGACCATAAGTGTTGTCTCGCGAACGTATCGAGAGCCATGCCAGGAGTACCCACCGGAAACGTCGCCGAATCTAACGCGATGTGGCCTTTCAATACTCTCGTGTAACACATCTTTTCGTACGCAGAAGGTGTTCCGAGATGGTGCGTCCTCGTCACGTCCGTCGTGCCGCACAGAAACTGTCCTCCGGAATCTAACAAGACCATGGAATCTTTTGTAATTTTTCTCGCCGACTCTTCCGTGGCTCGGTAATGCACGACTGCACCGTGAGGACCTTCACCGACGATGCTCGGGAACGATTCTTCGACGTACCCGTTTTGCTCGGCGCGTAAGGAGGAAACTTTCTCGCCGACGTTGAATTCGTTCAAATCTTTGTTACCTTCTCCCGCCTGTTTCTCGAGCCACCACCACAACTCGCTCATGGCCACGCCATCCATCAAGTGCGCCTCGCGCATGCCTTCCAACTCTGCTTCGTTCTTGATCGCTTTGGCCATTGGAATTGGACTAACGCCTAACTTAATTTGTTGGTTGCTATCGTTACCACCGCCGCTGTTATCGCTTTTAGCCACTTTCGCCGGACGACTCTCATCGATATTATTCTCAGCCGCTTTGATACCTTTCATTGCCTCGTCGTACGTATTCACGGAAACCTTATCCTCGTCGATCCAAATTTTCGTGCCTTTCTCCGCCATCTCTCGCAAACACTTCCCAACGTCTTCGTACGGCTTCACTTCCACCCCAGACTCTTTCAAATGTTGCGCAACCTCCTCGTTCACCTTATCTCTGTCCACGAACATAAACGCCTCTTTCTCCGTCACCAACACGTGTGACAAGCACACCGGATTACACTCCGCGTCGCCACCTCTCACGTTGACCAACCACATGATATCGTCCAACGCGGAAACTACCAAACATTCCTGCTTCTCCTTTGTCATCTCTTTCCTGATATCCGTCAATTTATCCTTGGCTGATTTTCCCGCGTATTTCATCGCGTGCACCCTCAACATCGCCTTTGGCATCCCAGGCCGTTTCTCTTCGCCTTCTTCGTTCTCCCACACCAAATCCACTAAATTCTTCTCAACTTTAACCAGCTTACCGTCGCCTCCTTCTCCTCTTCCCCCGGCATTCTTCTTCCTCATCAACTCCTCCAACTGCCTCGCCTCGGCGACGGAGTGCACGTTCGCGTCCACGGCGAGCGCCGCCCCACTCTCCATATTCTCTCTCAACCATTTCTGCACGGACGGCACGTCCTTCTCGCCTTGTTTCATCAGCTGCCACGCCGGAGAATCCAACTCTTGCTCGGCTTGTAAAAAATACCTCCCGTCCGTCCATAACATCGCGCTCGTTTTCGTCACCAAACACGTCCCAGCTGAACCGGTAAAGTTGGAGATGTACTTCCTCCTCTCGAAACATTTGGAAACGTACTCGCTGAAGTGCGGGTCTTGCGATGGAATCAGAACGGCGGAAATGTTTCGTTTATTCATTTCCAGGCGCAGTGCGGCGAGTTTCGCGTTGTTGTCCTTCATTTTCTTGTTGTTGTTCTCGTTGTTGTCGTTGCTTTCCACTTCTCTCGTCGTTTGGACTTTGGTTGACGACGACGACGACTTCGCGACGAGTAATCTCCTCCGAGACTTTGACGACGATACGGACGACTTTCGTTGCTTTCGAGAAGAGAACAACAGGGGCAAACGAGAAGAAGCAGAAGAAGAAGCGGACGTAACGGTAGGTGTGCTCGTCCTTTTCGCGTGTAAAAAGAGCGACCTCGTGAGCATTTTATGTGACGTTTCAGAGGAGCAGATTTAGGAGAGATTTTCGTCAAAGTCGCGGGTTCAATCCGCTCCTTTCTAAGAAAGCTTTTTCGCGCGTATGTGCTCGCTAGTATTACTATTGTTACTCCTAAAACTCCCTATTTGAACGGTTGTTCGTTTCCTTCCTTTTACTCGTACTTAACACCTTTCGAAGACTTTATACAGCTGCTCCAAGCACGCGACTTCGACGACGGTGCCGTCCTTGGCGAACCGGGCGGGAGGCGCGAAGGCGGATGAGCTCAGCGCCGGGAAGACGATATGTTTCGTTTGCCACGTACTTTCGTCGTTTTTGTCGTCGTCGTTTTTATTATTGTTGTCTTTAACTTCTTTTCCTGTCTCGTCGTCTTCATCGTCTTCGTCGTCTAAAACGCCGTAAAACTCGGCTAAACATTCCGCGATGGTCACGAAGCATCGCTTTTCGTTCGACCAGTCGACTTTCTCGCGTAAAGATTTTAAAAACTCAGGGAGACGAGAGACATCTGGGGAGTAGCCGTCTAATATTTCCGGTAACGCGGAAATGACGACGACATCTGCATTGTCGTGATCCTCTTTTGCTTTTTCTTCCTTTGATGTTGTCTTCTTCTTTTCAATCGCGATGCCAAAATATTCTTTGAGCATCTTCGCGTGGCGAAGCAACAGTTCCTCGACCTTTCCTTTTGCTTCCTCTACTCCTTCTTTTTCTTCTTCTCCGAGCAAATCGCACACGCAAGCCGGAGGCCGTATCGAAATCGGTTTAAAGCCGTTAAACTTTGCCATGGCGAGCTGATACATCAAAACTCGCGAAGCCGCGTTGACGTTTATCATTAACAGTTTCGTGCCATGTTGAATCAACCATTTTCCCGCGGAGATATCCGCCGGGCCGACGATGGTATGCGAGCGAAGCATTTCCGCGATTTCATCGTCTGCTTCTTCTCGAATAGTTTCGCATATTTCCGTGATCGAGGTCAAATCCGTGTAATAAGGCGCGATATCGTTCATCGCGCCTTCGCTCCCGTCCTTGTTCGGTCGATTTCGTCTCGCGCGCACGTTTCGACGCACTTCTTCCAGTAAAGTTATCGACCCGCTCTTGCGTCTGTTGTTCGTTGCATCATTTCCTTCTCCAACGTCTTCTCTGTTTTCTCCTCCCGTCGTAGCGGCAACATCGCTGGCGCTACCACCACCACCGACCGATGTTTTGCGATAAAACGCGTCTAAACTCGCCATATCTTTCGTTGGATTCGTGCGCACGAGTTTGTGGTCGCCG
>JACLAB010002607.1_pt1 | contig 53422 bp, 60 predicted proteins | sample 8027921 | NCBI WGS metagenome assembly JACLAB01 (sample SAMN15725117, study PRJNA655200) | protist metagenome | isolation source: fluorescence activated cell sorting (FACS) single amplified genomes of... | place: USA: West Boothbay Harbor, Gulf of Maine | collected 2000-07-19 | reverse complement strand
ATACAAACCCTACCTATTTTCAGGAAATCATAACCGTAAACAGGCCCGGTATTGCGGGTCAGGATTAAAAACCGTCAACCTCGTACAATAGTTTGCAAACTTTGCAACCGTAAATGTAAACTTTGCAAAGTTACTGTTGACTCAGTTGTGGTACTTAGCTAATATCCATAATACAGGGAAACCTGTTATTAATATGTGGATCTCTTATGAGTGAATGTAGTGCGGATCTGACCTTAGAGGTTAGTGCCAATGTGGACTTCGATATTGAAGTAGACGACCACGGAATATGTTACCTAGTAGCGTTAATTTATGTAGACGATGATGAAGATCCCCAGGAAGCTAGAGTTTACCTATCTGGTGTTACAGATGCGGTTAAAGAATTCTTAGTTGATAGTGGTGATTATACTCAGCTTTATGTTGTGGCGCATGAGTTAGTGAGGCAGGGCGAGAAGCTACGAGAAGTAGCCCGCAATATGGAAGACAGCATATCGGCTGTAGAAGATCTATTTGATGTGAACTGATGAACGAAGCTGCTTTTAAAAAGTTGCATCAGAACATTACTCTTAATGCTCGTAGACCTTCCCCGACTAGGAAGTCTAATAACCCTACATATAAACTAAAGCAGGTTAACTGTACCGTAAGTGATCTTATGGAAATATTTTATTCTAAACAGGATAAGAAGTGTCATTGGTTTGGTATAGAACTCAACCCTTCGTGGATCTTTGTTCCTAACCATCCGCTAGCTTTATCTGTAGATAGACTTTCCTATGACTATGATAAGGACAGTGTAGTTATATGTTCTAGGTTTTCTAACTTAGGACGTAACACTTGCCCTGATGATTTGTTTATAGATGCAATGAAGTATTTAAAGCACTCCTGGGAATGGGATGGGTATCTAAAGTACCCTGCTATTCAAGAGGATATGTTCTCTCTCTAGATGCATAGCGGGTATTCGTAATACATAGAGGTAACCATAGTTATGGTTTGGTATAATATAATTACCAAAACACTTAACTATGGAGAACAATATGAATTATGTGTTTAATAGCCTTAACGGTATCTTTAAATCCATCCAGAAATCCCAACAGCAAAGAGCAGACTATTGGCTCCTGCATAATATGTCAGACAAGCAACTAAAGGATATGGGTATATGTCGTGGTGAGATTTACCATAAAGTATTTAAACCATAGGTATGTTATATATATACCGGGGGGCGTAACTACTTTAGTATACCAAGATTTTCAGACTTGTCTACCCTAAAAACAAACCATAGCTAATTTATTTGTTATGGTATTGACTATAGGCTCTAACTAATGTTACAATACAAGCATTGGGTTAGTTCCTAGTAAGGAAACCCTTGGTAAACCTCATATACATCCGTGCCGCCATTCTTCAAGCCACAGGCAAGAAGCTTAGTTTAGAGCAGGTTAGAGATTACCTCCTATCTGAGGGATTGATCTCTACCCACCAGGCCCAGGATGAAAACCTTATATTTCGTGGTTACGACGAATTCTTTGGTTTCGATGAAGCCTCAACAAGAGTTGAGCAAGTAGATCATTACATTGATAGGGAAAAGAAACATGAAGATGACTAGAGCGAAGTGCGGTGCGTCTAATCCTCCTGCGGGTAAATCTGCGAAGGTTAAGATGATGTCTGGCGGCATGGCTATGAAAAAGAAGCCTGGTTACAGCTACGGCGGCATGGCTGCTAAAAAGAAGAAGTAATGTTTGTTGGGGTATTACTTCTCTGTATGTCCGTGGTCGATGTGTCCAGTTGTGACGTGCAGATGAAACCCAATACTTTTTACTCCACTCGAAAAGAGTGTGCAGAAGAAATGTTCACTATTGCTAAATACGCAGCAAACAGACTGCAAATGGTGACCAAGCCCTACTGTTTCCAAATAAAAGGCCAGAACATCTAGCATACTTCGGGGGGGAGCCATGCTTGCAGAGATTGCGATGGCTAATGCTGCCTTCGGAGTAATTAAATCAGCCGTACAAAACGGGCGTGAATTAGCCCAATGCGGGAAGTCTATAAGTGATTTTCTGTCTGCGGAAGACAAAATTAAAGACAAAGCTGAAGGCGATAAGAAGTCTATCTTTAATAAGGTTATGGGTAAGGACACTGACGATTTTGAAAGCTTCCTCGCCCTAGACAAAATAAAAGAACAACGCCGTCAGCTTGAGTCTCATATGAGATTATATGGACGCCCTGGTTTATACGATTCTTGGGTAGAGTATCAGGCCCAGGCCCGTAAGGCTCGTAAAGAGGCAGAGAGACAACGCCAGAAGGACAGGGAAGAGTTAATTGAAGCTGTTTCTATATTCGTAGGTGTTGTTGTTATCCTGAGTACGGCAGTCGGCGGTGCATACCTTTTCTATATTTATAAGATGTGAAGTCAGCATGGCAAAGATCGATAAATCTAAGATGAAGTGCAACAAGCCCCGCCGCACACCAGACGGCCCTAAGAAGTTTGTTGTTAAGGCGTGTGAGGGTGGCAAGGAAAAGATCGTCAGGTATGGCGACCCTGATATGAAAATCAAGAAGAGCAATCCTAAACGCCGTAAATCTTTCCGTGCCAGACATAAGTGCGACACGGCTAAATCTAAACTAACGGCCCGTTATTGGTCATGCAAGAATTGGTGATCTGATGTCCCTAGTTAAAAATATGAACAAGCGTAAGAAGAATGATACCTCACGCTCCAAAAAGAACAGCACTGTAAGCGATAAGGCTTACAAAGATATGAAGGCTGGCTGGCCCAAAAAGAAGAAAAAGAAGGCCTAGCCGTGACAGAGGATCGCCTCACTAGAATTGAGGACAAATTGGACGCACTCTCAAACGCAGTCGTAACTCTCGCCCGTATGGAGGAGCGTATGATTACTGTGTTTAAGCGTATGGACAACATCGACGATCAACAAAAGGCTATGTGGGATCGTATAGTTAAGCTAGACCAGCTTACTGCGTCCAGAGGCCATAAGTTACAGTTCTTTGAAAGAATCTGGTGGATCGTATTTACGGCGTCTATAGGCGCTGCGTTCGTATATATGAGGACGATGGGATGAGCAGCATAGAGAAAGAATATTCAGAAAAGCAGCAAGCTTTCCTAGATTGTCTTATGGGTGAAGCCCAGGGCAATATTCGTACTGCCATGAACATTGCAGGATACGCTTCTACTACACGGCTATCTGATGTGGTTAATCCCCTGAAAGATGAGATTATAGAACGTGCCTCACTGATGTTGGCTATGAACGCCCCTAAAGCGGCGTATGGAATTATTAACGTACTAGAAGATCCTAGTTCCCTGGGCGCACGAAACGCCATTTCAGCGGCACGGGAAGTTTTAGATCGATCTGGGTTGGTGAAAAAAGAGCAGATAGAAGTAAGCAATACAGGCGGCGGTATGTTTATCCTACCTCCGAAACAGGATGTGGCAGAATAAGAAACGTGTAAATTCTACAGCCAAGCTTCCTTACGCCTACGTTGAAAGCCCTGACGATCCCCTAGTAGCTATTCCTGATCCACAAATGGTGGAGTTTGTGGAAGAAGCATTAGATGGATTGGATGAAGGTCATTCAAGCCGTAGGGTTTCAGATTGGCTGAGTGATAAGACCGGGGTTAGGATAAGCCACCAAGGCATCATTAACATCTGGAAAGAGCGTAGGCCGGACTCAAAACGCTTAAAGAAGTTAGCCAAACAACGCAGGAAAACCCGCCCTAAGACGCTTGAAGAAAAGAAGTTAGCGGCGGTCAAGCGTAAGAAGTCAGATGCCAAACGTGTTCTGACTATGACCGAAAAGAAGCTGGCAAAACTTGAAGGCCCTGATGAAGACACCACGGTTTCTGAGACACTCGACTTTGGCTCTATCGCCACACAAAAGCAAACCCAAGAAGTCGTATTCGCCCCAAATCCAGGGCCGCAAACCGATTTTCTTGCAGCGCCAGAGAGAGAAGTCTTGTTCGGGGGAGCGGCAGGTGGCGGCAAAAGCTACGCTCTACTCGCAGATCCCTTGCGCTATTTTTCAAACCCTGCATTCAGTGGACTCATCCTTCGCCGCACAAACGACGAATTGCGTGAATTGGTTTTCAAGTCACAAGAACTCTATCCGAAAGCGTACCCAGGAGCGAAATGGCAGGAAAAGAAAAGCCAATGGACGTTTCCTTCGGGAGCAAGACTATGGATGACATATCTTGAGCGTGATGAAGATGTCATGCGTTACCAAGGTCAGTCGTTTAGCTACATTGCGGTAGACGAACTAACTCAATATTCCACTCCATATAGCTTCAATTATTTAAGATCACGGCTTCGTACTACTGACCCCGATTTGCCTACTTATATGAGGGCAACTACTAACCCAGGTGGCCCTGGGCATCAGTGGGTCAAGAAGATGTTTATAGATCCCGCTCCAGCAAACAAAAAGTTTGTGGCGCAAGACCTCGAAACAGGTAAACCACTTGTTTACCCCGAAACACATGAAAAGGCAGGTGATCCTTTATTCTACCGCAGGTTCATCCCTGCGAGTTTATACGATAACCCGTACCTTACAGAAGACGGGGCGTATGAGGCAAATCTTCTATCTTTGCCAGAGAACCAAAGGCGGCAATTATTAGAGGGTGATTGGGCGGTAGCGGATGGCGCTGCGTTCCCAGAATTCAAACAATCGGTTCATGTGGTAGAACCTTTCGACATACCATCTGAATGGGTACGATTTAGATCAGCGGATTACGGATATAGTTCGTGGAGTGCAGTACACTGGTTCGCCATAGACCCTGCCTACGAAACTTTGATCGTTTATCGGGAGTTATATCTCAGTAAGCATACAGGCAAAGACCTAGCAGTAGCTGTTATGGAAGCTGAGATAGGCGACAGGATTAACTACGGTGTCTTGGATAGTTCATGTTGGCACAATAGAGGGCAGATAGGCCCTTCCATTGCAGAGGAAATGATTAATATGGGATGCCGCTGGCGTCCTAGCGATAGATCTTCTGGTGCAAGGGTGGCAGGTAAGAACCAATTTCATCAACGCTTAAAGGTAGACGAATTTACAGAGCAACCTGGCATAGTTTTCTTTGATACTTGCCGACAAATTATAGCGGATCTTCCCTCCATACCGTCTGACCCCAAGGGTAGCGATGACATCGATCCTAGATACGCACAAGACCATTCCTACGATAGTGTTCGCTACGGAATAATGAGCCGACCTAGGGCATTTTCACCTTTCGATATGGGCAGAGGCGTACCTGAACGCACTTACAGACCATCAGATTCAGCATTTGGATACTAAAATATGGCTTTAATGGACAGACCAGAAAATTCTAACATGGAAGACGCTACCGAAACGGATCGTGTAGTGGCTTTGGCGGAAGATGGTGACGTAGAGCAAGAGAATACAGAGTATTCTGGGGTTGTTTCGTTTATTGACGGGCAGTTTCGTAGGTCAAAAGACCATCGACGTACCGACGAAGATCGATGGCTAACCGCATACCGCAATTACCGTGGTATATATGGGGCAGATGTTCAATTTACAGACACTGAAAAGTCCCAAGCATTTATTAAAATTACAAAAACTAAGGTACTAGCGGCATACGCCCAAGTTGTGGACGTACTTTTTGCTGGTGGTAAGTATCCTTTAGGTATTGAGCAGCGTAAGTTTCCTAATAACGTGGCGGATGCTGTACACTTTGACCCTAATTCTCTGACAACGGAAAAAGTTAAAGAAAAGACGGGTGTGGATTACAAAGTCCCCCGTAATATTGTGCGTCCAGAGATTGCTAAAGAGTTAGGCGTATATACAGACAAGCTAAAGCCTATTGAGGACGAACTTGAGGCGGGGCCGGGTACAAATCCTGGTTCTATTACGTTTGAACCTGCTAAAGTTGCCGCTCAGAAGATGGAAAAGCGTATGCATGACCAGCTTGAGGAGTCTCAGGCGTCTAAGCACCTACGTTCCATGGCATTTGAGTGTGCATTGCTGGGTCATGGCCTAATTAAAGGCCCATTCGCCCACGATAAGGAATATCCCCGCTGGACTGACGAAGGTGAGTACGATCCTCTCTTTGAAACTATTCCTAAAGTAGAATTTGTAAGTATTTGGGACTTCTATCCTGATCCAGACGCCAGAAATATGGCAGAAGCTGAGTATACGGTACAACGGCATCGTTTAAACCGCTCTCAGATGCGTACGCTAAAGAAACGCCCACATTTCCGTGACGAAAGCATAGAATTAGCTATTGAATATGGCCCTAGCTATACCAGGGCTTACTGGGAAGACGCTTTAGAGGATAATGCTAGTTCAGATCAGATAGATCGCTATGAAGTATTGGAATATTGGGGTGTTATTGATGCCGAATTGGCTGAAGAAGCTGATTTAGATATACCTGAAGAATATGAGGATCAGGACGAAATACAGGTCAATATATGGGTCTGTAACGGTCAAATCCTGCGTTTAGTGCTAAATCCGTTCACTCCTAGCCGTATTCCCTACCACGCAGTTCCATATGAGTTAAATCCATACTCATTCTTCGGGATTGGTGTTGCAGAGAATATGGAAGATACCCAATTGCTAATGAACGGTTTCTACCGCATGGCAATTGATAACGGGGCGCTATCAGGTAACCTACTTATTGAGATTGACGAGACTAATCTAGTACCTGGGCAGGATCTAAGTGTGTACCCAGGCAAGGTGTTTAGACGCCAAGCAGGTGCGCCTGGACAGGCCATCTTCGGCACTAAGTTTCCTAACGTATCGCAAGAACTAATGATGATGTTTGATAAGTCACGTCAGCTTGCTGATGAGGCCACAGGCATCCCGTCATACTCTCACGGCACTACAGGAGTTATGGGTGTAGGCCGTACAGCTTCTGGTATGAGTATGCTGATGGGTGCAGCACAGGCTAACATCAAAGCAGTAGTGCGAAACATCGATGACTACTTACTTGCTCCGTTAGGTAAGGCGTTATTCAGTTTTAACATGCAATTTAATTTTAGTAAGGAATTTGTCGGGGATTTGGAAGTTATCGCAAAAGGTACGGAAAGCCTGATGCGTAATGAGATCCGCAGCCAGCGTTTGCTACAGTTTATGCAGATGACGCAGAACCAACAGATGGCTCCGTTTGTTAAATACGATTATGTTCTGCGTGAGTTGGCAGCGTCTATGGACTTGGATGAAGACAAGATCCTAAACGATCAACGTGAGGCCATTATACAGGCTAAGATGATGGCAGAGATCCAAGCGATGATGCCACAGCCTGAAGGCCCTCCAGCGCCCCCAGAAGGTGGCCCACCCAACCCTAACGACCCAACAGGAACAGGCGGCGGAAACATAGCCCCAGGAGAGGCCCCTGTACCAGGAGCAGAAGGCTTCACAGGCGCAGGTGGCGGCGATAACGGTGGACAACAGCCAGCGCCCCCTAATGCAGCCCCACAAGGCCCTGTACAGTAATGGATCAAGAGTTTTATCGTTCATTGCTTCTTTTGGTTAATACCAAAGAACAAATGAATATCCTGCAAAAATATGTTTCTGCACGGATCTCCCAGTACCACCAACAATTAGAGAACACTAAGGATCATCATAGGTTGCTAGAAATTCAAGGTGCTATCTCTGAACTCCGTAGATTTAAAACGCTTCGTGACGAAGTGATTAAGGGTGCAGAATAATGGATCTAGAGCCAAAAAAAATAGCTGGTGTAACCACCCGTAACGGCAAGCCTATGTGGACTAACGCTGAAAATAAGGAGCCATATTCTGAGAAGACACGGACTTACGAGTATGGTGACGCAATATTGGTTACGCCCACAATTGATCCCACTAACGGCAAGCCTTACGACTTAAATGAACTCTTTGCTTACTACGACGAAAATGGCCCCTACGATATGTATACGGGCGAGAAGCTACCTATGTTTGAAGATGAGGATACTGCCAGAGACTATTCTAAGTGGCGTTCTCAAAATCTCTTCAACACAGATCTCACAGCGCAACAGTTCTACACTGGCGAGAGCGATATGTACTCCCCGCAGGATGGCTCCGATGTCTCTATAAAAGAACGCATAAAGGACGCAATGTTTCACGCTGGGGACATTAGGGATGACGTATTAGGTTTCTTTGGTGGCGATGCCCCAGAGTACGCACTTGGCGGTCTTGCCGCATCACAAAAAGGCATCACCACACAGGAAGGTTTGGATATGGCTAATAACAGATTTCAACTAGATCAAAAGAAAGCCGACTTGGATAAGAACGGCGAACTTAGTGATTACGAAATGGCCCGTGGAGAGGCTATTCAGAAAGCTAACGTGGATGACCCAGAGAACGATGAAAAGATGAAGATGTACCACGGAGGTATGTCTTGTGGGTGCGGTGGCGAAGAGGAATGTGGATGCGGAGGTGGCATGATGTCAGACCCTGTATCAGGCAATCCTATCCCAGTAGGCTCAAGTGCAGAAAATGTACGGGACGATATAGAGGCGATGATTAGCGAAGGTGAATACGTTCTCCCTGCTAACGTGGTTAAATGGCACGGTCTTAAACATATCATGGATATGCAGTCCGAGGCTGAAATGGGCCTCATGGGCATGTTTGATATGGGCCTTATTCAATACGCAGGGGAAGAGGAAGCTGAAGAGCCTGAAGAGGTTACTGAGGCAGAAGACGATGTTCCTTACGAGGAAATCGATATCGAAGTCGCCGCCGTAAAGGTGGATGACATGCTGGATGAAGATGAGGAAGTCGAGGAGGTCTACCCCAAAACATCCAAACTACCAGGCATGATGAACACACCAAAAATGGTGTTCATGTCCTAAAGGGCTACCCGCCACAGAGCGGCCCCCAACGAGGCAAAATACAATGGCAAAATATAGACGTTCAGATGAAGAAGATAACGGTCTTTCTTACTCCGAGGAATTAGCGCAAGAGCAACAGGCCCAATCAGGTGGCCCAGAGCCAACGGATGCTGAAGACACAACGTACAAAAAACGGTACGGTGATCTTCGTCGGCACTCTCACCAATTGATGCAGCAAAAGGATCAAGAGGTCGCCCAGATGAAGGCGCAACTTGAAAAGGCTGCAAAGGGACAAATCAAGTTTCCTAAAACAGATGAAGAGATTGAACAGTGGTCTAAGAAGTACCCTGACGTTGCAAAGATCGTAGACAGCATAGCCCAAAAACGTGCTGGTGAAGCATTGGCTGAAGGTGAAAAGCGGATGGAGGGCTTACGCCAACTTGAAACTAAATTAACCCGCAAAGAAGCTGAACAACAACTTGTTAAGATGCATCCAGATTTCCATACTATCCGACAAGATGCGTCATTTCACGAATGGGTGGCTATGCAGCCACAATACATTCAAGATGCTTTGTACAAGAACAACACTAATGCTGTTGAAGCTTCTCGTGCCATCGATCTTTATAAAGCGGATACAGGCAAGCGTAAGACTAAGAGTAAGTCGGCTGCACAGGCAGTTGGTCGTACCTCTAGTTCCGCCCCTAGTACCAACCAACGTGCTGCATTCTCTGAAAGTCAGGTTGAGGCCATGACAGACTCAGACTTTGCAAAAAACGAAGAGGCTATTAAAGAAGCGGTTCGTACTGGAAGCTTTGTCTATGATCAAACTGGAGCAGCAAGGTAGCTTGCAAAGTAAATAGTTAAGTGCTATAATAAAGGTATTCAGCTAGAGGTAGTCGGGTGTTCTTCTAGTTGGATTATGTCTTGATCTGTATTTATTAAAGAGGATCAAGGAGTCACCTGAGTATGTGACGTATCAACTGCTCTTTACTCTTTGAAGATACGTTTCCATGAGACATATTTTCTAAGAGGCTTACCTCTTAAAACACAGAATAGAGCCACCGCAAGGTCTACCTCTAGTTCTGCCTATTCCCAAGATTTTCGACGTTTAGTCCACCAGTGTGGTGAGGCCCGTTTGCTTGTTAGCTGCAACTAATTAGGCACTCGCACCCTCATATATCACTGCCACCAAATTGTCCTCTTCGGGGTCTGTTCGGGCATTTCGCCCCGCCATTCCAAAGGAGTACATAAAATGGCATTCGCAAAGGCATCAGGTTATACTAACCTCAACTCAGGCGGCTTCTCGCCCGTCATCTACAGTAAAAAAGCCCAGCTTGCATTCCGCAAGAGTTCTGTGGTCGAAGCTGTGACTAACACAGATTACGCTGGTGAGATCGCTCAACATGGTGACTCAGTGACCATCGTCCGTGAGCCAACAATCACTATCAACAATCTGGAACGTGGTACAACACTCGCAACGCAAGATCTGACAGATACTTCGTTTACTATGGTTGTAGACAAAGCGAACTACTGGCAGTTCACACTGGCGGATATCGAAGTTGCGCATTCTCACTTAAATTTCATGGACTTAGCATCTGATCGTGCTGGCTATGATCTTCGTGACGCATTCGATGCGGAAGTTCTTGGCTACATGTCTGGTTGGAAAACACCAGGTGCATGGGCACGGAATACAACCGCATCTGGTACACCCGCAAATACTGGGGCTGGCTCGGATGAGTTGCTCGCAGTGAACCGTCTTGATATTACCGATTTTGGTGGTTCTGACCTGGGTGTTGCTGGCGAAGTAACGTCTATTCCACTCGCCGCTGGCGGTGGAGCAGGTGGTATTACTTCACCACTAGCTATTATGAACCGCATCAATCGTAAGATGGATGAGGCCAATGTAGCTACAGACGGGCGTTATATGGTAATCTCACCCCTCGTTGCAGAAATCCTTATGGACGAAAATTCCAAACTGGTTAATGCAGACTTCGGTGGTTCGGATGAAATCCGTAACGGCAAGCTTCCAGCTAAGATCCGTAACTTCACTATCTATGTGTCGAACAATCTGCCTTACGTTGGCAATCTCGACACTACCGCTTCTGCGGGTTCCGAAACTAATTTCGGAGTGATGGTTGCTGGTCACGATAGTGCTGTAGCAGTAGCCGATCAGATCGCCAAGGTGGAGACATTCCGTTCTCCAGATACCTTCAGCGATGTGGTTAGGGGCATGCAGCTATATGGGCGCAAGATCCTTCGCCCAGAGGCGTTGTTCACTGCTAACTACAACTTAGCATAACTTTACTTTAGGGGCGGGTCAAGTACCTGCCCCTTCACTCTATTGAGGGTGCTTTATGCCATCTACTTATATCGATCTTTGTAACCAAACCCTTCGCCGCCTTAATGAGGTGGAGATTGCGGAAGCCGACTTCGGGTCGGTTCGTGGCGTTCAGGCACTTGTGAAAGACGCAGTTAAGGCTGCGGTAGCTAAGATCAACCAAGCAGAGTTTGGCTGGCCTTTCAATGCTGCGGAAGAAACTGATACATTAATTGTAGGGCAAACAGAGTATACTTGGCCTCAGTATTTTAAAGTTGCTGATTGGAACAGTTTTCAAATCCAGGCAGACGATAATTTAGGGGCAGGATTTAAAACCCTTAAAGTTATCGAACAGGACGAATGGTATTCTGATCATCGTGATGCAGATTACACAGCGGGTGTAACAGGCAGAGACATGCCTGAGTTTGTATTTCCATCCCACGGTAACGGTTATGGCGTAAGCCCTTCACCCAACAAAGCGTATACATTAAAGTTTCGCTATTTTATGAATTATTCTGACATTACAAATGCAACGGATGTCACCCGTATTCCTGAAAGCTATGACACCGTATTAATCGATGGTGCGCTTTATCATATGTATATGTTTAAAGATAACATGGAATCCGCCCAAGCCGCTTACATAGCGTTTGAAAAGGGCATCAAGGATCTCCAGACACTCTACATAAATAACAATATTTCAATTCGAGACACACGGATTAAATTCTAGATGCCTGATCAAATACAGTCCTATAAATTAGTCTGTAGCGGTGGCCTAAACTCTAACGAAAATCATCTTGATCTTTCGGATAACAGTCCAGGCGCAGCAACACGATTGGTTAATTACGAACCTGGCCTCTTTGGGGGCTATCGGCGTATTGAAGGCTATGATGATTTTGATAGTGACTACGGGGAAGTAACCGTAGATGGGCAGACTACAGGTCAAGGTAAGGTTTTAGGTCTTGCCATATTTAAAGATGATGTTCTCAATACCACTCAAGTAATTGCCGCACGGCAGGACGCTGGAGGAACTAACTACAGTTTTTACTATTACACGCATTCCCTGGGCTGGCGAAAATACACCCTGGATCACTCTGTGACCAGACCAATGACTTTGAACGGATTAACTGTAACTAAGATACGCCATACTGCATTTAACTTTGGTGAAGGTAACAGAATTGTATTTGTGGACGGTGTTAACCCTGCAATCGTTTTCAATGGAACAAACTGGAAAGAAATAAAATCTTCACACGCTGGCGGTTACGATGCAGCTAATAATACAGCGGGTGGAACGAATGCGTTAAACGCACCTGCACTTGTAGACGTATTTGAGAACCATCTATTCTTATCTGGACATGAAGAAACACGGGCCGCAGTTGCTCATTCAGCACCTAAAGATCCGTATACATGGACTGCCGCAGCGGGAGGTGGTCAGATAGCGGCTGGCTTTGATGTTGTTCAAATCAAGCCGTTTCGTGACGATCTTTTTGTCTTCGGTAATAACTCAATCAAGAAAATTAATGTTAATACCAGTAATGCTTTTGCACTGGATCAGGTAACAGCCAACGTGGGTTGTGTGGCCCGTGATAGTGTTATGGAAATTGGCGGGGATCTTATGTTCCTTGCTCCCGATGGTTTCCGCCCCGTGGCAGGTACAAGCCGAATTGGGGACGTTGAATTAGAAACAGTCAGTAAACCCATCCAGGCTACACTGGTTGATATTATCAAAAACGAAGACATGGACACGCTCAATGGCGTTGTTATTCGATCTAAATCACAGATCAGATATTTTATTGGTGACAGTTCTACCTCTGCTTCAGATAGCATTGGTATTATCGGGGGTCTAACAAATAGTTCAGGATCTATCGGGTGGGAATTTGGTGAACTTCTGGGTATCAGGGCTTCTTGCTGCACCAGCGGGTACATAGGAACTTCTGAGTTTATTTTGCATGGGGACTATGACGGTAAAGTCTACAAACAGGAACACGGAACAAACTTCAACGGTGGCGATATTGTCAGTATCTACGCCACTCCGTATTTAGATTTTGGTGAGACAGAACAACGCAAAGTAATGCGTAAAATCAACACATTCATTCGGGCAGAAGGCCCGTTAGAGATGCTACTCTCTATGACATACGATTGGGGTGATGGCAGCGTATCAACACCTGCAACGTACTCTCAGGCATCTTCAGGCGCTCCTACTCGATATGGCGGTAGGAACATAAGTTATAACGCAACAAACGTACTTTATGGCGGTTCATCAAAGCCAATTATGACCAGCGACATTCAAGGATCAGGTTTCTCTGCACAGGCCACTTTTGTGACCGTAGGGCAGACTGAACCATTTTCTATCCAAGGAATGGTTTTTGAATTTACAGCGGCAGGGAGAAGATAACAGATGGCAGGTTACACACGGCAGTCCACAGGTAACATTATCAACGGTTCACCTATTACTGCACCTCCGCTTAATTCTGAGTTTAACCAACTTGCGGCTGCATTTAATGCTACGACAGGTCACAACCACACGGGGGGAACTGGGGACTCTCCAAAGATTAACCTTACTACATCTGTGGCGGGGTATTTGCCGATTGAAAACGGCGGTCTTGGCGGTAAGAATAAATTAGATGCTACCACAGCACCTCTTGTAACGAACGATGCTAGTGAAGGCTACGTCCCAGGCTCCCTATGGGAAAACACAACCACAGGACGTATATACATATGTGTAGGAAATAGCACTGGTGCAGCCGTCTGGCGTGAACTGGTACAGGTGCAATCTGGCAATGCTATCCTACCCGCAGCTAACGACACCGTGGACTTGGGCGATAACAATAATCGCTTTCAGGATTTGTTTCTCAGCGGCGGTATTTCAGCAACTGGTAACGTAGCCGCTGGCGGTACGCTAAACATCACAGGGGCAACGGCTCTTGGCTCTACGCTTGGTGTAACTGGCGATACTACGCTGGTTAACCTATCGGCTACTGGCACAACCACTATCACATCCATCGATCTAAACTCTGGCGCAATCGACAGCACATCTATCGGTACAACTACTCCCGCCGCAGGTACATTCACTACTCTAAATGCAAACACTAGCCTCGTAGCTGCCACAGCCGATATCAACGGTGGTACGGTTGATGGGGCCACTATTGGTGCGTCTACCCCAAGCACAGGCGCATTCACTGATATAGATGCATCTGGTACTGCAACACTTGCGACAGTAGACATCAATGCAGGTGCTATTGATGGCACTGTTATTGGTGCTTCTAGCCATACCACGGGTAAGTTCACTACCCTTCAGTCTACGGGAGCCGCAACTTTGGCTTCTGTTAACATAGATGGTGGTACAATAGACGGTGCTACTGTAGGTGCTACTACAGCATCCAGCGGTGCGTTCACTACGGTGACCTCTTCTGGTGGAATTACTGGCGCACTGACAGGCAACGTAACTGGTAATGTTACGGGTAGTTTGTCGGGTGGTACTGTAACAGGAAATGTAACAGGTGACCTCACAGGTAACGTAACCGCTGGTTCAGGGTCTTCAAGCTTTAATGATGTGACCATAAGTGGTACACTCAATATGGACGCCAACTCTGCGGCTACCATTACAAACCTATCTGCACCGACTAACAACAATGACGCTGCACGAAAAATAGATGTAGATAATGCGGTAGCTAACTTGGTAGATAGCGCCCCAGATAATCTTAACACTTTAAACGAATTAGCTGCGGCTCTGGCAGACGATGACGATGCGTTTAATACTCTAAATACTTCGATTAGTACTAAACTACCTAAAGCTGGTGGCATAATGACAGGCGCTATCGCCATGTCCACTAATAAGATTACTGGCGTAGGTGATCCAACAGCGGCACAGGATGTTTCTAGTAAGGCTTATACAGACGCACAACGTGACACACGATTGGCTACGGCTGGTGGTACGATGTCTGGCGAAGTTGCTATGGGCAATAACAAGATCACAGGTCTTGCCACTCCAACAGCTAATACTGATGCCAGTTCCAAGGGCTATGTGGACGGTGTTCTAGGTTCAGCTACTGTCGCATCTAATTCTGCAACCACAGCTACAACACAGGCTGGTATTGCCACTACAAAAGCTGGTGAAGCCGCTGGGTCTGCTTCTGCCGCTCTAGCAAGTGAACAAGCAGCCGCTGCATCATATGATGACTTTGATGACCGCTACTTGGGCGCTAAGTCTTCTGCACCTACCGTAGATAATGACGGTGATGCACTGGTTATTGGTGCTTTGTATTTCAACAGTACAACTAACATCATGGCGGTGTACGGTTCTGGTGGATGGCAGTCTGCGGGGTCTGCCGTTAACGGTACTTCAGACAGACAGACTTATATTGTTACTACCGCTGGTCAGACAGTTTTTGCTGCTACCTATGATGCGGGTTATATAGACGTATACCTCAACGGCGTTAAACAGCTTATGGGTACAGACGTAACAGCTACTAACGGAACATCAGTCGTATTTGCCTCTGGCACTGCAATAAATGACATCGTGGACATTGTAGCTTACGGCACATTCGTCCTAGCTGACCACCTTACGCAAACACAATCAGACGCACGGTATGTGAACCTTTCTGGCGACACCATGACGGGTGCGCTTACGACTACTGGGCTGACTGTGGATGGTACACCTGTTCGCATTAACTCTACTGCGCCTATGCTGAATTTCATGGAGTCGGGAGTAACTGACCAAAATCACCGTATTCGTCAGAACGCAGGGAACTTGTATTTCCAGAAGTTAAGCGATGATGAAAATACTGCTACAACAAATATGGTTATTGACGGGGGCACAGGCGACATCAGCTTCTACGCCACAGACGGTACAACCCAAGCCTTCCATTGGGACGCTGCGGATGAACGGTTGGGTCTGGGCGTTACTACGCCAGCCGCACCTCTATCAATCAGCGGTTCTGCGTTTAACCCTGCGGCGGGTGGTTATGCTACTGGAGGAATTGATCTTCAAGGAGCGACTTCTGGTAACGGAAATTACACTGCTGGCCTTGGCTTCCGTATGGGTACTAGGCAATCTACAGCAATTATCACAGGCGTACAGGATACGACTGATAGTGACCGTGTAGGTCTTGCCTTCTTTACTAACCCAGATGGTAGCGGCTCTACAGCGGCAGATGAGGTTATGCGCATCAGCTCATCGGGCAACGTAGGCATTAACACAGGTTCGCCTAGTGAAAGCCTAACAAACCGTGGCAATATATTTATTGAGACAAATTCTACGTCTGCAAATAGTGGCAATGGATTATTCTGGCAATCAACTACAAACGGTTGGGCTACCTCAACTGCCCATGCAGCAATTTATGGTAAACGCACAGATGCGTCTAACGGTTATCTAAGGTTTGACACACGTCAGTCTGGGACTACGGAAGAAGCCATGCGCCTCTCAGCAGCGGGTGATCTGGAATTAATACAGAGTAATAACCTCTACTGGAAACACGCAGGTGGTGGAACCATACGGGCTGGAATAACCGCCGACAGTTCTGACAACCTTACATTTTCAACGGGTTCATCTGATACTACTCGAATGACGCTAGATGGCAGTGGTAATGTTGGTATCGGAAATGGGATTTCTAATCCCATGCGTCCATTAGTCTTATATGAAAATTCTTCTGGTCAGACACAAATTCAATTTCAAAACTCAACAACTGGAACAGCAAATACTGATGGTTTTGGTGTTGGCCTTGATACAAACGAAGATGGGTTTTTGTGGAACTATGAAGGCAGCGACATATATCTAGGCGGCTCAACTGCCGCCAGAATTATGACTTTAGACGGTAGCAACGGAAATGTTGGGATTGGCACTGCAGACCCCACAAGTAGCTATGGAACAAATTTAAATGTTCATTCATCTGCAACCAATGGGGCCGCATTACATTTAACGGATGGAACCACAGGAAACACCAGTAACGATGGGTTTCATCTAATAAGCACAGGTGGCTTAGCTTATGTATGGAACCGTGAAGCAACCGATATGGTTTTTGGTACTGCTAACTTACCACGAATGATCATCGACAGCAGCGGTAACATAGAAATAACCACAACTACCTCTGGGCTAATATCGGCTGGTGCAGCACGGCAAGGTTCCATCATAAAACTACACCACGAAGCACAGTGGGAAGCTGGCTACAATAGCACCCCTACTGACTTCTTAGGCGCAGTAGAGTTTTCAAGCGGTGATGCTTCAGGCACGGGTCTGGCGGGTGAAGGTGTTAGGGCAGCTATCAGAGCCTATGTAAAAGACGCATATAACAATGTTGGATTATCATTTGAAACAGGCGGTAGTCGTGCAGAAGTCATGCGCCTCGACAACAGCGGTCATGCAATCATCCCTGCTGGTGTAACCCTTGGTACTGCGGCTGGTGTGTATGCGGCGGCTAATACGCTGGATTCGTATGAGGAGGGGGTTTGGACTGCTACGGATGGTAGTGGTGCGGGGTTAACTTTCACCTTGGCAAACAACACTTACACTAAAGTCGGCAGATTGGTTACTTGTGCGGCAAATGTGGTGTGGCCTTCAACCTCAAATACAAGCTTAGCTAGAGTTACATTGCCGTTTACGTCTGTAACAACAAACTCACAACAAGGCGGTGTTGTACTTGAGCAAGACTATAACAGCACAATAACACTCGTAGCGGCAATAAACTATACGGATGGGGTTATATTTAGGCCAAGGGGGTACGGTAATTTAACAAACGCCAATCTCTCTGGGAAACGATTGCGCTTCCTATTGACGTACCATGAAGCATAACCACCCCTGTTGGATCACAGGGTAGTCAGTCCAACCATCAAAGGAGATAAACGATGGCACTAACAGAAGAAACAGTACAAGACAAAATAGAGATCGTAGGCGACTTCAAGCACATTCAAGTGCGTACAGCCACGGTCATCAAGCGTGACGGTGTAGAGATCAGCCGATCCTTCTCACGCCATGTTGTTGCACCAGATGCAGACATCACAGGCGAAAGCGCAGAGGTGCAAGCCATCTGTGCAGCCGTACACACACAAGCGGTCAAAGACGCATACGCAGCCCATGTAGCGGCACAAGAAACACCAGAGTAAGGAACTAGCTAATGACTAAAGCACGGATACTCGCAAATCTGATTTCAGACAATGCTGAACTGGCTGATGGACAAATCAGTGTCGCTGAAGTAGTCGGTGCTGCACCACTGGCTTCTCCTACTTTTACTGGTACAACTTCTGGTACATTCTCTGGGCCGCTGACGGGAAATGTTACGGGTAATTTAACTGGGAATGTCACGGGCGCAGTAACTGGTGATGTTACAGCCCCTGAGATTGACCTATCAGCAATAGCCAAAGACATAGCCGACACAGCCGTAGACGTATTCGTGTATGACACCAGCAAGGACTCTGACGGTGGTGCATGGCGTAAGCGCACACAAGGCACTAGCTGGTACAATGAAGCTGCATCTAGCACCCGTGGTAGCCGTAAGGAGTTCCCAAGCGTTGCTGTGATTGTGGCTGAGAGTAATCAGGTTACGATCTACGATGGTGATGATCCTGATATGCCAATGTGGATGGTGTTTAATGCTTCTAGAACACCTACTGTAACAATGTTGAATTGGTTTACTGGCTCACAAGCAGTCGTGAGTTCTGTAGCGCAGTTAAACGGAAGGCTGTGCGTGGGTACAGATGGCGGTGTAACCCAGTTCGATTTCGTAGAAGATGCGATGTACCTTTCTTATTCGCCTTCAACAGCATACACCCCTACCAGTAATCGCATATCATCTAGAAACGATAATGGTGCTACAAACTCAGGCTCATCAGGTGACTACTTTTATTTTATTGTAAGTGCTTCTGTCAACGATGTAGCCATGACCGTTCTACCCAACGCCCCGATTGATGCAGCTACGGGCTTATCTGTGCCTACTATTGCAGTGGCGACGAATAGTGGTGTCAGTGTTATTTCAGATACTGGTAGTGTTTATGATATTACAAACTCTTCTTCTACATATACCGCCAGTTATCACGTTAGTTTTGATAGCAAAAACAATCTATGGTTTCATCAAGGTAAGACAGAATTATCTTATCACGGGTGGGTGTACGTTTATGGTATGCCACTTTCAGGCGACACTGCGATTACTATAAACTCGCAGGTGGCAACGGGACAGAACCCAATAGCACTATTCCAACGCCATACTGGTAGTGGGGGTTCTATTCAATTTAGAACGGATGGAGGAGACTCCCTTATTGCCAACACCGCCACAGGTAATGACAAGGGTATTGGGGTCTTCGATTTAAATACGGAAAACCAGTATGCGTCTATGGCTTTTCAAAGCACTTCCGATTTTAACACAGGTTGGCAAGTAGGAGACATAAAACTAGCCACCCTGTCCGACACGGATGATACTGACGTTACTGGCAGTGAGTTGGTGACGAATGGTACGTTTGCGTCTGATAGTAATTGGACTAAAGGAAGTAATTGGTCGATTGCCAACGGAGTAGCAACCACTACAGGGGCTAACTCAGCATCAGCATCTCGTTTACTTTCCCAAACAAACGTCCTTACAGTAGGTGAAACTTACACGTTAAGTGTCCATATTAATGGCTCTAACGTATCTGCGAATAACGTCTACTTTAGTTTAAATGGGCCAAGTACTAATATCCATAATGTAACATCTGCTGTTAACTCAACTTTTTATATAACTTTTGTTGCAACCACTACCACGCTTGAATTTACAACAAGTGCAGCAGGTAATTATTCTGGAAACTTTAGTATAGACAACGTATCAGTACGCCTAGCCTCTGAAATTCAAGAAGACCGCAGCTTGAACGGCAATGGCTTACAGGTGTTCGGGTCGATTACCAAAGACCCTGTAGCTACTGGTGCTGATCTGGTGGGGTACAGTGGGTTCTCTAGCAGTAACTACCTTGAGCAGCCTTATAACAGTGACCTCGACTTTGGTACTGGTGACTTTTGCTACATTTGGTGGGCGAACATACCCACGAGTTCGTTTCAAGCACATTTCACAAGGGAACATCACAACGGCACTACTTTCATAGGTTCGTCCTTTGAGGTGTTTTCGGATAGCGGTTCAGGCAAGCTAAAGATTTTTATGAGCGATGACGGTTACGTATCCTATGATGCTTGGGTCAGTGCTTCTACCATTTCTGGAATGCAATGTTTTGCGGTGGTTAGACAAGGTGGTTTAGTCCGCACATACATAGATGGTGCTCTGGACAACACTCACACCATTTCGGCTCCAGCGGGAAGTATGAGCAACACAAGTGCCAAACTTTATGTGGGCGTCCAATCCAATCTTAGTAGTGCAAATACAAACGGTTCTATAGCACTCTTCCGTGCATCAGCCACAGCCCCATCCCCAGAGCAAATAGCTAAAATCTACAACGATGAGAAGCACCTCTTCCAAGAGAATGCCCAAGCCACGCTATACGGCTCCTCTGATGCGGTAACAGCTTTGGCCTATGACGATAGCACAGACTTGCTTCATGTAGGTACAAGCGCAGGACGTTCAGTCTTCCAAGGGCTACGCAGGGTAGACAACACAACCGATGCAGTCGGTGCAGCAATCAGTGCCAGCAACGGCCTAGTGGCAGAGGATTAATCCATGACAGTTAGAGTAAACAAACCAGCCATAAATGTACGGGAGGAGTTGGCTGACCTCCGCAAGCCCACAGGCATAGCTGGTGAGGCAATGCTACGGGCTGAGACACCACAGGAACAACAGGCTTTACTGGGCTTAGGGCGCAGAAATGTCCTTATTAACGGTGATATGAGAGTGGCACAAAGAGGAACAAGCAGTTCGGGTCTTGGTGTTGGCGCAACTGTGTATTTGCTAGATCGTTTCTCTATGGAAACAAGTGGTACAGCGGGGCGTTTTACCGCATCCCAAGCCTCTGATGGCCCTGCGGGTTTTGGTAAATCTTTAAAAATAGATTGCACTACCGCCGATACATCTGTTGCGGCTGGAGAATTATTTTTGCTACAGCAAAGAATTGAAGGCTACAACGTGCAGAGTTTTGGGAAAGGAACATCAAATTGCACGGGCTTCACAGTAAGTTTTTATTGTAAAGGTAACGCCTCTGCAACTTACACGCTTGAACTATATGACAGTGACAATAACCGCTCAATTAGTAGAGAGTTTAGAGTTTCAAGTAATTGGGAAAGGGTAGTTGTAAACTTTCCACCAGACACAACAGGTACATTTAGTTGTGATAATGGCGTGTCTTTGTATTGCCAGATATGGCTCCACGCTGGTTCTACTTGGAACGGCGGTACGTTGAATGAACAATGGAGTGGAGTAACTCAAAACAAAAGAGCAAGTAGTAACGCATCATCTATTTTTGACAGCACCGACAGAACATTTTTTATTACGGGGTGGCAGTTAGAGGCTTCAAATGTAGCCACCCCGTTTGACCACCCTCGGTCTTACGGTGAAGAACTGGCGTTGTGTCAGCGGTATGCATACGTCATTGGTGGCTCTGGTGTTATCACCCTTGGTGGTGGTTCTATGTATACTTCAACCGCAGTAAATATTGATATTCCTTTGCCTGTGCAGATGAGAGATACTTCCCCAAGTTTGACCCCTGTACCTAATGGAACAGGGAACTGGCTGAACGTATATGTAGGTGCAACAGGTACTGTTTCTAACGCAACCCCTCAAGTAGGTGACGGTGTGCAAGCCAGTCTCAGGTTATACGCCACAAGCGCACATAGTGGGAGTTCACCTTCGGCAGCAGGGGCTGCTGTCTGGTGTATGGTTCTTGCTGGCGCAAAACTTATTATATCGGAGGAGTTATAAATGTACGCTATTTACGAAATTCCATACAGTTCTCTATATTCCATCGTCTGTGATGCAACCAACACAAGCATACCATCTGCTCCATCTAACAGCGACTATCAACGTGTCCTAGACGCCATCATCCTTGAAGGCGCAGACTGCTTTGACGGTGATATTCCAGAAGACCTACAAGCAGCAGCAGACACCAAACAGTTCGCTCAACAGCTTGCAGCCTACACCACTGCCGTAGCCCGACTAGCACAGTATGTTCTAGCTGATGGTCGTGAGGAAGTGCGTGAGATGCAGCCTACAGGTGAACAGGTGTTCAACGAAGAAACAATGGAAATGGTCGATGTTATGACAGATGTTATAACGGTCACAGCCATTGAGCCATTGGAGCCTACTGTAACACGCTTGGTGTACTCTGAGGATGACCCAATGGCAGAGCCTACAGAGGAAACCATTGAGAACCCACTGATTACGACTGATGTGGCTGAACGTACAGCGGCACAGGCTACAGTAGATGCGACACCAGCGGCTGTAGTAGCGGCTGCATAATCTAGAAGGAGAAAACCAATGGCAGAAAACAAAAAAACCATTGTCATCAACGACAAAGAATATACTGAGGATCAGCTTACTGATCAGCAAAAGATTATGGTGAACCATGTAGGGGATTTAGACCGAAAGATCGGCACTACGCAGTTTAACCTAGATCAATTAGCGGTAGGCAAAAAAGCATTCGTAGATATGCTTACTGCTTCACTAGAAGAAACTAAAGAAGCTGCATAAAGTTCTTGCAATGACACTTAACTAAGTGCTATAGTTAGGTATCCCAAAAAGATAGAACTATATGCAATTACAGAAAGCTGTACTAGACAGTCTGTTTCTGTTCAACCAATCTCCAGATCACAGACTGTACACCCTGGTTGAATTTAACCACTACTGCCTTTTCCCCCTAATCCATAAAAAAGCCCGACTGTTTTATAACGGCGACAAACCAATAGGATTTGTATCTTGGGCGTGGCTTACTGAGGAAGAGGCACAGGATTTCTTATCAGAACGATGGATGCCTAGCGAAGAGGTACATAAACGTCCTGATAAAATAGATGATCAATATCAGCTTTGGGGAATAGATTTCATAGCCCCTTATGGTCATTCCACGAAAGTCATGCGGGGCATGATGAAACATTCACAAACAGTTCTTGGGCAAAGAGTTCCTGCTAATTGGCGCAGGTTCAAACAGCCCGACAAAGTTCATACGAAGGAGTTCTAATATGGGCGGTGGCGGCGGCGGCGGTACAACAACCAATGTAACAAATACAGGTTTAGGTGACGATCAGTACCAATTCCTTTCAGACAATCAGGTGGGCATTAGTGACCAGATCACGGGTGCTAGAACTGATGCTGATGCAGCATACGACAATATTTATGGACGTATTGATAACCTAAATTCAGGTGTTTCGGGAATAGCTAACAATGTTGGTAGCCAAGGGCAGAACTTCGATTTTAGCGGGTTTGCGGAAAATCCATTTACGCTGGATGATACTCTGAAAATGCTCAAGCACTCTAATGGGTTAAGGCCTTTTGACGAAGCAGATACCGCTAAGTACGATTTTAATAAAGACGGTGTTGTAGATCTCACTGATATTAATGCTGGAACAGCTAATATATCAGGAATTGACCCAAACACTGTTGATACTGGCTTGTACAAACAGTTTGCTGATCAGAATCAAAAACTGGTGGATCAATTTGGCAACGTGATGACGGGTCAGGGCGACCTTAATAGAACTATTGGGCAGCAAGCGATTGGAACTCAGGGTGTTCTTGGTAGTCAATTGGACGAACTAGGGAACACAGTGGGCGGCAGGTTTGATACGGTTGATACCAATACAGGCAACATTCAAGGTGCTGTTGATCAGGGGTTTGTAGATCAAGCCAAAGGATTTACTGATGCTCAAGCTGACAGAACTGCACAGTTTGATGCGGCTAAAACTGCCCGTGATGCGGGTTTTGCGGCTAACGCCCAGGGTTTTGTGGATATGGGCCAGGGATTCACTGATACGTCTGACCAGCTAACGGATACACAAAAGAATGTGCTAGATGGTCAAGGTGTATTACAAACTGATTTAGGTACGATGGCAGATGCTGCGGATGTTTACGCCGCACAATCATTAGGAAATCAAGGGGCGCTCCAACAGACCGCAGACGGTTTTCAAACTAGCTTCGATACCTACACTGAACGCTACGGCGGGGATCAAGAGATTGCCCAGCAATCACGGGCAGATCTTGCCGTAGCACAGGCTAATCAAACAGATCGTCTTCGTGAAGACATGGGAGATTATGCACAGGCAGCGGCTACAGGCCAACAGAAACTTTCTACTGAACTGGGGGATGCTGCCGCAGGTATAGGAAGCGTTGTTGAAGGCGGCTTTATGGACACTAATGACGCCATTTCTCAGTCTGGTAGAAGTACTACCGCAGATATTAACCGCTCTATTACGGCATCCGCCGATAACACAGATGCTCTTATGGAAAATCTTGATGCAGGGCAGGTTACAGCCGCAAGAGATATGGCCCGAATTGCTTCTGCCCAGGGTGAATTAGACGTTGGTATGCGGCAAGAGTTTGGTCAGTTAGGTCAATCTTTTGATGATAGCGGCAAGCTTATCAAGAGCAGCATCGATGCACAGGGCAACACTATTACCCGATCTATGGACGCACAGGGCAACCTAATGCTTCGCTCTTTTGACGTAACAGGTCAAAATATTGGCGACCAAGTAATCAACGTGCAGAACTCACTACAACAACTAAATGATTTGCAAAATAAACGTGGCGCAAACGTGGCAATGGGCAATCTAAGCCCACCTATGTCGGCAGCGGTTCCTGAGACAGGATTTGCTTCTCCATTCACTACAACAGGATAAATCATGCATCCCAACACAGTATCAAAAGATTGTATCGAACTAGTCAAAAAGTTTGAAGGTCTGCACAAAGTAAAAGACGATGGAATGGTTCACGCCTACCGTTGCCCCGCAGGTAAATGGACTTGCGGATACGGCGCAACCAGGGGTGTTCGCTCTGGTGTTACATGGACTAAAGACTATTCTGAAATGCGCTTGATCGAAGACCTAGAGGAACACGGCAAGATTGTTAAGAAATACGTTAATGTACCTCTAACCCAATCTCAATACGATTCCCTTACCTCATTTGTATTCAATTTGGGGGGTGGGGCGTTCAGATCATCAACTTTGCTGAAACGCCTGAACTCTGGAAAGTACGACGAATGTCCTGAACAGATCATGCGCTGGAATAAAGCCCGTGTAGATGGCAAACTAACACCGCTTCGTGGACTAACCCGCAGACGTTCCGCAGAGGCCGCTATCTTTGCTCGTGATGCACAATTACCTTCTGATGAAGGTGGGCCACAAATGGTTCAGAAACCTACCGCAGAGGCTCCTAAATCGCTTGCTAAGTCTAAGACGATGGCAGGTGCAGGGATCGCTGGTGCTGCTACTGCAATGAATGAGGTTGCAGGGCAGATACAAGGGCTAGTTGCCTACGCTCCAATGCTTAAAACAATCTTCTTAGTGTGTGCAATCGGAGGTATCGCATTGGCTGCATACGCTCGATTTAAAGATAACAAAGAAGGCGTTCACTAATGTTCATTTTTGGTAAAATTAAGATGTACATCATTGCCACTTTGGCTCTGGCCCTGCCCATAATTTACGTTTTTGGACAGGTTAAAGGACGGGCAAAAGAGAAGAATAAAGTTCTAACTGATGAACTTGAAGCCCGTCAAAGACAATATGACTTTTATAAAACGATGGCAGATAATGAAACTGACAATCTTACTGACCGCAAGTCTACTACTGACAGGCTGCGCTCAAACGGTTTATAGAACCAAACTCGAAATCTATTGCCCACAAATCAAGCAATATGATGAGCGGTTCAACAACCAATTAGCTGATGAATTAGAAAGTCTTCCTGCCGCATCTACGGCAATCGATGAGGCTGTAAAAAACTACATCTACCTGCGGGATCGTATTCGTAGGTGTAATGAGGAAAAGGATAAAATCTAATGGGCTTTTGGGAAAATACCTTTGGCGATGGAAATAGCTTCACTGAAAGTGTGGCTAATCAGTTTACCCCTGATGATGGGGCAAGATACGTTAAGGGTACTCTTACATATGACAGTGGTAGTAATGAAGGTCAGGTAGTCCAGCAAAACTCTGATGGTAGCTTTGGGACTTCCTCTGACAATGATGGTCAGGGCTATACGGGTTCTGGTAATTCTACATCTACTAATTCTGAAAACATTACTTCTAGTGGCGTTAATAACGATTATCAGGCAAGCACCTCTGGCTCTACTTCGGGAAGCAGTGATGTAAAAGGACAGGCCCCATCTGGTATTAGTAAGATCTTAGGTTTTGCTACTCCTGTAGGATTAATTGGAACACTAGCAGGTTGGGCCAATAACCTTGATCCTGAAGCAGATGTAGGTAATGGACAAGTAATAGATGGTAGACAGGTTTATGAGAATGCAGAGGGTTTTCAATATTCATATAACTTTTTAGGACTGCCTTATCAGGTTGAAGTAAAAGACGGTAAGCTTAACGATTTTTTACGCAAAGATGCGGCTGGTAAATACCCTGACGATGAAGGTTATGATCAATCATCCTCTGGTTATGAAAAAATGGCCCAAGACGCCCGTAATAACGGCGATGATGATCAAGCTAATGCTATTCTACAAGAAGCCTCTGACAATGCTAACACATCTGCGGGATCAGGTGAGTCAACAACTGTTGGATCAGACATTATTTTAAAGATGGCTGAAGAAGCAGGGCTGGCTCAAAGCAATGAACAAATTCAAGAGATCTTATCCGATCCTGCGGCATGGTTGAAGGCCAACGGTGCGACACTTGTAGATAAAATTCCCACGCTAGATGCAGAAACTTTAGGCACACTTTTAGATCCTACCAGCGAAAACTACTTGCTGGGGGAAAGCCCTAAAGTAGAGGTGGAGCAGACGGGTGACACAAGCCTCGTAGAAAATGTAGATAATCCTGGCGCAGTAACTTATGACGCCAGCACTACAGAAGACTTGCTTGGGACAGATGCAACAACCGTAAATGCAGCCACAGGTGAAATTCGTGATGAGAACCTAGTAGACGCTGCCCAAATCGATATGACAGGCGCTGCTACAGGCGTAAATGCTGATGGTACAGTCAGCGTAACAGGTGAGGCCCTTAACGACTTTGCCACACAAAATATTAGTAATATAATCGATACATCTACGGTTGCGGGTAAACTACTTGCTCAGAAATTGGGCGAGGGTAACTACACCGATAGTAAGGCTACAATCCTTGGGCAGATGGAAATTATCTCTGCCGAATTTAAAGATGGTAACGGTAACCCTGTAATACCCCCGTGGGCGCAAGCACTGGCCCGTGAGACTTCTAAAACGATGGCCTTCTCAGGTATTTCTGGTACGGCACAAACCGCTGCAATGTCTAATGCCATTATGGAAGCAACCCTTGGCATTGCAGAAAAAGAAGCAACATTCTTTCAGACACTGACAACTAAGAATTTAGATAACAGACAAGAAGCTATCATTAATAAAGCAGCCGTATTGGCTAAATTTGAAATAGCTAATCTGGATGCCCGACAGGCCGCTGCGGTACAGAATGCTAAAGCCTTCTTGGAAATGGATTTGGCTAACCTGACTAATGAGCAACAGGCTGAAGTTGTTAACACTCAGGCAATGGTTGACGCCCTGTTTAATGATCAGGCGGCTATTAACGCAGCCCGTCTATTTGGCGCAGAACAAACTAACGACATGCAAAAATATTATGACAATATGAATGCACAGATTTCGTTGCAAAACTCTGAACAGCTAAATCAGATGAAAAGGTTTAATACAGGTGAAATCAATGATGGGCGAGAGTTCAACGCCACACTAGAACAATCCCGTCAAGAGTTTTACGCTAACATGCAATACAATTTAGATCTTGCTAATGCCAAATGGCGTCAAACGGTAGCTACAACGAACACTGAAATGGAGTTTGATGCTGCAACAACTGACGTAAAAAATACATTAGATCTTTCCACAGAAGCAATGACCCGTCTATGGGATAGAGTAGACAGCCTATTAGACTATGTTTTCAAGGGCTGGAACGCTGAAGCTGATAGAGAAGCAGCTATTCTTGGTGCAGAAATTAGAGCGCAAGCAAGTGGCGGCGGTGGCGGCGGCGGAAATAGTATTATTGATGGTCTATTCACGCTAGGTGCAGCATGGATTACATCCAAATCTGATGAACGCCTGAAAGAAAACATCGAATACTACGACACTATTCGAGGTGTAAAATATTACACTTGGGAGTGGAACGCAGAAGGTAAAAGAGTTGGGGCAGATAAGTACCCAAGCTTTGGTGTAATCGCTCAACAAGTGCAAAAGAAGTACCCCAAAGCAGTAACCGTAGGCGAGGATGGATACTTAATGGTTAACTATGGAGAGATCCAATGAAATTCCAAGACGCTGTAAAGAAATCCATTAAGGAATTTATGAGGGGTAAAACGCCCAGCGCCACCAACGAAATGTCGGAGGGCGGAATATTTCATACACCCGAATACTTCGATGAGTTGGAAGAAATGATCCTAGGGGAAGTTACAGAAGAGGAGAGCGTGGATGAAGATGTTTGATGCCCCAATAGCGGGTGCTAACTACGCCGCCGATACACGAAACTATCCTTGGCATAGGCCCCCTGAAATCGTTAACTACGATGAAGGCGTGGACTACATGATCACTAGGATGAAAGAACCAGAGCAGATTGAACTGGTATTTTCACTACTAGAAATCGATGCCCATGTAGCCACGGTTGTAACATCTCTCCTGATGCAAGGTATTTCCAAGGGCAAGTTTTCGATTGATCTAGCCATCCTGATGGCAGGGCCAATCGCACGGTACATTAGCATTATCGCTGATGAACAGGACATCAAGTATGACATGGGTGTGGGGGACAAGGATCGTGTAAGTATCACCCCTACCTCTCTGAAAATGGCGCTGGGCATTTATGATGAGGAAGAAACTCTAGAGGTGCTAGAGGAAGTACCTGTCGTGCAAGAAGGTGGTATTATGGGTTCGCCTACAGAAGATGAAGCTGCTTCTGATGATGAACAGGCGGCAATGCTTGGTATGATGGTAGACGAAGAGGAGCCTGAAGATGGGTTATCGTGAAGAAACACGGGCGAAATTAAAAAGTGGGGCGTACAGACCAAAAGAAGAAAGTGCGCTAGCTTCAGGTTTTACTAAAGCGGCCGACATTATTGCTTCTAGCTGGATAAAAGAGGCCCAAGAAGAAAAAGAGGCAGAAAAAATACGCCTGAAAGAAGAAAAAGCAGAGCGTAAACGTATACGGGCGGCACAACAAAAAGCAGAAGCAAAAGAGAAAAAGCTTAAAGATAATGCAATCTATCTTGCCCGTACTTACACTAATGATCCTACGAATGTCTCCGCAGTTCAGTTTTTCCATGAGCAGCTAAAACTTATGGATGGCGATGTGGGTGATGTTATGTCCTATTCGGACAAGCTTATTGAAAATGGCAGATTAAACTTTACCCCCTCTAGTACAGAAACAGAAACCCTAGAATTCCAAGGGCCAAACGTCCCCGCTAATGCGAAATTAGAAGACTTTGGGGGTACAGTAGGCAGTAACAAATTTGAAAATGGTACAGATGCAACTCTGGGTGATCTTCCTAAGATAAGTATTAACGACAAGAATAGCTCCTCGCTCAGGGCACAAGCGTCTGAGATGAATGATATGTTTGGTCACTTAGCAGAAGGTACAACGCTTCCAGAACCTGGAGAAGTAGACGTTACTGTGCCAGGGGGCATAGAGTTTACCGCAGCCAAACGGAAATATGAAAAAATTGATATTTCTAAACTTAAAACATATGAAGATTGGTCTGCAACAAATACAGATATTAGCGCAAACAGCAGAAATGTAGATCCAGAGTTTATGAAGTTCTTTAATGAACGAGGTCAGAACCTAAAGGATCTTGAAAAAACAGAAAAAGTTGAAAATCTATTCTCTATGGAAGTCTTGCTTGGGGATGATATGACCGCCAGTAAGTTACAAGACCGTATTGATTTAGCAAAAGCTAAAAGTATGGAAGTACCTGAATACATTGCCTCAGATGTACTTCCGATACTACAAGATAGAGGTGAGTATACCCAAAAAGAATTAATTACGATGACTCCAGAAAAACGTGCGCTGGTGGCTAAGTACTCTACAGATCCTAAGTCTAGAGAGGCCGCTGCTAGAATAAATGCAGGGGATGTTGCCGCATACTCTTGGATATCAGAGGCATCTGGTAGTGCGGAAGCAATGACTGCTAAATCTAAAGAATTCTTCCAAGCAGGGGATCTAGTTAACTTTAACCTAGCAACCACTATGGCAAAAAGTATTAGGAATGGGGAAGCATCTTATAAAGACCTGCTTGAACCTACCTATCTTGTTGGTAAGTCAGCACAGGAACTCAATGCTATTAGGCGTATTGCAGAACAAGCCAATGCCCCTGCATCAGAGTTAACCGCTCTAACAGGTGAAATTGCTGCCGCAGAAGCACTTGAGAAGAGTGGCTTGTATCGTAAATACGCAGACAATGCTACCAGCGTTAACACAACTGAGACGCAAATATCTCTGGCTAAAAAAGAGGGTGCGGGTAATAACATAATTCAGGCACTTGAAGACCTTAAAGCGCAGCAACAAGCAAACTCTGAGCGTCAAACGGCAGCGGAGAAAAACGGATTTAATATTGTTACCGTTGAAGCGAAAGTTCCTCTAGGTGATGGTAAATTTGAGTATAAAACTGTTTACCAGAAGCCCGGTGAGACAGGCTATAGAGATGCAGAAGGCACTGTGGTCACAAATGCACTTCCTTTAGGTACAAATGAAAATGATGCATTTAAAACCATTAGAACTGAAACTCAGAAAATAATTACTGAACTAGGTGTTGCTAATACCGCACTTGCTGAAGGTATGAATACTGCTACCCAAGCTATAGAAATTGTAGAAGACGATGCCCGTGTGGCAGGTGCAGGGGGTAAACTTGCTAAATTCTTAACAAGCGCAGGACGATCCGGTGGACAGGTTCTCAGTGTTGTTGAAGAGTTATTTGAAACAAATGATGAAATAACCCTTGACCAACTACAGAGACAAGGTGGATTTGATAATAAATTCTTAGACGCTGTACTTTCTGGAAATGTACAAAATCTAGCAGATGCAACTGCACGGTTTGAAGCTAAGATGTTGTCTTTAGCGTTCCAAGTTGGACGTATGGAAGGACAATCAGGTAATGCCATGTCTAACCAAGATTTCAGAAAAATCATGGAGATTGTACGAACATCTGGGGGGTCTGCGGAAGCATTTAAGAAAAACCTGACAGATTATATGGCAGGTAAGATCGAATCCTATGACCAGAAACATTTCAAGGTAGTAGGTCCAGGAAGCCAGATCCAAGGGTTTAAAGACAACTATGGGTTCTCACCTGTAAGTGAGCCTTTAAATATGGCTGATTATGTGGCGGCACAATCATCCCAAACACTTAAAGATAACTACAAACGGTTTACGGGTGCGTCGATAGAGCCGCCCCGTGGAAGTGGTGCTAATAGCCCTGTACCGGGATTAAGCGCAGTGCAATTTGGAAAGCTTCAGAACTATTTCACTGGAGGTATATCAGATAAGGTTTTGAGGGACACCCTAACACAATTAAGAATATCTGACGTAGATGCTGCATTAGAGGCAATCAAAAAAGCGGGGTCAGAATAATGGCAGGGCCAGAAATTAGTGTAGAAGACATACTGTTGGACCTGCAAGAAGATGATCAGCCATCAGTAGAAGATATACTAGAGGATCTTAGACAAGAAGACTCTTCAGACGAGAAAAAAAATCAACCTGGAGAGCCTACGGTAAACCCTGAATTAGTATCCTACGCCAGTGAATTAACCAATATACAAGGGGGATACGAGGCTGCGGATCTAGAGGCTGCGGGTTTCACAAACGAAGAGATCCAGGCGTACAGCGACTCTATTGGACAGGAAATGCAAGAGCCGAAAGGCGATGGTTCCAAACTGTATATAGGCCAGCCAGGTACTGATATGTACGATGGCCTTAAAATAGGGTACAAAGAAGACAGCTTTGAAAATAGAGAGCCTGACGCAGAAGTATCCGCATTTGAGATATACAACGCTTATGCCGACAATGAGGATACAGTTATTGATCCTACTACAGGAAACCTAACTTATAACGACCCCGTGTCAGGAAAAAGCTTTATAGTCTACTATCCTGCTAGGTCAGGTACATCAGTACCTATTATTCAAGATGTCTGGAACGAAGCAGTTCGCAGGTTACGTCCCGACTACTACGCCGATAAACCTGCCGGGGTTAATGAAGGTACACGTCTAATAAACGAAGTTACCGACAGTCTAACTAACACAGTAGAATTTGTAGCCGCTATAGGAGACATTGCCGCAGATAAAGTGGGGCTTGATACGTCCTTCGTGGAATGGACAGACACTATACCTAGAACGTCATCAGGCTTTTCTAAGTTTGATGCTGTGACAGGTGAAGGTGTGGGTCTAGCTGCATCATTCTTCACAGGTAAGCTTGTATCAGATGCAGCGGTAGAAGGAGGGGAGTTCCTACTAAAAAGATTTATGTCCCCTATTTCAAAAACAAATACCTGGATGAAGGTGGGGCAACCTGTAGTTGAAAAAGCTTACGAACCTACCCGGCAACTTTTAAAATACTCAGGGGGTGACCTAGGGGTTGCGTTAGGCGCTGACACAAATACTGAGGCGTACATAGCGCCATTTGATGTAGACCCTAACGATCCTAAAGCAGAACAGATCCTAGCTGCCCGAATGAACATCTTTGTAGATAGTTTGATCATGTCAGGTGCTATGGATACGGCGCTTAAAGGAGGTCTGAAAATTGCCGACTTTGTTAACGAAGCTTCTGTAGGAGCAATTGCCCGGTCACTATTTGAAGGTGACGGCTCTAAAATGACTTCTGCTATGGATAACATCCTTTCGGATTTATCTGCGGTGCAAGCATCTTCCACAAAACAGGATATGGAAACTGCACGGCAGCAACTTATCGAAGTGATTAGAAAGAACAGTACTCTTCTGATCGATCAGACCAAGGCAAGCAAACAAAATAATGACCTGGTGCTAGATGTATTCTCTGCCCTAGAAGCGGGGGAAGCAGTCACTCCGCAAACACAGGCAAGAATTCAGCAAATCCGTAGCGGTATTGTAAGTAGTTCTAAAAACCAGGGCGCACTTAACCAGCAAGCAAACGCCATTAACGTGCAGACAGATAGAATTCTTCAAGAGGAAGCAGAGGCAGCATTACCCGTAGGCTCTACTATGGACGATGCAGTAGAAGGTATTGTTGGAAGTAATGACAGCCGAATGTTAAAACAACAACGTAGTATATTTGACGCAGAAGAGGCAATTAAGACTGATAATGAAGCTGCGTTAAACAGCATACTTAGTGATCCTAACTTATCCCCGGCTTTAAGCCGACTAGGTAAAGTTTCATCCTCTGAAGTTAGCGCCCTATCAGTAGCAAAGAAAAAGGAAATAGCCACCACGCTTATAGATGAAGCGGAGCGCATGACTAAACAGAAAAACGATCTGTTTGAGGCTATTCCTGATGGCGCACAATTCGACATACAGGCGTTTGGTGATTTAATAGATAAACTATCCAAGGAAACGGACCAGTTTGGAACAGAGGGTGCGGAGTTTTTAAACCAAAGATTAATAGCTACTATTAAAGCTGCGTATAAGAAAACTAAACCCAATGCAGAATCACCTAGTAGTTCGTTGTTAGATCAATATGGGAATCCTCTTGTAACAGAAGCAACTGACCCCAAGGATTTAGCGCAAGAATTGTTTGATGAGGGTGTAGACTTTAAGCGTCTATATACAGATATACGCCCTGAAATTGCAAAGTTAGCAAACGAGGCTTTTGACGATAAAAAGGGCGGTGTAGGCGGTAAACTAAGAGAAGTTCTCACTTTTATCGATGAGCAAGTCGAATATGTTGCAAACAATAGCCCAGAGGCAAAAGACGCTGCTAATGCTGCAATGGATTACTATAAAGAGGAGTTTATTCCTCTATGGGGCGATAGACCCTTAAAGGATACCTACACCACTTATCAAAATACCCGTGCTAGGGGAATAGAACCTGTAACTGAAACCGTAGAATCTCAGGCCCAAGCTGCAAGTTTAATTGATACAGGATATTCGGAAGAAGTAGGTCAGTTGGTTAAAGCATTAGACGCATCTGACCTAGGCGCAAGTCCAGAAACTGTTCAAGAATACATAGTAGCTAGGACGTTTGAGGATTTATACGCCCAGATCACTAAAGACGGTATTAACAACATAGATCCCGCTACTCTTAGTGCCACCATTCGAGGTTACGCTGACCAAATGCGAGGCAACTTTGATACTCTGGCAATGGAACTAGATCTGCTAGAAAGCAGAATTAAGAATTCTAGGCAAACAGGAGAGTCTGTTTCAGACACGTTAGTGCAAGCACAAGAGCAATTTGCAGCTATGCAGAACGATGCTTTTTCTAAATTAATTTCTGGGTTTGTAGATGACTTTGTACCAGGAATGCCCTCCGCAAATGTAGAGAATAAGATAATCTCTATGCTTAATTCTTCTAATGGTGCGGATAGTGTGCAAGCAATACTAAAAGCTACTGACAACAACCCTGTTGTGCAGGGTGGGCTGAAGAAACTTTACTTGCAAGAGTTAAGGAACAAAGCATTTACTGCGGGGCAAACATCTTCGGGCGCTCCAATAACTAGTGTAGCTAAAGTTCGTAACATACTTAAAGAAAATACAGGGCTTGCGGAGTCAGGGGAAATCATTCTTGCGGGTGAACCTGAGTTAAATAATGTTATCAAGACTATTTTAACATCTGCGTCTGAAAGTCAGGCAAAGCGTAATTCTAAAGCACTACCAGGGTCATCTGGGACACCAGAGATCCAACAATACCAGAATGCTATCAACACTATGATCAACGTGATTGTAGGACCACTTAATCGTATAGGTACTCAGGCAAGAACAGCGGGTAGACTTGCGGCAGAAAAGCTAGACATTGCTAATCGGTATGAGATTGCTATGGACGTTGTAGTAGCCGACAGTAAGCTTGCGTTAGAAGTCATAGAAAAGCTTGAGAAACGTAGAGCCACCAAGGGTATAGGGCCTTTTAGATTTCCCCGTGATATGTACGATGAAATGTTCTCTTTAGGTATTCGCATAGGAAAATATGCGGAAGCAGACAGAGAAGATACATACAAATCCTGGGACGAGTACGTCATTGATGGGGCTGAAGCCGTAGATGGTACGGTAGAAGATGCCAGGTCCACACTAAGAAAAATTGGGGATCAGACAATCGAAATGCTGGGTCTAGGCAGGTAAAGAAAAACCCCCAGACCGAAATCTGAGGGCTTCTTACTAGCTAAACGGGGGACCAACCCCGTTAAAGATATTATAGAATTACAAGGCTCCTAGGTCAATAGACTTGGGGGCCTTTTATATTTCTATAGGCACAAAAAATAGATCTTCCTTGGGTACATCAAAGAACCGTTCCCCAAAAGCAATCTTCCTATTAGGAACCTCTACTGTGGTCGCATTTAGCAACCTTTTGCGACCTACAATAGCTGCTCTCGTCATACTATTATTGAACACCATAAACTGAGTTGGTTTAGATAGAAACTTAGCCTTACGGGCAGGGATATGAAGTGTGTCATAGTGGAACTCCTGACCATGCCAGGTGGTCTTAACTTCTACTTCACAGTAGAACCGTTTGTTATCTTTCTCCACAACAAGATCCACGTCATATTCATCGTCATGGTCCGTACAAGTGTACCCCTGCGAAGACCAAAACTTCTTGGCCTTGTCCCTGGCAGGTGCATCATACTTGTTGAAGATACTCTTCTGGAATGCTTTGAACATGCGTATCCCTGTTGTAGAAAAATGCTGAGTTGAAGCCCCGTTGCCACTCACGATAGTAGTGAGATCGGAGCCTGTAGTTACATATGAAATCCCCCCTAAAAAAGGCTGCAAAGCCTTCATCAAAGGGTTCATTCATGGCTATTCACACTTACGCAAACCAGTAGCTGGGTCATAATAACACGCTCCACCTTCATCAATGAAATTGTCTTTTTCTTCTGGTTTTTCGTCCACTACATCCTCTGACGTAGAAGCGTTCAAAATTCCGTATCTTTTTCCAGAAGAACGGAATGTAGTACACCCTGACGAACCGCCTTCATACGCATCCATGTATACCTGTTTAAATTGTTCCCAGGTCACTTCATCACCTACGTTGCAGGTTTTTGAGCAAGCGGAATCAACATACTTAGAGGCAACATTCAGAACCTTTACATGATCGAATACGGACAGTTCATCTGCGGTTTTACCTTTAACCCCAAACTCACGGTATCCATAATCGTCTACCCGCTCAATTGTAGGGCCATCAAACGTCTGGATGGTACGATCATAGAAATGGCTGAATACAGGTTCTATCCCAGAAGATACATTATCTGCACTAAGGCTAATCGTTCCTGTAGGAGCGACACTTAGAAGGTGTGAATTACGGATACCGTGGCGTGATATCTTTTTGCGGATATCCTTTGGCAGGGTTTGAGCAAATTCACTGGCTAAGTAGTCTTTATGAAATAGAGGGAACGCACCTTTTTCTTTTGCCAGAGTGATAGACGTTTCATAGCAGATGTCTCTGATCGTACCCATAATATCTTCAAGTACTTCGATGAATTTCTCTGATCCATAATCGTGGCCTAAAGCTTCAATAGCATTTGCGACACCAGTTACGCCTAGCCCCATACGGCGGGTATCCTTGGCCTGTTTTTCTTGCTGCGGTAGAGGGTAAGTTGCACGATCAACTACGTTATCCATTGCCCTTACTACGCTTGGTATATCCTCTTTCAGCATAGCCATGTCGAAAATATACTTACCGTCTTCGTGCGTACTAACTACATATTTTGTGAGATTGAAAGATCCCAGCAAGCAAGCACCGTAGGGCGGCAAAGGCTGTTCGCCACATGGGTTAGTAGCAACAATATTCTCACAATAATGGAGATTATTTTTACGGTTTATGCGGTCAATAAACAGGATACCTGGTTCAGCCCAATCCCATGTGGATCTTAAAATATCATCCCATAATGCACGGGCGTTAACGGTGGAATACACACGGTCTTCAAACACCAGATCAAATTGACCATTGGTCTTAACCGCTTCCATGAATACGTCTGTGACTCCTACGGAAATATTAAATCCTGTTAGTTCAGTACTATTATTTTTAGCACGGATAAACTTTTCGATATCGGGGTGATCCACCCTTAAAACGCCCATTTGCGCTCCCCTGCGGTGTCCTGCGGAAGCAATGGTGTGGCAGACGCTATCAAATATAGCCATGAAGCTTAGTGGGCCACTAGAACGACTGTCTAGGCTCTTTATAAGCGCACCATGAGGGCGTAGTGTGGAGAAATCATAGCCGATACCCCCGCCAAGCTGCATGGTTCTGGCGGCTTCTTTAGCCGCATCCATAATACCTTCCATACTGTCGTTAATCGTACCTGATACAAAGCAGTTGTACGGAGTGACAGTGCGAGGAGCGCCCATAGCTGATTGCACCCGTCCTGCAGGTAAGAACCGCTGGTTATACAGGATGTTTCTAAACTGATTGAAGTGTGGTTCATCATCTTTCAATGCTTCTGCCACACGGGTCATTGCCTCGTGGAAGGTTTCCCCTTCACTACGATATTTTTCTTTATGGATCTGCTCGCTGATAGGTAATGTAGGCCCGTATGCGTTTTTTAACATTCTATGCTCCCTGTTATTATATTAAGTCTTTTAGATTTGGTTCTTGATAATTTGGCCCTTTGAGAACTTTTCCGTCCTCACGGTAGATAGGCTCACCGTCATCATCTAACTTGCTCATGTTGGATGCATGTACTCTGCGAACTGCTTCATCCAGATCCCACCCAAAAGTAGCGGCTTTCCCGTATGTAACGTAGATAAGGTCTGCTAATTCTTTGAGGAGATTTTCTGGATCAGTTGCCATTAAAACTTCGGCATATTCTTCTTTAATTAGAACAGTCCGTAGTAGATCTTGGTGACTTCCCTTTACCCAATCGTGTCCTAGAGTTTGTCCATAAACACGGGCAAAATGCTTAACCATATCCAAGGGGCTTTTCCCTAAATATGTGTTGGGGTCACGCAGGGCCTCAGACCCCTCGCTAAAATATTCATATCCAGGGGTCATTCTTCATCCTCCAAAACATGGGCTTTTAAGAGTTCAGATTTAAGGCGATTGATGTACCAAACAGCTTTATCCAGATCTTGGATTCCGCCTTTGTATTCGTGACGCCAGAGATATTTTATTGCATTTCCCTGACAGTATTTCTGGAAGCCTTCAGGGCCTAAAGCAGCCTTGATGGCATCGATGCATTCGATACCTGATTGATTGTAATGCGGAGGGCTATTAACGGCGTCCATCAGTTCAGATGTTTCTTACCGTTGATAGGGACTACCTTAGAATCTTCCCTCTTGTTTAAAACTTCCTCGGCAGGTTCAAACATACCTTGTTGTGAATCAAGTTCTTCAGCATCAAATAAGGCACTTCCAAAAACAGCCATTGTAGGAGAGGCCGTAGACGCCATCATAGATATACCACGAAGTAAGAAGAGCATGTACGCCTCAGTCTCTTCATCAAGATCATCGTCAAAGTTTGCTATGCTGGAAACGATGGTACTTCCCTTTTCGTCAAGGGACAGTACCAAGGCCACGGTGTTCATTTCTAAATCTTCTGCATTCATTTTTTAATCCTTTGTAGCAAATCGAAAAAGTGAGAAGCATCCAAGACAACCAAAGGGGTTTGCCTGTCAGCTTTTATAACTGCGAGGGGTTCAGCACCTTTGGGACAATTGGCTTCCGCCTGTTCCATTATTTTGTAGATTGCGAAGCTTTTGTTGCTCTTGCATTCTACGCTGTAGGGAAAAAGTCTCCTGGCGGCAGGGGATAACTGAATATCCTCTCCGTTTTGCCCCATTCCAGTGGAACGGACATCATCAGGTTCTAACTTGGGGAACCTTCCCAGGATTTGATCTCTAACCCACTGTTGGTGCTTTCTCCCCTTCGCCTTTGCAGACGATGGTTTGATAGGCATTAGTCCTCGCTAACGTACCATTTGAATGGTGGATTGATTGCCGTACTCTCAGGCTGCGCCTTGTACTGAACACCGGGGTAGCAAGAAGTTTTGAAGTCACACATGCCGCAGTTATCTTTACTGAGATACTTACGTCCTGTGGGGGTTCTCTTATAGCTATCCTCTATGGGGTCAAAACAACGCTTGAACGGGGCATCACTGTCTAAAGTTCGTACCGTAGACTTCAGCTTATCTAAAACGATCTTACGTTCTGAGGGGCTGTTGTCTGCGTCTACAACCATAACTTCGCCATTAGATTTGTTTACTACAATCCAACCGCCAACAGGTATGCTCTGCGCTTCTGAGTAGGCCATAAGTTGACCAACGTAACCAAAGTTATCGGACTTGCGTAAGCCACGATATCCTTCGCTCCACTTATTAGCAAAGGCCCAGGGGGAACACGACTTCACATCAAATTCTTTACCGTCGATTTGAACATCGTCCTCACCCTTAATAGTTACGCCCTCAAGATCTAAAGAAACCTTCGCCTTACCACCTGTGATATTAGCATCCGCTACTTTAAGTATGAGTGTCATAATCTCTTCGATCATGTACCCGTGCAGCATCTGCATTACAAAGTGGTAAGGTTTTCTAGAAGGTTCAGCCCCAGACTTCTGCATTTGCAAGACACACGCTGGTCTACCAACATTTGACCCACGAATTCGGAAATTCTTTTCTCTAGGGGTGAGGCTTTTCTTTAGTTCCCGTTTGATATTTTCACCAACCGCATCAATCCATTCATCTTTAACAACCAGATCGTCGTATTCGTCGTTAGACATACGATCCATCGTCATGTGAATGAGTTCTTGTAGCATTAAGCTACATCCTCATAGTCAGCGTCCAGGCTTTCATGCATCTGGTCTAGGACTTGCGAGGCTTCTGCTTCGTAGACATCACCTTTAATTGCTTTGTAGTACTGACCATCAACGTAAGCATTTTCATCATCTATGATCTGCTTAATCATTGTAAGTGTATCGAAGATGTCTTTGTCGATTGGCAGAGGTGAACCGAAATCAGGAGAGTACTCAAAAGTATAGTAAGCCTTGCCCGTTGAAGCACTTTTCCTACGGTGCGTTTCCACACCAATGGCAAAATTCCACATACTAGATCCACGGGGAATCTGTTTTAAAAACTGTGTCTCAAAAGGAGAATAGATCCTGTTCTTTTCATCCAGGCGATAATTATTTTGACCCTTTAGGCGCATCAATACAGGATGATTTTCATAAGTCTTTTCTTCACCAGAAGAAGACACCCCCGTATAAGACACAAGGCCCCGTAGCTGCCTTTCATTTTTTACACCTGAATACTTTTTTCTCTGTTCGTCAGTCATGTCCCGCATCTCTTTGGAACTAGGTTTTCCGCAACGTAGTGTACCTTTCGTATCCCGTGCTTCCTCGAAAAAATCTGTGAGTAAACGGCTTTTGCATGCCATCTTCTTTTCTTGAGCATCATACAAAGTATACTGATGCATCTGGCTTAAAGGACGAAATGTGAAAGATTTTGCGTAAAAGTAATTTTTATCGCTGCCTTTAACGAACACATGGCCCATATCTAAACGGGTTCCACTGTCATCTTCATCCTCGTAGTTAATTTTTAGTTCATCCATAAGGACTTTTGAATTTTCTACGCCTGATGCGCCAAGTTCTTTTGCCATTGCTGCGAGGTCTGCTGCCTGCACTGTTGTTAGGTCACCCATTGGTGTCTCCTTTATTATTGAGTTTATAATGTACCACAGTTAAGCACCACTAATCAAGTGGAATCTCTTCCTGGTCAAGCCAGTTAGCCCCTACTGTCATTTCTACATCTAGGGGTAATACAGGCTTATAATCAAAGCGTTGCTCTAATTCTTCGCCCACATTTGCCATAGCTTCTACTAAAACTTTTTTTACCTGCGTCAATTCATCTGGGTGGCAATCCACTACAATTGAGTCGTGTACCGTTAAAATGAGTTTCGACTTCAGGTTGTGCTTCTTAAACAGCCTTAAAGCACGGATACAGGCCAGAGGTACTATGTCCCCTGTGGCAAATCCTTGGATCGGATAGTTGACTACCTGAGTAGCATTCGTGACACGACCATTCTTCAGCCTACGGGCATTAGGCCAGTAATACTGTCTACCACTAGGCGTCTGTACTATGCCGTTCTTAACGACCCCATCCATAAGACGTTGCTGGTAAGATTTTAGACCTTTGTAGATCACAAAGAATTCAGAAAAGTAGTTCCGTATATGCTCTGGTTCACCAGCACCCATGCCACCATACAAGGGAGCAAACGAATATGCTTTAGCAGCCTGTCTCTTGTCTTTTGATATGCTATCAATCGGAACCCGGTTAATGATAGAAGCTGTCTGCTTGTGGATGTCCTTACCATTCAGAATATCCTCAATAATCTGGGGATCTCTAGACACTTCTCCAGCAACACGAAATTCCAAACCGGAGTAATCAAATTCAACTATTTTGTAGTTAAATCTAGACACCATAGCTTTACGAACAGGGAAGCCTCTTTTCGGCATATTTTGCAGGTTAATATTGGAAGAACTAAGACGCCCGGTTGCGGTTATGCACTGATTAAAGTTCGTGTGTATTAATCCGTTAGGCCGGGTCCATGTTTCGATGCCTTTGACGAAGCTAGTTAAGTAGGTAGACACTGCCGAAAGCCTACTAATCTTCGTAAGGAACTCTACCGCTAGATCATTGTTCTTACTTCTAGCATGAGAGATCAGAAGCTTTATTGTACCTTTGTCAGTCTTAAAACCATTCACGGAAGCATACTGAGGACCAAGAGGACTTATCTTTAGCCCCGCCACCTTACCTGTAGGATTATAGAAAGCACCGACACCCACACATGAGGGACACTTAGACAAGTTTTTATACGGGTCACCGGGAACTTTATAGGTGACCTTATTCTTTGTCCTGGTTTTATGTTTATACTTCTGTATCAGTCCTCGACCATCACACTCTGGACAACACACAACAGAGGTCTTCTGTACTACTCGGGTATTTGAACGCACCGCAGTGTTAAACTCTGCTTTATTCATACGAGGTGGGGGAAGGGGTTTACCTTCAGCGTTTGTACCAATGCGGAAGGTCTGTATGTGGTAGTCCCTGTTAACTACCTCTCTACTATATATAAGTTTAGATACATCTGCTCCTGAATTTAAATTGATTGGGGTATCCCCCATTACAATTTCTACGATCTCTTCCAGACGCTTGCTCAGTTCGTCATGCTCCTTTTGGAACTGCTCACCGATAGAGGAAAGTTCTTCTAAATCTATCTTTACCCCATTGGTTTCACACTCGACTAAGAATTCAAGCATTTCATTCATCAGGACGATAATAGGTTTTAAAGATTTATTTTCCTCTGCCTCGAAAGCATCCATCTGAGATAGGTACACCCCAGCACATGATCTAACATCAGCCTCGGCATAGGGTATAACTACATCGTGCAGAGGCATGGCTTCAAAACCGACACCCGACTTAAACAGGTCATCGACTAGTTCACTTTTCTTTTGCTCAATCATCCCCAGCCACCTCTTCTTTGTGCTGTAGCTTTAAGCGACAATTGCTGACGCTGACCTTTAGCCAGGATATATTCGTTAATCATTGTGCAGCGGATTGTAGGCGGGATCGGCATACCCATAGCCTTTAGCCATAGGACATCGAATTTGGCATTGTGTGCCACTAGCACGTCAGCTTCTTGCAAAGCTTCTCGCAAAGGTTCGGGGCTGTCAGGGACATCCTGTTCATTATGATGGAAGACAAGATTAGTTACTTCATCTACCGTATCCCAGCCTAGCCAGCCAAAGTGTGCGGATACGCATTTATTTGCGCAATTGAAGGGACTATTATCGATCTTGCCATCGAACCTTTGAACAGTAGTTTCAAGATCTAGTACGAGGGTTTTAGTCATAGTTTAAACCCCGCTAACTTAGCGATGATCTTATTCTGGTTAAGAATAAAAGCGTTTAGCAAATCAAGCTGTTCATCCAGAAGATCTTTTATTTCGGGCGACTGTGTTTTTTTGTATGCCGCTTTGTTCTTCTCAAGCATTTCATAGAATTCTTTGAGGTCTGTTTCATTAAGCATCCGCTGACCCCCGCAGTTTATGTAGAAGATCTACAGGGTTACCGTAGTGATACCACTTTCTCTTGTTTATATGTTTCCATTTTTTCTTGACCAGTGAGGCGTAATACTTGTTATCGATTACTACCACGTCACCCATAAAATAGATGTTTTCACTATCAGCCTCTAAAAACTCTAAAAGAGTTTCGTACTTATGTAACGTCTTAACGGAAGTTCTGTTGTAGCTACTATCATATGGCATGAAAGCTTGTATTTTTTGAATTACGTCTTTTACATCCTGCACTGTACAATGTGAGTATAACATTATGTTCTCCCGTAAAATTTGGTGTTATAACTTTCGTCATAACGATCAAAAAGATACCAACAGGCGTTGTCTTTTCCTGTGGTTTTATCGAACCACTTCACCCGACCAATACTCACTATTTTGCGCAACCTAGGCAGGAACGGTATGGATTGCTTTGTGTGAATCCAATCCGCATCGAATAGAAGCCAGGTAGGTCTAAGGTTGGAAAATGTTTCTATCATGGGGTGCAGGATAGATCTTTCCCAGGGCGGGTTGGTCACTATCACATCCGCATTCTTTAGGTCATGCTCCTGTAGATTTAGGGCATCAAGTGGTACTATCCCAAGCTTCTGAGGCTCTATATCGTAAGCACTTACACAGTTCATATCCATAGCCATAAGGCAACGGATCAAGGCCCCATCACCCGCACAGGGTTCACAGAAGGTCTGGATATCCTGCATAAATGGTCGGATAGGTTCAGCCGCTTCTATAGGCGTCCTGTAGTAATCACGGGGCTTACGTTCAAAGTTAGATCGTTTCCCCATCAGTCTACATACCTTGTTATTTCGGCCTGTAGATTGCAGATGATTTGACCATGCCAACCTGATAATTTGTTCTTGGATATTTGTAGGAACCTAGTGGGATCAGGGCCATCATCATCTTCTCCAGATGATTTACCTACCCCACATATCAAGTCTGCTTCCGCTGCCTTACCAGTACGACTGTTCTCCATCATAGAGAAGTCTAAGCGTACACGGCCCTCTGCTTCCGCACTTGCCTGGGATACAGCGATGATACCGCATTCATGCCGTTTAGCTAATTCCCTAGCTTGTCGGTATATTTCACGAAGCTTTTCGTGTGTGCCACCAAACTGTCCAGCTATATTAACCTTATCAAGTTGATCCACCACCAGGATATCTGGCTTGATACGGGCGACATATCCATCCAACATAGTCATATCCCATTCCTGGGCATCCTTCATAATTAAACGATCACGAATTGCTAGGTAACGACTTGAAGCTAAATCAGGGTTAGCTTGGATGTCTGTTGTGGTCATACCTGTGAATGATTGGATAGCCCGTAGCTTGGTACGCCGGGTTGCTTCCTCGTTACCAATGTATAGTACCTTCGCCCCTTGTTGGCAGAAACCATCTGGGGCGGAACATAGGCTAACAGCTAGGGCGCTCTTACCTGTCTCAGGTCTGGCGAAGATAATCATAAACTCACTAGGGCCTAGTCCGTATACATTCCTAGAGAGTTGATTGATGTTAAATTTCCAACGTGACTCATCACTTGCTTGTGCGAGTAATTCATGCAGATCATCTGTTGTCGGCTCACCAAAATCGTCGGGAAGGTAGTCTTCTGAGGTGCGCTCAATCAGGCTCTTCAGTTTAGCCATTGCATCCACATGGCCTTCAGCCATTTGAATACCTAAGTTGGTTACATCCCGGCCTGTCTCTTTGCGCCAAAGATCCCCAATAACATCCCGTGCTATCTCTTGCGTTAGTGGTGTTTGCTGCCGCACTTCCGCTAACGTATCAGCAAAGTCTTCTTTCTCAGAGACTGTAGCTACGGGGTTGTTGGTGGCCCAGATTGCTAGGATGTCGTTAGTATTAACATCCTGATCATACTTATCCTGTGCCTGGGCAATGGTTTTATAAACCTCTGCATTGTTACCTGTGAATAGTGACTGCCTCATTTTTGTTTTATTTGCTTGATAGAATTCTGAAGATAGTAGCGTCTTCAACAATGCTTTATCCATGTTTGGCCCTTTCTAGCTAGCTGTAGCGTGATGCCACAGTCACTGTATAGAGGACCATAGTAATGGTAATCAAGATAAAAAAAGACCCCAGGTAAAACCCAGGGTCTAATTATAAATTAAACTGTTTTGTTACAGTTATTTATGTCTGACGAAATTTCATCTTCTTTAAGTCAGGTTGAGTATCCCCTCTACGCTCACGCATATCCACTGTGCTATACACAATGTTTGGATTACCTTTAGTTATTTCGTCTACCTTGCTTTGGAGTGCTTTTTGTTGATCGGCAGCTTCAATCAGTCCCGCATCTGGCAGATCGTAGTCCAATAGAACCAACGCTCGTAATTTCATAGTACACCTTTTAATGTTCGGTTATTTTAATGCAGTTTTAATCTGCACGGCTTCATTAAACTGAAACAGCCGGGGGGCCAAGGTGTGGATGAAACATAAACGTACACATAGCAGTAAAAGTGCTTGGACCGTGTGAATCACACTTGTCATACATTCTACGGGCAGTCCTGTAAAACTTACCTTTGGTAGAAGATATTAAATAAGACCACTCGTACTTAGATCTCTGTGTAGTGAAGTTAGGGTCAATAATAGTCATTAAGTAGCCTCTCTGTATCTTGTAAGTTAAGAACCTTTAAGTCCAGCTTAGTTATCCTTATTGTTGTGGGCTTAGATAAAGCCCGACACATGGACACTGCCTTTTGTTTAGCATCATTGTCAAGAACAATAATTATTTTATCGTAACTGTTAAGTGATTTTTCGAGGTATTTAGTTAGGTTTGTGCCTAATAGTGCAACACCGACTATATTTCTGCATCTGGAAACAGCACAGGCAGAAGCTGCGTCTTCAACTAATACCGCTGTAGATCCCGTACCAACGTGAACGCCAGACTGCGTATCTCCGTAAGCCCACCACTTAGGGCCTCTATTAGAAAGGCTTTTACCAACAGCACCTTCACTAGTATGTGTGTAGAAAAGGACTCTGTCCTCACCTGGACAGTACTTCAAAGTAACTGAACCATCTTGGTAAGCTTCATAACTATTGACTGACTTAATATATTCTACTGCGGCTGGGTGATTATCTATTGACGTAACCATTGTGGGTAGAGGTGTAGTCTTTTTCTCAAACTTTGTTTTATTCTTTCCTGCCATATACGCTTTAGCTTCTTCAATAGTCCTGGGACCAGAGTATACACCTTTAGCTGTGCAGCTTGCTTTATAACAGTTCCAAAGAGTTTTACCGTCTATCTTGGATATACTGAATTTCTTACGTCCACCACAGAACGGGCAATCTATAGACTTATGCTCACCATCAGTAAGATTTATAGATTGTAATACTTCCCATTGGTCACGATAACTAAAGTTCATTGTATACCCTCCCTAGGTATTCCACCCCTGGACGGGGTGTCCGTAGGATACAGTTACTGGTCAACTAGTCAATAGTTAATTGTGGTATTTAGTAAGGTGATAGGTTTGTAGGTTAACTAATTGATATCTCTGTATCTTATTGATATTTAATAAGTTTCGGAGACCCTGAAGGTCGTAGGTTCAAATCCTACTCCCGCAACCAAATCCAATGATATCAGTAACTTAACTAGTATCATTGGATTGGATTGGTTAAAATTGGTCGGGTCGCTCCTTATCCGTATTGATTCTGCATAGCCTTATAGGTTGCTCTTTGTCTTTCTTCGTCGGTCATGGGTCTGATCTGCGGTTTGTTATCACCCATAATAATGGGGAACGCTGGGGCCATAACCTTTTTAATTTCACGGGCTAATAGGACATGCTCCCATTGTGTGACGCCTTCATCGTCCCGTACATTAAGGTAATGTAGCCAGGACCGTAGTGTGCCGTTCACATAGAGCGTGGACATCGTAAGGCCCTCTGGAAGAACCACACGGCTACATTCTTTTGCCACTCCTAATGCCCTTAAATCTTTATATGTATCTCCTGAAACGATTTGCACATCACTTACAAGAAAATCAATATTATCTTTCTGCTCTGTATTTAGATCATCGATGCTGTTCTGTCGGTTCTTTGTATCTTGGCGTCTGAACTCACGATCTGTGAACTCTATTTCATCAGAGTAACGCTGACTGAATTCTTGAAAGCTAAAACTACGGTGACGTAATAGCTGGCGGGTGATATCCCTAGGAGCCTTTACCTCTACAACAGCGTTAGCCATTTCAAACACCGACCAATGCTTGTTCTTCATGCAGTATTTAAGCAACCCAGAGGCTGTCTTATGGTTGGCCTGGTTAGATGGATTGGAAACCCTGGCAGCATAAGATATCAGTTCTTCAGGTGAACTGGCGTCCATATTTATGGTAGGTTGAGTTAGTCCAACAAGTTTAGCTGTGATCGTTACCAAGGTGGTTCTCCATTATCGTCTAGTTCAACTTTATTAAATTCAAATACATTTGGGTGAGGAAGGTCTTCATGCTCGTCTAATGGGTTGTTAGTAAGCACCCCAATATCTTCCAGGTGACGTTCCAATTCAGGGGGTAGCCTAACGTCCATCTGTTTTTCTTAACTCCACTCTTATCGCTTTTATTAAATCTATGAGCCGTTCAGTTGTTGAATATACAAAAGACGTAGGAACCCCGGCGGCTTTCAATACTTTCTTTAGTTCGCCCTCAAAGGCTGCTCTTGCCTCGTTAACATTTCTCATCTTCCATGCCTCTTTCTTGCTGCGGTTGATGCCATACGGCGGGTTTTCTTAACGTAGACACTCACCACTTCACGGGAAGTGTGGCCTGTAAGAGCCATGATTTCATCTTCGGTTAGACCAGCTTCCCCAGCCTCAGTAGCGCCAGTACGGCGTAAGTCTGAGATCTTGAGTTCTTCGGGTAGCCCAGCGGCTTTGCGTACCTCGGCTACCGTCTTGTAAGCCCACCGAGTGTAAGGCCGACCTGTACGCTCATTAAGAATAATGAAGTCATCCTTGCCGCCACGGGTTAGGCTATCTAGCCGTGCCTTCAGTTGTTCATTCTCAACAGGGACAGACACTAGGTTGCCTTGAGGTTTACGAACGGTACGGCTCTTCTCCTGCACAAAGTCGAAGAAGCTATCATCTTGGAGATCATAATTACCCCAACGGATCTGTCTCATGTCACCAATACGCTGGCATAGATCGTAGCACATCAAAGCCAACGTACCGATAGACCACAGGTTCATTTCGTCAGCTTTAGCCACGAATATATCTATATGTTCTTTCTCCCACCTAACATCCCGTGATGGTAGAGTGGCTAGGCCCATCTTAGAAAAGGGGTTGGAACGTGTAAGACCTAAACGGAAGCCTACGAACCACACACGTCTTAGAACTTTACACACATGGTTTGCACGATGCTCACTCACATCATTACACAGTTGTTTGTGTAAGCTTTCCACTACTTTTACGGTGATATTATGGTGCAAGGTCTCCCCAAAGGAGATATTTGATCGTCCTATGCGACTATTTACGACTGAATCTATCAGTTGCTGGTATGTATTTTTACTATTGACCGAAAGACGGTCCCAATTGGATGTATTTTTATACGCAGCTATTAATCCATTAACAGAGTTCTCACTGATATGCTTTTTTCTATCAATACCTCGTTTATAATCTAGAAACGCCTTCTCCCATTCCATACAGCGGTCAACAGCGTCCTTCTTCTCGTTATAGCTTTCATATTTGACCAGGAGTGCTTCTCGCACTGCCTTAGATGGGTTTGCACCCCAAGATATTTGACCTGTGGATAACACATGCCGTTCTAAGTATTTAATCGATCCCATTCTACAACCTCCCGTGGTTATGCGGATAGCTTAACCATAGTTGTGGTATTGAGTCAGAGTCAATAAGAAAATAAATGCTTGCACTTTGTTAAGTGATTGTGCTAATCTTAGCTTGTGAACACCCTCCCTGTTCACACTGTTCACTGCGTAAGAACAGCCCCCCGGTTTTATAGTCGGGGGGTTTTTTTGTTGCAAATCGAGTGTCAGTATAAATGAAAAAAGCCCCACAAAGGGGGCTAATTTACTCGCACGTCAGATGTATTTAAGGGGATGTAACATGCGCTACCACCTTGTAACCGTAACTGTTGGCATCAGGGTCAACAGCCATACATACAGCCTTCCCAGCTTCATCTAAGTAAATAACATAGTGATCTATACTCTCTTCAATGGATCGTTCAGATGCATCCACCAGTGCTTCTCCAATCTCTTTTGCCTGCTCAGTACTTAGTATCATTACAAAATTCTCCTGCTTTAATGGAATCAGTTTTAAATTAAAAAATACTCGCACGTCAATCATTATTAAAGGGCTACTTAGGTGATCTGTTAGCCATAGCGTTTTCCTGCTTATTAACTGGTCAGTTATGGCAAAATTCTGACAATTTTTCTTAGCATTTTTTAAAATTATAAATTTGGTTTTTATAATTGCGAATCAATAGACCTTTGTTATGGTTATTAGGAATCGGGATTTAACCACTCGATTTTTTACTAGCTAAACAAAAGGACCAAAAGAAAATGAAACTACTCAACACAAATGCCAGCAATACCAAAATCCTGAAAACCCAAACGGGGACCGATTATTTGATTGCTAGCCTATCTATGATGCCAAACGCTATAATATGCCCCGCAAGGGATATTGCGGAATGCTCTGTTGATTGCCTGGTATCGGCGGGGCGGGGTCAAATGAATTCAGTTGCTAGGGCCAGACAATCAAAATCTGATTTTTGGGGGAATGATCAGGCGCAATTCCTGGAAACCCTTACAAAGGAAATTGCAGCATTTATTCGCAAATGTGAAAAGCAACAAAAACGGGCGGCATTCCGACTCAATACAATTTCGGATATCGCCTGGGAAAAATACGGGATTCCGCAAATGTTTCCCCAGGCATTATTCTACGATTATACAAAGCTTGCCGCCCGATTAGGTAGAACCCCAGAAAATTATAAATTGATGTTTTCTTATAGTGCCGCCCCAGCATATCAAAACCAGGTAAACAAAGCCCTAAAAACTAGCGCCCCGATATCGGCGGTTTTTCGGGGGGGGCATGCCAAAAACCTTTTTAAATCGAAAGGTACTTGACGGGGATAAATCCGATTTAACTAATTTGTTTTCTGGCCCCGTTATTGTGGGGCTGAAACTAAAAGGGGGGAAAGCAATCCAGGCAAGTAAGAGTCCCTTTATAATAGACAACCCCGAAACCTTAGAATTGCAGGGGGCGGCATGATGCAAGTGCAATTTGATTTAAAAGATTTTGACTCCCTTTGGCATACTGGTTGCGAAATAAAGCATAATGCGACCTGGTTTCCTGAAAGTTTCCCCCTTTGGCGCTTGGAACCTATGCGGGGGCGCAAAAGCTTAAAGGGTTTAACCTGGTTTTATTGGGTGGGGGAATCTCAATTGCAAGCCCTGGTCGCTTATAAAATTTTAAAGGGGGCAAAATATAAAGCGGGGCTTTTTTGGGACACCGCCCATATAAATGAAAAAGGGGACGGGGAATGCTGGGGACACCTTATTGCAACCGATTATATTCGGGAGTCCTGCAATGCCTAGCGCCGTATATTATATCGTCGGTTTTATTGTGGTTTGGTTTTGGGTGGGTTCAATTGTTTTTGGCTAGCACCTAATAAAAAACCTTTACTAAGTTCCGAATCATGGTTATCAATTAAGTGGCGGGGCTTACACCTTGCCACTTTCTACTAGCTAAACAAAGGACCAAACAAATGACCCATGAAACATTAACTAACCCGCTTTTCATTGCCGCTTATATTTCTGCTATTTTGATAATTGCAGCATTGCTTTCCTATTTAATTATTTATTTCCAGGATCGCCAAACGCAAAAAACCCTTGATAAAATGGATGTTGATTTCGCTGCACGAATTGCAGCGGATAAAAAGAAACATGCCGATTTCATGGCCCGTATTGATAGGATCGAAAATTGCGATTGGAATCGCCTGGATCTGCTAACGGATGCAACAAAAGCTTATCGCCTAGCCCTCAAAGCAAAATATGGGGAAGATAGTGAAAGACTCTGCAATAAAATGGACCGCCTGACAGCGCAATTCGCCCAAATCAATAAAATTGATATGCCCTTAGCAGAACGCATTCGGGATTCTCATCATTTTGTACCTGCCTAGGCTCTAACCCTTGGCCCCCCTCAATTCCTGGGGGGCATTGGGTTGCAGCTTATTGCAACAAAAACCCTAGCTAAACAAAGGACCACAAAATGCCATTTGATTTAATACACACAATACAAAACGACCAAAACGCCCTAACATTTGAGGACATAGCCAAAACATGCCCGGCGGCATTTACCAAAACCGCAAGCCCTGCAACCTCGAGTCGCTATGGTTTTGTTGATACGGAATCCGCAATCAATATTCTTGCCGATTATGGTTTTGTTCCTACAAGGGCAATTCAAAAACCTAGCAGAACCCCGGCAATGGCCCCTTATCAAGAACATATGATAAGCTTTGCACGCCCTAACGAATTCGGGAAAGAGGATCAAAAAAACCTGGTGCTATTTAATAGCCACAATAAACGCTCGAGTCTTAGATTAATGACAGGCAATTTTCGGGCGGTTTGCAGCAATCAATTGATAAAAGAGGGGGAAGGGTTCGACGCTAAGTTGCGCCATTCAAAAGTGACCGCAAGGGAATTTGAAAACCTTTTGACTCACCAGGTCCAGAACCTGGACTCAATGATGCAATCAATTGAGACAATGCGGGGCCGCAACCTATCATCAAACGATTGCTTAGACTTTGCATATGATGCCCTAAAAATGCGCTGGGGTATGGTAGCAACCCCCCAGGAATTGGAAGGGACCGAAAACGGGATAAGAGCAACCACATGGGAAACAATGCAACAAGCCCTAAAGGTTCGCCGCCTAGGGGATGGGGCTAACGATTGTTACACGGTGTTTAATAGGTTGCAAGAGTCGGTCCTTAGGGGTGGGGTCCAGGTCTATTCCAAAACCAAAGCAAAACCGATTTGGACTAAACGCAAAGCACGGGCGATCACAAGCTTGACCGAAAACGTGAGGTTGAATGCGGGATTGTTTGGCATGGCTGAAAGCTTTGCAGCATGAAAGGTTTGATAGGTGATTTCCTGGGGGCTTTATCCTTATTTGGTATTTTGTACCTGTTGCAATTCGCCCCCCTTCTATTCTGAAACAATGCGCCCCCTGGAATATCTGGGGGGCTTACTAGCTAAACAAAAGGACCAAACAAAATGAAACTTAACAATATTACCCTGCAATTCGGTGATCAAAAAATCTCAATTGCGCAGCATTATAGCAAGCCGGACAATATGCATTGTGAACCTGAATTGATATGCAGCGAAATTGCAATTGTTGACCGGGCGGGGCCTTGCAACCCTATAGAATTCGACCCGGATTTAGAAAGCTTTATGGCGGCACTAGGTAAAGCAATATCCACACCTAAAAGGGATCTAAGCTTATGACATTTGCGCAGTATCTTAAAATTGAAACAAGCCTGGGCGGCATAGGTTGCACCGATAGAGAATTCATTAGGGCTTGCCTGGACTATATATTGCCTCAAGCTAAACACCACAGGCTATACAGGGATGCAAGGCATGCCTTTATTAGGGATGGGTTGCAATATCTAGACACCGCAAGAAAGCTTGCGTTTGGAATGCGCCTGGGGGCAAGTTATGATGAACCCCCCACAAAAGAGGTTTTAGATTTTGCCTGGCATGATCACAAAACATATGGGGGGGCGGATTGGTGGTCTAATGTATAAAACCAAACCCCCCAAAGCCCCAGGAATTGCCCCCCATTGTAGGGGGCTTTTCTATGTCCTGGGGTTGCTATGCCTGGGGTGTTATCCCTTTCCCCTGATCCTGGTATTGCTTCCCCCGGTTGATTGCCTGGGGCTTTGTCCTGGTATTAGATCTAGGGGGTAGGGGTTTGATGGGGGCTGATAGGGGGAAAGGACATGGGATATTGTACACCGCAAAGCCCTTCCCTCAGCCCTTTAAAAACTATCAACAGAATTCCAGGGGCGTTTTCCTGGTGCAATTTTCCAGGGCTTTAAACCTTTGACCAATTACCGCAACCAATTGAAACCCTATCCCCTTAATATTGTTTATATTTTCCC